>SXGU01060652.1_pt1 | contig 13160 bp, 12 predicted proteins | sample 3174531 | NCBI WGS metagenome assembly SXGU01 (sample SAMN11356863, study PRJNA531348) | freshwater metagenome | isolation source: freshwater sample F1-140 | place: China: Fuxian Lake, Yuxi | collected 2017-12-25 | reverse complement strand
GTTGTTTCGCGTCACTTGCCTAACAATTAGGCTGCGGGCCGGGCGGATTGATCCGATTTACCCGGGCGCCATCGAACCGAAATGACCGGGCGGAATGGAACCGATTTGGTCGGGCGCCTTGGTCCGAATTTCGCAGTCCAGGTTCTGCAGGCTAAAGGACCAAAATTGATACATTCTCAACCTGAGATTATTGGAATCAAGATGACAAGAAACAAATGTTTCAAATTGAGATTCATGAATCGCCCGACACCGCAAACTCAAGTGCATTGCCGAACTAACAGCCCCTGCGCTCTTTCTTGAATTTGTGGACGTTCGGGTAAGTGGTCAAAGGTTGGTCCGGGCCTCCGTTTGCAGCCCACTCTTAGATTGCTGAGATTCCAGCATGCACGCCGTTCAGTTTTGGTGGTCAAGGTGGGTGGAAGTGGGGCGATATTTCGGAGGCGCCATCGCGATTTTGGCGTATCGCGCTGATTTTTTAAAAAGCGAACTTGTTTACACAAAAGATTTGACAGGTGTTCAAGAGCGTTTCGTCGGCAAGTTGAATCCCTTCTTTAAAGCCCCCTTTAAACGCTCGTCTTGCCTCCGGATCAAGAGCAACACCGAGCTTGTTTTTGTTCAGGGCATTGCTCAAGCTGCGGTCCAACCACCACAAACCTCGTGCTTCCAAAAACCTGAGTTATAGTTCTCAACTATGACGAAGAAACAAATTCAAGAATGGCATGAAGAAGGGGTTGGGCTCGCAAGTACTTATCTCAAATGCGAGGCTCGTATGGTGGAGCTCTTGAGTTTGCTTGCTGGTGCAAATGGTTATCTCTATTTTCAATGCCCCAGCTTACGGCAATACGCTATCAAAGATTGGGGGCTACCAGAGTACACCGCAGCCGACATGGTAACCGTGGCGCGAAAGTCGCTTGAAATCCCTGAGCTCCTCTCGACTCTTCAGCGCGGTCAGACGTCGCTCACGAAACTTCGTCGTATTTGCTCGGTCATTACTCCTGCGGACAAAACCGAATGGATTGACCTTGCTGAGAGAGGTACAAATCGTGAAATCGAAAAGGCGATTGCAGCTGCCCGGCCGCAGCCGGTCGATGAGAGTCTCAAGTTTAAAGACGAAGATCTTTCCGAACTTCGCGTTGGTCTTAACGAGGAAACCAGAAAAAACCTGGAACGCATTCTTGATCTTCTGTCGCAGAAAAAGGAGCAAGCCGTCACCCTTTCAGAATGTCTCCAGCAAATGACCGAGATCGTACTCGAGAAGATTGATCCGGTCAAAAAGGCCGAACGTGCGATGAAACGAAGTACCGCGAAGCGAGAAAAAGTTGGCGCGTGCCAAATCAGGAAGTTCACTCGCGCCCGCCGCAAGCTCCCGGCTAGAGTTGAACATGCAATAAACTTACGTGACCAGGCACAATGCGCACACGTTGATCACCAGGGACAGCGCTGCCCGAATCGCCGTTGGCTTCATCGACATCATCTTAAGCCTGTATCAATGGGTGGCGACGATAGCGCTGAGAATTTGACGAGTTATTGCTCCGGCCATCATCGCCTTGTGCATTTTCAAGAAAACGAGAATTTATCTTGAACCGGCGAGCGAGATCAATCAACTCGCGTACCGCCCGGACTTCATCCATGACCACGCTGCCGTCGCGGGTAGCCGCTAGATTTTGTCGATGACCTTATTCAGTTCTTTCAATTGATTCGAGTAACTCTCGAAAATTCCCAGGACCGCGTAGATCATAGCAAGGGCATAGACAATCCTCGGTAACCAGTCCTCGACCGCCTTCATCGCCCCTTCGATCTGCATACGTAAGTCATCAGTGACTTTCTTAAGAGCACCATCAAGCGTACCTGAGACTTCTCCGGTTTTAAGTGCCAGTAACTCATTAGGCGTACAAATCCGTGCCTCGGTAACGGCCTGTGCGAAACCCAACTTCTGTGTCCGCACCACAATTTCCTGCGTCGCCCGCCTGAGGCTCGGTAAGAAGGTCATCTCATTTGCAATGCCCACCATGGTTTGCAGATCACAGCCGCTCTTGAGACCCATATGTAGGCACGAGAAAAATCTCTCCTTGGCGACGGCACGCACAACCCCGCCAAACCACGGCAGGGCACTAAAAAAGCGATTCCATTTTTCCGCGACCTCACGCGAGCGATTACTGATCCGATAAAGATAAAATAATGCCGCCACTACCGCGACCACCAGGCTCACCAACGAAAGATTCTTAAGCAGGTACATCTTCACTGTCAGCGACTTACTAAAAATCTGCGGCAAGTCGCGCAGAAACAGAGACGAAATGAAAAGAAAAAAGGGCTTCATCATCGCTCGACGAAACGAACGTTCAAGTGCTGCGCGGCCATCGTAAAACACCGCCAAAAAATTCATCACCTCGCTGAGATTACCGGTCTTCTCACCAACTTTAACAAGCGCTACATCCAGCGGCGGAAGTTTTTCGATCTCCATAACCCGCGCTAAGTAATCGCCCTTGCGGATCCGCCTTATCATCCGCTGCAGCATTTCTTGGTCATGGGTAGTTAAGGCGCCAGAAAGTGTTTCGAGATTAGCATCGATGGCAAGACCCGCATCATGCATACGCACGATGGCATGATAACACTCGGCAATTTTTCGCGGATTTGTTCCAAACACAGTTAAAGTCTAAAGAGCCTCTAACTCGTTGCCAAGCTCTTACTGCTCAAGGTCCAGGCGCCCTCGACCCATGCCGGATCACTATTAAGGCAATCGATTCGTATGAAATTTTCGCCACCATTTTCGCGAAATATCTCAGCCCCGCGAATACCGATCTCCTCAAGAGTTTCAAGACAGTCGGAGACAAATGATGGGCACGTGACCGCGAGATGGCGCACACCTTGTTTACCCAGTGCCGCAATAGCGCTCTCAGTCGACGGGCCGATCCATGCCGCTCGCCCAAGGCGGGACTGAAACGCGACCGAATACTCATGCGGCGCAAGCCCTGCTGCCAGTGCAATCGCCCGGGCACTCGCAAAACACTGTGCACGGTAACAATTGCGATTGGCGGCAACAATTTCATCACAGCAATCGTTCTTCACAAGACAATGCTTGCCACCACTAAGATCCGTGCGCCGCACGTGACGTTCAGGCAGACCGTGAAAGCTCATCAAAAGATGTTCCGGCTGATCGCGCCGCCACACTTCACGGATCTTGGCCGCTGTTGGCTCCACAAAGGCACGGTGTTCGTAAAATGGCGGCACAAACTTAAGTGGCATTTTAAGATCTAACTTGCGCACCACCCGCTTACATTCTTCGATGCTGGAAAGTGTCGTGCTCTCAGCATATTGCGGATAAAGAGGAAATACGATGATCTCGCCGACATCGGTCTGAACCTCTTTGAGCACACTAAGAATCGATGGCGAGCCATAGCGCATGGCGATCTTGACTTCAAGTTCACGTTCATTCGTATGTTCTTTTAGATAACACCGAAGCCCGTCGCCAAGATCTTTGAGATGGGTGAGTAGCGGTGAGGCGCTTTCACCCCAAATCGATCGATAAAGCTCACTCGAAGCATAGCGCCGTTTAGGAACGATAACACAATTGACTAAAAACCAGCGCATGGGCCAGGGAATGTCGAGCACCCGGCCATCCATTAAAAACTCTCGCAGGTAGCGGCCTACCGCTTCGGGGCCAGGATCATCAGGCGTGCCAAGATTAAGAAGAATCAAGACTCGCTTCAAACCCGCCACTCCCCACTTGTATGAATCTCGCTAGGCAAACTCTCGGCCCGCTCAAGGATACGCGCCAGGCCGATTTCACCGAGGTAATTACCGATCAACACGACATTGCGCCGAAGGCCACGCATTTCCGCCAGTGTCTCTTCAAGCGCCAAGGTATAATGTGGCAATGCTGCTGGCCAACGGGTAATTCGATAGCCGCTGTACGCACCTGTTGCATTCAGCGTCTCTTGGCGCTCGCTCACCGCCATTTCAATGACATCCTTATCTGGGATTGCCATCAGTTCGGCCGCGTTCGCACGGGCACCTCCAAAGATCCATGTTTCCGAAAACCCCTTGAGAGAACGATTCGGAAAAATGAAACTGTTCATCAAAACGCCGAGAGCCTTTCGCCCTTCGACCGGAGGAAAGAGACAGCCAAACCCGCGCGTCTCAGGAGGCGCCTCCTTGAAGCCGATCGCCACTGAAATAATCGGCACCAATTCAACACCTGCGCAAGCCTGAGCACGAACCTGATCAAGCTCACGGAGCAGTTCTCCTGCAGCATGGGCCGAGGTCGCGACCACGTGGGGCCAACGCGGTTCTCCCGCAAAGACCGGGAACTTTTGATTCATCACAAAAACGACGCCTTGCCTCTCGAGGCGCTCGCGCATTCTCGTAATCAATTGCCCCATCCCATTCATCGTCGAGACGGTGCCGCGAGTTTGCAGTTTTGCTTTCGATTTCGACTGACGACGTTTCTCGAAAAATCTTCCAAAAAGAAGTGTGGCGCTCATCCGCGCAGGATCTCCCGCGTAGACTCCTTGGAGAAAGGCCTCGACCAGGTATTGTCCAGCTTCACGACCCATCGTGCGCTCGGTCCACGCGCGCACAGCTTCATGGGGATGCGGCGCCACTTTCTCTCGTCTAAAGAGGAACATCAAAACAAAGCCGACGAGACTCAGAGTTGCCAATATCCCCAAGGGCCAACGCCTCGGAAAACCGCGGCGAAAAATATAACGCCGCTTCGCCGCTTTCAAAGTCGGAACCACCTCGAGCCCCATAAGACCAAAGAGTTCTTCAACCAGAGCTGAGTTCAGAAAACCATTCGCGGCACTCTCCACCAAACCGAATGGTGTTTCAGTCGTTGATATCAGGCCGCCTGGACGCTCTCGCTCCTCAATGACTTCGACCTGAAAGCCTGCCCGAGAAAGATAAAAAGCCGTCGCCAAACCTGAAAAGCCTGCGCCAATAACCGTAACCCGTCGCTGACGTGCTTTTGCCATCTGCTGATCAGGATCGCTAAAGGTTGCGGAATCACTCGTCGTCATTGCTTTACCCAGTAGTCTGCCCTAGTTGTTTACAACGCCGATGAAAACACTTTGGTATCTGGCGTCTTTGCACGTAAGCGCGCATCAAGAGTCATACAAGCATTGCGCAAAAACGGGCGGCCTTTTTGCGTGAGCTTCATCTCACGAGCGTCGATCGTGACCAAACCATCTTCGATCAACGCCGCTAGAAACGCCCGTGCGTCAGCGACCTGCTCATCGCTCTCCAACTGAACATGGCCCTTAGTCATGAAGGTAAGAATCTGCTCACGCCGACGACGATCTTCGTCACTCAGCACATGCCCGCGCAAAGTCGGAATCTTACCCTCTTGAACCATTCGCTCATAAACCGGCAGAACCTTCTCGTTCTGATGAAAAATACCGGGCGATTCGGAAATCGACGACACCCCGAGACCCAACAGCACATCTGTTCGGCGATCAGCGTAGCCCATGAAATTACGATGAAGCGTACCCGCCACTTCCGAGCGCGACAACGAATCATCCGGCAAGGCGAAATGGTCCATACCGATCTCACGATAGCCAGCATCCAAGAGAATCTTGCGCGCGATCTCATACAGGCGACGCTTCTCCTCGCCCACCGGCAAATCACTGTCTTTAAATAAGCGCTGCGCCGGCTTGATCCACGGCACCAAAGCAAAACTATAAAGCGCAATTCGATCAGGGCGCATATCGACCGTGATCTTCGTCATCTCGGTCACCGATTCCGGAGTCTGTTTCGGCAGACCGTAGATCAAATCAAAATTCACTGACTCATAACCGAGAGAACGCGCGGCCTTGGTGATAGCTTCAGTCATCTCCTGTGGCTGATGACGGTGGACCAGGCGCTGTACCTCGGGATTGAAGTCTTGCACTCCCATGCTCACGCGGTTAAAGCCAAACTCGCGCAGAGTCGCAAGTTGCTCAGGAGTCGTACGCCGCGGATCGACTTCAATGGCTCCTTCGAAGTGTTTTTCATCGCGGCGAATGTGAGCAAACAAGCCCGAAACCAATTTACGTAAACTCAGTGGCGACAAAAATGTCGGCGAACCGCCGCCAAGATGAAACTGCACCAAGGGTCTTTGCTCGATCTCAGGCACAGCCTTGCGATAAAGATCCCACTCCTTTAAAAGCAGATCAACATAAGGCTCTTCGCGGCGATGATCCTTGGTTATCGAAGTGTTGCAGCCGCAGAAGGTACACAAGGATTCGCAAAACGGCACATGCACATAAAGCGACCAACTCATCTGAGGGCGCGCAAAGGTCGAGTTCAACTCCTTTAACCACTGCTCAGTGGTCGGGTTCTCACTCCAATAGGGCACCGTTGGATAACTGGTGTAGCGCGGCGCCGGCACATCGTACTTCTTAAAGAGCTCAGAATCGACCACCGCCCTCTCAATACTCATGACAAAACCTCACGAATCATTTTAACCAGAGTGCGCACGTTCGCTTCAGGCGTACCCGGAAGTACCCCATGTCCTAGGCCACTCACCCAACCGCCACGGGCCTCGATAGGGAGTTTACGGACTTCAGCCAAATAGCGTTCCACTTGCGCGACAAAGGTCCCGGGCTCCATAAACAAAAGAGCTTGATCAAAGTTTCCTTGTACAAAACCAACTTTATAATCACGTAAGCTATCAGTGATCTCCCAGCGATGATCAAATCCCAGACCGGCAAGTAGTGAGGGATCCGAGAAAACCGCATGCCGAAGGTGAGCAGCCTGAATACCTTTGGCGTAATAGCCAAGGCGTTTTGGAAAGGCCCGCGCCAATTCCGCCAACGGCGGCGCCACGATTTCACGATAGAGTGCCGGCGACAGTTCACCCGCCGAAGTATCAAAGAGCATGATCACTTCAGCACCACCATCGAGCTGCAACTGGATATTGGCCTTGAGAAGCGGCAGTAAAATTTCACAAAACGGCTTAAACAAATGCAAAGCGGCTTTACTCGCTTCGAGCCCACCTTTGTGAGCACCTTCAACCGCATAAGTAAACAGTGTCCATGGACCGCCGACAAAGCCGATCAAACTCTTGTGTTGAGGCAAAACCTTTCGCGTCTCAATCGCCGCTTGTTTCTGAAACTGCAAGGCTGGCAGAGCCTCATCGACCCGCTTGAGATCCTTCAAGCGCTCTGCGCTCAAGTGCCAGCCGAGCTGCGGTCCCGGTTCGTACTTAAGCCCCATCCCCATGGCTTCCAAAGGGAAAAGAAGATCACTGAAAAGGATCGATACATCAAAATCGAAGTCCATGATCGGTCCCAGAGCGACTTCGGCCGCGAGAACTGGATCTTTGCACATTTCCATGAACGAGTGCTTGGCGCGAATTTTTTGATAATGCTGATGGTAACGCCCGGCCTGACGCATGAACCAGATCGGCGGAACGGCTTGCGGTTCACGTGCGAGCGCTTTTTGGAATTTTTCGTTCATATTCATTCACCCTTCTTCATTTCTTCTATTTTTTATGGCCTGGCCCGAGCCATTGATAGCCAATGCCGCGAACCGAACGAATCAAACTGGCTTCGGAATCCTGTAAACTCTGCCGCAAGCGTACGATGGCGTTATCCACCGTACGCGTCGACGGAAATTTATCCTCTCCCCAAATCACATTCAAAATCTCATCACGACTCAGAACCCGCGGGGCCGAGTCGATCAAAAAGCGCAGTAACTCAAAGTCTCTGGTTTGCAGAAACTCTTGCGCACCATCTGCCGCAATCACCGCGCGCAGGGCAAAATCGATGGTTTTCGTCCCCACCGAGAGAGTCTCGGCAGCGCCCGCCGCCACCACCGCGGGCACATCCGGCGGATGGGTATCCAAAACGTGGCGGATGCGCAAAAGAAGCTCCTTTAGATGAAAGGGCTTCGGCACATATTCTTCGGCACCGATCTCATAACCTTCGAGGCGATGTTCAGCCGAGTTCATTGCGGTTACAAAGATGAATGGCGTCGCCTTTTTTTGTTCGCGAACGCTGCGAGCAAAATCGAAACCTGAACCATCCGGCAAATTGACATCGAGTATGATCAGATCAAAATCAGTACTAGCCGCGGCTTTGGCGGCTGCCGCCAGGGTTTCTGACCATTCGACCGAATAGCCCTCTTTCTCCAGACGTTCGCGTAAGGTTTCCCCGAGTGAGCTGTCGTCTTCGACCAAGAGAAGGCGCCTCATTGATCCCCCTTCACGGGCAGACTCACTTCAACATTGAAACCTTTTTTCCCACCAAGGAACTGCAAAGCACCACCCAAACGGGACGCAAGGTTAGTGGCTAAATAAAGTCCAAGACCACTGCCACTCGAAGAGCCATGGCGTTCGAAAATACGCCCGAGTCGGCCGAGATCACCTTGAAAGCCACGGCCATTATCACTCACATGAATCAACACCCTGCCATCTTGGGCGGTTCTGACAGTCACTTCCACCCGCGAGGCACGGCCGTGAATCAAGGAGTTTTGAAAAAGGTTTTTGAAAATGCTCTCCACCGCCCGTTGATCAGCCCAAACATTGGCATCACCAGTAAGAGAAATATTGAGATCGGGCCACTGTTGAATCATAGGCTGCAAAACATCGGACAGGCGAATACTCTCAAGAAAGAACCGCGAGTTATCATCCGGACTTGCAAGGAGAAGCGAATTCTCCAGCTGTAACTCCAGCCGAACGGTGTCTTTCACCAAACGCTTCATCAGTTTCGTATTTCCACTATCCTCTTCTAAGCTCTCGACTTGCAGACGTAAACTTGCGAGCGAGGTCTTAAGGTCGTGGGTAAAGGCCGCAAAGAACTCCTTGAAGGCGCGCGCCCGCCGGGCCTCGGTCAGCACATGCCATAAAAGCGCAACTCCGCCACCAATCAAAAGAAGGATCAGGGTGGCGCCCTCACTCATCAACATTCGATGGCGCCGAGCAATCTCAGAAGCCACGGATTGAGGTGCCGCGCCCTCTAACTGCGAAATACGATCAATCTGATCTAAACCGAAAATCACCCACCAAGTCGCAAGCGTCACCGAAATCACCAACCAAACCACAGCAGCCGTGGCGCGCCAGGAAAACTGCCGTGGTGTTTTGCGATGACTGGTCGACTGATTGCTCATTTGGCTCGCCTGTATTTTACTTCGTCTTGTGAGTTTTTTCCGCCGCCGCTACGATCTTTTCCACTGCTTCATCTAGAATATTGTCGGTATGCGCGTAACCTAAAAAACCGACTTCATAGCCAGATGGCGCCAAGTAAACACCGCTCTCGCTACAGGCATGAAAGAACGCTTTAAACTGTGCCCCATGCTCTTTAGGAATCTGTGACAATCGTCGGATAACACCCCCGTCGTCAGTCTTCTGATGCAGCCAAAAGACCGAACCTTGGCGAACAACATCGAGAGGCACTCCGGTACGTTTAAAACCGTTCAATAACCTTTCCGCAAAGCCAGCAGTTCTGGTTTCGAGTTTTGCAAAAACTTGATCACGCTCCACCTTCTTAAGTGTCGCAAGGCCCGCACGCATACCCACGGGGTTCGCACTCAAGGTGCCGGCCTGATAGACAGGCCCCAAGGGCGCCACCAGTTCAAGAAGATCCCGGCGACCGCCGTAAGCACCTACCGGAAAACCACCACCGATAACTTTACCGTAGGTCACCAGATCCGGACGAATACCGAGAAGCTCTGCCATGCCACCAAGCGCAACTCGAAATCCCGAAATCACCTCATCAAAAATCAAAAGCGAACCATTGGCGGCTGTGACCTTACGCAAGCCTTCCAAAAACTCCCGCCGCTGCAGAAGGAGCCCATAGTTTGCCGGCAAGGGCTCAACGATCACGGCGGCAATCTCGTGCTTATGGGCCTCAAAGACACGCATGAAGCCTTCATCATCATCAAGGGGCGCCACCAAAGTCTCATGCGCAAACGCCGCCGACACTCCCGCTGAATCACTCGCGGCTTCACCGGCCAAGCCCGACCCGGCCTTGACTAAAAGTGAGTCCACATGACCGTGATAACATCCTTCAAATTTCAAAATTTTATTTCGCCCGGTGGCCGCCCGGGCCACACGCAGCGCACTCATCACTGCCTCAGTGCCGGAGCTGACAAAGCGTAAACGTTCAGCCCAAGGAATGCGCGCGGTGATCCACTCCGCTAACTCCAGAGAGTACGGCTCACAAGCACCAAAGCTCCACGCGAGATTCACGGTCTCATGCACGACCTCGGCTACCTCAGGGTCACGATGTCCAAGGATCAAGGGTCCGAAGCTCTGACAAAAATCAATATAGCTCTTACCCTCGACTGAAGTTAGACGAGCACCGTCGGCACTCTTGAAAAAAATGGGGGTACCGCCAACGCTCTTAAACGCACGAACCGGAGAATGCACGCCACCGGGTGCGACTTTGAGTGAACGCTCAAAGAGTTGTTCGGAAGTAATATTGGTGGGCTGGGTGGTATTCGGGGTGGAAACAGTCACGTCAGATCCTTGTTGATGGCATTGCGTTTTGAGTTTTTTATTGATCCATAGTTCAAGTCACCTGCTAGTAGCACAGCAGGTGTTGCGAGCACAACAAAAGCGATTAGGTACTTCCTAAAACCGCGCGGCGCCACTCCTCGACATTGAGAAACACGGCGGGTGTGCGCCCCCCACCAAGTCGTTCCTTAAGAAGTTGATGCGTATGTCCCGGACCACTGGCATGTGAGGCCGACAGAATTCCGGGAAACATTTTAAGAGCCTGATCAAATGCGCTCGTGCTCATCCAGTAGAAATGTCGGCGTTGGGAAAGATCAGGAACCTGATCAGCAGCAAGCTCCCGTAGACGGTAGGTCGCGCAAATTCTGGCTTCGGAATCGACCCCAACGGCGGCAGTTTCCTGGTGCGTCAGTTTAAGCCAATTCAGACGGCTCTCTCCGAGCAAGGTCTCAAGCCGTGTTGGCTCATTCTCTCCGAGCCCTTCGCTTGTGCCTGTCACCCAAATACCGCGCTCTGCGAGCTTGCGCCAAGTTTTAAGACCGGCCGTCCACACAACCGCATCTTCGCGCGCCTGAAACCCGCTCGGCCAGGCATTGTCACGTGCGATCCATAGATAACGCTCGCTCTCAGCTTGAACCCAGGCATCACGCCCCAGCGGCACGCGCTCAAAAAATGTACTCGCCTCTCCCTCGCGCGGAAAGATCTGCTGAGCCGGCACCGGTGACATCGCGTCAGTCGCCGACTTTAGCGCGACTCGATCCAAAACTTCGCCTGCATCGGTAAGTCCACGCAAAAAAGTGATCTCACCAAAGGATCGACTTAAGACATTCACCCCGATCTTTTGATGACAGCCACCTCCATAAGAAGCCAGAGTTCGTCGCTCGGCATTGACCGAGCGAAATGTAGCCTCACAATTGATGCGCTTAAGACATTCACGTAGAACTAAATTATTTTTGTTAATCTCGACCGCCAACGCCCCCTGCGCCGCTGCCGTAGGGTTGACTGCCAAGGGCAAACACATCAGTCGCGTCTTTGCCAAAGCACCACGTATCACCGCTTGCACTTCAGCGAATTCAGGTTCAGGCGCCTCTAACAATCTATCCAAAGCCGCCTTCGCCACGACCAAAGCATCGACGTCTTGATTAAGTAACTTAGTCAGCCGCGTTGGAATATTGCCGCGAACATTCTCAAAAGATACCTCCGCCCGAATAGCCCCTGTAAATGGCAGATGCTGCTCAAGAAACGCCTTCAAATTGTGAGCGCGCCGCGGGCTCGAGGTTAATATTCGCACCCTGCCGCTGTTCTTGGCGGTCTCCAGACGATCTTTGCGAAAAAGCAGGAGGTCGCGAACATCGGCCCGAGGACGTGTTGCCACAATTTCCGTATGCGGTCGCGGCTCAGTCGGCAGGTCCTTCCAGGAATGCACAACCAGGTCGGCCCGGCCCTCGATCAAGTCCGCCAAAAAATCCTCGGTGAAAACACCCTTCTCGGGCATTTTCCACAATGGATCTCGCTGATTGATATCTCCGAGTGAGGCGCGAAAGGCAGACTCGATTTTTAACTCAGGAAAGACTTTTCGAAGCGCATCACCCACGCGGTAGGCTTGCAAACGAGCGAGATCACTATGTCGAGCGGCAATTCGTACGATTCTCGAGCCGGAAACACCTTCAGAAGCACTATCACTCACGCACATACGTCTTCCCATCCAAACGGACGGTACTCGACGTATGAATTTCGTTCGTGAACCGCGTCTCTGATCGCCGCCAAGGCCGCTTCTTTGCGCTCCGCCAAAAGCGCCTGATTTTGTGTGATGCGAGAAAACACATCACCCAAAACCAAATGGGTTTCAGACTGCAACTGAGGAAGATCGGTAGCTGAATCCGCCCGGAGATCAGCAATAACAACAAGTTCCGGTGCACCCTTCAACCATAACTCAAGGAACTTCGCCGAAACTGGTGCGGCAATGATCACCGCCTGAGTATGTACCATATCAGTATCATCTGTATGTACGGGTAAAACACCCAAGGCGCCATGACCCGCCGGCAGGCAATGAACTTTAGTGCTACCGGCCTTCAGTACACCTGCTAGTTGTTGGCGAGCTTTCACCGTATCTCGAGCATGAATATGAACTTGATTGCCGTCTTTGGTGAGCCACGGAAGGATCTCTTGCACCAACTGCCCGGCGCCCAAAATGTGAATGTGCTTCAAGCCACGCAACTCACGTCGCAAAACACTGCCATAGGATTGGCTGCCAAGATCCTCAAGGTGAGCCTGGCGAATACGTTTTGCGTCCTCAAAGAGCACCTTAAAGAAACGCCTCAGGTGCGAACCCCAAGGAGTCAGGGGAAATTGAAATGCGGCCACCGCATTCTTAAACTGTCCGTAAACTTCAGTTTCACCGAGAAGAGGTGAATGTAAGCCACAAATGATCTCGAGTAGAAAACCATAGGCGGCTTCACCCTGATAAACTTCATCATTCGGCTCAAGATGCGCCTTTAAGGCCCCCACGGTTAACTCATCGGCAATTGCAATTTGCCTCAGGCAAGTTTGCCAAAAAAACCAATGCTTTGCGAACTCAGGTGAGACCGCTTCTTTAAGCTCAGGATGCAAGGTGATGGAACCTTTGCCTCCCGGACGATGAATGAGAACCACATCAGAAAACATCTTCGCTTCTGCTCCTAGTACTGCCTCAATCTAAGGGAGAAGGCGGGTCACAGTGTCACAGTTT
>SXGU01287879.1_pt1 | contig 13164 bp, 26 predicted proteins | sample 3174531 | NCBI WGS metagenome assembly SXGU01 (sample SAMN11356863, study PRJNA531348) | freshwater metagenome | isolation source: freshwater sample F1-140 | place: China: Fuxian Lake, Yuxi | collected 2017-12-25 | reverse complement strand
TCATCAATGACTGAATTGATTTCATCGTCGGACTGTGTAAGACCGAACTTATCTTTTAGGATAGCGACAATTGCGGTTCTGGTTTCGTCTGTTAGTTTAAACATGATTTACCTCATTGGCTCATTAGAATGTTAATGTCACTAGCAATAAAGCCAATAACAATAGCGATAGCAAAGAACAAGGAAAGCCTTAACAAGGCTTGTAACTTTAGTTGTTCTTTAGTCATATATAGTCTCCTATGCAAACTTGTATTCTTTGAAACGACGCTGGATTGATACAGTGCCTTTTGCTTTTAGTCTGTTATAATCACGGAATGCTGAACCATCGTTGACATGATATTCCTTACGATAGTTTGCTCGGCCATTCCGATCAGTTGCTTCTACTATCCAATAGTAATCACGTTTTACTTGTTCATCTTTCATATCATCACCCATATCAAAATGGCGATTCCGGGACGACTCGAACGTCCGACCTACTGCTTAGAAGGCAGTTGCTCTATCAGGCTGAGCTACGGAACCATTGATCTATTATCATAGAAGGTTACAGTAGGTATGTCAAGCAAATTCGGCTTGGAAGTCTTGATTGATATCTAAAGTAGGAACTCTTTGTAGAATGAATGGTGGAGTAAATCCAGCGAAGCCCCCACCCTTTTCCAGGAATTTACATAACTCTTCCGCATCTTCTTCAAAGAAGAATTGAGCCACAATTTGATCACTTGTAATCTCATGGACAATCCAAAGCAACTCATCATTACTATTAAACTCAGGATAGTATCTGTATAGGTTCTTCATACTTTCAATCCTTTGAACTTGTTCTTAATCTTGTTCTCAAACTTTGGTTTAGGTTCCGGTATGTCTTCTCCAGTATCAACAATGTCTTTGGCTGATGCCTCAACATCATATAGTTTCATCTTTGTCTTATCAACACCAATCACATCTCTTTTATATTTTGATGGATCAGCATAACGGTTCTTCAACTGCTTGACCATGATCTGATTGAGTTGTGCCATTTGATCATTAGTAACAAGAGCAACAAAGAAATCAGCAGTTGCTGGTAGACCGAAGGACTCTGATGTATCTGTCAAGTCTGGATCAGATGACGCATAACCACTTCTGGTTGATTGTGTTGCTGACCAAATAGGAACATTGTATTCTACAGCGAGACCTCGTAACTCCTCAGCAATGGCTTTAATGTATGTGTAAGAATTAACACCATTGCCAGGTTTAATACGGGCTGAAGCACATATGTTAAGATAGTCAATCATGATAACATCAGGAACAAATCCTTTCTTGAGATTTAGTTCATTCAACAAAGAACGAAAATGAACTGTGGATGCTGATGCAGTTGGATACTCTTTAACAATCAACTTGCCATTAGTCTTTTGCTTTAGACTTGCAATCTTCTTTTCATACAAATCTCTTGGTAAAGATTTAAGATCAGTCAAAGAAACATTGAGGACATTGGCATCGATACGTTCAGACACACGTTCCTCTGACAACTCCATAGAGATGTAAAGAACATTCTTTCCTTGATTGATATACGAGGAAGATAGATGACATAAGGCTAAAGACTTACCAACACCAGTGCCAGCCATGATGATGTTGAGTGTCTTCTTAGGAATGCCACCTTCTGTAATCTTGTTTAGATATTCAAGATCACAAGGCAATCTTTCTTCTACACGATGATAGAACTCATATCGTTCTAGATACTGCTCAAAGTAATCATGCCCGACATTTGGATCAAAAGATATGGCTAGAGCATCAGACAGCAAAGAAGGTATAGCACCCTTAGAGAGTTTACCCTTTCCATTCATAATCTCCAATGACGATGTGATAGCATTATAGATTGCCTTCTCCTGACAAAACTTTTCAGTGTTATCAATGAGCCAGTCTGGATTTGTCTTCTCCTGATCATCATTCAGAACCTTTAGCGTCTCACGCATATTCTTGACAGTATCATCCGTTGTACCACGAATGTTACTAATCTCAATATCAAGAGCATCAAATGTTGGTTGTTCACCATACTTAAGTAAGAAGTCGGCCACTTCTTTGAAAAGCAGCCGATCTTCCATGTTACCAAAGTATTCTTCTTTTAGAAACGGTAGAACCTTACGAGTGTAGTTCTTGTCCTTGATTAGGTTCTTCAGGATCGTTTGTTCTAGTCTCACTCATACCCTCCGCTTCTGATGAATCAATCAATAATGTGTTCAAAATTAGGCCTAAGGCCGCATTGAACTTTTCATTCTTTCTAAGAGTTGTCATGGACAAATCATTTGTCTTGATAATCTCATAGTCATAGAGTAGGCGAGGAACATCGTCCTCACCCATCTTGAATGTTACAGTAGTATATCGATACACTACACCTGTAAAAGGTTCCATTACAAGTTCAATGGGAACTGTGCTTCCATCTTCTTTTGCATTGAACAAATCATCTCTAAACTTAAAGTCAGTTCCCATCTCCATTAGAAAAAATCCTCCAGACTAGCCGATTCTTCATATGTAATCGTATTATATTTTGACTTTAATAAAGGTGCTATCCATTCATCAATTCCATATATATTAACATGGTTAAAATCGCTGGTGAAATTTTCCCACATCGTATAAACAGTGCGGTCGTCAATTACTTTGACATATAGTTCATCAGTTAATGTTATACCATCTCGTCTAGCTTTTATAGCACCAGAATGACTTTCATCATGTCGCAATTTGCCTGCGACACCTTTTGCCCAACGATGTAGTCTTCCGTAGATTGTGTGATCGGTCTGACCCACATATAGACATTCATAATTATCATTTACTTTTCTGTAGATAGAATATAATCCTGAATAGTTTAAAGAGACATAATCTCCTTTACTGTCCTGAAAAAACAAAGACACACCTTTATCATTTTCATATGCTTTCATCTTGAGTAATGGATTTTTCATTCCTTCATGAATGATCTTTTTGGCAAACTTTGTAACAGTCTTATTCAGCATCATCTGTCTCCGTTTCATTATGTTTTCCATAAAGGAAGTCTGCTTGACAACCCTCATTTATAGCATCTAAAACGTCTTTTGTAAAGAACTTTTCTGGGTTCTTCTTAATTTCTTTTTCAAATGCCTTAGAACCATTCGGAAACTCAAAGCGAGTTGACACTTTGTTAACTATTCCATACTTTTCCGCAAGATCAAGTAGACCATAATACTTGTCTAGACCACTGGCATAGTTAAGCCAAGTCTCCACTTTCTTATCTTCCACAGTCATACGTGACTTTTTAAGATGTGCAGTAATCACAGCACCAGTTCTTCCATTGTCATCATCAAGGGCTTTGTCTTTCTTCTTTGATAGAAACACAATAGTAGAAGCAGCATACTCTAGACCAGAGCCACCGCCCATCTTCTTCATTGGCACATATGAACCAACAACATCATAAACGTGATTGGTTACGATCAATGGAACCTGAGCCTTACCAAGTTTTAATGTGAGGACACGAAACGCACCACGAACCAATTGTGCTCGTGTCATGTCTCTTGTGTCTTTTCCATCGGCGATGTCTTGCATCTCTTTATCAGTTGAAAGATTACCAAGGGAGTCAAGAACAAACAACATAGGTGGCTTATCTTTTGCTTCAAGATATTTGTCTAGGATCTTTACTGCTTGTGTGCGAAACTCTTGCACCGTAGCAACAGGAATGATAGCGACACGCTTTGCATCAATACCACGATCACTAATGAACTGCTTGCTGATAGCAGATTCGGATTCGAAGTAAAACACAAACGCTTTTGCATTATCTTCTAGAAACTGCTTTACCACATTCAATGCATAGAAAGTTTTACCAACAGAAGGTTCACCAGCAAATGCTGTAACCTTGTTCTGCGGTAGTCCACCATAGATTGAACCTGATAGCAATGCATTCATAGCAAAGTTACCTGTGCCAATGAAACCTGACACATCACCAGCAGCAACACCATCATCAACGATGCCTGCGTATTCATTATCCGTTTCTGCGATTAGTTGATTAAAAATGTCTGACATAAGTTTCTCCTTCTTGTCAAATTGAGTTGCTAACAATCTCGTTAGGCAACTTGTTTGAAGTATTTTTGTAGTTCTGGTGACAGTTTCTTGAATAGGTCGCCACTCACACCTACACGAACAATCTTTGCTAGTTCAACAATGTTGTTCGGTGTGATACCTTCACTTGGCGTAAACTCATAAAGACGGGCAGGTGAATGTTTATGCTGTTCGTCTTTCTTACTCTTCGCCATTATAGATCCTTTCTTTAGTAAAGTCAAAAACAGTTGGACATTTGGATGCTCTGAAGTCCCAGATTTCCTTCTTTGAGTTTAGATGTTTTGTTATCTGTTCAAACTCCTCTGCTAAATTAAAACCACTGTCATTCATCCAATGAATATAGTGCATGTCCGTTGGAAAGTAGTTTAATCCTGTTGCAACAGCATTAATACCATCATCACTAAATCTAGTTGTGATAAACTTCGACTCATATGCTTGTATAAACGATTCGTTTCTAGACACACCTCGCTGTAGTGATTTCTCGACCCCACAGTAATTACGATTACCAATATCTCTCCAATACTCTGTATCGTTTCTAAGAGACATTGAGTAGTGTATAGCGACAAACTGAGCAAAGTTATCAAACATCACTCGACACGACCAATTGTAACTGTCTTTGTCAAACTGCGTTACAAGATGTTCTTCTTTATCTCTATCAAGAGCACGGAGCAAACGAACAAGGAACATATGAACACTATAAAGTCCATTGCTTTCTAGTGGTTCGATGAAACCAGCAGATAGACCAATAGCAGTGACATTCTTAACCCACACTTTTTCTGATACACCTGATCTAAATTTGATTTTACGAAACTGTTGATCTTCACGCAACTTACCACGACGTTTTAGATGAGCTTTGAATTCGTCCAGAGCATATTCATCAGAGACATACTTATCAGAATAAACATAGCCTGTACCAAGACGACTCCACAATGGAGTGTTCCACACCCAACCATTACCAAGAGCCCAACAATCTGTGTAGGGAACAATCTCTTTACGTTTATCATCAAATGGAATTTGTGCAGCCCATGCAGAGTTGTTTGGTAGAATATCATTGAAAGAGATGAAAGGTTCATTCAACGCTTTACCGAGAAGAATGGAAGCAAATCCTGTACAGTCGATGAACAGATCAGCTACGATTTCATCACCACTATCGAGAACTAACTTTTCAATACCATCATCATTTACAATAGTATCTTTAACTAAAGCTTGAATATGTTTGACGCCTTTTGGTTTCGCAAAGTTATCTCGTAACCAGATAGCGAACTTGATAGCGTCGAAATGATAGGCAACATCTCTATTAAACTTATATCCTGGTACAACGTTATCATCTAAAGAAATTCGATTGGCATTAACAAGCGACATGATAGGATACATGTTATCAGCATAATCAGATAAAGGCGTTTCTGGATACAGAAACTTCTTTAGATACCAATCATTCTTTGCATATTTGTTCCCTACAGTATCGATGCCACCAAATGGATAATGAAATGTGCCGGAACCAACTTTATAGAAGTCTGTGAAACTAATTGACATTTTGTAAGTAGCATCACACGCTTTCATGAAGTCGGTATCTTTGATCTGCAACAAACGCAACCAATCGTTGATGAATCCTAGTGTAGATTCACCAACGCCAACTGTAGGTGTGTTTGGATCTTCAATAAGAACAATCTCTCTATCATCTAGTCTTTGAATTAGAGTGGCAGCGGTCATCCAACCAGAGGAGCCGCCACCAACGATTACAATCTTGTTAATTGGTTTACTCATGAAAAGAACTCCTCGAGACTTGATTTGTGTTCTGTCTTCCAACCAATAGCATCAAGAATGATCTTCAATGGTTCCAGAAACGATTTGTTGAACTGTGTATCATAGTCTATATACTTGTGTAAGTCAAGTTCTTCCGGTATACCACCTGCAGGAAAACTGATAACGTTTGACCTGATATGATTTGGTTCTTTTAGATAGATATACTTTAGTTTCTCTCCTGTCTGTATCAATGGATACTTAGCAAAAATATTATGACTGAATAGAAGATCATTATATAGAATAGCACCACGGACATGAATAGGAGTTCCGGATGCATATAGCGATTCCTCGTTCTTCCACTTAGTAATAGCATGGAGTCCACGAGGAAATGCAATGTCCGCAACAGGTAGATTTGGAAAGTCACGACGGAAAGTTTCAATGAAAGATATGACAGCCGCTTCATCTTCTCCAAAGATAACATCAATAACCTCTTTTAGTTTTTGCCTACATGCTGTTGGTGTTGAACTCTTCACCATTTCTAATCCCATAACTTTCTTCTTAGGTTGAGCATACTGCACACCCTCAGAGTTATGAACGTTTAGAATGTATCTCTTCTTGGTAGTCCAGATTGCTTTGTCTGCCAAGACCTCTCGCTTCATGACAATCTTTTGTTGAAAGACGTTAGTGTAATCACCAAGTTCTCCGCAAGCCTTATCAATAACAGGTTGCAGTTTACTTTCACATACTCTGTCCAAGAAATTGATGGATTTCGCAGTATCTTTAGCATCACCAGGCAACGTCTTATATACCAGTTCTGCAAGATTGAGATACACCGAATCAGTGTCAACCGCAATAACGAAATCATCATTTGACTTTAGTACCTTCCTGAGATAGTCGTTAAGTGATCTTTCGATCCACCGTATGGATAATTGACTAGTAGTCGTGATTGCAATCGCATTGCGAAGATCGAAGAACCTAAAATACTTCGAGCCCATTGCGCCGTATAGTGAATTAAGGGAGACCTTTTTGCTGAGTTGCAGGTTCTTGAACTTAGCAATTTTCTTTTTAAGTTCTGCCTTCTTTGCTTTGTCCGTCTCATTCTCGTATTGTGTCTCTGCATCTAACATCGCCTTCTTATATACTTTACGGTCATTGAACATCTTCTCGACCATCTCAGGCATGAAGCCTTGTTTGTCACGGCGATAGAATTGACCGTTAGCGGTTAAACAAACATTATTTCTGATTAGAATGTCTTGAACATTAACCTTATGATCTAATAACTTATTAACTAGCATCTTATTGTGGTATTGTATTGTTATATCACCCTTCTCATCAACTACTTCTCTTTTACCTATAACTAGTTGCGCCATCTCTTCCGAGTAATCTTCTCTATCAACAATGGTCTCGGGAGATATGTTGCTTCCCATAATGACAGAAGGATACTCGCTGTTAACATCGAAAGAAGCCACCCAATCGTGAAAACCGACAAGAGGATCTTTAACATAAGCACCAACATATGCTGTATCCTTTTCATGCTTTTCAATAGGTGGCACAACAACGTTCTTTGCTTTTAGATGATTGAAGCAAATCACATCCCACATACGAACCTGAGCAAACACATCTTCATAATTACACTTGTTATCATAAGATAGTGTCAACGCAAGTTCGATGAACTTTCCTTTGTCATCAATTCTGTCAACGAGGTCAACGTCTTTGATGTTATAGTCAATGAACCTTTGAAAGTCTTCCTTATATAGGTTATGAAGCGAACCATATTCTTCATATGATAACTTACGTTCACCTAGTTCAATATGTGCGATATTGTCAAGACGATAGGACTCTTGTGACTGACCAGATGGAGCATACTTTCTGTATAGGGCTAATAGATCAAGAGTAGCAATACCAAGAATAGAATAACCTTGACTACGACGACCCATACCCAAGTCTAACGTTTTATTATTGATAACATTCCAAGGTGATAGTCTCTTAGCATCGTCACCAAACAGTTTTGTAATACGATTGACAAGATATGGAATATCAAACTGTTCAACGTTCCATCCAGTAATGATATCTGGATAGTCTTGCTGCCACCAAGCAAGAAACTTTTTGATAAGTTCTTGCTCGTTAGCACAACGATGATAGGTAACATCCTCACGAGTGTTTTTATAATCGCCTACACCAAACGTATTGAAATGTCCTTTCATCTTGATCGTGATAGCAGTCAATGGTTCATCTGCTTTGTCAGGCTCAGGAAAGCCATTCTCTGAACCAACTTCGATATCGATGTTAGCAATTCTAATGTCGTTTATGTTCCAATCAATAACGTTAGGAAACTCATCAGCAATGAAACAATACTGATAACGAGTGTTACCGTATATCTTGAAACTTTCGACACCTTCATACTGCTTAACAAACTCACGACATTCACGGATCGATCCAGGTTTAACTGGACCGACATACTCTCCGTGAATAGTCGTGTATTTGGTTGGAGTCTTAGAGGGAACAAAGAGAGTTGGGTTGTAATCAACTCTTGCTTTGACCTGACGTCCATCTTCAACGCCACGATAGAGAATCCTACCACCCCATATTTCAACGTTTGTGTAATATCTCATCAAGGTGTAATGATTTTAGAGGTTGCGAGTTGAATGCCACCAAACAGACTGTTATACTGATTGATGAAATCCGTTAATGGTTCTGCCGTTGTTACGATAAGAGCCTTATTGAATGTAAGTTCCTTACTGTCACTAAACTGTAGATAAGGAGCAAGACCAACCTGTGGTGTTTGCGGAGTTGTCTTATCTGGAATCACAACTACACGAACCGCATTCTTTACAACGAGACTTGTTGCCTCATCAGACAGAACCTCGGCAATGATCTCTTCACCACCGAGGAACTTAATTAGTTTTACATTTACTGCCATGTTATTCAATCTCCATTAGGTAATCATAAACTCCAAGTGTGATCCACTTGAAGGGAACAGTAGTCACCCGACTACCATATTCATTTAGAAAAGTGTAAGAGTTGTCCAGATCGGCAATCTTACCGATACGCTCCCACTTGCCATCGTAAGCCCGCTGCTTGAAATCTTCCTCGTAAATATTCATATTCTTTTCACTTGTAAACATGTAACTCTCCTTAATCCCATAACGCACGATAATACTTACCAAACAATCTAAATCCGTTTCTTATTCTATCATTATACTCTTTAATCTTGTCATAGTCAACCCAGTAATCGGGATTTCTTTGTTTCATTTCACTCAATTCACTATCAGTTCCAATCTCACCACCAACATGAATAAACTCATAATCTGGATCACCGTGACGAAACTGATCTTCCCATGCTTCATTAAGATGTGTCTCAAATGCCCAGATCATTTCATTGAGAACCCAATCCCACTTGTAATGAATCCAACGGTCATCTGTTTCATAATCATCTGGACCTTTACTGAAGGTATGACGCATATGTGGCGGCAAGTCCTCATCATCAACAAGAGGAGAACCGTGCTTGGACTCTTTGATTTGCCTGAGCATAGGTAGAATGATAAGAGCAAGTGAATGATCCATTGACCAGGTATCATAACGATCAATACGGACTTTAATCTTGCGTTCTTGTTTAGAATGAATCCATTCACAAACATCATTCACCCAAGTCTTGGCTAGCCAGTCACCAATCTTTTCTGATGTATCTTCGCTAACAAATGGAATTAGGTCTGCGATCTGATATGGACCCCACCACTTCTTATACGGACCGATGTAAACTTTCATAATGTTTCCTTATCTCAACTTTGATGCTTTGGACACAGGTAGCGCATACTACCGAGCATCCATGATTTTCCATGATTTCTTGAACTGAAGGAACATCACCGGAATGATGTTCAAGGATTTGTTTGATTGTGTTAGATGATATGGTGTTACAGGAACATAAGATCATTGCTTTCCTCTCACATTACTATATATTATAGCAGGTTACGTGGAGGTGTCAAGATGCCTATTAATAGTTGGACAATCAATTTGATCTTAGGAATAGTTATAGCTATCATTGCTGGTGGCGGAATATACATTTGGAAAAGTTCCATTGAAGAAGCTACTCTGGCAGAAGCAAGAATAGCGGAATTACAAAAAGAGTTAGCGTTACAAGAAACATACATCAACGATCTAACCGAACTAAACAAAGAAAGCAATAAACTTATTGCCGAGATGAAAGACAAGAATTCCTATTTAAATGACACTCTCAAGGGTCTTGATGTATATCTTGATACACATAAAGATGATAAAGAATCCTCGGAGGTTCTTAAAAGAACTATTAGGGAGTTGTCTCAATGAAGAAACTACTAATCCTTTCACTACTGCTAGCCGGCTGTCAATCTACAGCACCAACAACTAGATTACATGTCATCACACCTCCAGATGAAATGTATGACTGTCCAATCAAAACTAAGTGGCCGAACTGGAAGACATTGAATGACACCGAAGTAGCCAAAACGATTGTCGAACTATACAAGAACAACAAACGCTGTAAGAACTCAATCGATGCCATTCAGCAATATCTAACGGACGCTAAAGCCCGTATCGAGGATTAGAGTGTGGTTGGATCTGTTGGCTTAGAAGCATTGGTAACATTGTTATCCTTTGCTGCTACACCTAGACCAACGATTGAAAGTAGGAAGGGCCATACTTCATCCAATGGTGGAAGAGGCATGGACTCTGGCCATACACCAGCATACTTTAATCCATATGCTACTAGCGGGATAAGACCGATAACAGTCGTTCTCCAGTTAGCGGTAAAATTCTTAAACATCATATTCTCCTTTATAAAGAAGCCCGAAGGCACACTTATTTAGTGAATACAAAGTTTAAAGTAATCCGTCTCTCATGGAATCTAGGAGGCGAACTAGCATGTTGTGTCTGTAAATCGAATAGAACACCCTTGCCCTTCTCTGGCGTCACAAACGCACATTTAGACGCCGTGGATGACGGGAAACGCTCATTGAACATATATGTAGCACCGTCACTCTTATCAGCATAATATAGAAAGATTTCACCCTCTCCAATGGTATCTGTCTTTTCGTCATACACATCTACATGTGGCGTATGATGATAACCGTCTGGATAGTTAGGTTGTTGTAGATACATGTTAGCCTTCATACGAAACAATCGTTTCATATAGGGCTTACCTACGTGTCGCTCTAGTGCTCCAACGATAGGAGCAAAGTATTTGAAATATTCCGATTGTGGTTGAAAGTCATCGTATAACATATTCACAAAGAACGGCGTCTCTTTCACACCTTGTATCTGATTAGGATAGTTCGGTATATAAGAAAAGTCACAGGTGTTATCTTGAAAGAACCATGGCATACGAATTGCCGATGTCTCTATCAAGTCCTGGTGTTCTTTACTGAATAAGTTATCGATGACTTTCATAGTGTAGCACTTGTCTGGGAGACAAGTCTATTTATAGGCCGAGAAACCCAACGCCGAGAAGACCACGGCTCTTTGGTGAAACATCAATTTCAATATCATTGCCATCAACGTCAACGTCAACATCAGATCCAACTGGAGCAGTAGCAACTACACCGTGTGGCGTTACCTGAGCGGCTGGAGCAAATACACCACGGCTCTTTGTAGCACCAGGAACAGCGACGGTACGACCGTTATGTGTCTCATCCTGAAATGCAGAAGCAGATACAGTGAAAGCAAGAACGATTGCCGACGTTAGAAATAGCTTATTCATTATTATCACCTCTTTGATTATTGGGGAGAATTCCCCAGGGAATGTGTAACCATACTCTCTCATGTATGTAGTAGTCAATACTGAGAAGCATATGTAGTATTGTTGCAAATCCGGTAGCTTTGCCTATATCACCAGTAAACATGAATGTCCAGAATATAGTGAATAACCATGCAGTTATTCTATACGTGATCATCCTTACTAGTGTTCTCTTTCGTGTCTCTATCATTAACAAAATTCTCCGGATGTTTCAATATTTCAGATAGAAAGCCGACAAACTTTTGTAGGTGCTCAGGATTATACTTAGCACCGATCTTACCTTCTTCTCTTATGTATGAGGACAGTAAGCAATACGCTTCACTAACTGCCGCATGACTTACTTTGTCTCCTACGAGCATTTAACTCTCCCTAGCATTTAAATGTTACTGTGGCATCTTTCCACTCACCACCGAAAGGCACTTGTGCCTGTGACGATTTCAAATGACAAACCTTAGGTTCAATCTTAACCTGATGTGTTTCACATTCACCTGAATGTAGGCAAATGCTGATAACAGCAAAAACTAACTCTTTCATTTTCTATTCTCCGATAACACACCGTAAGCAATAGTAAGCATTTCTCCAACGGTGTTAGCCTTAGTAATATCTTCTAAGGCTTTCTTATAGGCGTCACATTCAAGTGATCTTGCTTTTATATCTTCTCGCATCTTCTGGATGCCGATAACTCTTTCTTCGTCCATAACTTATCCTAAAAGTAGTAATGAAACATATGCCAATCCAATAATCAAACCAATAGCAGTAGGACAATACAACTTGTATTTACTCACCTTGGGACTGCGAGACGGCTCTGTGGTAGTATCGCTCAAATATTGACAGACGATCTTCTTCCGAGTAGCATTCGGGAATTGGATAACCTTTGACTTTCTGCCAGACATGTTCAGCCATCTCCAATGTAAATTCACGATCTAAATCTTCTTTAGTCTTATTCAATGGTACCCATATAGGTACACCAGGAATCTCATCAGTCATATTTCACCTTGTTATGATAATACACTAGCAGTTCACATAAGTCAATAGTTTTCTTGATATCGTCTTCATATATTCTATTTTCCGCCAAAATCTGTAATTGCTCGTTCTTGGTCTCGCAGGTACTCAGTTGACGAAGGATCTCTATACAATCCTCTAGGTCCTCGTTGATTAGTTCGAACATGTGTTGTCCCCTTTTTGCGGATCCAATCGGTACATGCTCTAGCTTGTTGATCCGTGATTTCTCCATTACAAACTGGTTTCATCTTCGGATACATAAAAATTTGATCTAGTATAGGTATAGTCATATAAAGAAAAATGAAGACCGCCCCAAAGGTAAACGGTCTAGTTTCATACCATCTTTTAAGCATAGTATTATTTAGTATAGTTCATGTTCTGTATGTCCGAGAGGAGCATCTTTCTCATTTTTCTCTTCAACCCATTTCTGATAGTCATCATGGTTGGAGAAATATTCTATCACAAGATCAATAGCATTACGTAGTTCATCACTATCAGCGTAAGGATAAGCGGACTTTAGATTTTGTCTTGTGATTTCATCCATAATTTCAAAGTCGATTTCTAAATTAAACTTCATCATCATTCTCCTTTATTGCGGATTGC
>SXGU01035876.1_pt1 | contig 13167 bp, 13 predicted proteins | sample 3174531 | NCBI WGS metagenome assembly SXGU01 (sample SAMN11356863, study PRJNA531348) | freshwater metagenome | isolation source: freshwater sample F1-140 | place: China: Fuxian Lake, Yuxi | collected 2017-12-25 | reverse complement strand
TCAAGGTGTATCGATGTGGGATGAGGGCAGTGGCACGGGGACCTATCTATGGTTCTTATTGGCGAGCTTGCCAGTGGGCTTTGTCTTGGTGGTCATTGGTCTGGTGATGAAGATCGTTCGTATGCGAGGTAGGTAGAGATGCTGGTAAGGATTCCTCAGATGGTGCTAGGTGGCATCCTTGCAGCTGCAGGGGTGAGCCATCTCGGTAGTAGGCGATTGGGTGAAACGATCATGACAAGTGCCAAAATGGTTCTTGTGCTAATTCTTATTTTTCTATGCCCTGTCCCCTGATTAGTTGAAAGGTGCTTGAAAATCGCGGGTATTTAAGAGCAAGACAGCCCTGTCCGGCAATTAGTGGGGTGGGGATGTTGGGCGGTCGTGATTAAAGTGTTATGAGGTCGTTACTAAATGACTGTGGCAAAAATGATGACAAGAGGGTGCTTTGTCGTTACTGTAAACGTTTACAGTAAAAGGTGATTGAGGGGCAATGACAACCATTAAATCGGTCGCTGAAATGGCTGGGCTGTCTATTGCTTCGGTATCTCGGGTTATCAATGGAACTGTTGCTCGCGGCGATACCGAAGAGCGGGTTTGGAAAGCAATTAAGCAGCTGGGGTATCAGCCAAATTCAGCAGCCAGGGCCCTAAAAGTTCGCAAATCAGAGCAGATCTGTCTGTCCTTTGATGATCTAGCAAACCCTGCTTATGTATCTATGACCCGAGGTGTTGGTCAGGCTTTGGGCACAACTAAGTTTCGATTAGTGCTGGCATCTGCCTTTTCATCAGTAGATGAGATTGTCAAACACCTTGAAACTATGGGACGTGGATTTGCTGATGGATTAATTATTTCTTCAATTTATAGCGACCCACGTATTTCAGACTTATTGTGTAAATTGCAGATTCCAGTGGTGGTTGTTGGAACCTTGCCACATGGTGTTGTCGCTGACAATGTGTGGATTGATTCAGCAGCTGGTATCGCAACAGCTATTGACCACCTTGTAACGACAGGATGTAAAAAAATGGGGCTACTCAATGGTCCTCTAACAACCAATCCAGGTAAGCGTCGACGGGCAGCTTTTGAAAAAGCTGTGACTGCAAATAATCTAAAATTTTCAAAAGATAGTGTGATTCAAACAGATGCGTTCTCACCCGATGCAGGTTATGCAGCACTTGTTAAACGCGGAAAGCTCTCCCAGTTTGATTCCATCGTCTGTGGAAATGATCAGATTGCAGCCGGCTTGTTAAAGTATTGTGTTGAAAAAAAGATATCTGTCCCAAATGATTTGTCTGTGGTAGGTATCGATAACACCGATCTTGCATCTTTGATGCGACCAACATTGACCAGTATTGATTTGCATGCCGAACAGCGTGGGAGGATTGCAGCTCAATTGATGTTGGCGCGGTTGGCAGATCCAGAACGTGCATTACAAAAAATTACTGTGCAGCCAACTTTGGTTATTCGAGAATCAACGGAAAGAAAATGAGTAGCGTGATATACAAGCCGCGCCGTAAACTAAATGCGGGCAAGATGTACAACCGGGGAGCATGGAAATATGCAGTTCCAGCCTTTATTCCGCTCTTACTTTTAAGTGTTGTGCCTTTGTCACAGGCAATTTGGACTGCCTTTACAGACCAGGTTGCAGGGTTTGAGGTCAAGGTTTCATTCATTGGATTAGAGAACTTTAGACGGTTACTGACGGATTCATTGTTCTGGAATTCATTTCGAATTGGAGTCATCTGGGCTGTATCTGTAACCCTTTTGGCATTGGTCTTGGGTTTTGGGTTAGCACTTTTGCTCAATCAGAAACTTCGCCTCTTAGGTTTAATGCGGGTTTTGTCACTTGTGCCATGGGCGATGCCACCGGTGATCGTGGCAATTATGTGGAGCTTACTGCTTCGGCCATCAAGTGGCCCTATTGATCAGATCTTTTCATTTCTACGCATACCTGGAGCTGGAACCGACTGGTTGGGAGATTTTAATACAGCATTTCCAACGGTGATTCTTATTGGTGCATGGGTTGCAATGCCGATTATTACTGTGTCGATATTGGCAGCGATACAGGGGATTCCAACCGAAATGATTGAGGCATCAATTATTGATGGAGCAAATGCATGGCAAAGATTCAGATACATCACAGTGCCAGCGGTGCGAAATATTACTTCGGCATTAGTTGCACTCAACATCATTTGGCAGTTCAGTTCATTCGGATTAGTCTTTGTATTAACCGCTGGTGGTCCTGGCGGGAAGACTTTTGTGCCAGCCCTGTTTGCCTATAACGAGGCCTTTAAATATGGAAACTTTGGTTACGCAGCGTCGATGGGTGTGGTCATGGCATTGGCGATTGTCCTCATGTTGGCCGTCTACTTAAAGGCTAGCAAGCGTGAGGAGGTGCAGTGATGAGTAAGGAAATTGTGACAAAGAGGAAGTACAAATACTCCCTGATCCCGACCTACTTCTTAGTGATTTGCTATGTAATCTTCCTAGGGTTCCCATTTTTATGGATGTTCTCAACATCGCTCAAATCACCCTATGAATTACTTCAATTAAACCAAACCCTGATTCCAGATGGAATCTATTGGCAAAACTATATAGATATCATTGAAAAACGGGGGCTGATTAATTCAGCTAAGAATTCACTCGTAATTGCAGTGTGTACAACGGTACTCACAACAATCTTTGCAGTGCCTGCAGGATATGCAATCGCGCGTTTGCGCAAGGTCTTTTCTGGCGCTGCCACTGGCTGGATTTTGGTCAGCCAAGTATTCCCCGTTTCCTTAATCATCATTCCTTTATTCATGGCAGTTCGTCGTGTTGGTTTACTGGACAGTATTTGGGGTCTTGTTCTTGTTTACCTAGTTGCCTCCTTGCCATTTGCACTGTGGATGCTCAAAGGTTATGTCGCTGCGATTCCAGTTGACCTTGAAGAAGCGGGGGCCATGGATGGTGCATCATCGTTTCAGATTTTAAAGAATATTGTCTTTCCTTTATTAGTGCCTGGAATCGTGGCGACTGCACTCTTTACATTCTTAAATTCATGGAATGAGTTCTTCTTTGCATTGGTATTGATTCAATCGCCTGAAAGTGAAACTCTGCCACTTTCATTGGCGCGATTTATGGGATCTGAGGGGCAGGTTTTGCTGGGGCCCTTAGCGGCAGGAGCATTCCTTGCTACGATTCCATCCTTAGTGGTGTTTGGATTCATGCAGAAAAGACTTGCCAGCGGTCTATTGGCCGGAGCCGTTAAGGGATAAGGGGTCCAGACAAGAAAACAATGGCAAGAGAGCAAGCGGGTTTATGTAAGGGTTTACAAAAGACCTGCTCGCTCACAACAAACAACCTCACAGATAAAAGGAGAAATAAGTGAAAAAAGCAAAGTTGCTTAGTCTCGTTGCAACTGCGGCGATGATTGCAGGCTTGACTGCTGCAATTCCTGCTCGCGCAGCGGGAATTGAAATGACGTATTTGACCCCGGCTTACCTCAAGGGAACAGTTGCATCAACAGAGAGAATCGTTGCTGATTGGAATAAAGCTAATCCAAACGCAACAGTAAAAATTGTTTATGGTGATGTAAACAATATGCAGGACAAGTTAACAACAGCGTTTGCAGGAAATGTTGCACCAGATATTTTCCAACATGAAGCTGCTTCGATTTTGGATTACTCTCGCCAGGGATATTTAGCCAATCTGACTACAGATATGCGCCCTCTCAAGAGTTCAATTCCAGCCGGACTTTGGAATGTTGGTTCATACCAGGCAAAACTTTATGGTGTTCCAACAATGACACAGACCTACACAATATTTGCAAATGTTGATGCCTTCAAAAAGGCAGGTATTGCGATTCCTACAGGTACTGGAACATTCACATGGGATGACTACCGCGCACTTGCGAAGAAGTTTTCTAGTGATGGCAAGTACGGTGTTGCCTGGGGCCTAAGGTCTCCTGCTGCGATGACAATGATCATGGGAATGAACTTCAATGCTAAGTTTTTCCGTGGCCTAACTACTAGTGCCGGTGCTTCATTAACTATCGGTCAGGCTGAACTCGAAGTACCTTCACGTATTCATCAGATGATTTACGTTGATAAGTCAGTAGATCCAGCATCCTTAACAATGTCAGGTGCAGGTCCTGTTCCTGGTTTCCTTGCAGGCAAGTATGCAATGATCTTTGCTGCAAGTTATGTTGCATCAGATCTTGATGTTGCCGCTAAGGCTTCTGGTTTTAACTGGACAGCACTTCCATTGCTAAAGGGTGCAACAAATATTCAGGGTGCTAACCCACAGACCCTTTCAGTCTCAAGCCAGAGCAAGTACAAGAAGCAAGCCGCTGCATTCATCAAATTTATGATGCAGGATCAAAATCTTGCTGAACTTTCTCTTGGTGAAGGGCTTATTCCTTCAACATCAGGTTCACTTAAAGCTGCACAGGCAGCTAAGAGCGGAAGCGCCGGATGGAAGCAAATTCTAGATGATGGTGCAGCTTTAGGGCTTGCTCCATTTACATTAGTTGCCAAATACCAGAAGTGGAAAGACACTGTGTTGCAACCTGCAATGCAGCAGTATATCCAAGGCAAGATTTCAATTGAAGAATTGAAAAAGCGCGAAACTGAGGGATGGAAATCCATCAGGTAAACGTTTCTCGACTCTGAGGTTGATTAATACGGGATAAACATTCGGTTGGGACTTGGCCACATAGCGGGTCCCAACCGAATCACCCGGCTAGTCAAATAAAAGTCTCAAACCTTTCACAGCACGTATTTATCTCTCTAACAAATTTATGAATGGATGATGATGTCGATACTGGAAGAAAAGGCCATCGGCGCCCTTTCTGGGGCGGCTGTAGGCGATTCACTAGGCGGTGCGACCGAAGGGTATAGCCCGGAGGTTTTGCAGGCGCGGTTTGGTGGACTGGTAAGAGACATTGTTGGTCCATTTAACGTTGATTGGAAAAATACACGTCCAGTCTCACCTTTTCACAAGGGAAATGGTCATATTACAGATGACACTTTAATGACAGAGGCGTTAATCAACGTGTACGAGCACGTTAGAGACCATTTAGATGCGTATACCTTTGCAGATGGAATCGTGCCCGAGATGATGGCTAAGGAGCGATGGATTCCAGAACTTGAGAGGGAATCACTCTTAATTCATAGGGTCTTTCATGCTGAAAAGTGGCTTGTGCTGAAACTCCTCCATGCACATGCCGATCCCCGCGAAGCAGGATATGGAAACATCGTTAACTGCGGTGCGACTATGTACATGTCACCAGTTGGAATCATCAATGCAGGTAATCCTGAGGCGGCGTATAAGGAAGCAATTGAAATTGCTGGAGCCCATCAATCAAGTTATGGGCGAGAAGCAGCTGGTGTTTTCGCCGCAGCTGTAGCAACTGCAATGACACCAAATGCAACTATCGATGATGTCATTGAAAACTCGATTTCTTTTGCACATGACGGGACAAAGTCAGCGATTCAGGCTGTCACTGATGAAGCGAAAAAGGTTGGATCATGGGAGACAAGTTTTAAGCAGTTGCGTTCAGCAATGGCACCTTTTGATTCGCTAGGTGAGGCATATCGTGAACCTGGTCCAGATGCTCGCAAGCCCAGCCGGTTAAAATCAATTGAGGAACTTCCTTTGGCGCTGGCGTATCTTCGAGTCTCACAGGGAAATTTTGAGCATGGAATTCTTGGCGCAATCAACTATGGTCGTGACTCAGATTCGATTGCAACCATGTTTGGAGCACTCAGTGGGGCCATGAATGGTCGAAAGGCAATTCCGAACAACTGGGCTGAAACAATTGAAAGAGAGAGCCGGATTGATCTAGTGGTGAATGGTAAAAAAATGGCTGCACTTGCTATTGAAATTGCCAGAAAGGATGCTGATCGCGCCAAGAAAATTGCTCCAGGGGTTTTGGCACTCTTCGGTGGTATTTAAGGATGGTTTCTGATTTCCGACTACGATTAACCTGGGCCCAACCCGAAGATCTTGTAGGGCATTTTTTTGCTCAGGCAAAGTACGAAGGCCTAGATGTTTCCGAAGAAATCAAAATGTGGCTCAGAGCTGGTGGATCAGATAAGCCACCGGCGGCTGGAGCGACACCGATTCCTGCATCTGATGAGATGTGTGCACTTGCACGCAAGATTATTGAGGGCATCGAATTAAAACTTAAGAAAAATCCTGAATTGAATTATTTAGATTTTTTGAATGCTCTTCCTGATACGCCATCCAGAGGAGTTCCAGATTTTAATACTTTTTATGGCGCGTGGCTCGGAAGATCTGCCGGTTGTCTTTTAGGAAAACCAGTTGAGAAAGTCCAGCGCGAGGGTATCAGAGAGATCTTGCAGTCAAGTGGGCGCTGGCCATTGGTGGATTATTTTACGGCTGTGGGGGTCCCTCCCGAAGTTCTAAAACAGCATCCATGGAATAAACAAAGTGCACCCACCTGTCTGCAAGAAAATATCGATGGCATGCCAGAAGATGATGATCTAAATTATCCTATTATTGCACTATTGACCTTAGAAACTTATGGTCGCAAATTCAATACCGATCACATTGCAAGCCAATGGATTAATCTTTTACCAGCTGGGCGGGTATATACCGCCGAGCGGGTTGTCTATCGCAATTTGTTAGATGGATTATCGCCAATGGATGTGGGCTCAATAAATAATCCATTCAAAGAGTGGATCGGCGCATTCATTCGTACCGATATGTATGGATGGGTTAATCCTGGGGATCCCAAGGCTGCTGCACTAATGGCATATTGTGATGCTTGGCTAAGCCATCGCAGAAATGGCTTATATGGCGCTGCAATGTCTGCTGCAATGTGTGCGGTATCTATGGTGAGCAAGGATATCAACCAGGTAATTGATGCGGGATTAGCCGTATTACCCACCGAAAGCCAGATAAGAATTGCATGTGAATATGCACGAGAGCTGGGGGACTCTGATTTAGATTATGAAGCTGCACTGGATAAGTTGTACCAACATGTTGATGGAATGCATTGGGTTCACACGGTAAACAATGCTGCTTTGGGTGTGCTCGCTCTTTCTCGCAGCAAGGGAATTTTTTCTACCGCAATCACCCTGACTGTCATGGGTGGTTGGGATACAGATTCTATCGGGGCGACGGTTGGTTCAATTTGTGGAGCAATGACTGGTGCCGAAGGCATTGAGCCCAAGTGGGTTAAACCAATAGATGATCGATTAACCTCCAGCATCCCTGGTTGTGGGCAGTTAAAGATCAGTGAGTTGGCAACAAGAACACGGATGCTTGCCCTATAAATGTCTGAATTGAATTCAAAATTACCAAGGGATATCGATCTTGCTATGCCCGTGGGTAATGATGAAGCCAAGATGTTTGCAGGTCCTGAGTCATTGACTCACCGTGAAGATTGGCGCAGTTCTTTACAACACTGGAAAAAAGATGCAATCGCTCGCTTGAAATATGATGGTCTGCTTTATAGTTCTCAGCGCATCAGTGGACGAAGTCGCCTGAATATCGGACTGATTTGGCTATGGGATGAAATTCTTTTCGACTTTGACACACAGAAATTTACCCCCGAAAAGTTAATTGCAGTGAGTGAAAAATTTGGAGGTTTTGATGGAATTATTTTGTGGCATGCATATCCAGTAATTGGCATTGATTCACGGAATCAATTTGATTTTTATAATCAAGTTGAAGGCTTATCTGAGCTAATACAAGATCTAAAATTGATGAATATTGAAGTTTATCTAAATTATAATCCGTGGGATCGCTGGACAAAAAGGTCTGGAACAAGTGACCAGATACAACTTGCTCAACTGGTTGAAAAATATAAGTTTGATGGGGTGTTCCTAGACACCATGAAATCTGCTGGCTCAGATTTCATGTCTCCTATAGTGAAAGTAGATCCTGAAATTATTGTGGGTGGCGAGTCCAGAGTGCCTTTGGAACGCATCTGCGATCATGTGATGTCCTGGGCGCAGTGGTTTGCCGATACTAAAATTCCTGGTGTTCTTAGGGCTAAATGGTTTGAGCCTCGCCATATGCTCCACCAAACCAGACGGTGGAACCGCTCACACATTGATGAATTTCATATCGCCTGGCTCAATGGCGCCGGAATGCTTATTTGGGAGGTCGTCTTTGGTTCATGGGTAGGTTGGAATCAACGGGAAGCCTGTATGTGGAAAGAGATGGTCGCAATACTTCGGGAAAATTATGATGTAATCACAACTGGTGATTGGGAACCGCTAACGCAGTTAAGTAGAGAGGCCGAAGAGCATCAAATCTTTGCCTCTAAGTTTTCTCAGAGTGACCGTATTTTGTACACAATCATAAACAAAGGGAACCGGGATTTTAGTGGACCATTGATTCCAGATGTGGTTACATCTATTCCAGCTGGTGGGGTAGCAGCGATTGTAATTAATAAGGGTATTACACAATTAACGAATTTTTCTTATCATAACTTAAGTAATAATTTTCAAGATCAGAAACCTGTTATGAATTCAGTAATCAAGGGCGATGAAGTGGAGCTTGAGATTACCTACCGCAATCGGGAATCCGGATTATTTGATGGTGCACCATTCATAGATGCCTGGAAACCACTTCCACCAAATTATCACCAGATATTCAAAGCAAAGGTCAAAGCTCGTGTTCGCCCAGGTATCCTGCATAAAGACCAGACTACTAATCAAGAGTTCTTTGAGTTTATTCAAGCCACTGGTTATAAGCCCCGGCTATCACATCGTTTTTTAGCTCATTGGGTTGATGGTGCACCGCGTGAACAGGATCTGCTCTTTCCCGTGACATTTGTAGATTTAGATGATGCAAAGGCCTTTGCGCAGTGGAGAGAGGTAGAGATCCCCACCCATTGGGAATGGCAACATTATGCCGCTACCCTTGATTTAGATGCTAAAAGGGTTTGGAGTTTGACCGACAGCCTGTACTCAGACTCTCGAACACGATTTTTGATTCTTAAAGGTGGGTCTGATTTCAACATTAGAGTTGGGCAAGGCGCAAAATCTCCCAGCGGGATTGCCGAATCAGACTGGTATGTAGATGGCGGTGTTCAAGATGAGACCTGGGTAGAAAAGTACCTACTCATGGGTAGTGGTATGTCTCGTTCAGAGAATATAGGTTTTGTGTGTTTCAAACCGACTGGAGGTAGTTGATGTCTGCTCTAGGGGGTATCCATGTTATTGATGTAACAACTTTATCTGCTGGGCAGACGGCTGCTGCAACTGGTTTTGAACAACTGTTCACTCTGATTTACCGTGATCTCAGTGACGAGCCTGGATTGCGACAGAGCTGCAAGCAATTAAAAGCTAATGGTTTCTTTGGTCAAACCTGTGTTCATCCAAAGCAAATTTCTGCAATAAATCAGGAGTTTGAGACAAGTGAAGCTGAATTTTTAGAAGCTCAGAAAGCACTATCGATTTTAAAAAATAGTGCTGGTGTAAGCACTGATTCAGATAGCCGAATAATCGATGAAGCTTCTGCGCGCATTGCCCGAAGAACCATCAGCAGAAAACGACCTGCGGCCAAATAGAGATTGACAGATGCGAATTAATGAAAGTGGGAATTGGCGAGCACTAGGGCACCTCAATTATAGAATCCTCTTTCGCGCAAATGCAGTGGCAAATATTGGCTCTTGGGTACAAAGAATTGCACAAGTCTGGTTAGTTTTGGAGTTAACTGGCAGTGGAACATACCTTGGAATAATTGCTAGTTTACAGTTTGCACCTTTCTTACTTGTTAGCCTGCAAGGTGGGGCAATGGCTGATAGATTGAATAAACGCAAAGTCCTTCTTTTCACTAATCTATCTTTTTTTACATCGGCAACTGTTATAGGAATTCTTACTGTGACTGGCAACGTGCGACTGTGGCATGTCATCGCATTAGCTATCGTTTTGGGAATCACTGATGGGATAGATAAACCTGTCCGGCAAAGTTTTGTGTCCGAGCTAGTTGGACACAAGGATATGTCCAATGCAATCAGTTTAAATTCGGCAAATTTCAATTTCGGCAGATTAGTCGGTCCAGCTCTGGCCGGAGTGCTAATCGCAGCCTTTGGGACTGGGCCAGCCTTCTTAATCAATGGAATCTCCTATTTGTTTGTATTTTCAGCAATGTCAAGACTGAGACAGGATCAACTATTTCGGGTGGAGAAAGCTCAGGGTAAGGTGAGTATTACAGAGGGATTTAGATATGTTCGAGCACGTCCAGATATATATGTAACCATGTTGGTCTGTTTCTTTTTAGCATCATTTGGGTTGAATTTTGAAATATTTAATGCGCTGATGGCGACTAAAGAGTTTGGTAGAGGCGTAGCCTCCTTCGGTTTTTTGGGAACTATTCTGGCAATTGGATCATTGACAGGAGCTTTGGTATCTCCCCGGCTTGAAAAGTCAAGATCTACCCGTTTTGTGATCATCGGCGCGGTTGTCTTTAGTCTCATAATCATTATTAGCTCTTTTATGCCGACATACCTGAGCTATGCCATTTGTCTGCCCTTTGCCGGGGCTGCTGCGCTCACAACTGTAATTGCTGCAAATTCAATTACTCAACTCAACTCTGACAACATCATTCGTGGAAGGATTGTGGGTATCTATCAATTTATATTTTTGGGGGGGACGCCATTTTCCTCCCCGTTAATTGGTTGGTCTAGTGAGCACTTTGGTATCCGGCCAACAATTACCGCCTGCGGAGTATTTACCTTGATTCCAATTTTGATCATTTGGTTGATATTTAGGAACCGAATCAAAGTACCCCAAGAAATAAGCGTGAATTCTGTGCTACAGATGCCAGAAATCTAGTAATCTCCAAAGATTAAGAGTTAACAAAAGTAGGGTTTGAGGTACTACTTGTCTTCTGAACTCACCGCACCAACTCCTCAAAGCCATCCACCCGCAGGTAGTCCTTAAAGGCCTGCACACTCCTAGCCGCTTCCTTCACCTTCGATAGGTAAAACTCGCCCTCCCACATCGCAAGTGAGATCACCTTCTGCTGTCTCCAGCTCGGCACACTTTCAAAGAGTGCGCGCGCCTGAAGAAGACCCCAGTCCTCCTGACTCTCGCAGCTCTTGAGGAACTTGATCATCTGCTTTGTTGCCCTCTCCTGCTCCTGCTCACTTGCCGCCATGGAGATAGAGATCGAGTTCATCACCGAGTGGCGCCCCAAGGGCAGGCTAAAGCCATACTCTTTTGCCAACTTGCGATTGAACTTTAAGCACGGCTCACAGGCATTCCATGCCCAGCGACTTGTGCCCCCTGCAAGGCCGGCAGCACAGATATGACACAGGTGAAGCCCACTGGGGCAGTCCTGACCGGGATAGGGCCTGGACGGCTCACACCTACAGCTTTGCATGCCAAGGCCTAAGGAGGTAAGTGAGAAGCAGGCGGTACAAACGAATAGATCTATAGACATAACACACCAACCCAAACTGGGCTCTTACATCAGAAGAGACCCGCTACTTCCGGCGCTGTCTTTCATCGCCGGCAGGTCTTCCTCTAGGGCCACCGTGCGCGGATCGAGCATTGCGCGGATTGGCACTAAGCAAGCTAAAGGGCTTGGCGCTTAGTTCTGGACCTAGGGAAAGCATAGCACCCGTAACTGTCAGTGGTAGGCGATATCTTCATTACATGAGAATTTGTCCACAATGCCAATCAACCTCTGGGGTCCGCAAGATCATCTATGGCTATCTAGATTCCTCCGAAGTGCTCGATGTAAATGAGTACGTGCTGGGTGGTTGCTGCATCAGTGAATATGATCCAACGATTAAATGTATTGATTGCGGCTGGTTAGGGGAGTACAAGAGCTTCTTCATCCCAGGACTAGCGATGACTCGTGATTTAGATGGCGAAGATAGCTATTGGATTCAATCCGATGCGGAGAATACATGGTTTGGAAGTCTGTATCGCTACTTCACTCAAGATGGCTATATCTTGGAGCAACACTGGGGTATCAAAGAGAAAGTATGGATGCCAACTACTCGCTTAACTCGAATGTTCTCTGGGGGAGAGTGCACATTAGAGAGAATTTCCATCGAACGTGCAAAGCAGTTAGTCCCGCTGGCTTTTCAAGAGGGCAAGGAGGTTAAATGAGTACGCCCACTTACCTAGTCCACTCCGATGAGTATGCAAACTGGATCTTTGATCCCACCCACCCAACCAAGGGGCGGCGCTTTATCAACGCCCGCAATCAACTCATATCTCGTCTTACAACCCAGGGCATCGCCTTCACCGCGGGAGAGCCCCGCCTTGCAACCAGGGCCGAGCTCGAGCGGGTCCATGACCCTGCCTACATCGATCAGGTCATCGATGAGCATGAGAGCGGTGAGTGGGATGGCAGGCGCCCAGATCTTGCCCACCTTGCCACCCTCTTTGCCGGCGGCACTCTCCTTGCCCTAGATGCCCTGATCACCAAAAAGGCCCTTACTGCTATTCACTTTCCCGGCTCAAAGCACCATGCACAGTTTGATCACTCATCAGGCTTTTGTATCTTCAATGACTTTGCAATCGCAGCAGATATAGCTACCAAGGAGCATGGCTTGCGTGTTGCCATCCTAGATATCGATGCCCACCACGGTGATGGCGTTGAAAACCTCACAGCCGATAATCCCAACATCATCACCTTCTCCATTCATGAGGGTGGAATCTTTCCTGGCACAGGCTTTGAGAGCAAAGCTGGATACTTCTACAACATCCCACTCGATAGCGGGGCAGGAGATAGAGAGTTACTCGATGGCCTAGATGAGTTCATATCCATGCTCGGTGCTAGAGATCGTATTTGGCAGTGGCGACCAGATCTGCTTTTCATCACATGCGGGGCAGATGGCCATGCAGAAGATCCCCTGAGCTCACTTACATACTCAGTTGATGGTTATATTGCCGTGGCACAAAAACTCAGGGAGCGATTCCCAGATCTTCCCATTCTCATGGGAGGGGCTGGGGGATATCTGCCAGATACAAGGACACCTGAGGTGTGGGTGGAGGTTGCTGGAGGGTTGATGGGCAAAGTCAAAGACTATGGATTGCTACCCGGTGATTAAGAGTTATAGGACAGTGACAATCTGAGCTTGTTTAAAGAAATAATAGACGGGGTTTTGACCTTTTCCAAGAGGAAAATAGGTCAACCTTCCTGATATTACTGCTTCTACTGATGACCGTACTGCTAACAAATCACAGACCTTCC
>SXGU01311649.1_pt1 | contig 13170 bp, 14 predicted proteins | sample 3174531 | NCBI WGS metagenome assembly SXGU01 (sample SAMN11356863, study PRJNA531348) | freshwater metagenome | isolation source: freshwater sample F1-140 | place: China: Fuxian Lake, Yuxi | collected 2017-12-25 | reverse complement strand
CTGGGTGACCTGGCTGCCGAAATCGACGACGAGGATGGTCTCGGTGGGCTGAACGGTCATGCGTCCGCGCACCTTTGCCGCAGATCAGAAGGAAATGGTGGGCGTGGCAAGGATTGAACTTGCGACCCCTGCGATGTCAACGAAGCGATTAGGCATTAAGTTGTTGATTTACAACCATTCCTGTTCACCCGAAAACGAGAACATATCAAAAACAGACGTGGAATCGTTCTGAAATTCACCCAACTTTCACCCAACCTTGCGAGCACTGCGATAGCCCGGATTCAGGAACAGAATACGGACAGACACAGAACGCACATTAGCCTGGAAGGCACGGCGAGCGGTAACTTGGCTGAACGTCGCTCGCGGCGCAGGTACAACGGCGTTACCGCAACTGGTCAATCATCTACCACGCTAGTACCAGATGTCCATAGGTCAGGCCAGCTTTCGGCCATACCAAAGTACTCTTCCGACGATGTTGATCCGGCCTGGATCGACATTCTGCCAGCTAGGATAATCGGGATTGTCGCTTCTGATCGACACCCCCGACCCGGTCGGACGCCTGGCAAGGCGCTTGACCATGAGGCTGTCGTCGAGACGCAGCACATAGATGCCGTCGCGCAGGCGCCCTGCTCCGTCCCGCCTATCGACGATCACCTCATCGCCATCAGCGAGCGTTGGCGTCATCGACTCGCCGCTGACCTTGATTATCGACAAACCATCGGTCGGACCTCGGGTCAGAGCGCGAAGCCATCTCGGATCGAAGCCGACCGCACCCCTGCTGGCCTCACCTTCATTATAGGCGCCGTGGCCCGCCGACGCAGAGACATCGAGCACTGGTACGGGAACCCAGTCACTACTCGGATCATCCTGCGGACCGCCAAGCGTGGCTTCGCTCACTCCAAAATATGAAGCGAGCAGGCGACGATCGTTTTCCTTGAGCTGCTTCGGCGTTCCGCGTTTGATGAATTGCTGGATATAAGCGGCATTGCGCCCGATCAGTCGCGACAAAGAGGCATAATCCTCCCGGCCTTCGTCGATAAGCCGCTGCAGCGCCAGCTGCGGCGATTCCGGCGTCGTGATCATCAGCATAGGAAACCTCCTAGACAGGTCGCCACTTATATGGAACATATAGAGAACGCTGTAAAGTGAGTCGGCGATGGCAGAAACAGATTTGCTGGAGACAATCGAGCGTCACTTAGTGGAGCATCGGATCACTCCGGCGCGCTTCGGCCGAGCGGTTGCCCGTGATCCCCGCTTTGTCTTTGATCTTCGCGCCGGCCGGAAGCCTCGGAATAAGATGCGGACTAAGGTGTCGGCATATCTCGCCAACCACAATCGCGCCCTCGGAAGCAACCGTAGCTCATTTCCGCCGAGCGGTCAGTTAATCTCTCGATAGTAGGTCAGCCCCCTGCTTGCGCGGTGCCAATGCGCAACAGCGGCAATGCCGTCTTCAACAAATAGCGCCGTTTTTGCGCCGGAGCAGTCGGTGGGGAGACCTGCGGCTTTCCCGTCAGCTGACGGTCCTTCGCGCGATCTGTAAGCACTTACGAGGAAAACGCTAAACAGGCCTGGCAGATAATGCTTCTTGCCACTTGTCCACCTGCTGCGGCCGAAGCAACCGCACATCTGGCTCGGGAAGGCCTATTCGTGCCTCCTTGAACGCCTCAACGATCGACTTCCGCACGGCGGAGGCGGTATTCTTGTAATCGGCGCGTCGGGAGTCGGTCCAAAACGTAATCTCGAGCACCACGTCGTCCTGACCAAGCTGGTCCACTCGAACCGCCGGGGCCGGACTGTCGAGAACGCCCTCAGCCATCCCCGCTGCGGCACATGCGGCCTGAATCGCGAGCCGCAAGTCCGTGTTGTAGCCGACCCACGCCTCCACCTTGCCGCGTCGCAGAGGATCGGCGGTGTTGTTGATGATGCGGGACGTGAACACCTCGGCGTTGGGCACCAGCATGACCCGACCATCGTATGCGCGCAGCCGCGTGGCCCTGAGCTCGATACGCTCGACGCTGCCCTCAAGCTCGCCAATCACGATCTGGTCGCCGATCTCGAACGGTCGGAGGAAGAGGAGTAGGAGCCCGGAGACGAAGTTTGAGAGAACATCACGAAGAGCGAAACCGAGCACGACTCCTGTGAGACCGATGCCCGCCGCGACCGTGGTCGGGTCGAAACCCAGCGCATCCACGGCGACAAAGAAGCCGAGCGCGAGGATTGCGTAGTAGGTGAGTTGCTTGATCAGGCTCTCGACGGTCACATCCTCGATGATCCGCCGGAAGATGAATGACAGCGCCCAGCGGATCGCGCGCGCGACCAGCCAGAAGAGGAGAACAACGGCGGCGGCGGCAAGCGCGCGCGGCACGATGCTCGTGGCGGACTCAGCAAGCCGCCCGAATGCCGCTTCGGCCGAGGCGCGGGTTTCCGCGCCGAAGCGGCCGCCCCAACCAAGACGGCGTTCCCGCGCTCGTTCAAGCGCACGGTCCACTGCGCCGGCCCATTGGCGCGCGAGAGCCGGCGGTGTTGTAAAAGCGTCCTCGGCATCACGAGGCGTAACGGTCACGACCGGCACCCCCGATACCGTCACTGTCCAGCCGGACGACGTCTGCCGCGCCAAGGGAGGACTTAGGGCGTCAATGTTGCGGAGCAGTCCATTCAGACGCTGCTCGATCCGGCGCGCACGCTCGCGCGCGTCATCGGTGTCGCTGGCGGGACCGACTTGAAAGACGGCCTGACCATCGAGACGGACAGTTGCGATATCGCTTTGAGCACTGACAGGTGCGGCTGCAAGCGCGGTCAGCAACAGGCAGAGGATAACGAGCAGGCGCCGCATCGCGAGGCTCAATCCTCGCCCGGTACCGGCGTCGGTGTGTCGAGCGCTTCCCGCACGTAAAGGCGCTTGATCAGCACATAGACGACGACGGTGAGCGGAGCAGCAAGGATGATGCCCAGCGCTCCAAACAGAGTGCCGAAGCCCAGCAGCGAGAAGAGCAGGATTACCGCCGGGAGATCGACGGCATATTGCTGCACCACCGGCTGGAGCACATTGCCTTCGACCTGTTGTACGACCAGATATAAGCCCAGCACCCAAAGCGCGGTTTGCGGACCTACCGCAAGTGCGATCAGGAGAGCCGGCAGGGCCGCAACGATAGGGCCCACGAGCGGGACGAACTCGAGAATGCCGGCGAGCAAGCCGAGTGCAAGAGCGGACGGCACGCCGATCAGCCATAGCCCGACACCGACCAGCAGGCCGACCACGACCATCGAGATGAGCTGACCCTTCAGCCAAAGTCGCAGCGCACGACCGCTATCCTCAATTGCTTGGCCGGCGAGTTCGCGGCGCTGCAATGGAATGAGCTTCAGCGCGCCCTTGCGGTAAAGCCTTGGCTGGGCAGCGAGGTAGATGCCGCCGACCAAGACGATCAACGTATCCGCGACCCCGCCACCGAGCGACATGGCAAACTGGCCGACGTTCGACAGAACGCCGCTACCGCTCGGCGCTGCGTCGTCGACCATATCCTGCAGGCGCTCGCCAAAGCCCATGTCGCCGATCCGTTGCTCAAACGAGCGCCAGGCTTCCGGTAAGCTGTCGAAGAGGGTGCGTACTTGCGCGGTAACCTCTGAGCCGAACATCCAGCTGGCAAGGCCGAGGATCCCGACGACCAGGAGCACGGCAATCGCAACCGCGAGCCAGTCCGGTGCTTTGGTCACGCGGCGGATCGGGTCTGCGATGGCGCGGAAGATAACCGCGACCAGCACAGCTCCGAAGATCAGCAGCAGGAGCGAGCGCAGGTGCCATGTGAGAAAGAGCAGGGCCGTCAGGGTTAGGACGATAAGCGTGCGTCGAATAAAGACGCTTTCGCCGATGGCGCTTCCCGGACCTTCTGCCACTATTCCCTCCTAGCGTTAGCGCCTCCAACGCAGGGGAACCCAATTTGCGCCCAAACCTTGTTCTGGACTCGTAACAGAAAGGTTTGCGTGTGCGGGATTGGGTGAGATGGATCATTGCAGCGCTCGGGTTAGTGCTGATCCTGGCAACGCTCCTGCCGCTCATCCCGTCAAATGAGTGGTGGATCAGGCTTTTCGACTTCCCACGCGCTCAGATCGCGGTGCTGCTCCTCGTTGTGCTCGCGGCAGCGATGGCGGTTAGAATCTGGAAGACGCGAGGCGATCAGGTGCTGATAGCGGCGCTGGTCCTCTCCCTTGTCTACCAGGTCTCACGAATCCTTCCTTACACGCACCTTTGGCCGACGGAGGTGCCGATGGCGGCCTCCTGCCCGCCCGGCGACCGGCTGCGCTACATGGAAGCGAATGTCCTGCAATCGAACAGAGATGCTCAGGCTTTGCTTGCGCTCGTCCGAAACCATCGACCGGACATCCTGCTTCTGACCGAGACGGACCATTGGTGGGCCGATCAGGTCCGCACGCTCACAAGCGAAATGCCACACGTTGTGAGCGTCCCGCAGGACAACACTTACGGCATGATACTGCTGTCGCGCCGGCCGCTGGCGACCCCGCAGGTCCGATATCTCTTCGAGCCCGGCGTACCGTCCATCCGCGCCGGTCTGAAGCTCAGGTCCGGCCGACAAGTCGAACTCTATGCTGTGCATCCGCGACCGCCTGTTCCCGGACACGATACAGCGGAACGTGACGCGGAGCTCGTGCTGGTCGGCCGTGAAGTGCGGGCCCGACAATCGCCGACCATCGTCGCGGGCGATATGAACGACGTCGCATGGTCAGATACGACGGCGCTGTTCCAGGAGGTAAGCGGGTTGCTTGATCCGCGTGTCGGACGGCGGCTTATGCCGACCTTCCCGGCCGACCTGCTGCTGCTGCGCTGGCCGCTCGATTATGTCTTCGTTTCGCCAGGCTTCAGACTGATCCACATGGAGCGGCTCGGCGATGTCGGCTCCGACCACCTGCCGATCATGGTCGAGCTTTGTGCAGCCGATCTGGCCCGGGCGACCTTGCCTTCGCCACGGCTCAAGTCCGGAACGAGGGAGGAGGTTCGGGAAACCCTTGAGGAAGGGCGAGAAGAAGCCGCCGATCGCTAACCGTGCGGGAGCGCAGCCCGAAGTCTGCCGATTGTCCCCGTCGCTGCTCTCTCCATGGCCGCAAAGAGCGAGCCATCGAGCGCCTCACGCGCTGCCACACATAGCCCGTCGACCTCCGCAGCGAGGGTGGCAATCTGCTCTTTGTCGACACAGGCGGCGGCTACCCGCTCAATCGTGAGGAGGGCGTGTAGGCAAGCGTTCTTGTCGGTCGCAAGATATTGGCGGAACTGACCCAGACCGCGTTCGACATATCCGTCGAAAGTGACCGGCGTGGCGATCACCCTCAAGTGGCCGCCGTCGTCCAGCCGATAGGGGCTTGGCAGCTTTCGGCGTGCCGCTTCCGAGAGGGCAGCACCCAGCCAATCCAGGCATGTGATTGCTGTGAAGGGATCGTTTACGCCAGGTGAGAGAGCCCGGGTTCCCACTTCCACTAACTCGTCGACCAAAAAGCGCGTGTCCTGCAGCGGGGTCCGCGTGGTGCTGACCGCGAAGGTGTCTTGAAGCTGCTTCACGTCGTCGTCTGCGACTTGCGCCCCCGGCCACGCAAGGGCGAAGCTGCGGCCGGCGTGGATGTAGTCGCCGGGCTGATATTGCAGTCGCAGCACCAGCTCAGAGCGGCTGGCAATCTCCATCAAACGCTCATCGTCGATCACCTCGATATAGCCCGTGCCGGGCGACAATATGGGGGTCACGTTCGACGCTGGTCCTAGAACTCTGTCCCGCAGGGATGCCGGAATCGCTGCTTCGTGATCTTCGGGAGATTTCCCGGACCTGCCGATGGTCTCGGGGAAGCGCTCGTCCAATGAGGTAATCAGTTGACGTCCAATCCCCGCCACGACGCTGTTCACATGGATGCTGCGCGGCACATGGTGGATGAAGAAGATGAGGACCGCGATGGAGCAGAGGGCGAGGATAAGAGCGACTATGATTGCGAGGTCAGGAACGAAGTCGCCTTCGTCACCGCCTCGGATCGTCCGCAGGACGATCAAGCAGTAGAGGAAGGTGGCGATGAACGTGCCGAGTGTAACTTGATTGCCCCGGTCCCTCATGAAGTTAGTGAGCACGCGCGGGCCATACTGACTTGCTGCGAATGAGACCGACACGATTGTGATCGAGAATACCACGCCGGCCACGGTGATCGCGGAGCCAGCGATTGTGGACAGAACTTCCTGGGCGCCGTCCGGCTTGTTCGACTGATACCAGCTCAGCCCGTCGAGCCAGTCGGAGCCGATTGTGGCATCGACGTAAACGATCGATGCTCCAAGGATGAGGGCTGCGACCGCCATGACCGTCGGCACGAACCAGTAGCTGGATCGGACATTCTCCAGCAGCTTCAGAACTCGCGGCTGCATGCCCCTCCTATCGATTGAACAACCTCCGACCTGAGATCGACCGGCCACTCATCTTGACAGTTTGCCGGAAACGCTAAGAGGTACGCGTCCTGAGCTGTCCCGTCTTGCGATCGACCGGATCGTCGCCAACGACCGCCTGCCATGCCTTGCGCACGCCATATTGAACCGCCCAACCAAGGGCATAAGTCGCGACGATCGGAGTAACCACACGGATTGCGCTTTCCGCCACCGTGCCGATGATCGCGCCCTTGATGCCGCTGTCGCCATCCTGCCGGTCGATAGCGGCGCCAATGAGCGCGCCGACTAGATTTGCCATTCTGATCTCCTTTTCCGACAAGCGAACGATCGGCGCGGAATGCCTAGCCTCGGCCAGTAGCTTACGTCACCTTTTTGTAGACGGTGTAGCCCAAGACGAACAGCAGGACCGCGATGACAACGGCAATCCAGAATAGGATCTGAGCAATGTCGATAAAGGCGCCCGCAAGGCCGCCGAAACCGAGAACCGCCATCACCAGCGCGAGCACGGCAAATATGATGGCCCATTTGATCATTGTTATCTCCAAGAGTGTAGGATGACGGCGACTGATACAGCCGCGCTGGTAAATGGACGGCTGAAGCCGCCGGTGGGTTCCGGCGGCTCCGCTCCTTTAGTCCTTGTGATCGCTGCCAGTGATCTCGCGGGCCTTGTCCTTGACACCGCCCCAAGCATTTTGGAGCTTGCCGTCGGCTTGATCGCCCTGACCGTCTCGCTTGAGCTTCTCGTCGCCCAAGAGATTGCCGGCACCTTCCTTCAGGTCGCCGCCCATCTTCTTCATGCTGCCTTCGGTGCGATCAGAATCGATGCCTTCATTGTGTTCGCGATGGCTCACGTCATGCTCCTTATTGTTGTGGATAAGGGGGTAACGGTCGAGGGGCTGATAAAGTTCTGCAGCATCCATGATGCTCGCCTTCAGGCCAGCTCAGATAGCCGGCAGCGCCCCTAAGAACGCTCCCCGGGAAGGTCGGCGATACGCGACTGTCCGGTTGCTTCTTGCTCGCTCCGAAGACGGGCAGGTTTCGGCGAGGAGCGGCGATCCCCAATGCGCCGATGCTGGTCATTCCGGTCCGCCCCGCTGGGCTTCCAAGCAGGACGTTCGCCCAGTAGGTGCTACGCCTGCTTTTGCACGACCATAGTGTGTTTGACCCTTCCTCGTTGAACGATGCACGGTTTCGCTGCAGAACGCACTTATGCCCCCGCCGCAAGCCGTTCGGCGGTTGCCGCATAATCCACTCTGGGCGGGATTGGCCGAAGCCGAGGCGACCCGCCTGCACTGCGCCGCTAGGCTGCCCGACTTAGAGATTCATCATATCGGCTCGACAGCAATTCCGAGGATTGCCGCGAAGCCGGTCATCGACCTGCTGGGGATCGTGCGCAGCCTCGTCGAGGTTGACGGCACCAGAGCGGCACTCGAGACATTAGGCTATGTCTGGCGTGGCGAGAACGGCATTTCGGGACGCCGGTACTGCACCTTGACTAACGCTTCAACCGGTGCGCGGCAGGTGCAGTTGCATTGCTTTGCCCACGGCCACCCTGCGATCCAGCGGCATCTCGCGTTCCGCGATTATCTGCGTGCCCGTCCCGAAGTGGCCGCAGAGTACGACCGGGAGAAGGCGCGCTGCGCGGCGCTGCACCCGACCAACGGCGGATCCTACACGGCATGCAAGAGCGACTGGATCAAGCGAGTGGAAGCCGACGCTCTCAGTTTGTTCTGAACGCTGGATGGCGCGGACAGCTGACCCACGCTCGAATATCGCACCTTGCGAAGCGCCGATGACAGGTTTTCTCGAGGCAGGTGACATGAAAATAAGCTCGTCGCCTTCTGAGAAGGAGCCGCCTGGCTCATTGCCGCCGGGATGTGTAGCCGCGGCGAGGTCAGACAGCGCATCGCGTCATATGTGCGCGGGGTCCATGAGGGCGAAACGACGCTAAAGATACTTGGCGATCGCCCGAAATTGCTCCACCACATTGGCCTCGCCGGGATCGCCCGCATGGGTCAGGCAATGGTCGATATGGTCCTTGATCAGCGCCTTCTTGGCGCTGCCGATGGCGCGCTCGACGGCATGAAGCTGCTGGGCGATGTCGGCGCACGGTCGCTGGGCCTCGATCATCTCGACAATGCTCCGCAGATGGCCACCCGCGCGATTCAGACGTTTGACGATGGCTGGGTGGCTGGCGTGAATATGCGCGGTCATTCTTCGTCTTCCTACCAACGGCAGCACACGTCCATCTATAGCTTTACATATCCCCCCTGGGGGATATGAGGCGGCCATGCTCGCCGTGCTCGCCAATCGCGTCTATCGTCATTTATTCCTGGCGCAGGTAATCGCCCTGCTGGGGACCGGTCTCGCGACGGTGGCGCTCGGACTGCTCGCCTATGACATTGCGGGTGGAAATGCCGGTGCTGTGTTGGGGACTGCGCTCGCGATCAAGATGGCGGCGTATATCGGCGTGGCACCCATCGTCGGCGCGTTCGCCGACCGCCTGCCGCGGCGCGGGTTTCTCGTCAGCATGGACCTCATCCGGGCGGGCGTCGCCCTGTGCCTGCCCTTCGTCGACCAAGTCTGGCAGATCTATGTGCTGATCTTCGTGCTTCAGTCCGCCTCGGCAGCGTTCACGCCGACCTTTCAGGCGACGATCCCAGACGTGCTGCCGGACGAGCGCGATTATACCCGCGCCCTGTCGCTGTCGCGCCTCGCCTATGACATGGAGAGCCTGATCAGTCCGATCATGGCCGCGGCGCTGCTCACCGTCATCAATTTCCACTGGCTCTTCTCGGGCACGGCGATCGGATTCGTCTGCTCGGCGTTGCTCGTGCTCAGCACGGTCCTTCCGCGGCCAGCCCCTTCGGGTGCGCGCACCGGCGGCATCTACGAGAAGACGACCCGAGGGGTACGGATATACCTCAAAACCCCTCGCCTTCGCGGCCTGCTGGCGCTGACGCTCGCCTCGGCTGCCGCAAGCTCGATGGTGATCGTCAACACCGTAGTGATCGTTCGCGGAGACTTGGGGCTGTCGCAACGCGATGTCGCTTTCACGCTCGCGGCGTTCGGCGCGGGGTCAATCCTTGCCGCCCTTCTCCTGCCACGCCTGCTCGACCGCATCTCCGATCGCGCCATGATGATCGGAGCTGGCGCGGCGCTGACGCTCGGGCTCGGCATCCTCGCCGTCCTCGCTTCTGCCTACGCCGACGATCCGGCCTTCTGGTATATGTTGCTGGCGGGATGGTTCGTGCTCGGCATCGCATACTCGATGAGCGTGACGCCTGCTGGTCGGTTGCTGCGCCGCTCGGCCAATCCCGAAGATCGGCCAGCATTGTTTGCGGCCCAATTCGCACTCAGCCATGCCTGCTGGCTCATCACCTATCCGCTCGTTGGGCAGCTCGGCGCGTCGGCCGGACAGGCAACGGCGCTTCTGGCGATGGCGATGATCGCCCTGATCGGAACGCTTGCCGCGCTACGCCTGTGGCCGGCATCTGATCCCGAAGCGGTGGGCCATACCCATGATGATCTCCCTGTCGATCATCCTCATCTTGGCAAGGCGCACGCACCGGGCGCAGGCCACGCCTTCGTCATCGACGACCTCCACCAACACTGGCCGCGTCAGTCATGAGCTTGTTGTCGCGCCGCAGCACTGGTAGCACTTGCCAGATGCTCCGCCTGCTGACCGCCTTGCTGATCTGCGTTCTCGTGTTCTCGCACGGGACGATGGGCAGCGCGGCGCCGCACGGAGATGCTGCCGGGCATTCGCATGTCGGGGAACATTCGCACGACGTCCTCCCAGACGCCGGCGATGGCGACCACCACTCTGAGAAAGTGGATCTAGAGACGGTCGATCTCGAAGCGGATGCGACCGGCAGCGGATCGCAACCGGACGATTCGAAGACCGCCGATGTCGCCCATGGGCATACAGTCGCCGGCCAAGTTCCGGCCGACGCGACCTTGCCTAATCCGCCACCCGGCGGTGTTCAACCGACCGGGCTGGTTGTTACCGCGCTCGCGTCGGCACCGCAGGCGCCACTGCTCGAGCCGCCTTCCGCCTGATCCCACGCTGCGTGCGGCGCGCCAACGCGCGCACCGCTCTTTCGTGATGATCGGGAGCCTCTTCCAATGCATATTTTCGTGCGTGCCGCGCTTTTCGCGGCCGCTCTCTCGTCGGCGCCGGCGCTCAACGCGCAGTCGCTTACACTCCAGGATGCCATCGAGCGTGCCGTCGCGGCCTCACCGCAAGGCGCCGCGGGCGCGGCGCGGCTCGACACGCTGAGTGCCGTCCGCTTGGGAGCTGACACCCGCCCGATCGACACGGTCGATGTGACCATCGAAAATCTCGGGATCGGCGGGTCCGACCTGAACCGCCAAATTCAGCTGACCGGCACCTACAGCCGGCGGCTCGAACGCGGCGGCAAGCGTGCCGCCCGGGTCGGCGTCGTGGACGCCGATATCGACGTCATACGCGCCGAGACGCTGATCCGACGCCTGGAGATCGCGACCGCGGTTCAGCGTCTCTATGTCGAGGCGCAGGCGACCGAGGCGATGGTCGGCATCGCGCGCGACCGGGTTGCGATCGCCGAACAATTATCGCGCGAGGTCGGCCGGCGGGTCACGGACGCCCGCGATCCTCTGTTCGCCGGCACACGAGCGCGGACGCAGCTTGCCGAGGCGCGCGTCGATCTGGAAATCGCCGAACATGCCCGCGACGCGGCGCTGACGCGCCTGGCCTTGCTGCTGGGCGAGCCCGCCGGCCAGTTCACGGTCGGTCGGGGCAACTTCCTTGATGTTGAAGAGGCTACTGCGGCGCTGCAGCCGGCCGCGGTGGACGTCGCCATTTTCGAGGCGCGTCGGCGGCGCGCGGCGGCCGAGCTGACCTTGCAGCGCGCCAATGCTCGCACCGATCCGACCGTGTCGGGCGGTCCCCGCCTGATCGGCAGCGGCGACATCGCCATCGTGGCGGGCGTCTCGCTGCCGCTCCGGAACCGGGGTCTCAACCGGTCCAACATCGCGCGTGCAGAAGCCGAGGCGCGGCAGGTAGAGGCCGATCTGGCCGTTGATCTGTTCCAGCGGCGTCAGCAGATTGCGCTCGCCGCCGAGAAGGTGACGGAGACCGCGCACGAGGTGGAGGCGGTCCGCGACCGGGTCGTGCCCGGAGCCGAGCGGGCGCTCACCGAGGTCCGCGCCGGCTACAATCGCGGCGGCTTCACCTTCCTCGACGTGTCGACAGCGCAGACCGCGTTGCACGAGGCGCGCGCCCGAATGGTCCGCGCCGCTACCCGCCACCACGAAGCGCGCGTCGAGCTCGACCGCCTGACAGGCCGCTTCGTCCCGCTCGTACAGGAGCTTCGCTGATGCGCATTCTCTCCCTATCCCTGCTCCTCGCGCTGTCGCTTGCCGGTTGTGGTGAAGGCTCGGGCACCAAGAGCGCCGCCGAAGCGGAAGCGCCCGCGGCCGGCGAGTATGAACGCGGCCCGCACAATGGCCGCATGCTGCGCGATGGCGTCTTCGCGCTTGAAATGACGGTGTTTGAGGACGGCGTGCCGCCCGAATACCGGCTGTTTGCCTATCGCGACGATAAGCCGCTGGCGCCGGGCGACGTCCAGGCCAGTGTCACCATCCGACGCCTCGATGGCGAGGTCACAACATTCAACTTCCGCCCCGAACAGGACTATCTGCGCGGAGACGCCACGCTGGTCGAGCCGCACAGCTTCGATGTCGCCGTGACCGCGACCGAAGGCGGTCGCCGTCATCAATGGCGCTTCCCCTCCTACGAGGGCCGCACGACCATCACCGCCGAGGCGGCGCGCGCCGCCGGGATCGAGACAGCCACGGCTGGACCGGCTGACGTCAGCGAACTGCTGGAGGTCGTCGGTCGCGTCGAGCTCGATCCGTCGGCAAACGCGGACGTCGGCGCGAAATACCCAGGCCCGGTCATGGCCGTATTCCGCAATGTGGGCGATCGGGTATCACGGGGAACGCTGCTGGCGCGGGTCGAGAGCAGTAATTCGCTTCAGACCTACTCCGTCTTCTCGCCGATCTCGGGTGTGATCACGCAGCGCAACACCAATGTCGGCGATATCGCGGATAGCGACCCCATGTTCGTCATTTCCGATCCCTCCCGCACGGTGGCGACCTTCCCGATCTTCCCGCGCGACATCGAGAAGGTGCGGCCCGGTCAGGGCGTTCAGATCAAGGCGCTGGAGGGCGAGCGTACGCAAAGCTCGGTAATCCGCGATTTCCTGCCGCTGGCGCAGGTGCAGACCCAGACGGTCACCGCCCGCGCCTCCCTGCCCAATCCGGGCGGCTTCTGGCGTCCCGGAATGGCGGTCCGGGGCTTCATCACCATCGACAGCCAGACAGTGCCGCTCGCGGTCCGGACAGAGGCGATCCAGCAGTTCCGCGACTTCCGCGTCGTTTTCGCCAAGATCGGCAACACCTATGAAGTGCGCATGCTTGAGCTGGGCAAGGAAGGCCCGGAGTGGACCGAAGTCCTTGGCGGATTGAAGCCGGGCACGATCTACGCCGCCAAGAACAGCTACGTCATCAAGGCCGACATCGACAAGTCCGGCGCCAGCCACGACCATTAAGGATCAGCAGCCATGCTCGAACGCATCATCCGGCTGTCGATCCGACAGCGCTTCATCGTCATGGCGCTCGCGGCGATACTTATCGCGCTCGGCGTCTGGGCCTTTTCGCGGCTCAAGATCGACGCCGTGCCCGACATCACGAACGTGCAG
>SXGU01301658.1_pt1 | contig 13171 bp, 7 predicted proteins | sample 3174531 | NCBI WGS metagenome assembly SXGU01 (sample SAMN11356863, study PRJNA531348) | freshwater metagenome | isolation source: freshwater sample F1-140 | place: China: Fuxian Lake, Yuxi | collected 2017-12-25 | reverse complement strand
GTCATGATTTTTACCTCATCCGTGAGTCACGCAAAAGAAATCTTGCAGTCGCTACCGAAGGGCATCTCCGCAATGGTCGTCGGCGACACCGAAGACAAAGAGCGTGACGCCATCATCGACGCCTTCAAACGCCGCGATCTGAAGTTTCTCGTGAACGTTTCGGTTCTCACCACCGGATTCGACGCTCCTCACGTGGATGTGATCGCGATCCTCAGACCGACCGAGTCCGCGAGTCTCTACCAACAGATCGTGGGTCGCGGTTTGCGCTTGAGTCCGGGCAAAACGGACTGCCTCATCCTCGATTACACCGGGCAAGCCCACGATCTTTATTCACCCGATATCGACGAGGACAAGCCGTCAAACGAATCCGTCATCGTCGAGGTCACCTGCCCCTCGTGCGGATTGGTCAACAACTTTTGGGGCATCGTGAATCCCGACGGATTCGTCGAGGAGCACTTCGGTCGCAAATGTCGAGGTGCCTATGAGGACCCACGATCAAAACGCCTCATCGAGTGCGGTTTTCGATTTCGCTTTAAGCGCTGCGAGAAGTGCGGTCTCGAAAACGACATCGCGGCCCGCATTTGCGGCTCGTGCCAGAACATCTTGGTCGACAACGACCAAAAGCTTAAAGAGGCGATGGCGCTCAAGGATGCGCACGTGATGCGCGTCGATTCGATGCTTTTTGGAAAGAGCCGCGACAAGAAGGGAAACGAACGTCTCGAAATTCAGTATTACGACGCCGATGCCAACGTACTAAAAGAATACTTTTATTTAAATTCTCCCGAGAGCCGACGGGCTTTCTACTTTAATTTCACGCGGATGCACAACCGCGTGCCCGAGAGAAAAATTGAAATTCAGTCGCCTGAGGACGTCATCGCAAACGGCGAGAAATTTCGCACACCGATGTTCGTCATCGCGAGGAAGCAAAAGTACTTCTGGACGGTCCGCGAAAAGATTTTCTGAAATCGCTCTTAAGCGGATCTCTGCGATTTCACCGCAACGGTGCTCGACCCGATCTTCTCTTTGACGTAATGAAGCAGTCTTTCCACTTTCACACCGTCGATCAGGCAGACTGGTCCCCCGTTTTGATCCCACAGAACATCTCCGACGAGCGCTTGATGGGCACCTTCACCCACCTCTTTGATCACCCCCGTTGAGCGGTCGAGAGACTGCAAGCGCTTCACGTGAAGAACGTTATCAACCCAGAGAGCGCAGACTTGCCCACCGATTTGCGCGACCACCTGCTGGGGAACCGAGTTTGCGGGTGCCTTTAAGAGAACTCGAAGGTCCATGACCGGAATGGGCTGGCCCCTGAATCCAATCATCTGGGAGATCGAGCGATACGGTGAAGGCACCGGCGTCGCCGGAGATGCGGCAGAAATTTCTTTTAAGAATTTGATCTCGATCCCGAACACGCGACCGCCCACGGCGAACGTGAGAACCCGCCCCTGAGCGCCGATGTCTTCGATCACATTGCCCGCGTTTTCGAGCGGCTCCACCGTCGATACCCCGATCGCGCTCGAGTTGGCGCGTTTTCTCAAGTAAGGCAGAATGTTTTCGTACTTCATCTTGCCGCTAAAGTAGTCGATGCCGAACTTCATTGCGGCTTTTTTGGTTGAATCGTCGCCGACGGCCGTGCACATCGTAGCCGAAAGATTCAAGAACTCGGATCTATTCCGCATCCAGCTGAGAAGCTCAAGACCCGTCATGCGCGGCATTTCGTAGTCGGTGATCACGTAGTCCACGGGTTGAGCGCCCGACTTTTCATCGAGCGAGTGCTCGAGATACTCTTTCGCCTCGAGACCGTCTTTCGCGATGGTGACGGTGAATCCCTCGTGCTCGAGGAACTCCGAGAGGTTCGTCGCGAAGAACGAGTCGTCCTCCACCACGAGCACGTGGAACTTACTGTTGAGATTTCCGCGCGACTTGAAGTCGTTCGGGAATTCCATGCCGAAAACGTGATGAACGTTCACGACGAGGAAGGTCTCGTCTTTGTAATTCACCGAGCCCTGGATTCCGTGCGCTCGAACGAGGGTTTCAAATTCGCGCGGCAGGCGGTCGATTCCGAAGAAGGCGTCACAAACAATGGCTGCGTGTTTGCCCTCGCGCTGAACGAGGAGACAAGTGTAGACGTCTCGTTTTTCCAGCGCGTCGTTGTTATTGAAGGTCTGCCAGAGCCTGAGAATGGGATACGTTTTACCGTTATAGGTGAGATACGGCCGCTCCCCGATCACGTCGAGCGCGGTCGCCGGAACTTGAATCACCTGGCGAATGGCCTGGACCGCGACCGCAAACCGTCTTCCGGAGTTGAAGAAGACGAGCTTTTGTTGACTGCGGAAGATGTCGGACTGATTCATCTGCTCTTCGCTGGTGCCGCCGGTCGATTGCTTTTGTTGAAGGCCCACACCTTCAACGGCGCCGCCGAGTGCGTGAAGATCGAGGAGCCCGATGTAATCCCCCGAATTGAGTTGGTTCACACCACTGACAAAGTCGATCGCCGAAAAGACCGAAGGCAGAGGCTGCGAAACGAAGTCGCGCGGGCCGCTGATCCTGTCGGCTTGAAGTGCGAACCGGGAGTTCCGATGACGAACAACAATGAAAACGGCTTGGCCGGTCGCGGGTTCGGGTTCGCTGAAAATTTTCTGAAGAGAGATGACCGGAATCACCGATTTACGGAGGTGGAGAACTTTTCCACCGCCTTCAACGATCCCGAGTTGGTCACGCGAGTTCGCCATGGACTCGGTGATCACCTCCTCGACGTTCATCTGCGGAACCGCGTAGAAGCGTTTTCCGACGAAGAAAGCGAGAGATTTCACGATTGCGAGGGTCAGCGGGAGAGTGAGGGTCACCTTCGTTCCGCGCCCGAGCTCGGAATCGATATCGACGCTTCCGCCGATGCCTTCGACCGAGGATTTCACCGAGTCCATGCCCACGCCGCGGCCCGAGAGATCGGTGACCTTGGCCGCGGTCGAGAAACCGGGAAGGAAAATGAGTTTCACCGCTTCGTTCGTCGACATCGCATCGGCTTGCGCTTTCGTAATGAAACCTTTTTCGACGGCCTTCCCTTTGACTTTTTCCGCGTCGATTCCTTTTCCATCATCGCTCCTCGAGAGGATGACCTGACCCGACTGCTGAGCCGCTTCGATGACGATGAGTCCCTCGGACGGCTTTTTGGCGGCGGCACGCGTATCGGGCGTTTCGATCCCATGATCGATCGCGTTTCTCACCATGTGAATCAGAGGATCGCGCAAGAGATCGAGCACCCTTCGATCGAGTTGGGTGTCGCCGCCGGTGATCTGCATGCGTACTTTTTGTCCGAGATCCCTCGTCGCCTGGTTGGCCACTCTCTGCAAACCCGAAAGAAGCGGCTGAACGGGCGCCAGTCGAATATCGAGAACGAACTTCTGGAGTCTCGAGGAGAAACGAACCATATCGTTGCGCAATGAGGTCGAAGATCCATCCGCCCCGAGGACGGCATCGAGCCGATTCTGAAGCTGAATAAAGTCGCTGACGATCTCAACCAGTTCGGTCGCGTTTTGGCTTGTGATGCGGATGGATTCTTCCGCTTTCTCTTTTTTGCGCTCGCCGCTCTGGGCTTCGCCAGAGGCTTGTCCCGCCTCGGCGGCGAGTAAGGCCTTGCGACCTTCCACGATGGCACCGAGGAGCGCGTACGGTTTTTCATCCGGCTCTTTTCGGTTTTCAATCGTGTACTTTGTCATCGATTTAAATTCATCGATGACCTTAACGAGACTATCGATCATATCGGGAGTCGGAGACACGCGTTTTTCGCGGATCAGACTCAGCAGCGATTCACCCTGATGGAAGAGTTCCACCACGCCTCGGAGCCCGAACATGCCGGATGTTCCCTTGACGTTGTGGAAGGTGCGAAAGATTTGATCGATAGCGTCTGGAGGGGCACCGTCGGTTCCCCAGTTCAGCAACAGGCCTTCGGCGGAGTTCAGCTGCTCGCTGACTTCCTCGATGAATTCCGGTAGTCCATCTGTTGAAAGCTCGTTGCTCGACATTTACGCGGCCTTCTTTGCGGATGCCGCCGCACCGATCGATTTGGTCTGTTCAACTTCGGTCGACGCTTCAACTTCGACTTCGCGTCGAATGATAACGCTCCAACCCTTGCCCGCGTACGAGTTATAACCCGTCGTGCGACTGTAACCGACCGAATACGTCAGCCCGTCTTCCTTATCTTTTTCTAGCGCCTGACCCGCAGTGCTGTTGGAGATCTGACGCATGACTTCGAGGTGCGCGAACGATTTCTCGAGAATACCCTGACGATCCGTTGATCCGAGAACGATGGACTGAGCGTTCAAGAGATAAACCTTACTCTTGGAGTCGGCGATTACGGTATCAAGGATGCCGTAGATAAACTTCCAATCAAAGCGCGTGGTCAACACACCCGTCACGGTTCCGTCAGGCCCGATAATGGGAGCGCTGAAAGCCATGGCGAGACCGTTTGATGACGACGAATGATAAACTTCCGAAACGTGAACTTTGCCTTCAGCCGCACTCTGGAACCAAGCACGATTCGACTGGTTCTGACCGCGCAGGTCGCGACGAACGCCGGTCGCGATGATCGTCCCCTTGGCGTCGAGAAGGTAGATGTCGTGATAAACTTCGTAGATTTTGTGGAGCTTCGCGAGGAACTCGCTCACTTCTCCACTCGCATCGCCATTGATCGTGGCGTTTACGATGTTTTCGAAAGTCGTCCAGGCTTGAACGTCACAGTAGCGCTCAAAGAGGTTGCGGTCGACCTTGTCGATCGTATCTCGCGCGGCATCGCTTAAGCGGGCGGCCACGGTTTCTTCGACCGCGGTCTGAAGTTCCTTAGCCGTTTTGTTGACGCTCTCGACGAACTGCACGGATTTCTCGGCCAGGCGACTGATTTCCGCCGCGATGACCGCGAATGATTCCCCTTCCGTTCCGGCGATCCCGGCCTGAATGGCGGCGTTGATCGCGAGCATGTTTGTTTCGTTGTTTGTCATGTTGATGAGCGAGACGAGATCGTTGATTTGCTTCATCGTTTCCTGAAGCTCATCGTTCGCCTGCTCGGATTCGATTTTTTGACGTCCCTCGGGCTGTGCGAAGGGCTGAACGCTCGCCGTCGCTTCGCGCTTTTTAAGGACGTGGGCCATGTGCTCGGCGCGAATGTTTCCGAGGCGCGCCGTCACGATCGCCGACCAGTCTTTACCGCGGTAGGCGTTGTAACCCTTGGTACGGGCGAAGCCCACCGCAAGCGGCGCGCCATTTCTCGCCGTCTCAACGGTGTAACCGCATCCACCCTTCATCGAGAGGCGACCCGCATCGAGCCAGTGCAGTTGATCCGTCATTACACCGACGGAGTCAGTGGCACCGATGACGGTTCCTTGTTTATTGATAAAATACGCTTGAACCTCGGAGTCGTAGCCCGCGTGATCGATCATCTCCTGACCGAAACTCCAGTTGAAGCGCGTCGAGAGAACACCGATCACACTCCCCGCCTCATCCGTCACGGGAGCCGTGTAGAAAACCGCCGTGTGCCCGATGGCAGGATCAAACTGCATGTCGGCGACGTGAACTTGGCCGGCGATTCCGGCTTGAAACCAATCCGACTGACCGAGGTTCTGCCCGATCATTTGGGCGCGTTTTGCCGCCGCGATCACCACACCTTGGGGATTACAGAGGAAAACATCAGAGTAGACGCAGTAAGTAGCCACGAGCCGATCGAGAATCTTACAAGCCTTCTGAAAGACTTCATCGTTCTTGTCAAAAGCTAAGACCTGATCGGCGGTCATTTGCTTAAGCGATTTCGCGCACGCGACGACCGCGTCGAACTGCGCCCATGCTTGCACGTCGCAATTACGCTCGAAGAGATTGCGATCAACTTTATCGATCAAGTCTTCGGCGAGTTCGTAATACCGAGTGGCCGTCGAACGAAGCGCTACTTTTTGCAGTTTGGAAACCAGCTGATCCAGTTGTTCGCTGAGTTCGCTGTTTCGACCTGCCTGACCCGCGATTTGTTCCGCGACAATCGAGAAGCTATCGAGACGCCCGCGCGTTCGCGCACCTTCGATGGCGGCGTTCAGCGCGATGACGTTCGCTTTCGAGTTGATTTCCTTGAGGACCGCGAGTGAATCGCGCATCTTCGCGGCGGCGCCGAGGAGCCCGTTGTTCTTTTCCGCGTTGTTCGAGTGGCCCGATGTCATTTGCGAATCCTCCGATGGAAATCCCTATGTCAAAATCCGAATCAAGCGGCTTTGCGGACTGGCTGTTCGTCTTCGAAGTTGCTGTTGATCATCTCGTCGTGTTGAGTGACATCAAGACCAACGATTTCTTCTTTGTCAGTCACGCGCATCCCGAACACGAGATCGGCGATCTTGTAAGCGACGACCGTACCCACCACCGCGAGAACCAGAACCGCGAGAGTTCCGAGCATGTGAGCATTGAAGAGCGCCGTCGAGCCGTTAATGAGTCCATCCGCACCGGCGGGGTTCACCGCTTTTGTGGCGAAGACAGCCGTCAGGAATGTTCCGAGAGTTCCACCAACACCGTGGCAACCGATGACGTCGAGCGAATCATCCAACTTAAAGCGATTTTTCACGAGGTGAACGGCCGTGTGACAAACGACTCCGCCGATGAGGCCCATCATGAGAGCCGACGTAAACGTCACGAATCCAGCTGCAGGCGTGATCACGACGAGACCGGCTACCGCGCCAACCGCAGCACCCATCGCGCTCGCCTTTCCACGGCGGAAGATATCCATCACCATCCACGTCACCATGCACATCGCCGAGCAGAAGAACGTCGTACCGAACGCGTGAGCCGCGAGGCCGTTCGCTCCGAGAGCCGATCCCGCGTTAAAACCGAACCAACCGAACCAGAGGAGGCTGGTTCCGAGGAGAACCATGCCCGTATCGTAGGGTTTCACTTCGGTGCGATTGAAATCGCGACGGCTCTTCAACAAAAGAACCGCAACGATCGCCGAGAAGCCAGCCGTCATGTGAACGACCATGCCACCCGCGAAATCGAGACTTCCAAGATTGCGAACGAATCCGCCAACGCCCCATACCCAGTGTGCGGCGGGAACGTAAACGAGGAGCGACCAGAGAGCGATGAACGCGAGGAAGCCTTTGAACTTCACGCGCTCGGCGATCGCACCCGAAATGAGGACCGGCGTGATAACGGCGAACATGCACTGAAAGAGCATGAACAGTGAATGCGGAATGGTCGCCGCATAGTCCGCGTTCGGCGTCTGGCCGACATTATTCAAGAAGAAGTAATCGAAGTTACCGATGAGGCCGCCTGTCGAAGGACCGAAAGCCAAAGAGTAACCGCAAACGGCCCAGAGGACGCCGATCACACCGAGCGCCGCGAAGTTTTGGAAGAGCGTCGAGACAACGTTCTTCGTGCGAGTCATGCCCGCATAGAAGAACGCGAGACCGGGAGTCATCAAGAGCACGAGTGCCGCTGACATCAGAACCCACGCCGTATCACCGGTATCGATTTTCGGTGCCGCCGCCTCTTGTGCGAGGGCCGACTGCCCGAGAACGAACGTCAAAGTTGAAAGTAAACCTGCTGTAAATTTCATTCCTTTAGCTCCTTGCAATTCGCGAATTCGTTAAACTTGCGTGAGCTATGTCGGAAAGTTCTGACAGAAGGTTAAAAGAATTCTGACGCTCTTAACCAGTTTTGGTCAGAACGAATGCAATCTAAACTGGAATGATTTTGAAACTTGTAGGAAGACCTGACTAGAGGTCCAGGAAATGAGAGACCGCCCGCTTGGAGATGCGAGCGGCCCCGTGTCGGATTTTAAGACAATTAGAACTTATAGATGGCTGCGAATGCGAACGAGTTGTCGTCGTCGCGATCGGGGCTCTTCAAGTTGAGAACCGAGTAATCAACTTTCAAACGGAGAGCTTCGCTCATCAGGTACTGAACGCCAGCCGTGATTTGCGTCGCTGTTCCGAAGATGCTTCCGCCAACGGAAACGTCTTTCAACATTTCGTAGCGAGCGGCCGCCGAGAACTGTTCGTTGATGTTGAACACGGGAATCACCGCGAGGCCCGTACCTTGGTCGCGATCGGCGAACTTTTCCATCGCATACTCAACGTCGATCAAGAAGCTGCCAAAAGTTCCACCGACGACGAGGTCCGTGAAGTTGCGGCTCTTGTCTTGGAGTGTTGCGTTCGTCGATACGATGCGGCCAGTGAGGTAACCGACAGATGCACGGAACATCTGATCCGTGTAACCAACCGTCGCGCCGTACTCGCCTTTGCCTTTCAACTGTGCTCCGGCATCGCCCTTACCAGTGACCGAGTTCGCTGCAACGGCCTTGACTGTGACGGGGCCGAAAGCGTGAGAAACAACAGCGCCCGTGTGAGTGAGCGGAATCATGTTCGCGAAGAGGATACCTTGAGTCGAGAAGACGATGTCGGGTGAGTCGTTGAGCTCGAGACCGAAGATTGTGTCGAATTGACCGAGTTGAAGCTTCGTCGAGCCCATCGTGTGAGAGATGAAGGCTTGCGGCTTGGTTCCACCCACGAGGAAGCTGTTGTTCGTTTGCGCGACACCGTTAGCGTCGTAAGTCACGCCTTGGTTCGAGTAAGCAAACGGCAGATCCACGAAGAGTTCCGTATCACCCGTCTTGTGGGTGAAGTACAAAGCTCCGTCGTTGATGACGGCGCCCGTCGTGTTGTCTTGGGACTTTTGCCACTTATACTGAGCATCGACGAAACCGCGAATTTTCACGGGCTCGCCCGACGTTTGACCAGTCGTCTGAGCTGTTGCGTACGATGTCGACAAGATCGCTGCTGCTGCAAAAACAAGATGCTTCGTAAGCTTCATAAATCACCTGGGCTAAGGTTTAATGGAACTGCAATAGCCAAATACTAGCGTGCGTAGTCTTTTTCCTACAAATGTTTCTTAGCAGGATCTAGGTCAAGGTCTAGGTCCTTTGGCGAGGTCGACCAAACCGGTTTATGAAGCAGCCTACTTCTCCCCTCCTGAAACGTTACCTCTTGATCGCGGCAAGTCTCTTGGCGTTGACACTCGTGGCGTTTGTTCTCGCCTCACTTCATATGGTCTTCGAGCGCCTGCGTTCGGCACGCGAGCAAGAATTAGCCATCCATGCCCAGCGAGTGGCTGCGGCCCTTGAGGCACAGCTCTTTGAGCGTTTTGCTGATTCCCAAGCTTTCGCCCTCAACCGCGCGCTCGAGCGTGCCCTCCTCAACCCGAGAACCGAGGCGGATGAGGCCCACGAAGTCTTACTTCGTCTTTTAAAAATCTATAAGGTTTATCGGGGCTCGGTCCTCGCGGATCTCGATGGAAAGTTGATTTCGAGCGCCCTCCTCCAAGGCGAGATCGATCCGAAAAAGTGGGCCGCCTTACCGAGAATTACGGCCACAGAGTGGAAAACGAATCCGAATGCACCGAAAACGCGCGTGAGCCGAATGGAATTCGTTAACGACGCAAACTCGATTTTCGGCGAAGGCCCCACCCAATCTTTTACGAGTCCGATTTATCGACCGGATGGCCGGCTGCTCGGCACGATCACGAATTACGCGAGCGGACTTTATATCGAGCGCGAGATGGCCATCATCTTTAGCGGCTTCGAGAAGCTGAACCTGCCTCCCATATCGATTTCGATTTATGACGACCTCAGTAGAAACGTGGTTGAGTTTCGTCGCGGCGGAGTCGAGTACAATCCTCCGCCCACGAGTGAAACCGCCGAATGGATCACGGCCGAATCCAATCTCTCCGATGCCCGCATCGGCGGCCGGGCCAGCTTTCGCGTCGTCTTGAAGACCGGGCGCGCAGCCTTCCTCGCGCAAATCAATCGCATGCGAGCCATTTCCTACAGCGTGACGCTCGGGTTCTTATTTCTTCTTATCTTCGCGGTTCACTTCGTTTATAGGCTCCGCATTCGCTACGACCGAATTCTCTCCAAGAGATTGCATGAGGCCTCGGAAGCTGAGCGGCTGCGCATTTCGCGCGAGATTCATGATGATCTCGGCCAAACTCTCACCGCGATCAAAATTCATCTGGCTCGGGCCAAACTCGAAGAACCCGAAACTTTGGCGGAAAAACTTCGCGAAGCGCGCGAGATGATCGAAGAAACGAATCAAGTGGTTCGCCGTATTTCTCACGAACTCCATCCGAGCCTGGTCGAAAACTTAGGTCTTGAGGACGCCCTCCGCTGGAAGCTTCAGCAACTTCAAGAAGTCACGGATCTCAGCTGCACTCTCGTTGTTGGCGCTGGCGCGCGTGTCGACGAAATCGCGAGGGATAAACGTATTCACGTTTTCAGAATCATCCAGGAAGCTCTCAACAACATTCAGAAGCATGCAAAGAGCGAATCGGCCGAAGTGCGATTCGAGCGCGACGGGAGCGAAATGAACATCACAATCTCGGATCAAGGTGTTGGCTTCGATATCGCGACCTCGACCAAGAACTCGCTGGGCTTGAGGAGCATCGAGGAACGGGCTAAACTCATCGGAGGGAAGCTGCGAATCAAGTCGCTTCCCGGGAGAGGCACCGTGATTTCATGCCGACTGCCCCTCGAAAATCCGGAAAGGATCGGTCATGGCGCGTGAGTCGGGAGTCCTTCTCGTCGAGGACCATCCACTCATGAGACAAGGCATCAGGAGTTTGATCGGCGATACGGCGGAGCTCCGCGTGGTCGCTGAAGCTTCGAGTCTCGCGGAAGCGCGAAAGCTGATCGCGACGAATAAAAAAATCGCACTCGTTCTTCTTGACCTCTCCCTCCCGGACGGTTCCGGCCTCGATCTCATCCGCGAGCTACGCGAAGGCGAATCGCCGCTTCCCATCGTTGTTCTCACCATGCACAACGAAGGCCCTTATCTCTCGAATGCCATCAGTTTGGGTGCCGATGGTTACGTCGTTAAGGACATGGCGCCCGAGAGGTTGATCCAGACGATTCGCGCGGCGCTCGCGGGAGAAAAATGTTTTTTCACTTCAAAAGTCGATCAGCCCTTGAGCTCCTCACCATCACTCAAAGGCGAGGCGCTCTCGGCGCGTGAAGAAATGGTGCGGGAACTCCTCGTCGAAGGAAACTCGCTCACGGACATCGCCGAACAACTCGCTCTCAGCGTAAAAACAGTTTTTACTTACAGAGCCAGACTGCTCAAAAAGCTCGGCTTTAAGAACAACGCCGAACTCATCAAAAATTACGTCAAGAGGCAGTTCTAATCCAGAGCGATGTGGACGAACTTCAGGTAGCGAAGTTCGTGCCCCGCGTGTGGAAACGGATGATCGGGGCCTTGGCCAGAGACGCGCAAGATTTGGCCCGTTCTCCGCGCGAGCGACAGCGACTCGTCGATGATCTCGAAGAAGTCATCAAACGTGATGTGGCTCGAACACGAGCTCACGGAGAGCTCCCCGCGCCCATTGACACGTTTGGCGGCGGCGGCGAATACCTCGACGTATTTTGCCTTCGCCGTCTCCCGTTGATTCTCGGAGTGACTCATGGAAGGCGGATCCACGATGATGTGGTCCCATTTTTCCGCCTCACCATTTAAGTATTCGAAAACATCAACGCAAAGACCCTCATGCTTGGCGGGCTCAAGTCCATTGAGAGCCCAATTTTCCTCCGCGAGCGCGATCGCTCCTTGCGAAACGTCGAGGCTCGCCACTTTCTTGGCACCACCGAGACCGGCGTAGACGGAGAAACCACCGGAATAACTGAAAAGGTTCAAGACGGATTTTCCGCCGCTGGATTGTCTCACGTACTGACGGTTGTCCCGTTGATCGAGAAAAAACCCGGTCTTCTGACCCTTCTCGAGATTGACCTTGAAGAGAACTCCGTTTTCTTTGATGACGACTTCGGTCGCAGACGCTTTGCCGCTGATGAGTTCGGTCGCGCGCTCAGAATTTCTGCGATTTTTTTCGATGACCGTTTCGCATCCGAGATTTGCGAGGAGCCACTTCGCGACATGCTCGCGGTCCCAGAATTCACCGGGCCCTTGGCCATCGAATTGAACGACGGCAATGCGGTCGTAAACATCGCAGACGAGACCGGGAAGCAAGTCTCCTTCACCGTTGAACAACCGAAATGAGTTGGTCTCATTTGAGCGAACGCTCTTTCTGAGCTCGAGGGCGCGGGCGAATCGCTTCTCAAAAAACGCCGGCGTCGGTGGAGTTTTTTCGGTGCTCAGAATTCGGAGCGAGAGAGGGCCGTGCGGGTCGTAGATGGCCCAACCTAAGTCACCCTTCGCTTCCGTCACTTGACAGAGTTGCGCACGTTCAACCCGACCGGGCGGCGGCGTGATCGCTTCCCTGTAAACCCAGGGATGCCCGCGCATGATTGAACGACGAAGATTACGGGTGAGCTTAATTTTGAGTTTTGCCATCGCAAGCTTTGACCATGCTCTCAGACCACGGTCAATCGGAGGGGATCAAAATGCATTCGAAATTGGTACCAAAGACAACACTTCCTTCATTCATTTCCCGACCAGCACGTGGCATTTTGATTCGCAATGAAAGCTTTTCCTGGAGGTCGCACGTGATTTCATTCGCCCCTCTCTTCTCGTTTCTCGCATCATTGCTCTTAGTTCTCCCATCCGCCCACGGGCTCGAAACCCGAAGGGGCGACAATATCGACCTGAACGGTCCTTTCACCGACAGCATTTTCGCCGCCGGCTCGAACATCAATGCATCATTAAGTTCGACGGATGATGTTGTCCTCGCCGGAGGCGATATTGCCTTTACGGGAGAGACGACGGGTAACGTTTTCATGGCGGGAGGTGACCTTAAGCTCCGCGATCCGAAAGCTCGGCTCGCGACGCTCATGGGAGGCGAAATCTCGATCGATCGGGCAACCCTTCAAGACGTGATTTTGGCAGGTGGCGAGATTCGCATCTCGGAATCACGGATCGAAGATGACGTGGTTCTTGCGGCGGGATCGGTCACCATCGCGCGAGACACACGAATTGCGGGATCCCTTCAACTCTACGGAAGCGACGTCGAGATCGGAGGCCAAGTTGGTGGGGACGCCAAGATCAGCGGGGAGGACGTCGAACTCACCGGCACCTTCGACGGGAACCTCGAAGTCTCGGCGAATGAGCTCGCCTTGGGACATACGGCCGTGATCAAAGGGAATCTTGTTCATGCCACACGCGAGCTGAAGATCGCGCCCGGAGCCCAAATCTTAGGCCAAACTCAG
>SXGU01464499.1_pt1 | contig 13172 bp, 17 predicted proteins | sample 3174531 | NCBI WGS metagenome assembly SXGU01 (sample SAMN11356863, study PRJNA531348) | freshwater metagenome | isolation source: freshwater sample F1-140 | place: China: Fuxian Lake, Yuxi | collected 2017-12-25 | reverse complement strand
TCCAGGCGGATGGGCTGGCATCGCATACGGTATTCAACTTGATAAAAAAATATGGTTCCTTTGCTTTGCTCGAAGCAGAGCTAAAGACTGGCCGGACTCACCAGATTCGGGTGCATCTGGCGTCAAGCGGCTTTCCGATCGCTGGCGATGACAAGTATGGTGATTTTGGCCTGAACCGGGCATTGCAAAAAGCCGACCACTCTCGGATTGCCCTCAAACGTATGTTTCTGCATGCATATCAGATTACATTTCTTCATCCGGAAACCGGTAATCCAGTCACGTTAAAGGCGCCGCTTCCCCCTGAATGTGAGCAATTTCTAAAAAGCCTGAATAACTCTGATAGCTGAATTATTGCTCTACTTAAACAATTTACAGGAACTCGCAGCCTATGCTGCTGTAAAACATGGCAAGAAAGCAATTTGATTTAATCGTATTCGACTGGGATGGCACCTTGATGGATAGTACGGCGACCATCGTGACATGCATCCAAGCTGCCGCCAAGGATCTTGGATTACCCATCCCCGACAAAAAACAGGCATCCTACGTGATCGGTCTTGGATTGCAAGATGCCATGCAAGCCGCCTTGCCAGGTCTAAATCCAAAGTACTATCCGCACATGGTGGAGCGCTATCGTTATCACTATCTGAGTAAGGACCAAAGCTTGACGTTGTTCGATGGGGTGCGCGAGATGTTGAGTGATTTAGCGCAACAAGGATATTTTCTGGCTGTTGCGACCGGCAAAAGTCGCGTTGGCCTGAACCGTGCGCTTGATGCCGTCAACTTACTATCGGCGTTCGATGCCACGCGTTGCGCTGATGAAACTTTCTCCAAGCCACACCCCGCAATGTTGCAGGAACTGACACGAGAATTGGGGCAAGACATCCAGCGCACAGTAATGATCGGTGACACGACACATGATTTGCAAATGGCCATCAATGCTGGAGCTAACGGAGTCGCTGTGCAGTACGGAGCTCATGCCGCACCAGAATTGCAGGCATTGAAGCCAATCTATGCGGCCGGTTCCGTTTTTGAGTTGCATGCTTGGTTAAGCGAAAATGCATAATCTGAAAATGGACGAACTGGCAATTCCTATCTGCGCATCTTCCGCACTTGTAGACAGAGGCAAAGGTATACGCTTTTTGGTTACCGCAGGTGGCGAAGACAGCACCGGGTTCGCCATCCGCTATGACAATACCGTCTACGCATATCTGAATCGCTGCGCGCATGTACCAATTGAACTCGACTGGAACGAAGGCGAATTCTTTGAAACGAGTGGCTTGTATTTAATGTGTTCAACCCATGGTGCGCTCTATACGCCAGAGAGCGGAAGATGCGCCGGCGGCCCATGCCGGGGTGGACGCTTGCGGCCAATTACAGTGTTTGAAAAAGACAACCAGGTGTTTTGGCGCCCAGATGATTACATCAAACCAGCACGGGCCTGAATTGCACTGAAACACAATAAAGTTATTGACAATCATGGATAACAATTTCGAACAAAATAGTCAGGTTTCTTCCGGTACTTCCCCGCGAAAGGAGGGCTGGGAGCGCGATATATTGGAGAAACTGGCATTTGCGACACTGAATGAACAGCGTACACGCCGCCGCTGGAATATTTTTTTCAGATTCGCCACGCTCGGCATCATTGCATTTGGTTTGTGGATGGCTTTCGGCATGGCTAACAAAGAGGACGAAATCATCGGCCCGCATACTGCCCTGATCGAGATTGACGGCACCATCGAGTCCAGCACACCAGGCTCTGCTGACGCTGTCATTTCAGCGCTCAACCGTGCGTATTCTGATGACAATTCCGTCGGCGTGATCTTGCGTATCAATAGCCCCGGTGGCAGTCCGGTCCAAGCCGGCATGATCAATGACGAGATCGTCCGTCTGCGCACGGAGTACCCGCGCAAACCACTTTATGTCGTGGTCGACGAAATCTGTGCATCCGGCGGTTATTACATCGCAGCCGCAGCAGACAAGATTTTTGTTAACAAAGCCAGCATCGTGGGTTCTATCGGTGTGTTGATGGAGGGTTTCGGTTTTACCGGCATGATGGACAAACTAGGCGTTGAACGTCGCCTGATGACCGCAGGTGAAAATAAGGGATTCATGGACCCATTCAGTCCACAAAGCGCGAAGCAAAAAAGCTATGCGCAAGAAATGCTGAATGAAATTCACCAGCAATTCATCGATGTGGTTCGTCAAGGCCGCGGGAAGCGTTTAAAAGAAACGCCAGAGACGTTTTCCGGCCTGTTCTGGAGTGGCAGCAAGGCAGTTGAAATAGGCTTGGCTGATGGCTTCGGCACAGTGGATACTGTAGCGCGCGATGAACTGAAAGCGGAAGACATTGTTGACTACACACAGCACGAGGGCTTGTCGGAACGTCTCTTGAAAAAATTTGGTGGTGCAGTCGGAAGTGCGGCAATGGCATCGATACGAAGCAGTGCATCGAAGCCCGGTTTCAGATAGGCAATTCTTTGCTGACGTGGTTGCTTTGATTTAAAGTTTCTCAGTGGAATTGGCCTGAAAGGTAAGTTGGAAATATGTGCCTTTATGGTGCTATTTATCCTTGAAACCTGCAGATCGCGATTTATACTGTGCTTGTCCGGTTTCGTTTTCGATCCTATAACGCATAAGAAGCACGTACTAGGAAAAACTCATGAACCGGGCAATTAGTCCGCGTCTCGGACGCGGTTTTGAGAAGCTTCGGTCTTCTCGAAAACTGCCCGATTGGGCATGCAAAACGGCGGCGCAATACCGCCGTTTTGCGCGTCTGGACACAAAATTTATATTACGCCGCAAGTAGCAGGAATACGGTCGGTTTTTTTTGAAAATCCGGTGCTTTTCCTGCATTCAGGTCTGCTTTCCATCTTCCAGCTGTCTGCGTCCGGATCGATTCTGATTCAAGACTCAGATTAGTCGCGATACACACTAGCGTGTTCGTATGACAGCTTGTCACGATCGCTTCCAGCAATGCAGCATTGCGATAGGGCGTTTCGATAAAGATTTGCGTTTGCTTGTCTACGCGTGAGCGTTCTTCAAGTGCCTTCAACCGCTTCGACCGTTGTGCGGCATCCGTCGGCAAGTATCCGTTAAAGGCAAAGCTTTGCCCATTCAACCCACTTGCCATGACGGCCAGTAATAGCGATGAAGGTCCGACCAAAGGTTTGACTGGAATTCCATATTCATGCGCAAGGCGGACCAGATTAGCACCCGGATCGGCGACGGCCGGTACGCCGGCTTCTGAAATCAGGCCGGCATCCTGACCTGCTTGTACCGGTGCCAACAGTGCTGGCAGTGTGGCCGCATCTGTATTCACATTGAGCTCGCTGATCCGTATTTCCTGCAGTGGCTTCACCAGCGAATGGTTGATTGCAATCAGTTTAAGGTAGGCTCGCGTGGCTTTCGCATTCTCTGCGATGAAATAGTCGAGCCCAGCAGTGATTGCCTGCACTGGTGCAGGAATTATCTGCGCGAGTGGATCCATCTGTGATGCGTCGGACGGCCCCAAGGTATTGGGAATAAGATAAAGAATGCCGGGCATATGTTATTCGCAAAAAAATGGTACGCCGGCGCGGCGCAGCATCGTGGTCAGCGCAATCAACGGCAAGCCGGTCAGAGCGGTAGGATCGGTGCTTTCGATTTTCTCGATAAGGGCAATCCCAAGCCCCTCGTTTTTCGCGCTGCCGGCGCAGTCGTAGGGCTGTTCTATACGCAGATAGGCGTCGAGTTCGTGGTCTGGTAAATTGCGAAACGTGACGAAAGTATGGATATTTTCAATTTGTGCAGCCTTTTCGGGATCGTTGCTGCGTGCATCCCAAAGGCATAATGCAGTATGAAAAATAACCTTGCGGCCACGCATTTTCTGCAATTGATTCAATGCCTTTGCGTGTGAACCCGGCTTACCGATTTGTTCGCCGTCTAGAGTTGCCACTTGATCAGACCCGATCACTAGACTTCCTGGCACTTGTTGTGCAATTGAAAAAGATTTCTCTTTTGCAAGTCTTGACGCAGTCTTTTCTGGTGCCTCTTCAGGGAGTGGTGCTTCATCAATATTTGGCACCGAGACATCGAAGGGAAGATGCAGACGGGACAGTAACTCTTTTCGATATTTCGAACTGGATGCCAGAATTAGGCGAGGGAAAGTGGTCGAAGAAGGCATTATTAGCGTCTTATTTGAATGATGACTCAACAAAAGCGTCCTAACACTTTGACGAATAAGGGAAAACCCTGTTATTATCGCAGGTTTTCCGGGTTCGGCTTCTGTGTATGAATGCTTTTGTGATTGACGCGTTTGAGTTCTGTCAGCTCAAAGAGCGCCGCGAAGGCGAAATCGCGATTACTGATTTGCCTAGGCTGGCAGATGAATCTGCTGATAATTCCGGTACAGTGCGCTGGTTACTGCAAGGTGGTAAAAATCAGCTTGGCTATTCGCAATTGGAGTTGTCGGTGACAGGCATGGTGAACCTGATGTGCCAGCGATGCTTGACACCTTTTGCTTTTGATATAGCTTCCGAATCGGTTCTGGTACTTGCGCCGGATGAGAGAAGTGCGGATGAAATCGATGCATTGCTTGCTGACGATTCGGTGGAAGTTATCGTGGGCAGCCACAATTTCAATATTGCACAAATCGTCGAAGACGACGCGTTACTGGCGATACCTTTGTCGCCCAAGCACAGGGCATGTCCGGACCAGTTGATGCCTGAAGTGGCGAAAGAAGAAGATAAAGTATCGCCATTTGCAGTGCTGAAGAATTTGAAGCAATAAACTTTATGCGGTGCAAGATACGCGCCGAACAAAATGTAGCAAGGATTCTAGTCTGCAAGAAGTAGCAGACTGGATATGTTAAAATTTCAGATCTTAAGATTTAGGAGTCATCATGGCCGTTCAACAAAATAAAAAGTCCCCGTCCAAGCGTGGTATGCACCGTTCGCATGATCACCTGACCGGTCCGGCGCTGGCAGTAGAGCCGACCACTGGTGAAGCGCATTTGCGTCACCACATTAGCCCGAATGGTTACTATCGCGGCCGTAAGGTCATGAAGACCAAGAACGACGAGTAATCCCAGTCATTGTTTGAAGATAAAAGCGGCGCGGGGAGTTTGACTTGGCGCCGTTTTTTCATATGCTGAAAAAGCGCACCGCGTCATTTTGAATCGCACCGGATCTGGCCTGCTAGGCGGTTAGACAGAGGTACTGAGTCAAAGCAATGACAATTAAAATTTCTATTGACTGCATGGGCGGAGATCATGGCCCGTCGGTTACCATTCCCGCTGCCGTCTCCTTCGTTAATCACGAACCTGGCGTCGAACTGATTTTGGTCGGCCTTGAAGACATTATTCGAGCCGAGCTGAAAAGTCATAACGCCTTCGATCATCCCCGCCTCACCATCGTCCATGCAACAGAGGTCGTCACTATGGATGATCCGCTGGAAGTGGCATTGCGCCGCAAAAAGGATTCTTCGATGCGGGTTGCTGTCAGTCTGGTAAAGGATGGTAAGGCTCAGGCTTGCGTTTCCGCCGGCAATACCGGCGCACTGATGGCGGTATCACGTTATGTCCTCAAAACGATCCCCGGCGTTGACCGACCGGCAATCTGTTCTCCGCTGCCGAATCAGAAGGATTCGCCGACTTACATGCTGGACCTTGGTGCGAACGTCGACTGCGAGCCACAGCATCTGCACCAGTTTGCATTGATGGCTTCCGCGCTGGTCTCCGCTTTGGAAGACAAAGCAAGGCCGACGATTGGATTGCTGAATATCGGCGAAGAGGACATTAAGGGCAACGAAGTGGTTAAAAAGGCGGCAGCACTACTGCGAGCCGACCACGAAAAAGGCATTCTTAATTTCTACGGCAACGTGGAAGGTAACGATATTTTTGAAGGCACCACCGATGTCGTCGTGTGTGATGGCTTCGTAGGCAATGTGGTGCTCAAGGCCTCGGAAGGATTGGGGCGATGGGTCAAAACGATCTTCAAGAATGAATTCAAGAGCAACCCGATCAACCTCCTTGGAGCGCTGATCGCTCAGAGTGCCATCAAATCGATTTCGCACCGCATGAATCCATCCCGTTACAATGGGGCCAGTTTCCTAGGCTTGCGCGGACTCGTATTCAAAAGCCATGGCGGTGAAGATGCATACGGATATGAGTGTGCGATCAAGCGTGCATTTGATGCGGCCAACCATGATCTGCTGTCGCGCATTACCCAATCGATTGCTGAACTGATGCCGCAGCCAATAGCGACGTCAGTCCTCGAAATTCCAGTTGCAGTCACTGAATTAACCGAACAGAAAACGGCATGACTCTCTACAGCAAAATTATAGGTACGGGAAGTTGTCTGCCGCCCAAGCGAGTCACGAATCAGGATCTTGCCATTCAATTGGCGGAAAAAGGAGTCGAGACATCAGACGAGTGGATTGTTTCGCGCAGTGGCATTTCGGCGCGCCATTATGCGGAACCAACGGTGCAGTCGAGTGACTTGGCGGTCGAAGCGTCTAGACGGGCGCTCGATATGGCAGGTCTGAGCCCCAATGATATTGATTTGCTTATCCTTGCAACATCCACACCAGATCATTTCGGTGGCTTTCCGAGCACGGCCTGCGTCGTCCAGCGCAAACTTGGGATCAATAACGGCAGTCCGGCATTCGACGTGCAGGCAGTTTGCAGTGGTTTTGTCTATGCGATGTCGGTCGCTGACAGCTTTATCAAGTCTGGTACGCACAAAAATGTACTGATAATTGGCGCGGAAGTGTTTTCCCGCATTCTCGATTTTAACGACCGCACAACATGCGTGCTTTTCGGCGATGGCGCTGGTGCGATGGTCTTGACTGCCTCGAAAGAACCCGGCGTGCTGGCGACCAAATTGCATGCCGACGGCCGTTATGGCGATATTCTTTGCGTCCCTGGCAGCGTCAGCGGTGGCGCAGTCGAAGGCAGCGCATTCCTGTACATGGATGGACAGGCGGTTTTCAAACTCGCAGTTTCTGTGCTGGAAAAAGTCGCCAATGAAGCATTGGATGCCGCCAACATGACCGCATCGCAAATTGATTGGTTGATTCCACACCAAGCCAATATTCGTATTATGCAAGGCACAGCGAAAAAGCTGGGACTTCCTCTGGAAAAAATGGTGGTAACCGTAGATCAGCATGGCAATACATCTGCGGCTTCTATTCCACTGGCACTTGATACCGCAATGCGCGATGGGCGCGTGAAGCCTGGCCAGAACGTCATGATGGAAGGTGTAGGTGGCGGCTTCACATGGGGTGCAGTACTCGCACGAATGTAAACTCTTTCTGATATCAAGCATGACCAACTTCGCATTTGTTTTTCCAGGCCAGGGCTCGCAAGCCATTGGTATGCTAAATGGCTTCGCCGACAACCCCATCGTGAAACAGACCGTTGCGGAGGCGTCGGACGCATTGCAATTCGACCTCGGCAAATTGATAGCGGAAGGGCCGAAAGAAGAACTCGATCTAACGACAAATACGCAGCCGATAATGCTGACTGCGGCAGTTGCGTGCTATCGCGCCTGGATTGCTGCTGGCGGCAAGCTGCCGTCTATTGTTGCAGGTCATAGTCTTGGTGAGTATTCAGCGCTGGTAGCGGCCGGTGTGATTGCATTCAAGGATGCAGTTCCGCTGGTACGTTTTCGCGCCCAAGCCATGCAGGAAGCGGTTCCCGTAGGACAGGGTGGCATGGCGGCGATTCTGGGATTGTCGGATGAAGACGTGCGCTTCGCATGTGCGGAAGCTGCGCAAGGTGAAGTAGTAGATGCTGTCAATTTCAACGCGCCCGCCCAAGTCGTGATCGCAGGCCATAAAAGAGCGGTCGAGCGCGCTTGCGAGATAGCGAAGGCAAAAGGTGCAAAACGTGCGTTGCCCTTGCCGGTATCTGCACCATTCCACTCCTCGCTGTTGAAGCCTGCGTCGGATCGCTTGCGCGATTACATGGAAAAACTGACTTTTGCAGCACCGCAGATTCCTCTCATTAATAATGTCGATGTTCTGATTGTTCAGGATGTGGCTGGTATAAAGGATGCGTTGGTACGCCAAGCCGCCAATCCGGTGCGCTGGGTTGAGATTGTGCAAAAGATGGCGGGCGATGGCATAACTCATGTTGTTGAATGCGGCCCAGGTAAAGTTTTGGCCGGATTAACCAAGCGGATCAATGGCGACCTGGTGAGCGAGGTAATCGTTGATCAAGTATCCCTCAATAAAGTCTTGGAGCTTTTAAGTGAACCTGAATAATCAAGTGGCGCTGGTCACCGGCGCGTCGCGTGGTATTGGGTGTGCAATTGCACAGGAATTGGCAAGGCGCGGCGCCAAGGTTGTTGGTACCGCGACGTCTGAATCTGGCGCCATCGCGATCTCGGAATATCTTGAGGCAGTCCAGCCCGGCTGCGGCAAGGGTATGGTCTTGAACGTGACCGATGCTGATGGTTGCAGTGCAGCGATCGCGCAAGTGCAAAAAGAGTTTGGCGGATTGTCGATTCTGGTGAATAACGCAGGTATCACGCAAGATCAGCTTGCGATGCGCATGAAAGAGGAAGAGTGGGACGTCGTCATCGCAACCAACCTGACAGCCGTGGCACGCCTGTCTCGCGCAGTATTGCGTGGCATGATGAAGGCCAAACAGGGACGTATTATCAATATTACTTCGGTGGTCGGTTCTACCGGCAATCCAGGACAGATGAACTACGCTGCAGCGAAAGCCGGTGTCGCAGGGATGAGCCGCGCGCTGGCGCGTGAGATCGGTAGCCGCAATATCACCGTCAATTGTATTGCTCCCGGATTTATCGATACGGATATGACTAAAGAGCTGGGTGAGCAGCAGGTCTCCGCATTAATGCAGCAAATTCCGCTCGGCCGTTTCGGCCTGCCGGAAGATATTGCAGCAGCAGTGGCGTTTCTTGCTTCACCGCAAGCCGGTTATATTACTGGAACGACTTTGCATGTCAATGGCGGCATGTTCATGAGTTAGTTAACACTTAGGCACTTTTGGCCGAAGTTTAAGCATTATTTAAAACAAAAGTCGAAAGTGAATTTTCAATGCGCAAACCTGATAAAATGCGCGCACTTTCTGTAACCCACTGGAGGGATAATATGTCCGATATCGAACAACGTGTTAAGAAGATCGTCGCTGAGCAACTGGGCGTCGCCGAAGCAGACATCAAGAATGAGTCGAATTTTGTTGATGACCTCGGCGCTGATTCGCTCGACACGGTTGAACTCGTAATGGCGCTCGAAGATGAATTCGAAATGGAAATTCCGGACGAGCAGGCTGAAAAGATCACGACGGTGCAGCAGGCGATCGATTACGCCAAGGCACACGTCAAGGCCTAATAGTTTGATTGAATCCAGGAGAACCGCTTGAGCCGCTCACGTGAACGTCGCGTCGTAGTGACTGGCCTCGGTTGCGTTTCACCCATCGGCAATACGGTCGCTGATGCGTGGGCTGCGCTGACTGAAGGCAAATCGGGCATTGCGACCATCAAAAAATTTGACGCCATGCCTTTCTCTACGCATTTTGCGGGAGAAGTAAAAGGCTTCAATATCGAGGATTACATTCCCGGTAAGGAAGCGCGTCATATGGACGCTTTCATCCATTACGGCATGGCTGCAGGAATCCAGGCAGTTCAGGATAGCGGCCTTGGGGTTACTGGCGAAAATGCCGAAAGAATCGGTGTCATTGTCGGTTCCGGTATCGGCGGCTTGCCGATGATCGAGGAAACGCATGCCGAGTTGACCAATCGCGGCCCACGTCGGATCAGCCCGTTTTTTGTGCCGGCATCGATCATCAACATGATTTCCGGCCATCTGTCGATCAAGTATGGCTTCAAGGGACCAAACCTGGCGATCGTGACGGCTTGTACAACTGGTTTGCATTGCATTGGTGCGGCAGCGCGCATGATCGAATATGGCGACGCCGACGTGATGATCGCCGGCGGTGCCGAGTCGACCATCTCACCCTTGGGACTCGGTGGGTTTGCTGCCGCACGTGCGCTATCGTCGCGTAACGATGATCCGGCGACTGCATCTCGTCCATGGGATAGAGACCGGGATGGTTTCGTTCTGGGTGAAGGTGCCGGTGTCATGGTGCTGGAAGAGTATGAGCACGCGAAGGCTCGCGGAGCAAAGATTTATGCCGAGGTACTCGGTTTCGGCATGAGCGCGGATGCACACCACATGACAGCACCGCTTGATGATGGTGATGGTGCGCGCCGGTGCATGATTGCGGCGATGAGCAATGCGCAGATCAACCCGGATCAAGTCAACTATGTGAATGCACACGGCACGTCTACGCCGCTTGGCGATGTTGCCGAGACGATCGCAATCAAGCGTGCGCTAGGCGACCATGCGAAGAAAGTTGTCGTCAACTCCACCAAGTCCATGACTGGTCATTTGCTGGGTGGTGCCGGTGGATTGGAGGCGGTATTCACCGTACTCGCAATTCAAAAGCAGTTGTCGCCTCCGACTATCAACATCTTCAATCAGGATCCAGCTTGCGATCTGGATTATTGTGCTAACAGCGCGCGTAATATGCCAATCAATATCGCGGTCAAAAACTCATTTGGCTTCGGTGGCACGAACGGAACACTCATCTTCGGTAAAGTCTAATTACCTCGCTTCCTTCCTCTAGCAGGGAAGGAAGCAGTCATTGCGTCTTCCTCTTCATCATGTCTATCGCGGTATCCGCCGTAGTACAGCCATCCCGGATTTTGCTCGTGATGGTAAGTACCATGTCGGCAATAGTGCTTGCAATCGGTGCCTCTATTGGCATTGGGTGGATTGGCGATTTGCCTAACGTCTCCCGATTCGTCGTCGCTATCTTCAGTATTTTCCTAGCATATTTTGGGTTTTATCATGGTGTATGGCATCGAAAAACCATACATATTGATATCTCGGGTGTGGGGCAATTACGCTTGACCAAAGTGAGCGCTGAAGGGCCTTGTACAGATACGAATTGGCCGCATGTAAGGAAAAATGGTGAGGTGTGTCATTTATTGAAGGACACGACGATCTGGCCGCATTTACTACTACTGCGTTTACAAGCTGAAAGCGGGAAAATAACGTCTTTGGTTATTTTGCCAGATTGTGTGTCGAAGGACAGTTTTCGGGCCTTGTCGGTCGCATGCCGGTGGATCGCCGGACAAAGCAATCCTAAGCAGGTCGACAAATTTTAGAAATCGGTCGAAATAAATTGAACTTCTTGCATTTCCTACAGTCAACTACTCTAGCCGCGTGTATGTTGCAACGAAACAAGGGAACGGGGATTGACGACAGAACGCGACATTGATCAACTGCTTGTCGAGCGTGTGCAGCGCGGCGATAAAAAAGCGTTCGAGCTGCTGGTGACCAAGTACCAACGGAAACTGATGCGGCTCGTGTCGCGGCTTGTGCGCGACCAGGCAGAGGCGGAAGATGTGGTGCAGGAAGCCTTCATTAAGGCATATCGTGCATTACCGCAGTTTCGGGGTGACTCTGCGTTTTACACGTGGTTGTATCGAATTGGCATTAATACCGCGAAAAACTATTTGGTAACGCAGGGAAGACGTGCGCCAACCTCCACCGAAGCGGATGCTGAAGAGGCAGAAACTTTTGACGATGGTGAGCACCTAAGAGACATTAATACGCCCGAATCGATGCTGGCAACCAAGCAAATTGCCGAGACGGTAAATGTGGCTATGGATGCACTGCCTGATGAGTTGCGCATAGCAATTACATTGCGTGAAATCGAAGGGTTGAGCTACGATGAAATTGCGGAGGCAATGGGGTGCCCGATCGGTACCGTGCGTAGCCGGATATTCCGGGCGCGTGAAGCAATAGCGGATAAATTGAGGCCATTATTGGGCACCGCACTTGATAAGCGCTGGTAGTAGCAGAGATAAGTAAACAGAATTTTTGACGAAAACAGAGATTGGCGCAGTGTGAACGAGGTTGTTATATGAATACGAGAGAAATGACCCGGAAGCAGATTTCCGCACTTGTCGATGGGGAGTTGACCGATCAGCAAATGGATATGGCGCTGGCTTCTTTGCGTCAAGCAGAAAGCGGGGCTGATTGGGAGGTCTATCATCAGATTGGTGATGTGTTGCGATCTGATGACATGGCGGTTTCATTGAGTCCGGGCTTTGCTGCACGCATGGCTGCGCGTCTGGATGCCGAACCGACAATTGTTGCTCCCGCAGTGCCGGCGAATCGTGCTGATGAACGTATCGTGCAGCCTGTGGCTGGACGCCAGACCCAACGCTGGGCAATGCCCAGCATGGTCGCTGCTGCTGCCGTGGCAGCAGTAGCATTTATCACCACTCCGCAGTTGATGGTGGCGTTAAAGAGCGAGCCAGTAATTGGTGAAGCAGCGGTCAGCATCGCTGCTGCTACAGCAACCGAACAAGGCGCGATCGTTGCAGCGTCCGTGCCGGAAGGTGTTGTCTTGCGCGACCCGCGCATCGATGACTATTTGTTGGCGCATCAGCGTTTTTCCCCCTCTGTGTACAGCACCGCGCAATACGCACGTTCGGCTACATTTTCCAATAAATGATTCTTATGCGGCAAACACTCGTTTTATTTAGGTTTGTCGTCGCGCTGTCTTTTTTTTGGGGATTTTCAGTACAGGCTGAAAGCCTCGACCCGCTGGCAGATGGACGGGAGGCTCAGGCGTGGTTGAGAAAAATTCAATCAGCAGCGCAAAAGCTTAATTATTCCGGCACCTTCGTCTACCAACAGGGTAATCAAATGCGCACCTCGCGTATTACCCACTTGCTGGACGGGAAAAACGAAGTTGAGAAACTTGAAATTCTTGATGGAAAGCCTCGTGAATATATTCGTAATAATGATGAAGTTATTTGTTATGTACCGGAGACCAAGACACTGTTGGTTGAAAAGCGTGTAACACATGATGTGTTTCCTGCGATACTAGCTGTTAACCCGACCGATCTGACGGAGTTTTATAATGTCAAAAAAGAAGAAACAGGTCGTGTAGCGGGATACGATTGTCAGGCAATCGTACTCGAGCCAAAGGACAACCTTCGCTATGGCTATAAACTGTGGGCCGAAAAATCGTCAGGCCTCCTGCTTCGCGCACAGACTCTGAATGAGAAGCGTGAAGTGGTTGAACAGATTGCTTTTACACAGATATCAATTGGTAATGTAGATCGTGCGCGGGTAAAGCCAAG
>SXGU01075640.1_pt1 | contig 13173 bp, 14 predicted proteins | sample 3174531 | NCBI WGS metagenome assembly SXGU01 (sample SAMN11356863, study PRJNA531348) | freshwater metagenome | isolation source: freshwater sample F1-140 | place: China: Fuxian Lake, Yuxi | collected 2017-12-25 | reverse complement strand
TTCTGCAAAGTTTTCTCCGGCCTACGCCTAAGTTCGATTCACTTCGAACACGTTTCCCCGTTGATCCTCGCTGGATGGGTGAAACGTCACTAGCGAGGTTGGATTCCGACTGACGTGACGGACTCCCGACCAAAGCGTCATTCCTCTTCCCTTTTCTCTGTTGCTCTCTCAGAGGTGAAGAGAACGAGAGCACCATGATCGTACAGACCTTCGGCATACACGTTGGACCCGGGTTCAACTCCCGGCATCTCCACCACATATTTTAAATTGCGTCCAGTAGTGCAAGCGATGGCTATGGGAAGCGAAAGTTCGGGGTGTTCAAACCCATGATCCTTCTTGTAGACCAGCGCTTTCTCAAATACGAGGCGCAGAACCAGCCGCCTCCGCGATAAATCACCCTTCTGCCACATGGCCAGGGGGTTTTGAATGAAGGCAAAGACGCGATCCACGAGCACCACCAAAGAAATAGACCTCAATGACGGAACTCCATGGAAAGATGGCTATAAGCGACAAATGGAGATCTACCAATGGCTACTCCGTCAGAATGGATTCAAGGTGAACGACATCGGGTACTTCGTGTATGTAAACGCAGATACGGACCAGGATGCATTCGATGGAAAATTAGTCTTCGACGAAGAAATCATAGTGCATAAAGGAGATGATAGCTGGGTAGAACAAGCCATCATCGACGCTCACAAGTGTTTGCTGAAGAAGAAGGCTCCGAAGGCTTCTGAGGGTTGTGAGTGGTGTGCGTATCGTGCTGATTCTTCAAAAGTTCTCGGCGCTTGATGTTAGCGAGGATGGTAAAGAATTCGACGTACTCATCGATTTGAGACTGGGTAAATTTCATGGCATTAAGGATAGACGATAGTGACGATACTTTTGGAGTCCTTTCTTCTACGCTTGTGCGGAAAGGCCAGCGATCTGCTCGGCCCAGCCCATTACAAGCTGCTCCAGCTGGTTCAAACTTTTACTTACCAAAATTGACTTACAAGCCAAAATTAAGTATATTCAGATGGCAAATGATGAGTATTAAAATTCTCTCTGGCCTCGTCTCTGCGTATCTCATCGCAGCCCCTTGTCTGTTGATTGACCACAGTGGTTCCGCTGCAGACATTCCTGGTGCTCCAGTTGCCCATGCACACGATGATCATGCACATGGGCAAGACACGAGTGACACAGGAGATCAAGAACACTGTTGCGAAGATCTCTCCAGTTCCGTTCACACATCCCTGAAACAGGAGGTGCAGACAACTGGTGTTCTTGCCGTTGTACCCTCCTTCGACATCTACGCTCCATACGTTCATCCTCATCAGCGTACCGCGCTCTCCCGCGATGGCCCGCTTCATGAACGAGCGAGTCAATTTGCCAAAACAATAGTAATACTCTGCTAAGTCACAAGGCTAAGTTCATGCAACGCACAGATGTGCGTTGTTCTTATTTTTTTCTATTAATCTATGAAAAATCTCTTTAGAACAGGCACCGCAATTCTCGTCACGATCTTCCTTGTCGGTTGCAGCGGAGCTACAGAAGCTTCTAGAAAGCCCGTACAGAATGATGATCATCACGAGGGAGAAACGAACGTCATGCCTCATGACGACAGCCAGACAGGTATCGACCACCATGAAGGCGAGATGGATGTGGCACCGCACGGGCATTCGGTGTCATCGCATGACGACAGCAATCAGCCCCCGCACCGCCATTGATATTTTCTTCCCATTCTACTCATGACTATCGAATCTTTTCTTTCATACATTCGGCAACTGTGGGAGCAACGTCCTCCTGCTCTTCGCTTTCTTAATCTCAAGACGGCCTCTGCCGTTGTCGCATTCGGCGTCACCGGTATCTTTATCACTTTTATCATCGCCCAAGGCAATGCCAGCGCGGATGCCGGTCACGCTGGGCATGAGGGAGAATCGGAAGTGAGCGGCACCACATCGAACTTCCCAATTGTTACCGTCGAACAGCCAAAGAGCGCCGATAAAGTCCAAGTGAACATAGAGGCGGCAGGACAGGTCTTCGCCCAGCAACAGGCGGATCTCTTCCCTTCACAAGATGGGGTCATCCAGTCACTTGCGGCAAACCTCGGCAGCCGCGTCCGTCAGGGGCAAGTCCTTGCGACGTTGCGAGCTGATCAGAGCCAGCAAGAGCTTGCCGCCGAGGTCAACTTCAAACAGAAAGAACTCGAGATCGCCAAGAGGCGTGCAACAATCTCTGTTGATTCCCATATCAAAGCAGCAGAACAGGAACGGGAATCAGAATTCGACAAGCTCGATGTTCAGGCTACATCGCTCCAGAAGGAGCAAGATGCAGAGCTGCAAAAAATTGATGCCGAGATCGCAGGACTGCAGAAGGTCAAGGAACAGCGACTCAGTGCGGTCAACAGTGCCGCCTATGACTTGCTCGATAGCCTCAACGAAGTGCTCTTCACGCGTTCCGATGGCATCTCGAACTATTTCAATAACTCTGCGTTCAATTACTATCGTCGCAATGAAATCCGCATGCCAAGCGGCATGGATCAGCAGAAATTTGAATATCAGATCATTGAATTTGAGCGGAAGGTGAAGGCGGGTACGGCAGAGCCATTGGCACTCATCTCCGAAGCTTCGGAGATGGCACAGAAAGCACGCCAGATTTCGTTGAGTATCTCCGAAACACCGGCATTCGATGCCGAAGAAGTAGACCGCATTCGCAAAGAGGTCGCGGAAGTGACCGATCACTTACTAGAGATCACCACAGACCTTACGGAGGCAGATAGCGATGTAAAGAGTCTGGAAGCGGAGAAGCTGAGGATTCTCGCGACGACTGACAGCCAAATCGGACAGCTCGCGCCGGAACGCACAAAGCTCCAAGCAACAACGCAGCAGAAAATCGTCGAGATTCAAGGCGGACGAAAGAATGCCGATCTCGATACGGAAATCATTGCCGCAGATATCGTGCGTCTCCAACAGCAGATGGGCGCTGGTCGCACGGTCATTGCTCCATTTTCGGGTGTCATTACCAAGCGATATGTAAATGCCGGAGAGAGCGTCACGCTCGAGAAGCCCGTCTTTAATTTGATCGATGACAGCAAGAAGTACATCCGATTCAATATTTCCGAGGCAGATCTGCCGTTTGTGAAGATTGGAACGACCGTCACGTTCTCACCAACATCTGCCCCTTCTGAGAAATTCACTGCCGTCATCAAGCGCATCGCGCAGGCTGTCGACCCTGATTCCAGAACGATTCAAGTGGAAGCAGATGTGCCCACGCAGGACAATGCTGATCGTGTTTTGGCGCAGATGACCATTCGTGTGCAGATTCCCGTGACGCAAGACCCTTCCTTGCTCGTTATTCCCGAAGCTGCGCTGCAGCTGAGCAAGGATTCCAGCACAGTTTGGACAGTAAGCCCCGATGTAACCGCTGAAGCAAAGAAAGTCGAAGTCATGTTCGTGAACGGTGGGTACGCCTACCTGCAGTCGGGCATCACCGAAAAGGACTGGATCGTCGTGAAGTCTCCAGTAGAGCTTTCAGCTGGGCTGGAAATTGATACCAAGCAGCTTCCCCCTAGCCTATGAACTTTTTTGATCGCTTCGTACGGCTTGTACTCACGCACCGCGTCGCCGTGCTCATCGGAGCTACCTTGTTTCTGATCTATGGCTCGTACATCACGGTCACATCGCCCGTGGATATCCTGCCCGATCTGAACCGCCCCACGGTCACAATCTTCAGTGAAGCTGAAGGTTTAGCAACGGAAGAGGTGGAAACGTTGGTGTCATTGCCCATCGAATCCGTTATGAACGGCGCTCCCAATGTGGAGCGCGTCCGATCCGTATCCGCACCGGGGCTCTCGCTCGTCTTCGTGGAATTCGACTGGGGGATGGATATTTACTTGGCGCGTCAGATCATTTCCGAAAAGCTGCAATCATCTCCGTTGCCTCCGGGCATCGAACCCGAATTGGGGCCGATCTCATCCATCATGGGGGAAATCCAGCTCGTGGGTCTCTCCAGCAAGACTGGCGAAACGAATGCACGAGATTTACGGACGCTTGCGGATTGGACGATCCGCCCCAAGCTTCTTACAGTGTCGGGTGTCGCTCAGGTGACGGTGCTGGGTGGCGAAATTCAGGAATACCAAGTCCTCGTCGATCCAGTGCGGCTAGCAAACGCACAGATGACTATCGCGGAACTTGAAGAGAAGCTTACTGCAATCTCTGAAAATAAGAGCGGAGGGTTTGTTGCAACCGATACGACGGAATATCCCATCCGTATTCTCGGTCGTACTTCCGACGTTGAACTTCTGGGAAACACTATCATAGCCCAACACGAGGGAACGCTCGTATATCTGCGTGACGTAGCTACCGTCCGTAAAGGCGCTCAGGTCAATCCGCGTGGGGATGCGAGTGTAAACGGGAAGCCCGCCGTGGTCATGAGCATCACCAAACAGCCGGGGGTGAATACCGTCGATCTCACCCTGCGCGTCGAAGAGGCGCTAGCCTCTCTAGAATCGAGCCTCGGCGACGATGTCGAAATCCATCCAGATCTCTTCAAGCAGGAGAAATTCATTGAAAACGGTATCGATAATGTCGTGGAATCGACACGTGATGCAGCGATCTTCGTCATTCTGGTGCTTATTTTCTTCCTTGGATTCAAAAACTGGAGGGCGATTGTTATCACCTTGGTCGCTCTTCCCTTCTCGTTCATAAGCGCGATTGTCATTCTCCGTTGGCTTGGAATCGATATCAATGTCATGACTCTCGGCGGTCTTGCCGTGGCAATCGGGGAGCTTACCGACGATGCATTGGTCGATGTGGAAAATATCATCCGTTGGCTCAAAGAGAACCGCACGCGTAAACAGCCCCTCTCGGTCTATGAGATAGTCGTGCGTGGCAGTTCTGAGGTGCGTGGCTCGATCATTTTCTCCACCGTCCTTATCGTCCTTGTGTTCTTCCCGCTTCTTTCACTCTCAAACATTGAAGGACGTCTGCTTGCACCGCTCGCTATCGCATACATCATCGCCCTTCTTTCATCCACACTCGTCGCAATGACCATTACGGTCATTCTTTCGTACTACCTCCTGCCACGCTCGCGACTCATGCAGGAACAGAAGGACACATGGATCGTGCGGCTGCTGAAACGTAGCGCCGAACCCATTATCCGCTGGAATATCCAAAGACCACATATCGGGGTGACCATCATCCTCGTATCGATTGTTGTGACAACATTAATGTTTATGCGTGCAGGCAAGGAATTCCTGCCACCCTTCAACGAAGGAACTCTGACGATTGCAATTGCACTGCCTCCCGAGGCATCGATTATCAATTCCCGTGAAATTGGTGCTTCAGCCGAGCAGGCTCTATTGGGTATCGAAGGGGTGAAATCCGTGGCAAGACGCACCGGACGTGCGGAGGAAGACGAACACGCAAACGGCGTGAACGTCTCGGAACTTGAGGTCGATATCGATCTCGCCGGTCGGAACAAAGACGAGATCATTGCCGATGTCAAAACCGCCTTTGCCTCTCTTAACTTGCAGGGAGCGAATGTGAGCATCGGCCAACCGATTTCCCATCGCATTGAGCACCTTCTTTCTGGTGTGCGCGCTCCGCTCGTCATCAAGATTTTCGGTCCTGATCTGGACGAACTGCAAACACATGCAAACCAGATTCGCGATATTCTGGCGCAGATTCCAGGAACACTAAACCCAGTCGTAGAACAAGGTATTGCAGTGCCACAGGTGGTTATTACTCCAAACCGCGAACGTGCCGCACAGTACGGCTTTGTGTTTGGCGATCTTACTGACATCCTCGAGGTGCAGCTTGCAGGTGAAAGAATCGGGCAGATCCTCGAAGGCTCACGAAGCTTCCCGCTCGTAATCCGTCTCGACGAGCGCTCCCTGCGCTCCCCCGAAGATGTCGGGCGGCTACTCATCCGCACGCCAAGGGATACGGTCATTCCTCTATCCGCTGTTGCGGACATTGCCATCAAGGAAGGGCGTAGCAGCATCAGTCACGACAATGGACAGCGGCGTGTCGTTATCTCGTCTGGCATTCTTGACGGCGATAGCGTCACGATCATCGAGGAGCTGAAGGAGCGCGTGGGCAAAGAACTAAGGTTGCCCCAAGGGTACTTCCTCAGTTATGAGGGCACGTATCAAAGCCAACAAGAATCATCGAGAAAGCTTATCTTCTACAGCATTCTCGCTTTCATCGGCGTCATCGGGTCACTCTACTTCAAATTCCGATCTATGGCCTTTGTGCTGCAGGTACTCATTATCGTGCCTGTGACATACCTCGGAGGAATGATCGCGATTCTCTTTGCTGGGAATATCGTGAACCTCGCAAGCCTCGTTGGACTCATCTCGCTGCTAGGAGTTGCCGCACGAAACGGCATCCTGCTCATCGAGCACTACATTTATCAGGCCACAGAAGAAGGAATGCCTTTCAGCGAAGAGCTGATTGTCCATGGCAGCTTGAATCGCCTCACGCCGATGGTCATGACCTCAGCAACCACACTCCTTGCCCTCATCCCGCTCATCATGGGTGCGGGGAAGCCCGGCACCGAGATTCTGTATCCACTCGGCATCACTATGTTCGGTGGCTCCCTTCTTTCACTCATCGTGGAAATCATGATTCGGCCGGGACTCTTCATGCTCCTTGGGCGACAGGCACTCGAACGTGAAGCCAAACGTTTCCAGGAAAAAAAGTACTACAATGAATATAGAGCACATGAGATTATCTAGATTATTTTTCTTTTCAGCACACTTTATTTCCCCATTTCTGTATGAAGATTCACTTTTCTCTCATCATCGGCACACTTCTCCTCTCCGCATGTACTTCTACCGCTACGAAACAAGCAAATAATCACATGATGCATAGTGACTCAGGAATGATGGGTTGCCATGAAGGAATGGCGGGGTGCGATCAAGGTATGATGCAGGGATCGCCTGCAGGGTTTCTTCCTGCACAGGGGAAGGATGTAAGCCAGATTCCTGAAGCAAAAGCGACGAGTGTTCTCGAGGTGAAAGACGGTGAGACGATCACGATCAATCCAGAGCTTGTCCGTACGACGATCAATGGAAAGAGTGTCCCCGTCTATGAATATAGCGGACAATTCCCTGGTCCAACAATCAAAGTGAAGCAGGGTTCGACGTTCACGGTAAATGTCACCAACAATATCGATGTACCGACGACAATCCATTGGCACGGTATTCGGATCGAAAACAAATTCGATGGTACGGCGGGGCTCACACAGGAAGCGATTGAACCAGGAAAAAGTTTCACGTACACCGTCAAAGTGCCGGATGAAGGTATGTTCTGGTATCACCCACACGTGCGCGAAGACTTGCAGCAGGATCTGGGTCTCTACGGCAACCTCTGGGTCACGCCGAAGAATGCGACCGCATACAGCCCCGTGGATCGAGAGGAAGTCCTGACGCTCGATGACATGCTTCTCGAAGGCGGATTGCCTGTTGTGTATGGAGCCAAGGAAGCGAATTACGCACTTATGGGCAGGTTTGGTAATACCATGCTCGTGAACGGCAAAACGGACTATAGCCTCTCTATACCACGCGGATCAGTCGTACGGTACTACCTCACTAATACGGCGAATACCCGCACATTCAACGTGCGGTTCGGCAATGCAACGATGAAGCTTGTCGGCGGCGATGCAGGTAGGAAGGAGCGAGAGGAAGTTGTGGATTCCGTCATCCTTTCCCCTTCGGAAAGAGCCATCGTCGAAGTACAGTTCACGAACGCAGGAACCTACAAGATCGAGAGCGTGAGCGCCATGCGTACGTGGCTTCTAGGAACGGTGACGGCCTTAGAAAGTGGTACAGAGAAAGATTCAGATACATCCGTTCAGAAGAATGCGGATGTCACAGCAGATATCGATACGTTCCGATCGTTCTTCGGTAAGCCGGTAGACAAGACAATTCGTCTCACTGTGGAATCAAGGATGATGGACATGATGCAACAGGGAAGTGCCCAAGGAATGGATCATGGAGCGCATGGCAACATGGCTTCTCACTCCGATGATGGGGTCGAATGGGAAGATCCCATGCCGCACATGAATTCGATGTCGATGAAAGGAAATACGACATGGAAGTTGATTGATGAGGAATCGGGGAAGGAAAATATGGATATCCGCTATCAATTCAAAGTCGGAGACAAAGTAAAAATCCGCATTGTGAACGACACGGAAGCCGACGGTTCAGATCATCCGATGCATCACCCGATCCACTTCCACGGTCAGCGGTTCCTCGTTCTAGCGATTGATGGCAAATCCACCGACAACCTCGTCTGGAAGGACACGGTTCTTGTGCCAACTGGAAAGACTGTAGACATTTTGCTCGATATCACAAACCCAGGTGACTGGATGTTCCACTGCCATATTGCAGAACATTTGACGAATGGCATGATGGGTATGTTTACGGTTACTAAATAATGATCTGCTGCCTGCGTCATGGTCGGCTTGTCATTGCCGTTCTGGTATTGATTGCTGGAATGATAGGTCTTGGTTTTTATTTTCAATGGCCAGTTGTTACGCAAAACTGGCCATTCTTTGTTTTTCTTCTCTGCCCCTTAGGGCATCTTCTTGGAGGGCATAGTCATACTGATCATGAAGACAAGCATGCCAATAACGAAAAGAGCTGTCGCTAATCATTTGCAAAGCTTGCATTTAGCTTCCACAACATCAGATGTGAGGTGCTATTTGCTGCGCCCAACCCAAAATCAACTCTTCAAGTTGGTTCAAACTTTTACGTATCATGTCCACCACAAATTCAACGAAGCACCCACCGGAGTGGGTGATTTGGTGAATATGTTGTACATGGGAGGACTAGGTTTCCCGCCTGCCGACCGTAGCCACCGCGTCGCGCGGTGCGAAGGCTGGGCATCTCCACCACAGAAATGCATGATTTTTCGACGTGGCGCCATGCAATGATTCGTAAAAAAGCGCCCCCCATCCGGAGATGGGGGGCAGGACTGATGGGGAGGCAGAAGCGAAATGTCCTTAGTTTAAAACGAGTGGATTAACCGTGAAGTAGTCTTCGCGACCATGCACCCCGGATGAAAGGATTCTTAGAAATTGTCGATTGCAATCCCTTTTCACCGGCAGGCTCTCGTGCGGGGTGAGTATGCCGATCTGATGGACTTCGCCGGCTTTCATCAAGATGGCGTCTTCGTACGGGTACAGGTCGGCCGCATGGCCGATGTCTCCGTCGCGCGACGTATCCGGATGTTCGGTGTCCCATACGGCGCAACTGTCATCCAGGTTGTTCGCCAGGAGGATGGTGACGTGCCGATCGAGTGCGATCACCCCCGAGCAACCCCATCCCCATCCGAATGCGTTTCCGGGGCGTGCCCCCGCTTCGGTGTGGATGGCTCTCTCGTGGCGCGCGCGTTCCCCTCTGTGGGGCTTGCCTGCGACGGCAAGGGATTCGTCGATGGTCAGGAACCCGACGTCGCCTTTTTTGTGGAACACCGATTGAATGATGTCCGCGTATGGCGCGTAGATTTCCGGAACCGACTCGGGATCTCCTTGGATATAGGGCATCATCAGACACCTCAATCCGGAGAACGTGGGAAACGAAATTCTTTGTCCTGTGGTCGTCATAGACTTGCTCCAATTGTGAATGAACGAAAGCTTGATCGAGGAAGCTTCTGCCTCTTTGCCCGCTACCTTTCGGCAACGAACCACTTACCTCTACTGAGATAAGTGACATTGTTTTATCATATAATTTTGTTCTTGTCAAAATGATTCGGTGGTGGCATGCGGCTAGAATCCCTGCCGCCACGCAGCGTACGGCTGTCCTCCGTCTTCCGGAGATTGTGAATGACAAAGTGCCATGTAAACCTTTGCCCACGCCATGTTGACGACCGTGACGAGGAGCGCGACCAGTCTTTCGCCACGGCAAGATTACTAAGGTCGAACGAGGCATACGCTACGATCCCGAAGAAGTCACCGCGGAGCAGCGGGTAGGGAAAGATATTGCACATCACCCAGATCAGTATCCCAAGGAGGAGGATATGCCTGGGATCTTTTCTTCTACGCTAGGGGGTATCCTGGTAAACAGCTCCGCCCACCCCATAATCAGCTCCTCAAGGCGGTGTAAACTTTTTCGCAGGATCTCCACCACAAATTCAGCGAAGCACCCACCAGAGTGAGTGGTTTGGTGAATTTGTTGTACGTGAGATGACTAGGGCTTCCCGCCTGCCGACCGAAGCCCCGCAGGGCGTAGGCTGGGCATCTCCACCACCTCTACTTTCTCGGCAAAGGGAAAAACACACTCGTCCTTTTTTTGTATGCCTCAAAATCGGATCTGCCCGCATACTTCTTCTCGAGCATCGGTATCCCCGAGACGAACAGAATGAGAAACGTCAGTAGGAGCGGGCCGACGACCGTCACGTAGCCATGCGGAAGAGTGAGAGCAATGAGGAATATTCCCCACCACTGCACCACTTCACCGAAGTAATTCGGGTGCCGTGAATACGCCCAAAGACCACAATCCATAATCGTGCCTTTGTTGGCAGGATCTCTGAGAAAATCACGAAGTTGTCTATCCGCTACTGATTCAAAGAAGAATCCAATGATCCATACGACAGTACCGACCACATCGATCGCCTGAAGATTCTGCGTCGTCGATGCATGAATGAAGAGCGCGGGAAACAGGATGATGTACAGAAAAAATCCTTGGAGCATAAATATCTGCAGATAACTGCGAAGGTAAAAATGCTTCCAAGAAGCTCGCCAGACTGCATAGCGACTATCCTCGGATTTCCTCAAATTCCGTCTCGCAATATGCCATGCGAGCCTCGTGCCCCAGATCGTCACAAGGACATTGACGAGAAGAGAACGCGCTGAAAGTTCAGAAAAAAGAAAGGCAGCCCAGCTCATGAGAACGAAACCGAGTCCCCACGCAATGTCCGCGACATCGTTTCTCTTGAGTACGACTGCAAGCAAAAACCAGATATTCATGTAGACGAACAATGCCAGAGCGATGGTAACAAACGATGATGTCATGCGATTTTCTGTGCAATGACGTACGTAAGTACGGCAACTGCAGCCGCAAGCACCGTTCCCCACGCCATATCGACAACCGTCACGAGCAGGGGCCAATCTTTCGCCACCGCGAGATTGGTTAGATCATACGTCGCGTACGTCACGAGGCCGAAGAAAGCGCCACGAAGGACTGCTTCATGCCATGAATTCTTCTGCATCGCCGGCTCAATGGCGAAGAAAACCAAGCCTGCAAGAAATAGGAGGTAAAACGTCACTGCGGCTACCCAGTTCACATCAGGCTTCAGCAGTGTTCCGATCTGCTCGCGATAAAATTTCTTGGCAATGAACCCGAGCCACGTCATGTCGATAGCGAAGAAAATCGGAACTGCGATGGCGTAGAACTTGAGAAACATGGGTTCAGCGGAAATTGAGGTAGGTGATGGTGAGCTGCAGACACGTGGCGAACCCCACCCACAGTAGGTATGGAATTTGCGCGTAGGTCACCCACGGAGCATACGGATAGATACTGCGCATCGCCCAGATCAACGTCCCGAGAACAAGAAGGATATCGATACTCGCAAGGATGTTGTTCCTGAGTCCGAATTGCAGAGGAGTGAAAGCAAAATTACACAGAAGGTTGAGCGCAAATGGCAACGCAATGATGAGCGCGATCTTCTTCTGCCCGGCCATCACAAAGACGCTCGCAAAAGAAATGAAGATGCCAATGTAGAGCACTGTCCACACCGGACCGAACACAAATGACGGGGGAGCCCACGAGGGCTTGATGAGTTGCTGATACCACTCGTAGGTCTGCATAACCATAGTGTAGCGCATCTAGTCTGTACGCTGCTGGAGCTGTTCACTCCAGCCAAGAATGAACTCCTCAAAGCGGTGTAAACTTTTTCGTAACATCTCCACCAGATACATTTCTCACACAAAAACCCAATGCATTTCCAAGAGAACACTGGACACATATCGAATGAAAAGTATAATCATACTATGAGTAATCATGAGAAATCCTTTGCCGCCTATGTTGCCCCTGTTGTATGCGCTGTTGCAGGTGGCGTCGCAGGATGCGGAATAAACGAAGCAGCAACAAAATACGATAACAGCAGAATCGGCAAGAGAGAAATGGTTGAAGTTGACCCAACAAAAATCACTGATTACAGCGGTGAAACAAGAAACAGAATGGTCATGACAATCCTCCCAGCATTGGCAGCCGCAGCTCTAAGTCTGGCATACATGGGATGCAGAGAAGATCATCAAGGCAATGAGTGATGCCTCGCAGTCAGTTCTCGTTCTACGTGTCGTGGAACCAAACAATTCCATCATGTTCAGCATTTGACACTCAATTTTCTTCATGACACGCTAATTCTAGTAACGTTCCTTTCCCCGCAATCGAGCTATGAATAAGACTTTGCAACACATCACTCTTGCCTCGGGAATGCTTCTTGCAGGGTGCGAAGCCACTAAGCCTACTTCTCCTGAGAAGCTCACCACATCTCCGGATGTGAGACGAGTACAGGGTGAAACGAGGAAAGCATCGAATGAATTGCACTGGGATAGCCAAAACTCGCCTGCCTTAATGAACATGCAGGGATTAGGACAGAGTGCAGGATATTAATGACCAGCCAGACATCCATGCGAAAAAAATTTTGAGAGAGCCTGGCTATCAATAATCTCACTATGAGCGTCTTCAAAAGAACCCTCCGCATCGTCATCATCGTTGAGCTTCTTTTACTGATCGGATTTCTGCCGACGCTCTTCAATCCGAATGCTCATATCTACGGAGGACAGGGAGGTGGCTGGGATTGGTCGCCATGGGGATTTGTCGGTCCTATGGCTGGATTGATGTTCGTCACGGGCCTCGCGATTGATATCGCAGCGAGGAAGATAAAAAATTCCGTCCTCAAAACGATCGTCATAGCCGCTCTCGTCCTCGCTCTCGCTTCTGTCTGGGCAATGATTGTGAGGAGCAAGTAGCAGATACGTAGGATGGGAAATTGACAATTAAAATAAATATATTAAAATATTTATATGGGAGAGAACGGTCTGAATATTGGCGATAACTACAGACATGCTGACGAAGCAACAGGCGGTATTCCCGATGTCGTACTCGATGACACTGTCGGAAGAATTCCCGACATCGATGCCATCCTAGATGCCGTTCATCTTCCCGGAGATACGAATCGCAGA
>SXGU01184665.1_pt1 | contig 13174 bp, 15 predicted proteins | sample 3174531 | NCBI WGS metagenome assembly SXGU01 (sample SAMN11356863, study PRJNA531348) | freshwater metagenome | isolation source: freshwater sample F1-140 | place: China: Fuxian Lake, Yuxi | collected 2017-12-25 | reverse complement strand
TTTATGCCGATGACGTGAAATGCGGGCATGGTGTAACAGTCGGCCAATTGGATGAAAAATCGGTGTTTTACCTGCAATCGCGTTGTGTCGATGAAGAAACAGCGCGTAATATGTTGACCTTCGCTTTTGCCAATGAGATGGTTGACAAAATCAAGATTAAGACCTTGCATGATAAGGTTTTAGAGCAAGTGTTGATACGTTTCCCGCAGGAAGGCGTGGAAAAAAGCTGGTTATGAATGAGGCGCAAGGTGAAAGATTAAAGGCGAAAAAAGCCTTTTCTTGATGCTTATAATATATCCGAAATACGAACGGTGATTTCAGGCAGTTGTGACAAGGTCAGGGTATCGCCGGCGCGTAACGTGGTTTTCTCGGCATACACATCGCCGTTCGGTTTGCGATAGACTTCCAGGCTGGAGTCATTAAGGTTCAACAGCCAGTATTCGGGGATATTATGCAGCGCATATAAATGCAGCTTCTGGTTCTGGTCGAATTTTAACGAGGTGTCGGCGACTTCAATCAGCAGCAATACATCGTCGGCGTTTGGGTGACGGGATGAATAGAAATCATCATTGGGTTTTAACAGTATGAAATCGGGTTCCGGCTCAGAAAAGTCGCCGAGTTGGAGAGGATCTTGAACACTTATAATGATGTTATCAGGCACTAATCTTGTAAAGAGCTTGTTGATACGTTTTAAGTGACCCGCATGGTAAAAGCCTATCGGTGCCATATCTAAAATCTCTCCGTTTATGAGTTCTACACGGCTTTCAGGCGGAAAAATAGCAGCCTCGCCCAATCTGCGCCATTCATCGAGGTTGGTTAAGTGTTTGGTAGGATTAACGGTAGCCATAAGTGCAATCAGAGCCAATTAAAATCGTAAAACAAATATAATGTGTCGCTAGTGAATAAGCAATACATCAAAATCAGAACAGACAAAACTATGACAGCCTTTATAAAAACAAGCTTCCCCGTAGAAAAAATTCGCGCCGATTTCCCGATTTTGGCGGAATTGATCCGTAACAAACCCCTGGTTTATTTCGATAATGCCGCCAGTTGCCAAAAGCCCAATGCCGTTATCGACGCTATCAGTCATTTGTACCGCCATGATTACGCCAACATCCATCGCGGCGTGCATACCTTAAGCGTACGTTCAACCGACAAGTTTGAAGCGGCGCGGGAAAAGGTGCAGGCTTTTATCAACGCGGCAAGCAGCAAAGAGATCATTTTTGTCCGTGGCGCGACCGAGGCGGTTAACCTGATCGCCCAAACTTACGGCAAAGCCAATATTAAAGCCGGAGACGAGATCGTCATTACCGCGATGGAGCATCATTCCAATATCGTTCCGTGGCAAATGCTCTGCGAACAAACCGGCGCGGTGCTGAAAGTCGCCCCGATGAATGTTCAGGGTGAATTAATCTACGAAGCATTCGAAGCGTTATTAAATGCGAAAACCCGCCTGGTTGCCGTGGTACACATGTCCAATGCGCTGGGTACGATCAACCCGGTTAAAAAAATGATAGACGCGGCTCATGCCCAAGGCATTCCCGTCATGCTCGACGGCGCGCAGGCGATTCCGCACATGAGAGTTGATGTGCAAGCGCTGGATTGCGATTTTTATGTATTTTCAGGCCACAAACTGTACGGACCGTCCGGTATCGGCGTGTTATACGGCAAGCAAGCCCTGCTGGAAGCCATGCCGCCATACCAGGGCGGCGGCGATATGATTAAAACCGTTACCTTTGAGAAAAGCACTTACGCCGGATTACCGTATAAATTTGAAGCCGGAACCCCGGCCATTGCCGATGTCGTCGGTTTGGGCGCCGCCATCGACTACCTGAACGAAATCGGCATGGATGCGATTGCCGCGTATGAAGCGGAATTATTGGCTTACGCAACCGAACAGGCCAAGCAGATAAAAGGCCTTCGAATCATCGGCGAAGCGGCGGAAAAAGGCGGCATTCTGTCTTTTGTGCTGGATCGTATCCATCCGCACGACATCGGCACGATGCTGGACAGCTTAGGCATAGCCATCCGGGCTGGACACCATTGCGCCATGCCGGTCATGGATTTTTATAAAGTCCCGGCAACGGCCAGGGCTTCGTTTGCTATGTATAATACCAAGGAAGAGATTGATGTTTTGATGGATGGGATTAAGGGGTTGATTGAGGCGTTTGGGTAATGTTTTGTTAAGATTTTCCATACCTTAGTTTTGTTGATGCGATAAAAAATGTATAAGCCTTTAGATAGTAAAGACATTGAAAGCGAATTGAGCTACGCTTATCTTCATGCTGTTGCATCAGCGGTTGGAATAAATTGCCAAATAGAAAATAGACACGGTGATAACCGGTGTGTTGATGTGAGATTGACTTGTTATGGCCCCTTTGAAGATAGCTATAAAGAAGAAATTGACTTAAAAGTACAGCTAAAAGCAACTATAGCCGAGCCAACTGAAACAGAATCGCATTTTTCATATTTTTACCGAGGCGTAAACCAGTACGATTTTTTACGCGAAGAAACCAAAAACCAGCATCGCGTCTTGATAGTGTTGTTTTTGCCAGAGGATAACAAAGAGTGGCTGAATGTCAGCACTGAACAATTGGTGTTAAAAAATTGCGCTTATTGGGTTAGTCTGCGAGGTGCTGATATTTGTAGCAATAACTCAGGAACCACTGTTTATTTACCGAAAGATCAACTCCTTTCACCCAAAAACTTGTTAACCATTTTTGAAAGATTATCAAAAAATGAACCACTAAATTATATGACGCCATGAATAATGACATTTTCGAAACCATTGCACCGACAGATTTAAGAGATTTTTTAAAGTCCAAGGGTTGGCTTTTGGTAGACGAAGCCATTAAGGATGGTTTGTATGTTCTCAACAATCCCCAATACACCCATAGGCAATTGGCTTTTCCAATTGATAATAGTACGCCGGATTATTTGGATTCCGTCGAAACGGTTATTCATAAATTAGTGGATTTAGAGAACAGCTCGTTTCGTGAATTGATGGTTGCATTATCTGAAATGAAAGACGATGCCATCGGCTATCGCATAGTTGATCAACGGAATGAAAGCGCGTATATCCCCCTAAATTACGCCGTCGAAGCAATAAAAGGGGCAAAAGACATTTTACTGTCTGCCGCCCATAGTGTATTGGAGCCACAAGCGTATCATCCCAAAATGAACCGCAAGCCAGCTGCACAGCTACTGGAAAACTCGCGTTTTAGACACACTGAAACTGGTAGTTTTGTTATTAACGTTTCTACGCCTGTCAAAGCAATGGATTTACAAGCCGATATGTTTGAAAACACACCTTTTGTTCGGCAAGCAACGTTGGTTATTAATCAGTCCGTATCCCAGTTGGTTGAGGCTATACAAGCGGATAAGATGGAACAATTAATTGATAAAGTAAAAGGAGATTCAAAACCCATTTTGTCATCAAATTTTTGTAAGGCTTTACTTAATTTCAATGACGCAAATGATAAGGCTGATTTATTTTTAAATTTTAAATGGGCAAGCATCATCAATAAGCCGTTAAATACTAAGAATTCAATCAAAATACAAAGCGACTACTATAGTCGTATTGAAGATATTAGAAAGGAATTGAAAACTCAAGAGAAAGATAAGAAAGATATTTTTATTGGTACTGTTGAAGTATTGGCTGGTGATTTGGATTCAAGTGAACAACGGACAGGAGATGTGATATTGGATCTTTATCAGCAAGATGGTGAAAGTATTCGGGCAAGGGTCAACCTAAAAGCTGAGTGGCATAGTTTGGCAATTAAAGCTTATGAAAATGCTGGGCATTACATTCAAATTAAAGGTACGCTACAAGCGGGTAATCAACCTAGAATAATCAAAGATGTTACGTCATTCTCTATTATTGAAGACAAGACTTAGCACATTATAAAAACAAAAATATTAAGCAATAACACACACTTGATATGCAAATACATTTCCCTGAAGAAATGACCAATCAAATTCAATTCAATCTTCAAGCTGACGGCGAAAACTTCGAACAGTTTATCCAGGAAGCGGTAACGAATGAATTACAACGGCGGAAAGCTAATAATAATCTAAAATCTTTTTTTGATACCTTGCTACCTTTAGAAAGTTTCGCGGATATTGACGCAGTGACTTATGCAGATGATAGCCGTAGTACAAGTCGGTTATTAATAAAAGCAGCATATTAAAAAAGTCATGCTCTATGCCATCAAGGCCAACATACGCCAAGGCGAACAATTCGGTTTTATCGCCGAATGCGTTGAATTGCCGATTATCACACAAGGCCAGACTTTAGAGGAAGTGAAGGCAAATTTATATGAAGCGATTGACTTGCATTTGGAAGGCGAAGATTTAGCAACTCTAGGTTTCGCACCCAATATCACTTCGGAACAACTGTATCCCCATTTCTATTCTGAATAAAACATACTGAGAGTAACCATGTTTGAAGACCTACGCGACCTCTATCAAGAAGTCATATTCGACCATAACCGCAACCCGCGCAATTTCCGCATCATGGAAAATGCCGACAGACAAGTGGAAGGGTTCAACCCGCTGTGCGGTGATCGCCTGACGCTGTTTTTGAAAATGGATGGCGATGTCATTGCCGATGCCAGTTTTCAGGGTTCAGGCTGTGCTATTTCAACGGCGTCTGTTTCCTTGATGACCGAGATTGTGAAAGGCAAAACCGAGGCGGAAGCCGAGGATTTGTTTAAAAAATTTCATGAAATGACGACCGGCAAGGATGAAAATATTAATCTCCAGGCTATCGGCAAGCTGGCGGTATTAGCCGGTGTGCGCGAATATCCTGCGCGGGTTAAATGTGCAACTTTGGCATGGCATACGCTGGATGCGGCTTTGAAAAATGAGCAGCAATCCATTTCTACGGAATAATTGTTTAAAGAGGAACTCGCAATGGCGCATCGTAAATTTCTCGTAATGATTGCAGTAATCGCAGGCATGACAGCCTGCGCCGATAATCCTGCAAACAGTGACAGCAGTCCTGTGAGCAGGCCTTATCTGCCCATCGACCTTAACGTGCAAAGTGACAATCGCGGTGGTTTGCCGGAGTATCCTGTCAGCAGCAGTTCTTCGCATTATCGGGCCTATATCGAGGCGGCGCCGAATGATCGCTACAGATTGCATGTGGTCAATAACAGCAACCAGCGTGTCGGTGTTGTTATCGCCGTGGACGGGCGTAATATTATCAGTGGTCAGCAATCCTGGTTGCGCAATAATGAACGCATGTACATTCTTGATCCCAACACCAGCGCCGAGTACGAAGGCTGGCGCACCGGAAGTAATCAGGTCAATCGTTTCTATTTTACCGAGGCGGGTAATTCTTATGCCGCTGCATGGGGTGATACTTCGGCAATGGGCGTTATTGCGATGGCCGTTTATGCCGAGCGTCCCCGGCCTGAAATCTATAATAAAATGTCCGATATGAGCGGCGCTGCTGCCGAATCAGCACCGGCCAGAGCGGCTCCAGGCACCGGTTTTGGTGAATCCACTTATTCACCCAGCACTGCCGTGAACTTTGAACCGCTCCCGGACCCTCTGGAAAAAGTATTCCTGAAATACGAGTGGCGTGAAACGTTGTGCTCCAGAAAAATTCTGCCGGACTGCCGGAATACCGATGGTACAGGCGGCAATCGCTTCTGGCCGGACAATGGCGGTTTTGCACCACCGCCACCGAGACGTTACTAAAGTAGGTTTTTGTAGTATTGCTCTTATGACTGATATAGAGGAAGCAGAAGACAACGCTTTGTTAGTTCCCCCTCACCCCAACCCTCTCCCTCAGGTAGAGGGAGTAAATTATCGCTTTACTAACTCTCCTGTATATGCCCACGCTGAATACCGTGTGCTTTATGAAGGGCAGGGCGATATTGTGCCGTTCCGGCAGCTTGCCGAGCGGCTTGCGGTGCCGCTTGAGAATGCGCTGGAAGCCGGATTCAATGACGAAGCGGGGAAAGACGCAACCGAACGGTTTTTTTTATGCTGGCGCGACGGCTGTTTAAAATTGCTCGATAAAGAGTCGCTGAAAAAAGGCGGACTTTGTGTCGAGATTGACCCGCGCAGCGGCGAACAACGCTCCTGGCCGGCTCCAAAAGACGGTGCTTTGGCCCAGGCGCTTGGGCGAAAAACCCGGACTGTTGTCGATGCGACCACGGGCTGGGGGCAGGACAGCCTGCATATCTTCCGTATGGGCTATGAACTGACTTGTATCGAACGTTCCCCGGTCATGGCGGAATTACTGGCGGACGGTTTTAACCGGCTGGCGCAACTGGACTGGATGCAGCGGCTTCAGCTTCAGCTGCCCCGTTTGCTGACGGGCAATGCGATTGATCTACTGGCGAACCTGGGTTTTCAGCCGGATTGTATTTATCTCGATCCGATGTTTCCGCCCAAACGCAAAAAATCGGCATTGGCTAAAAAAGCCATGATGATATTGCGTGACTTGCTGGGTGATGATGCGGATAAGCAAGAGCTTTTTGCCGCCGCTTTACAGGCTGCGGGAAAAAGAGTGGTGGTGAAAAGCCCCGACTATGCGGAACCTTTGGGCGGTAAGCCCGACGCCTGCTTTAAAGGCAAATTATTACGTTATGATGTTTATTTTAAAGGATAACAAATGTCTGAATGGTTAGATGTAGTTGATCAAAACGCGTTGGCGGACGGCGAAAATATTGTTGTTGATGTCGATGGAACGGATGTGGCCGTCTTTAAAATTGACGGCGCTTTTTATGCTATCGAAGATGTTTGCACACACGACGGGGCGGAAATCGCCAGCGGCAGACTGGACGGTGACGAGATCATTTGCCCGCGTCACGGCGCCCGCTTCTGTGTGAAAACCGGTGCGGTCAAATCGCCGCCCGCTTACGAAAATATCGATTGCTTTCCTGTCCGTATTGAAAACGGCAGAGTACAAGTCAGGGATGATCGATGGGATTAATCAAGTACAAACGATAAGGTCGCGGCTTTTCGATGGCGCCGCGATCGTTAATAACAAAATCCATGCGTTGTCATTACTTTTTGCCGTTGTCGGTATCAACTGACGAAAGCAGTGCGTATGCCGGTTCAGCAAAAATTACATGAGCATTTTTGCGCAGCGACATAATCCGGTCCAGAACATCTTTCGATACAAGTTCGTTGTCAACCGCTACGGTATAAATACCCTGTGCTGTCGGACCGTCAATGATCCGGCCTTGTACGGACGCAAGTATGTCGTTAATTTGCGGTTGTTGGGTGTCATTTGAGAATATGACTCTCATGGTGTTTTGGCTGGCGACCGGATTTTCAGCATCCGATAGCGTACGGAAATCATTCTGTTGAATAGCGCCGGTATCAATAAACCGGGGCATCATCAAAGAAAGCAGCAAGACAGCAGCCAATGCAAATGCAGGCTGTGGTAAACGCCATTGCGCGACATCGGGTTTGCCGAACCATTTACGCCGGACGGGTAAGGCAGCGATTTCCTGCACTTTTTCCTGGCTGATCTCATGTGTGGAATGAATCCGTTTTTTTAAACGGGAAAAAGACACCTGTGCGGCTGAATCAAGCGCGCCTTCCTGCTGAACGGCGGCGGCCAGCTTCTGTAGCGTTACCAGCTCGCGTCTGCAGGTCAGGCAGACTTTTAAATGATTTTCTACCCGTTTAATTTCCGCATCGTGCAGCGATTTGTTGACATACCAAGGCAGCAACAGCGAAATATCCTGATGTGCTGAATAAGGGTTGTTATGAAGCTGTTTCATTTTATACTCCTGAGCCTGTAGTGTCCGCTCGGCCTGAATCTAAGGAATGGTAATTTTATAACTTGGGTATTTTGACTTGTCTTTTTATCCGTACTCTGCGTTGTACCAACAGTTACATAGCTCGCTATGCGCCTGTTGATACGCCTTGATTACGAATAAAAATCCTGTGTCAAAATACCCAAGTTATTTCATTCCCATTCCTAATTATGGTTGTTAAGAATCACTGCCAGCTTCTTACGGGCATGGTGCATTCGGGTTTTTACCGTGTTTTCCGGGCATTCCATTAGTTCGGCTATTTCACTGTAGTGCAATCCTTGAAAATAAGTCAATTCTATAACTGCTCGCTGGTCAGGTGAAAGCATGTCCAACGCCGATTCCAGCCAGTCGGTCATTTCCAGTTGTTTTAAGCCGCAGATATTATCTTCAAACAGTAAATTGTCATCGTCCATCTCATTGAGTGAGTCGGTATCGTGACCACCGGCATCACGCAAGGATTGCCGCGCTTTGTTATAGGCAATGCCGAAGATCCAGGTTGAAGGTTGACATTGTTGATTATAGGAATCGGCCTTTTCCCATACCACATACATCACATCATTGATGACTTCGTCTATCAGATCTTCCCGCCGGATGACACGCGCGATAAAACGGAACAATCGGCTGTAATAATGGCGATACAGGAGTTCAAGCGCTAGCTCATCCTGCTTGCAGATGCGCATAATCAAATCTGCATCGCGTTTAAATAGCTCGGAATTTTTGGAATCCACTCGTCTGTCTTTAATGGTGTTCATTTTGGCCGGGAACCAGTTATTAAAAGTAAAACATAAAACAATATGTTTATGTATTGCTTGTAACGGGCAAAAGGTTCATTGCAGTTCAATTTTTAATTATGGCGAGTAAAAATTATAATTAATCAATGAGATATAAATTGAAGTTGAGTCTCTTGTAAAAGTTATATAATGCTCAAGCCGATTTTCCTGTTAGCCCGGTTCATCAACTCGATGAATTTTGTTCTTAACCTATCCGAGCCTGGATTTCATCATCCCCAAGCCTTGTTCCATTTTACTCCACGCCCATTGCAAAGCGCCTGATTCTTATGCCTGAATTACCCGAAGTTGAAACGACCTGCCGCGGCATTGCGCCTCATATTGAGGGTCAATGCGTTAAGCAGGTGATTATCCGTCAGCCCAGACTGCGATGGCCGGTAACGGAAGGTTTGGCGCAAATTTTAACGGGTCTGCGTATTCAATCGGTGTCCAGGCGCGCCAAGTATCTGCTGTTTAGCACAGAGGCCGGTACGCTGCTGGTGCATTTGGGCATGTCCGGCAGTTTACGTATTATGACGACAGGGCAGGGACCTGGTAAACACGATCATATTGATGTTGTTTTTGATGATGATACGGTGTTGCGCTTCAATGATCCGCGTCGCTTCGGTGCGGTGTTATGGACATCGGAGCCGGCAACGGAACATCCCTTACTTAAAGATTTGGGGCCTGAGCCTTTATTGTCGGATTTTCATGGTGAGTTGCTGTATGCGCAGTCCAGAAACCGGAAAGTGCCGGTGAAGTCATTCATTATGGATAGCCATATCGTCGTCGGCGTCGGTAATATTTATGCGAATGAGGCTTTATTTATGGCGGGCATTTTGCCGTCACGACTGTCCGGTAAGATTTCCTTGGCGCGTTATCAAAAACTGGCCGACTGTATCCGGGTCATTTTACAAAACTCTATCCGGCAAGGCGGCACAACGCTACGGGATTTTGTCAATGAAGCGGGAAAACCGGGGTATTTTCAGCAACAACTTAAGGTGTATGGGCGTACCGGGTTACCTTGTGTGCTTTGTGGGCAGCCTTTAAAAGAGATTCGTCTGGCTAATCGATCAACGGTATTTTGTGGGGCTTGTCAGCGATAAGAGGATTGTTTTCAACACGAAGTACATGAAGAAAAATAAGTAACTACTCAGCAACCTGGTTCGTTCCCAAGCTCCAGAGACTGGAAAGTATTATCCAAAATCAGGTTAAAAGCATTTTTCACCACGAAGGCACGAAGAACACGAAGAAAAATATCTATTTAATTCAATATATTGAAAACTTCGTGATCTTCGTGTCTTCGTGGTTATTCTTTAATTCTGGTCTAAAACTGAATACTTTCACAGTCTCTGGAACTTGGGAACCAGCGAAAAGCTTATGCAAGGATAGGGTTTCTAAACTGATTTGCCGTGTTGCAACGGCACATCACGTCTTGTCGGACCGGTATAAAGCTGTCTGGGGCGTCCGATTTTTTGTTCGGGGTCGGCGATCATTTCATCCCAATGGGCAATCCAGCCTACGGTTCTGCCCATCGCGAACATGGCGGTAAACATGTTGGTGGGTATGCCTAGGGCGTGCAGTACGATACCGGAATAAAAATCGACGTTCGGATAGAGTTTTTTCTCAATAAAGTAGTTATCTTCAAGCGCAATGCGCTCCAGTTCCAGCGCCAGCTTAAACAGTTTGTCATCATGCAGGCCCAGTTCTGTGAGGACTTCATGACAGGTTGCGCGCATTAACTTGGCGCGAGGATCGTGGTTTTTATAAACCCGGTGGCCGAAGCCCATCAGTCTGAACGGGTCGTTCTTATCCTTGGCTTTTTCAATGTAAAGGCCGATACGTGAAATATCGCCAATCTCTGTTAGCATATTCAGTACCGCTTCATTGGCGCCACCATGAGCGGCTCCCCACAGGCAAGCAATCCCCGCCGTTATGCAGGCAAAGGGATTGGCGCCGCTCGATCCCGCCAGACGGACGGTTGATGTTGAGGCGTTTTGTTCATGGTCGGCATGCAGGATCAGAATTCTGTCCAGTGCGCGCACCAATACCGGATTGGGTGCGTAGTCGTCACAGGGGGTCGCCAGCATCATACGCATAAAATTTTCCACATAACTCAGCTTATTTTGCGGATACATAAACGGCATGCCGATGCTGTATTTGTGGCACATGGCGACGATGGTCGGTACTTTGGCGATGAGGCGGATGGCGCTTATTTCCCTGTCCTTTTTGGACCTAATGTCCAGCGCATCGTGATAAAAAGCGGAGAGTGCGCCGACCACGCCGACCATAATCGCCATCGGGTGTGCATCGCGGCGAAAGCCCTTGAAAAAGTTGGTCAACTGATCATGCACCATAGTGTGCATGGTGATATTGTACTCAAACGTTGTCATTTCATCGTTATTGGGTAGCTCACCATTCAGCAATAAATAGCAGACTTCCAGAAAAGTGCATTGCTCCGCCAGTTGTTCGATCGGATAACCCCGGTAAAGCAATATTCCTTCTTCACCGTCTATATACGTTATCGCAGAGCGGCAACTGGCTGTCGAAGTAAAACCGGGGTCGTAGGTAAACATACCCGTCTGTTTGTACAAGGCCTGGACATCTAAAACGTCAGGACCTGTAGTCCCGGATAAAACAGGTAACTCACATAAAGACTGAGCGTTCTCATTTAAGGTAAGATTGCGTACATTGGTCATGGCTTTTCTCTCTGTTTTAGAAACGTTATGGCGTTCAGTAATATGAGCATTGAGACACGATTAATCGCGTCTCAATGGGCGTCAAAACTTTTCTGGAGGATTCTATCTGAACTCAGGCGGTAATGACATTGGCGATGGCTTGCTGCGCCAGCTCGGTTACTTTGTCCCAGTTTTTTGTTTTAACGACGTCGCCGGGAACCAGCCATGATCCACCGACACATGCCACATTACTTAACTGTAAATAGGCGTTGTAGTTTTCAGGTGAAATACCCCCTGTCGGGCAGAACGTGACGTACGGAACCGGACCGGCAATGGCTTTTAACATCGGTATGCCGCCCGCCGCTTCGGCTGGGAAAAATTTGAAGCAATCCAGGCCATATTCCATGCCCGTCATCAGTTCCGAAAGGGTCGCTATGCCGGGTATCAAGGCGATATTTCCGGCAACTGCGGCTGTTAACAGCGCCGGTGTTAAACCGGGGCTGATCGCAAAAACCGCACCGGCGTCTTCGGCGGCTTTTAGTTGTTCAGGCGTAGTGATAGTGCCGGCGCCGACGATAGCACCTTCAACTTCCCGGCTGATAAGCCGGATAGCATCCAGCGCTATCGGTGTGCGCAAGGTGATTTCCAGCACTTTAATGCCGCCTGCAACCAACGCTTTAGCCAGCGGTACGGCGTCTTCCAGATTCTGGATGACCATGACCGGCATGACGGGACCGGCGGTTAATACATCTTTGGGTTGGATTTTCCAGTTGCTTTTATTCATTTTATTACCAAGATACTGTGTTATTTTGTGAGTCGGGTTAATCGACAAGAAACAGATTGGACGCCCCGGTTTCAGCGGAAGACGCGCCCAAACGGAAGCCCCCGAACATCTCGCGGCCCATGCCGTAATGGTGGTTTTTGGCGGAATTGGGCACCGGAGTTCGGGCATTAAATTCGGCTTCGTCCACCAGTACATTGATGTCGCCGGTTTGCAGGTTCATCGAGATAATGTCGCCATTGTGTACTTTTGCCAGCGGTCCGCCCATTTCGCATTCCGGGCACAGATGAATAACGGACGGCACCTTACCGGAAGCGCCGGACATGCGTCCGTCAGTAACCAGTGCAACCTTGAAGCCTTTATCCTGCAACACGCCTAACGGCGGAGTCAGTTTATGCAGTTCCGGCATGCCGTTGGCGCGCGGGCCTTGGAAACGGATGACGGCGACAAAATCTTTTTCCAGTTCGCCGCGTTGAAAGGCGGCAAGAAAATCGCTTTGATCATCAAATACGACAGCAGGCGCTTCAACGATCTGATGATCGATTGATACGGCGGATAGTTTGGAGATGCCGCGTCCCAGGTTGCCATGCATGACATGCAAGCCGCCACCAGTGGCGAAGGGCTTTTCGACCGTGCTGAGCACTTGGGTATCCAAAGACGCCGCAGGCACGGGTTCCCAGACCAATTTATTATCAATCAGCTTGGGTTCCTGACAGTAATTGTTCATGCCGCGCTGGTCGGCTACGGTGATGATGTCTTCATGCAGCAGCCCGTTTCTTAACAGTTCGGCAATTAACACGCCCATACCGCCGGCGGCCTGGAAGTGGTTAACATCGGCGGGACCGTTGGGATAAATTTTTGCTATCAACGGAATGACCTTGGAGAGCCTGTCGAAATCGTCCCAGTTAAGCACGATGCCGGAGGCGCGGGCGATTGCGATCAAGTGCATGGTGTGGTTGGTGGAACCGCCGGTTGCCAGTAAGCCGATAACGGCATTGATAATCGCTTTTTCGCTGACCATGTGGGCAATCGGGCGGTAATCATCGCCCAGTGCGGTAAATTTCAATACCTGTTTCGCGGCAGCCTTGGTCAGTTCATCGCGTAGCGGCGTGTAGGGATTGATGAATGAGCTGCCCGGCAAATGCAGGCCCATGATTTCCATCA
>SXGU01018885.1_pt1 | contig 13177 bp, 14 predicted proteins | sample 3174531 | NCBI WGS metagenome assembly SXGU01 (sample SAMN11356863, study PRJNA531348) | freshwater metagenome | isolation source: freshwater sample F1-140 | place: China: Fuxian Lake, Yuxi | collected 2017-12-25 | reverse complement strand
CGAGCGAGCGCTGGCGCGCGGCCTGGTCGACCTCGTGCTGCTACGGGCCGACGCCGATCGACTTCGGGTCGAGCTTCACCAGCTCGGCCCGCGGATCCATGAGCCGCCGCCCGATGGAGACGGCGCCGCGCACGGTGAGATCGTGTTCGGGAAACTCCTCCCGCGCGACGTCGCTGGCGGAATAGATGGAGGCGCCGGATTCATTGACCATCACGATCGTGATCGCCGGCGGCAGACCGAGGGCGCGGACAAAGGCCTCGGTCTCGCGGCCGGCGGTGCCGTTGCCGATGGCGATCGCCTCGACCTGGAAGAACTTTACGAAGCCGAGGAGTTTTTCCTTCGCTTCCGTGGCGTGTCGGTCGGGATAGACGACGTCGTGGTGGAGCAGTTTGCCCTGGCGATCGAGGAGGACGGTCTTGCACCCGGTGCGAAAGCCGGGGTCGATGGCCATCACCGCGTGCTGACCAAGCGGAGCGGAGAGGAGAAGCTCGCGCAGATTGTCGGTGAACACTTTGATCGCGGCGGTGTCGGCCCGTTTCTTCGAATCCATCCGCATCTCGGTCTCCATCGCGGGGGCGAGGAGGCGCTTGCAGGCGTCCTGCACCGCGAGGGCCACCTGATCGGCGCAGGAATTTGGAGGCCGGGTACCCGCACCCGTCACATTGCGGGGTGGGGGCACCCCGCCTCCAAGGAGAGGCTGCTTCACGAACAAGCTCTGCACTTCCGCAAACGCCGTGCTTTCGTCCGGCAGCTGCACGCGCATCATGAGATGGAGCTCTTTCTCGCCGCGACGCATCGCAAGCACGCGGTGGGACGGGGCCTTCGCGAGCGGCTCGCTCCACTCGAAGTAGTCCTTGAACTTGGCGGCTTCGGCGTCGCCTTCCTTGCCGGAGAGGACCTTGGAGGAAATCACGGCGTCCCGCTGGAAAACGCCCCGGAGGCGGGTGCGAGCGTCCTTGTCGTCACTCACCCGCTCGGCGATGATGTCGCGCGCGCCGGCGAGGGCTTCTTCGACGGAGGCGATTTGCGCCGTCTGATTCTTGCCATCGTCGGCGACATATTCCTTGCCGACGTAGGCGTTCGCGGCGGCGGTGGCGTCGGTCGCCAGGTCCTGGGCGAAGATCAGATCGGCGAGCGGCTCGAGGCCCTTCTCTTTCGCGATCGTGGCGCGGGTGCGTTTTTTCGGACGGAAGGGGAGATAGATGTCCTCGAGCACCGTGAGCGTGTCGGCGGCGTTGATGGCGTTTTCGAGCGCGGGCGTGAGGAGGTTGCGTTCCTTCAGCGACGACAGGATGGCGGCGCGGCGTTCGTCGATGGCCTGGAGCTGGTCGAGGCGGTCGCGGATGGCGAGGACCTGCACCTCGTCGAGTTCGCCGGTGACCTCCTTGCGGTAGCGGGCGATGAAGGGCACGGTGGCGCCCTGGGCGAGCAGCTGCGCGGTGGCGGCGACCTGGAAGACCTTGACGTTGAGCTCCGCGGCGAGGCGGAGGACGTGGTCGGGATTGGGCAGGTTGGTGGGGGCCGGAGCGGCGACGGCGGACATGCGGAGAAAAACCGCGAGCACAGCGCGTGGGCCGGGGCGCGCAATCTCCAAAAAAATCTTTCGCGCAGTTGGCTCAACACTCAGACCGGAACCCAGACGAGGCACGGCCCAAGGTCCGGCCCGTCATCGGGGCGGCTCGAAAGGCCGTCGATGTCGGGCGGCACCTCGGTGCCTGCCTCGCCGAGCTACATTCGGCAACAGACTGCGGTTGCGCGGCGGGCTGGCGTCACTACGGTGCGGTGATGATTACCTGGCGAAACGTCCTTGCTCTGTTGTGCCTCGGAACCGGCCTGCGCGCGGCCGAGTGGTTGCCGATCGAAACCCAGGTCGCCGAGGCGACGAAATCGGACAAGGTGACGATCGTGCACTTCTGGGCGACATGGTGCCCGAATTGCGCGGCGGAACAGGCGAAGGGGGAGTGGAAGGCGTTCATCGAGGCCAATCCGGGGGCCAACGTGATCTTCATCACGGTGCGCGACGAAAAGGACGGCGCGGCGGCGCTGGCGAAGTACGGCATCGGTTCGCAGAAAAATTTCACCCATCTCCAGCATCCGAACGCCTCGCGCCGGCCCGACACCGAGATGACGTCGTTCATGGGCATGCGCGTCGGCTGGATCCCGGCGACGTGGATCTTTCGCGATGGCCGGCTGCGCTTCGCGCTCAACTACGGCCGGGTGCGTTTTCCGATCCTCCAGCAACTGGTCGAAGACGCGCAGCCGAAGTGGAATTGAGTCTCAACGCGGGACCTTTTTGGCTCGAAGCGGATGGGCGATCTCTGCCCGGGCGCGGCTGAATTGTTGACTAACTTGCCCGCCCCGCGACGATAGGCATCCATGAGTGAACCGCCCGATGTCTCGATCGTGCAAGCGCCGCACCCTTTGCGATTGCCGACACCCTCGGGCTCGAACTCGCCATTCGCGGGGGCCGGAGTGCTGAAGCGTTGTATGACCCAAGCCGGCCGGTGAGCAGAATTGCGCGCGATTTGGAGCCATATCTTCACGTGTTGCTGAGCGTGTTTTCGCCAGAGCGCGTCGTGCTCTTCGGTTCTTTTGCCTATGGCGAACCCACCGAGCACAGCGACGTGGACTTGCTTATCGTCAAGCCGCTGACGCGGACGCCGGTGGAGGAAGCAATCGCGATTCGCCGGGCGTGGCGCGAAGTCCGGCGGAGCGGCCGATCGCTGCCGTTCGATCTCGTCGTGGAGAGCCCGGAGCGGCACCGCGAACGGCTTGCCGGGGGAACGGGATTTTACCAGGAAATCAACGCGCGGGGATTAGTGCTGATGTGAGAACCAGCGAAAACAATCCGCAAGATTGGCTGTTTCTAGCCGAGGAGCGTCTGCGCGCGGCCGATGCCTTGTTCAGCCATGAGGGCTCGACCTTGAGCGGCGTGGAGTTGTTACAGGAGAGCATCGAGCGCTTCTTGAAGGCCTTTCTGGTGTCGCGTGGCTGGCCGTTGCGGAAGGTGCACGATCTCGCCTTCCTGCTCGACGAGTGCGTCGCCCGCGAGCCGCGCTTCGAGGTGTTTCAAGATCTCGCGGAAAGCCTCACCGAGCAGTTTTGGGCGCAGCACTATCCGGGCGGCGACTTGACTGTACGCCGTGTCGGATCAAAGCACAGGCCAGGATAGTTGAAAAACGGCGGGATTGGCGTTAGCCCACTCGTTGGACCAGCTCGGGGCGAAATCCATCTGGCAATTCATGAAAGGTCAGCGAGCGCACGATCACGTTGCCGAGGCCGGCAGAAATATTTTCCGGGATAGTGGCGTGCGCCTCGTTGGTGGGCAATCGGTCGGCGATGACCGATAGAAGAACTGGCATCGGGGTGCCGTTGGCGATGTAAGTTTGTCCGAGATCTTCCAATCGCCCAACTCCGATTTCTCCCAGTCGCTCAAGTCGCCGGCCGGGCAGTTTCTGTACGGTGGCGGCGAGTTTGCGCCATTGAAGTGACAGCGGAATAACCGTCAGCCGGCTGACTGAGGTGTTGGGTCCCTTGAAAAGGCTGGGCGACACGCGACCGCTGGTCCGGTCAAACTTGTCGGAGCAGACGGCCCGCACGATCTGCTCTTCCCTCGGCAAGCGCATGACGTGCGACTACCCGGCGGCTTGATGGCAGCGCTCGGCCAGTTGCGTAAGGCCTTCCGACGTCACCTGGGCTTCCTCGCTTCGGGACTCGATAAAGTAGCTGGCACCTTCCGGCGTCAGAGTCACGTTGATCGCCGAGCCATCAGGGGCTTCCCACGAGAGTTCAAGCAGTCCATCGTCGGTGACGAACAGGCTGGGCGGCGTCTGGCTGGTCGCGAAACGCGCGGCTTCCAGAAATTTCCCGAAATTGTGATACGTACCCCAGGCGATCGCCCGACTGTGCGGGCCGGCCCAACCATCGGGCCAACGGCTGAAATCATGGAACCGCTGCCAAGCCGCGTCGCCCAATTTGGCATAGACGAGGCCGGGGAGTTCGGGTGGCACGCTGCTTTCCATCCACGAAGTGACATGCGGGATTGTCCATTGTAACGCCACTTGCGGTGCCAGCCATCGGCCAACCGACACGCGAGTTTGAGGAATTTCAGCAAGGGCGTGCATCGTGGAAATCAGTACTCAGGATTAAGTGTGGCGAGGAAAGCCGGTTTTAACAGCTCACGGAAGAACATTTCTTTTTGGACCTGGTGCGCTTGGTCGAAACGGGGAACCACTTGTTCCCAGAATAATTGAGGGTCCACGGTGAACCCCAGGTCCACATCCAGCAGGCAACCTTGTTTGGTGCCTTGGGCTGATTCCAATAGCGCGGGGGTCGTGATCTGAACCTGGCAGACATGATCCTGACGCTTCAAATGGCTCGTCACCTGCAGCGGTTGATCGATTTCGCTTCGGCCGCCGATGAGGAGATCGACTTGCAGGCAGTTTTGCAGTGGGTGGCTGAAGAAGTCGGAGTAGCGCAGGCCGAGGCGCTCGGCCACTTTGATCAATTTCAGCGGGCGCAGTTGCTCAAGCACCCAGGTCAGCATTTCGCGGTAGACCGTCCAGCCGGGGTATTCGCCAGGGCCCATCCCAAGAAAAAAACCGCGCGGGCCGACATGGAGGGACAAAAGTTCGCCGTGCATCTCGACCGTGGGAGCATAACGCAGTTCGGGCATCTTGGCCCGGGCGGCGTCGGGAATCTGTGCCTGCCCCAACTCGGTCTGTTTGGGGAAACGGTCGCGCACCGCGCTGTAAATCAGGCCGGGCACCACTGTCGGACTTTGATCGGTCTGGAAGCGAACCTCGGTGATCGCATTTACGATCGAGCACGGAGTGATGCGAGTCGGCAGAGGAAGCAGCGAGGAGGCGAACTCGGTCATGACGGTAATGGCGAATGATTAGGCCGAGGAGTGGACTAAGCCAAGCCGCTTGTTGCGTGGGACGGCGGAGCAGGATTGGCGACCGCGGATTTGGGGACGAGGGTGTCGAAAAAGGCGCGGGCGATGCGGTCGTGGTGCGCGAGAAAATGCCTTCCAACTGACTGCTTTTCGCTACCCCGCGAACTCCGGTGCGAGCTCCAGGCCGAAGTAGGCGCGCGCGTTGGCGAAGCAGATGTTTTTCACCATGCCGCCGACGAGCTTGAAGTCGCCCGGGATCTCCCCGCGCGCCATGTCCGCCCCGAGGAGATTGCAGAGCGTGCGCCGGAAATACTCGTGCCGCGGATAACTCACGAAGCTGCGGGAGTCCGTGATCATGCCGACGAAACGCGAGAGCAGACCGAGGTTGGAGAGCGCGTTCAGCTGCCACTCCATGCCTTCCTTCTGATCGAGAAACCACCAGCCGCTGCCAAACTGCACCTTGCCGGGAATGGAGCCGTCCTGGAAATTTCCGATCATCGCGCCGAGCACGTAATTGTCGTTCGGATTGTTGTTGTAGACAATCGTGCGCGGCAGCTGGTCGGTGGCGTCGAGCGTGTTGAGATAGCGCGAGAGCGCGGCCGCCTGCGGGAAATCGCCGATCGAATCGAAACCGGAGTCGGGCCCGCATTTGCCGAGCAGGCGCGAGTTGTTGTTCCGCAGCGCCCCGAGGTGCAGCTGCTTCGTCCAGCCGCGCGCGGCATCCCACTTGCCAAATTCCAACATGAGGCACGAACCGTACCGCGCCGCCTCCTCCGCCGAGGCCGCCCGGCCCTTGCGCGCGGCGTCGAAAATCATCTTCGCCTGCGCGTGCGTGCACGGCTCGGACAGCGCGCTCTCGAGGCCGTGATCCGACACCCGCGCGCCGGCGGCGTGGAAATCGTCGTGCCGCTTTTTCAGCGCGGCGAGCAGATCGTCGAGCGTCTTGATGCCGTTCGCCACGACCGCGGTCCCGGCGAGCCGCTCGAGCCAGGCGTTGAATGCCGCGGGTTGGGTGACGGCAAGCGCCTTGTCGGGGCGGAACGCGGGATAGACGCGGGCCCGGAGCTTGCCGGGATTCGTGCGGATGGCGTGGTGATGATCGAGCGGATCGGCCGGGTCGTCGGTCGTGCAGACGACGGCGACGTTGGAGCGGTTGATGAGATCGTGGACGCGGAGCTGGGGCAGTTTCGCATTGGCTTTTTTCCAAACGCGCTCGGCGGATTTGCCGTCGAGGAGTTCGTCGACCCCGAAGTAGCGCTTCAGCTCGAGCGCACTCCAGTGGTAGAGCGGATTCCGCAGGGTGTGCGGGACGGTCTCGGCCCACGCCTGGAATTTTTCCCGCGGAGACGCCGAGCCGGTGACGAATTCCTCCCGCACGCCGTTGGCCCGCAGCGCACGCCACTTGTAGTGGTCGCCGCCGAGCCACAATTCCGCGAGATCCGCGAACTCGTGGTTCTTCGCGATCAGGTCGGGCGGGAGATGGCAGTGGTAGTCGAAGATCGGTTCGGCTTTGGCGTAGCGGTGGTAGAGCTCGCGCGCCTGTTTGGTGCCGAGGAGGAAATCGTCGTGGATGAAGGGGCGGGAGGCGGGCATCGGATTTTCGATTTTGGAATTTCGATTTTGGATTGGCGGCGGGCGGGAACGCCTACTTCGAGATATCGTTCAACATCTCGTCGAGCGTGGTGTAGCGCGCGAGGAGCGTGCGGGCGGCGGCACAGGTCGCCCCGGGAGCGAGTCCGGTGTTCTCGGCGAGAAAGATGATATAGCTGGCGATGTTCCGGGCAAAGTTCAGGCGGCCTTCGTCGCTGACACTGTAGAACCGGGCGCGCTGCCGGTAGCCCGAGGGTGTGTGATCGCCGAGCGCGGCCTTCTCGGCGCGACCCCCGCCCGCCAGCACGTGGAGAAAATTGTATTCGAACCAAAACATGTGGTCCGGGCTCGGGTGGAGCGACTCCAGCGCGGCCCGCGTCACGGTCGGGTTGGCAAACACCTCGCGGCCATGGCCCGACTTCTCGAGCGCATCGGTGACGAAGATCCGCGCCATCTTCTGTTCGGTCGCATCCGGGCTGAAGGCGCCCGCCAGCGCGAGTTCCAGTGTGAACCGGTACCAATCCCGCCACAGGGCCTGATCCGCGGGGTCCTGCGAGGCGAAGAGCGCGCGGCCCATCTCGTACGTGTAGCGGCCGCTCGTCTTGATCTCGAGCCGGCCGCCCGTCACCGCGCCCATCACCTGGTAATTTTCGGCGGACTTGCCGGAGCCGGAGTGGAAACCGATGCTCGCGCCAAACTGGCGGCACACGCCCCACTGCTGCTCGATCAGCGTGCGCAGGGCTGCGTTGTCCGGATACGGCATGTTTTTCTGGAAGCCGAACGCCGGCGCCACGAAGTGAATCTTCATCCCCAGCGCCGCGCAGAGGGCGAGCATGATGGCGGTCGTCTCGGGCGTGGTGAGGCCCGGCAGTTCGTCGATCGAGAGCTCGCGCAGGTAGGCGCGGCCGACGTCGGTCGTGAAAAGTCTGGCGCGGGCGGCGGCGTATTTTGCGTCGCGCCGCTGCATCTTCTGCAACGCCGGCCAGACGTACGCGAGGAGCTTGGCGAAGTCGGCTTCGTTGAGCGTGAGACCAACCGCCGCGACACGGGCCCTCACGGTCGCCACCAGCGCGGCCGGGACCTGGGCCGTGACCCAGCCGGCGGCGTCCGCCGGCAACTGCGTTTGCGCGAGTTCCGGGGAAAGATCGAACGTGATATAGCTGGCGAGCACGCAACCGGTGACGAGCGCGTCCTCCCGGTGGTCAAACTTGCCCCCGATGGGCTGGTGGTCGGCATTGAAACTCCACGCGAGGCGGCGGCGATGAAAGCCCGTCTTCAGTTTTGCCAGCACGCAGCCGTGGCTCATGCCTTCGACGCTCTGGCCCTGGTGCCCTTCCGGGACGTTGGTGCCGATGAAAGGGAAGGGGACCGTGTCGAGCTTCCCGGCGAGCATCACGTCGACGTCGTAAACGAGCTCGCGCGGAATGGAGTTCTGATTGGCGGTCACCCCGAGGCTGAGCGCGCTCATCGCCCAGTCGACCGCGGGCCAGTGCATCGTCGTGAAGCGCGCGCCGATGCCGAGGGTGCTGCGGCCAAGTTGCTCCGCGGCGGTCGGGAAGATCGTCGAGGAGGGATCGTGCTCCTGCACGAGGTTTTTCAGGCGCAGGAGATTCGCAAACGTCGCGGGAAAGGCCTGCGTGCCGCCGGCGAGCTCGACCCCGTCGTGCAGGGCATCGGTCCGGCCTTGCAGCCGCCAGGCGCAATCGCCGTGGGTGTTTTCCAGCAGTGTCCAGGCGCCGACCTTGGTTTCGCAGCGGCTCTTCGGGTACTCCTTGAGCGTCGCGCCCGCCTGCAACTGCGCGCGCAGCGCCGGCCAATCGAGGCAGAAATCGGGGCTGACGCACGGGTTCGTGGCGATCCGGAGATGGTTTTCGAGGAGGAAGCGATTGATGGCGGACATGGTCGAACGCGGACACGCGCGCCGCACAGTGGCTCACATTCCCAGAAGCCTGACAAGACTGCGTTGGGCGGAAGACGTTGGGCGGAAGACCGTCCGTCCGCCGTGGCGATTGTGGAATCGGTCACCAACCGGCGAGTGGACCGGACTTCATTTTCACTTGCTGGCGCTCGCAGCCACCAAAGAACCCGCATCCAAGGATCGCTGGCCCGGGCCCACGCGTCATAACCTCGTCCGTTACTTGCCTCCGGGTGTCCGGGCTGATTGGTTGGCGCTCCGACCGATGACCGACGACTTGGAAACCGCACCCGCACCCGCCGCCGCCACGCCGCGCCACTTCGCGCCCGGCGAGGTCGGCCTGGTGGCGCCGTGCGACTTTGTCTGCGCGCAACCCTTTACGTTCAAAAGCGGGCAGGTCATCCCGGGGTTCACGCTCCGGTACGAAACCTACGGCACGCTCAACGCGACCCGCGACAACGCGGTCCTCATCTGCCACGCCCTCAGCGGCGATCATCATTGCGCGGGCTGGCACTCCCCCGAGGACCGCAAGCCCGGCTGGTGGAACAATCTCATCGGTCCCGGCAAGGCGGTTGATACGCGGCGCTCCTTTGTCATTTGCGCCAACGTCCTGGGCGGCTGCCAGGGATCGACCGGGCCGTCGTCCACCAACCCCGAGACCGGCCGGCCCTACGGGACCCAGTTTCCGTTCGTCACGATTCACGACATGGTGCGGTCGCAGAAGCTCCTGCTCGATCACCTCGGCGTCGCGGAGCTGCAGGGTGTCATCGGCGGCTCGATGGGCGGCATGTTGGCGCTGCTGTTCGCCATCGAGTATCCGCGTTTCACCCGTCGCGTGCTGGCCATGGCGACCACCGCCCGCGAGAGCGCGCAGGCGATCGCGTTCAACGAAGTCGGCCGCCAGGCCATCATGCAGGACCCGGCGTGGAATCGCGGCGATTACCCGAAGGACGTCGGCCCGCGCGTCGGTCTCGCGATCGCCCGCATGATGGCCCACATCACCTATGTCTCCGATGCGTCGATGGACCGGAAATTCGGCCGGCGAAAGAAGGACACCGCCAACAACGACGCCTACACCTTCGACGTGCAGTTTGAGGTCGAGGGTTATCTGCGCCACCAGGGCCAGAGCTTCATCAATCGCTTCGACGCCAACTCGTACCTCTACATCACGCGCGCTCTTGACCAGTTCGACCTCGCGCAGGCGTACGGTTCGCTCGAGCAGGCGTTCGCCCCCGTCAAAGCCGAAACGCTGGCGGTCGGTTTTACCAGCGACTGGCTTTTCCCGCCCGAGCAAAACCGCCAGCTCGCGCTGGCGTTGCTCCGCGCCGGCAAACGCGCCGGCTACGCCGAACTCTCCACCGATCTCGGACACGACTCCTTCCTCCTCGAGTCGGAGGAGCTGTACACCCTCGTCCGCGCTTTCCTTGAGCGCGACCAGCCCCATGTGTTTGATGACTCGATCTAGCCCGCAATTTTTCCAACGCGGCAACCGCAACCGGAAGAGGGGCGGTTTCCCAACCGCCCATGTACGGTCGGCCGACGGTGCTTCGGCGGTTGGGAAACCGCCGCTCCTGGACGAACGATTAAAATCTTCGCGAAACGGTGCGAACGGGATCGATAGCAGCACCCCTTCCAGGCACTCGCCCTTCTATCCGTACTCGCCGATCCGGTACGCGGTTGCTCGTTCCGGGTTCAGGCGGGCGGGGGCAAAATCGCCCGGCGGTTTTGCCTTCAGCCCGGAAATCTCTCCGGCCCGCGTCAGCATGCCATCCCTCCGGACACCTCTGGCTTCCGCCAGAACGCTTCGGGTGATATTTCCGGGCTTCCCATGACCCGCCCCGTCGAAAAACGCACCGTCGACATGCAGATCATCGGTGACTGGGTCGAACCCGGCACGCGGGTGCTCGATCTCGGTTGCGGATCCGGCCTGCTCCTCGACTACCTCGTGCAGACCAAACAGGTCTCCGCCGTCGGCGTGGATCTCGGATTTGCGCAGATTACCGCCTGCGTGCGTCGCGGGCTTTCGGCCTATCAGGGCGAGATGACGTCGTTCATGCGCGCGTTTCCCGAAAAACACTTTGATCGCGTCATCTGCTCGCGCACGGTTCACGAACTCGCGGATCCGACCGGGGTGATTCTGGAGGCGCTGCGCGTCGGCCGCACCCTGACGGTGGGATTCGTGAACCACGGTTTCTGGAAGAACCGGCTCAACACCCTGGTGCAGGGCCGCAAGATTCGGAACGAAGTTTATACGACAGAGTGGTTCGAGAGCCGGCCGGCGAATCCAGTGGCGATCGCCGACTTCGAACACTTCTGCGAGGCCAAGGGCATCCGGATCGCGCGCCGCGTCCACCTCGCCGGCAACTGGCGCACCCCCTGTCACGCCCTGCCCAATCTCCTCGCGGGTTACGCGCTGTACGATTTGGCGCGATAGGAGTTTGTCGGTGGCGGATCGGGAGCGGAGCGGAGTTCTGCGGGCGCTTTTTGCGTGGGCGGAGCCCTTCCCGACCAACTCCTTAATCCGCCGCGCTGCGGCGGTGGGTACGACCTGGCTTCCGCTCTTTCATCGAAGGTGCACTTCAAGATTCGAGTGGCGCCAGGCCACGATTCGCGTTCGCGCACTTGCCTCGCGATTACGATCAAGCACACTGCCGCCATGACTCTTAACCAGATTCGGCAAATCCTGCACGGCTCGGAACCGTTTTTCGTGCGCATGGTCAGCGGGCGCGAATACCGCGTGAAACATCCCGATTACGCTGCGCTGGGCCAGGACGACACGACGCTCGTTTTTACCGACGACCAAGGCGGACTCGAATTGATCCGGCTCAACCAGCTCGAGAGCATCCACCTCATCAAGGCCCCCGCTGCGTGATGCCACGCGGCCCCCTGGTCGCACTTGGATTTGGCGGTTGGGTGCATCGTCAAGTTGGCGTTGGACAACGGCGAAATCCCGGAGTTGCACCCGGACGCTTTCCGCTTTTCCTCCGCCTATCCCATGATCCTCCCACGCCCACGTTTCTTTGTGTCGCTGCTCTGCGCGACACTGCTGTCCGCCCCCGCCGTGTTCGCCCAGCAGGTTCGCACCGGTACCGTCGCGCAACGCTACACCGAATTGTGCTCCAACTGCCACGGCGACAAAATGCAGGGCGCGCAGGCCCCGTCGATGCTCGACGATGTCTGGGTCGTCGGTGGCGACGACGCGAGCATCGAGAAGAGCATCCGCATCGGTTTTCCGGAGAAAGGCATGCCGGCGTGGGGCGCGGCGATTCCCGACAAGGAAATCCGCGCGATGGTGATCTATATTCGCGAGCAGCGCGCCCTCTACCAGCGCGGACAGATGCAGTTTACGAAACCCGCCGACTCGGTGACCGCCAAGACCCAGCACCACGACTATCAGGTCAACACCTGGGTCGGTGGGCTGAAGGAGCCCTACGCGCTCGCGTTTCTCTCGCCCACGCTCGCAATCGTGACTGAGAAGCGCGGCCACGCCTACCTGATCGAAAAGGAAAAACTCGCGACGCGGCCCCTCATCGGCCTGCCGCTGGTCGACACGGTGGGCCAGGCCGGGCTCTTCGACGTCGTACCGCATCCGGATTATGCGAAGAACGGCTGGATTTATTTCGCGTTCAGCGATCCGCAGAAGAATTCGTCGGGCGTGGCCGTGAGCCTCACGCGCATCATCCGCGGCAAGATCAAGGACGGTGCCCTCATCGACCAAGAAACGATTTTTCAGGGCCGGACCGAACACTACGTGAAGGCCGGCGGCGTGCACTTCGGCGGTCGCATCGCCTTCGATCGCCAAGGCTTCCTTTACCTCACGATCGGCGAGCGCGGTGGAAAAATGGTCGCGCAGGACCTTTCCCTTCCGGTGGGGAAGATCCACCGCATCTATGACGACGGTCGCATCCCGGAGGACAATCCGTTCGCTGGGGACCCAAAGGCCGTGCGCTCGATTTGGAGTTACGGTCATCGCAATCCGCAGGGCCTCGCGTTTCACCCGGTCACCGGCCAGCTCTTCGACGCCGAGCACGGCCCCCGCGGCGGCGACGAACTCAATCTGGTGGAGCGCGGCCGCAATTACGGCTGGCCCGTCATCACCTACGGCATGGAGTACAACGGCACCGCCATGACCGACATCACCCACAAGGAGGGGATGGAGCAGCCGGTGACGTATTGGGTGCCGTCGCTCGCCGTGTGCGGGATCAATTTCTACTCGGGCGACAGTTTCCCAAAATGGAAAGACAACCTCTTCCTCGCCACGCTGGCCGCGCAGGAATTGCGCCGCCTCGAACTCAAGGACGGCAAGGTCGTCACGCAGGAGATCATCTTCAAGGACCTCGGCCGCATCCGGCAGGTCATCGGGGGGCCCGATGGCGCGATCTACGTGCTGCTGCCGGAGCGGATCGCGCGCCTCATCCCGGTCCCGGAGGCCGGCAAGGTGGCGGCGGGCCAGAATTAGGTCGGGGGTAGAACAACGCTCCAAGTCAGGGAAGGCGCGCGTCCGCTACGGATGGCCGTCGCCGATTACCTCGCCTTCGAGGAATCGAGTGAAGTGAAGCATGAGTTTGTGGGAGGGGAGATCCACGGAATGGCGCTTAAGTATTTTCCGGGCGGCGATAGATGTTACCATGGCAAATTTCGCGGTCGTCGGGGACTTTTGGCAGAGGAATGGGTGGCAAGGGAATGAAAGGTCGGCGGATTTATTCCTCTGCCACCGATTCCTTTGCCATCCTGCCCCAGCGCCCATCGCCGAAAGCGGACCCGCAGGGTCCAGG
>SXGU01329536.1_pt1 | contig 13178 bp, 9 predicted proteins | sample 3174531 | NCBI WGS metagenome assembly SXGU01 (sample SAMN11356863, study PRJNA531348) | freshwater metagenome | isolation source: freshwater sample F1-140 | place: China: Fuxian Lake, Yuxi | collected 2017-12-25 | reverse complement strand
CTCGATGCCCTTCAAGGCTTCGAGGCCGACTTTGGCTTTGAACTCGGGATTATGCTGACGTCGTTTTTTGGACATGTGGATCGTTCTTTCTTGGGTTTGGACTTAACGATCCCTCCTGTCCAATTTTTGGGGTCCACCTCAGGACATGCCCTGGATGAGCCCCCTTTTTGGGAACAGGGAGATTGGGCCGGCTGGGCGACGGCCGCAGGGCCGCTAGGCCTCCGGTGGGATCGGCCGGAGCGGTGGCCCCGATCGGGCGCACCGCCGCTGTTGAACGGTCGCACGCGGCGCTGCGTGACTCCGGTTCCGCCGTGCATCAGATTCAGCCGCACTCGCCATTCCTCTGATACCTCGCCTACTCGTCATGCTCCGTTTGGTCCTGCTTTTTCAGTTTCTCGCCAGCGTCTTTGCCGCGGATTTCACCACCGCCGCCCGAGATCGTGTCGGCCGAGTGCAGACGGAGAACCAGCCGCGTGCCGATCTTGGCGATGGCACGTTCCGCAATCCAGTCCTCGCCGGCCATTACCACGATCCCAGCGTCGTCCGCGTCGGCGCCGACTACTACCTCACGCATTGCCCCGACCTTATCATCTGGCACAGCCGCGACCTCGTAAACTGGCGCCCGATCGGTCGCGTGAATCACAACCTCAAGGGCGACATCTGGGCGGCCGAACTGATCCACCACGGCGGACTCTTCTACCTCTATCTCCCCGTCCGCCTCGGTGGCGACGGCGTCACGCTCAAGTTTACCAACGTGGTCCTCACGGCAAAAAATCCCGCCGGGCCGTGGTCCGCTCCCGTCGACCTCAACTTGCCCGGCATCGATCCCGGCCACGTCGTGGGCGCCGATGGCACACGCTGGCTCTACGTCAATCAGGGCAGGGTCGTCCCGCTCACTCCCGATGGCCTCACCACCGCCGGCCCGCAGCGCAAAGTCTACGACGGCTGGCCAATCCCGGAGAATTGGATTGTCGAGTGCCATTGCCTGGAAAGCCCGAAGCTCTTCCGCCGCGGCGACTGGTTCTACATGGTTTCAGCACAGGGCGGCACCGTTGGCCCTTCCACGAGCCACATGGTCATCGTCGCCCGCAGCAAATCGCCCACCGGCCCGTGGGAAAACGATCCACGATCCCCTCTCCTGCGCACTGCCGCCCGCACCGAGCCATGGTGGTCGCAGGGCCACGGCACTCTGATCGACGCTCCCGACGGCTCGTGGTGGATGCTCTACCACGCGATCGAAAACGGCCGCCGCAATCTCGGCCGCGAGACGCTCCTCCTCCCCATCGAGTGGACTTCCGACGGCTGGCCGCGCGTCCCCGCCACCGCCCGCCCCGAATCGATCCTGCGCAAGCCCGCGGGCGATGCCGTCGCCCACGGCCTGCCGCTTTCCGACGACTTCAGTTTGCCAACCCTTGGCCTCCAATGGCGCGGCGCCGAAAACGTGGCGCACGCCGGCCGCGGCGAACTTATCCTCCGCGCCCGCGGCAACTCCGCGACCGACGCCTCCCGCGTCAGCCTCGCACCCGTCAACGCCAGCTTTGAAATCACCGTCGAGGTCGAACTCGCCGGCGCCACCGAAGCCGGTCTCGCCATCACCGGCCCCGCGGGCACCCACCCGCTCACCGCCGTCGCGATCCGCCCCGCCACGGCCACCTCCTACGTGCGCGGCCGCGGCGAGCGCGGCGAGATGCCCTTCGCCGCGAAGCGCGCGATCCTCCGCATCCGCAACGTCGATCAAGATGTCGCACTCTACGTCAGCCCCGACGGCGCCGCGTGGCAGAAATTTCCCTGGGGCTCCGAAGTGTCCGGCAACGGCGTCCTGCGAATCTCACTCTACGCATTCGGCTCCGGCGAAGCGCGTTTCCGCAATTTCAAATATCATGGCCTTTAGTTTCACCCGCTTCGCGTTGGCTCTCGCGGTCGCTGCCTCACTGCGGGCCGACCTCCACATCAACGACCTCATCGTCCACGACCCGCACATCCTCGCGGACGCCGCATCGAAGACCTACTACCTCTACGGCCAGTATTCGCCGAAGAAGGAGTGGCAGGCGAAACTCGTGCAGTCGCCGCACGGCCGCGCCGGCGTCATCGCCTACACGAGCCAAGACCTCGAACACTGGTCCGAACCGAAACTCGTCTTCGAAATCCCCGACGGCTTCTGGGCCGATGCCACCGATGCTCCGTGGGCGCCCGAGGTCCACGCATGGCGCGGCAAATACTATCTCTTCTGCACGTTCAACGACTGGAACACCAAACTCGACGACCGCCCCGGCCGCCCGCCCATCACCAAGCGCCAGACGCAAATCCTCGTCAGCGATTCGCCGCTCGGCCCGTTCCGGCCCTTCGCCAACGAGCCCACCTCGCCGCCCGGCACGATGGCGCTCGACGGCACGTTTTTCGTCGATGCTGACGGCGCTCCGTGGTTCATCTACGCCCACGAGTGGATCCAGATCACCGACGGCAGCTTCGAGGCAATCCGCGTCACGGCCGACTTGTCCAAGACGATCGGGGATCCGATCGTGCTCTTCCGCGCCGGCGCCGTCGACTGGACCAAACGCGAGATCCGCTACCGCAATGGCCCGCCCGTCCCGGGCATCGTGACCGACGGCGCCTCTCTCCACCGCATGAAGAGCGGCGTGCTCGCCTGTTTCTGGGCGAGTTGGAGCAAGGACCGTCAGTACGCCGAGAGCATCGCCTACTCGGACAACGGGAAACTCGAGGGCCCGTGGCGCCACGAGCCGGCGCCGATCCTCCAGGACGATGTCGGCCACGGCTCGGTGTTCACCGCCTTCGACGGCCGCCTGCTGCTCGTCATCCACAAATACTTTCGCCAGCCCGCGACCCGCGTGCAGATCTATGAACTCGAAGAATCCCCCGACCGCATCCGCGTGAAGCGCCAGATGCTCGGCGCGCCCTGAGCGCCAACCGCTTTGCTTTTCCCGTCCTCCCTCGCCGCGTTCACCATCCCCTTCCTTTGAATCCCCTCTATATCCAGGTCGCAGTCGTCGCCATCTATCTCGTCGGCATCACCATCTACGGGATGTACGTGGGCCGGAAGGAGAGCAACACCAAGGCCGGCTATTTCCTCGGCGGAAACTCCTTCAGTTGGTTCCTGATCGGCTTCTCGCTTTTCGCGACCAACATCAACAGTGGCTCCGTCATCGGCGAATCCGGCCTGGCGAGCAAGATTGGCCTGGCCGCCTCCAACAACGAACTCATGGGCGGTATCATGCTGGGGGTCTCCGCGATCTTCTTTATCCCGCTCTACCTCCGCAGCCGCCTGTACACGATTCCCGAGTTCCTGGAGAAGCGCTTCAACCGGGCCGCCAAGCTCTTCTTCAGTTTCATCTTCGTCATCCAGAGCATCCTCGCCACACCCATCGGGTTCTACGCCGGCGGTCTCGCCATTCTCCACATCTTCGGCCTCGACCCGAAATACCTGCTGCCCGTCTGCGTGGTCATGGGCGTGAGCATCGGGCTCTACTCCGTCTTCGGCGGTCTCACCTCGATCGTCTACACCGACCGCGTGCAGGCCAGCCTGCTGATCATCGGCTGTGTGGTTATCGCCCTCGTGGGTCTGCAGCAGGTCGGAGGCCCCGCCGCCCTTTACGCCGCCGTCGGCCCCGAATACTTCGAGTTCCTCCGACCGGCCAGCGATCCGTTGATGCCCTGGACCGCCCTGCCCGGCATCGCCCTGCACTCGGCGTTCTTCGCGTTCTGCAGCGTCGCGGTCCTCCAGCGCGCCCTCGGCGCGCGCAGCGTGTACGACGCCCGGATGGGCATGCTCTTTGGCGCGTTCCTCAAGATCGTCACGGTCTTCATGCTCGCGATCCCCGGCATCATCGCAGCGAAGCTGTATCCGGGGGCCGGCGACACCGCGATGCCGGTGCTCGTGCGCGAATTGCTGCCGACCCTCGGCTTCTGGGGCATCGTGCTCTCCGGACTCGTGCTCGCCGGCCTCGTCTCCGCGGTCATGTCGAGCGCCGACGCCGGAGTTTGCGCGATCAGCTCGGTCATCGCGCTCGACATCTACCCCTCCTGCACGCGCCGCACCGTCAACGAAGCGCGCGCCCTCTTCGTCGGCAAACTCGCCGCCACGCTCATCATGGTCTATGGCACGTTCGCCGCCCCGTTCTACGGCAAACTCGGCTCCATCTATCTTTTGATCCTCCAGGTTAGCGGTTTCATGCTCCTCCCGGTCGGCACCTGTTTTATCCTCGGCCGCTTCTCCCGTCGCGTGAACGCCCAGGGCGCCGTGGCCACCCTCGCCCTCGGGCTCGTGCTCAGCGTCGCCTACATCGTCGGCGCCAAGACCCCGTGGGGGCAGAGCTTCATGCCCGAAATCCTCGTCAAGGCCCATTTCTACAAGGTCTATCCATTCTTCTTCCTCTTCTACGTCGTGTTTCTTTACGTCGTGAGCCTCTGCTTCCCGCCGCCGCCGCGCGAGAAGCTCGAGGTCCTCGAGGCCGGCCCCGCCGTCCAGCTCGCCCCCGAAACGCCCCGCGCCTGGTACGCCTCGTTCAACTTCTGGTGGTGCGTCTTCCTCGCCTGCGTCGCCGCCATCTACCTCGTGTTCTAGCCCGCCTTCATCACCCCAAAACTCGCCTTTGCCATGTTCCATTTTTCAATAGTTCTCGCTTCGATGTGTGCCTGGAGTTCAGGCGGGCTTAAGCAAAACCGTCAGACGGTTTTGCCGATAGCCGGGAAATCGTGCCAGGGCTCGTCTGCGGAATCAGCGACCGCCCAGCGGTTAGCTTCGCGACAGATTATGGCGTGATTTTTCCGGGCTCGGCCCATCCCTCTCCCTCTCCCTCTCCCTTCGCCCCCTCTTCACCATGTCATTTCGCATCGCCTTCATCGGAGCCGGCTCCATCGGCTTCACGCGCAAACTGGTCTCCGACCTCCTTATCGTGCCCGAGTTTGCCGACATCGAACTGTCGTTCACCGACATCAACCGGCGCAATCTCGACATGGTCACGGAGCTTTGCCGCGGCGACATCGCCCACAACGGCCTCCAGACGAAGATCTCCGCCACCACCAACCGCCGCCAGGCCCTCGCCGGCGCCCGCTACGTCTTTTGCGTCGTCCGCATCGGCGGCATCGAAGCGTTCCAGCACGATGTCGACATCCCCCTCCGCTACGGTGTGGACCAGTGTGTCGGCGACACGCTCTGCGCCGGCGGCATCATGTATGGCCAGCGCGGGATCGCGGCCCTGCTCGATTTCTGCCGCGACATCCGCGAGGTCGCCGCCCCCGGGTGCATCCTGTTCAACTACGCCAACCCGATGGCGATGATGACCTGGGCCGCCAACTCCCACGGCGCCGTCCGCACCATCGGCCTCTGCCATGGCGTGCAGAACGGCCACCGCGACATCGCCACCGCGTTTGGCCTGCCCCAGGGCGAAATCGACATCGTCTGCGCCGGCATCAATCACCAGACGTGGTACCTCGCCGCCCGCCACCGGGAGCGCGATCTGATCCCCGAAATGCTCGCCGCGTTCGAGCGCCATCCGGTGCTCCGCCGCACCGAGAAGGTCCGGATCGATATGATTCGTCGCTTCGGTTACTTTTCCACCGAGTCCAACGGCCACCTCAGCGAATACGTGCCGTGGTATCGCAAGCGCCCCGGCGAAATCAACCGGTGGATCAGCCTTGATCACTGGATCCACGGCGAGACCGCGGGCTACCTCCGCGTCTGCACGGAGGGCCGTCACTGGTTTCAGTCCGAGTTCGGCAAGGGTGCCAAGGGACATCAGCCGCTCGAATACGCGCCGGCGAAACGCACCCCGGAGCACGGTTCCTACATCGTCGAGGGCTTGGAAACCGGCCGGATTTACCGCGGCCACTTCAACGTCCCCAATCAGGGCACCATCACGAATCTCCCCGCCGACGCGATTATCGAGGCCCCAGGTTACGTGGACCGCACCGGCATCAACATGACGCAGGTCGGGGCTTTGCCGCCCGGCTGCGCCGCGGTCTGCAGCGCCTCGATCAACGTCCAGCGCCTTGCCGTCGAAGCCGCCGTGCACGGCGACGATACGCTGCTCCGCCAGGCGTTCCTGATGGATCCGCTCGTGGGCGCCGTCTGCAACCCGCCGGAGGTGTGGCAGATGGTTGACGACATGCTCATCGCCGGGGCGCCATGGCTGCCGCAATATCGCCGCGCCATCGCCGCCGCGAAGAAACGCCTCGCCCGCGGACCGCGCCTGCAGACCCGCGCCACGACCGGTGCCGCCCGCAAACGGATCCGCAGCGCCAGTGAACTTGCCGCCCTCAAGGGCAATCCACGCCAAGGGCACTGACGTTTTTGTTTAACGGGACACCAAGCACCGCCTTGGCGTGGCTCGCGTCGCCCGGCTGATTTAGCGGCAGCATGATCAGAGACCTCCGCCCCGCCCCCGCCCCGAGCAGGTCTCCGACGATCTTATGTTTAACTGGCAAAAGCTGAACATCGGCGGCGATCTCGGCGGCCCGTGGTATCGCAACGTCGTCTTCTGGTGGGCGCTCAGTGTGGTGCTGATGTTTGGCTTCATTGTAGTCTTCGGCGTGCTACTGTAACCCTGAATGAGACTCTCGGCGCAGGTGATCCTCCTTGGACTGACGGCGACGGCGTGTTCGCTCTCCGCGGCACTCCAGCCCTACCCCGCTCCCGCCGGGCTCGACGGCTCGCCGCATTACCGCGTCGAGGTCGCGCAGGAGGAACACACCGCGAATGTCTTCGTCTACCACTCGCCCGCGCAGTGGCGCACCAACGCCAGCTTGGATGTCGCGTGGGCGCCGTTCGCCTTCACCGGCCGCGTCACGGTGCGCGTGACGAAGCTCGACGGTGACTTCGCCCGCGCGCGCGTGCTGCCGTCGAGCCGCGCGATCAAGCCCACCATCGCGGGGCGCACCGCCACCTTCGCGCTCGATCGGCCGGGCCAGTTCGCCGTGGAGTTCGATGAGAGCATCGCGCACCCGCTGCTCGTCTTTGCCGATCCGCCCGAAACGGAAATCCCCGCGCGCGACGATCCCAACGTGATCTGGTTCGGGCCCGGCGTGCACGACCTCGGCGAGAAATTCATTGCGCCGCGCGCGGGCCAGACCGTCTACCTCGCGCCCGGCGCCTTCGTGCGCGGCCGGCTGAAAGCCGACCACGCCCCTGGTGCGCGCTTGATCGGCCGCGGCGTCCTCTCCGGGCAACACCTGCCGCCCAATCCGCCCGGCACCTACACGGTGCCGCACCTTGTCGATTTCGCCGGCGCGAGTGATCGCGTGCGCGTCGAAGGTGTCACCCTGGTCGATTCGCCGCACTATTTCCTCCTCGCGCGCGGCGCCGACTGCGTCGTGCGCAACGTCAAGCTGCTCGGCTGGTACTATGGCACCGACGGCATCGGCACCGGCCCGCGCGGCCTCGTCGAGGATTGTTTTCTCAAATGCAACGACGATGCCCTGAAGCTCTATCGCGACGGCATGACCGTCCGCCGCTGCACCATTTGGCAGATGGAGAACGGCGCCGCCTTCCAGCTCAGTTGGAACCTGAACTCCGACGCCTCCGGCATCCGCGTGAGCGATTGTGACGTGATCCGTGTCGAGCACCGCGGCGAGGCCAACAATCGCGGCATCTTCTGCTCGATCCATGGCGGCCGCGGCCATCTGCACGACTTCGTGTTCGAAGACATCCGGATCGAAAACGCCACCTGGCGCCTCGCGCTGTTCACCACCAGGAAGACCGCCTGGTCGCGCAGCGAAACCTTTGGCGACATCACCGACATCACGCTGCGCAACGTCTCCATCGACGGCCCTCTCGCACGCCCCAGTGTGATTCGAAGCTACGAAGCGACCGGACGCTTCGCGCGCTTCACCTTCGAAAATCTTCGCATCGGCGGAGAACTCGTCGACTCGGCCGCGGCCGGGAACTTCCTCATCGACCCCGCGACGGTCAGCGACACTCGGTTCATCCTATCCGCGCCCACTCGATAGCCCGCCATCCGGCTGGCTATTTTGCTGTTTCCAAAACGCCCCCCTTTTGCGGGATTATCCCAACCTCGGCCGCCACCCGTCGCCGCGTTGTCCATAGTACGGTGGGCATTGGGACGCGACAGATTGGCGCAATGACCGCCACCCGTTAGCCCGCTCAAAATAGCGGCGCGTTGTTCTTCTGGTCGTTGAGCAGTGCCTCGAACCGCGGGTCGCCGCAGAGCGGAGCGTAGGCCGGGTCATGCTTCATCTCGTGAACGTTCAAGCCACTGAAGGGGACGCGGAGGAGCCGCGCGTATTCCTGGATCGCGCGGTCCTTGTCGCCAGTCCAGGTGTGCACTCTTGCGAGCGTTGACTCGTAACTGGCGACGGCAAGAGACTCGGTTGCCAGTTCGCGAGCCTTTTGCGCACAGCGGAACGCCTCGTCGTTGTTGCCTAAGAGCACCTCCCACTGGGCCAAAGTCGCCCACCGTATCGGTAAAGTCGGTTGCCGGTCACGCAGAGCTCGAACCGCATCGACCCCGCGAAGTTCAGTCCGGGCCGCTAACAGGTTGCCTTGTGCCGCGAGAAAAAATGCCATGTTCAATTCACGACCGCTCGCCCCGACGGATTGTGTCTGCTTGTTGGACGATATTTCAGAGTGCCTTTTGAATCCCGCAAAATTGCCGGTGCGAACCAACCAGGACGCCCTCAGCTGGCGGGCTTCGGTCGAATCCGCCTCTTCGGTGGTCAATTCGGAAAATAATAGGTCGACTTCCCGGGCGGAGCCGGTGCCTAGAAACAGAAGTTTGGCCAGTTCGTATCGATTCCGCAGGTTTGCAGGATCCGACTCCAGCCGTCGGCGCAAGTGGTCACGCAATTCACCGTAACGGCGGCCGGCGTCGAGGAGAGCTCGCATCGACGACTCCGCATTCCGGTAGCTTTGATCGAGACGGACGGCGTAGCTGAAACTGACAACCGCGGCCGCAAACCGGCCTTGAGCGCGGTAGATTCTGCCCAGCTGGATGTGGGCGTCCGAGAAATTTGGAAACAAATTTGCGGCCCGCTCGAACAGCTCCACGGCCTTCGGGATGTCGCGTTCCGTTTGCCACGCGTAGCGGCCCTGCGCGAGAATAACCTCCGGCAGTTCGGGAGCCAGTCGAACTGCGGTGTCGACGGCCGTCTTGGCAAAGCCGCGTTCACTTTCGGGGAATCTTCCGGTCCGGATGCCGAAGGGTAGAATCTCGGCCATTCCCGCCCACGCTTCTGCGAAGTTCGGATCGAGGTCCACGGCGGCCTTGAGCAAACTGAGCCGTTCTTCAGGGGTTTTGCTTGAGAGATTTCTCAGGGCGCGCTCCTGGAGATAGAGATCGTAGGCGACGAGATTGGACGTCGGGCGCCGTTCGATGAACTTCTTCTCCCGAGGTAGGATAATCGCCTTCAGTTCGCCTGCGATGGCGGTGGCAATTTCAGATTGGATGGCAAAAACATCGTTGAGTTCGCGGTCATACTTGTTCGCCCACAGGTAGCCGTCCGTTCCCGCGCGGATGAGCTGGCCCGTGATGCGCAGCTTCTTTCCATCGCGTCGCACACTGCCCTCAAGCACGAATGCGACACCCAACTCCTCGCCGATCTGACGAAGCGTCTTCTTCGTGTCCCGATACTGGACCGCGGTCGTGCGGGACGTCACGTAGAGTTCGTGGATCGCTGCGAGGTTGGTCACGACGTCCTCATGCACGCCGTCCGCAAAATAGCCGCTGTCCTTTGAGTCGCTCATGTTGGCGAATGGCAGCACGACGATCGATTTCGGGCCGTTTCGCGGCGAGGCGGCCGCTGCGGGCGGCGCTGCGTTGGTGGGTGATGTTTCTGCAATCAGCTTCTGCGGCGAAGCCGGTTCTTCGGGCACGGGACGGAGTGCGAAGTAGACGATGGCGCCGAGGACTGAGGCAGCGACCGCCACGGTAAGCCGCATCGAAGTTCCAGATGGACGCGGGGTCGGCGTAGCGGATTCACCCGGCGGAAGGGGGACAGGTAGTGCCGAAGAGGCCGGTGTGCTCGGACCGTTCAAAACGTGTTTCACGCGGGCGACGAACGCTGCTGTCGGTTCTCCGGTCGGCAACTTGGTCCACTGCACGGCGGTGAACGCCTCCGGCACTAGTGCTCCTCGTTCGCTGGTTGCATCGATACTAACAGGGACAATAAACGGCCGGCCCTTCGCGATGAGGAGCGATCGTTGTTCCGCCAAGTGCCACTCCAATCGGAAATATCCCTCTTGCCGCTCCTGGGTGTTGGCTGAAATCACTGGGACAAACAACGCACAAGCGCTGACCTGCCCCCGGATTTTCTGGTCCCACGCATCGCCACCTACCAGCGCATCCTGGTCGAACCACACCTCGACGCCAGCCGCCCGCAGCGCCTCGCAAATACGCCTCGCCGCCTCCGCGTCCTGGGACGCGTAGGAAAGAAATACGGCTTTGGCTGATTCGGACATTGCGGCGCTGAGTGGGTGGGAACGAACCGCCGTCACACTGGAAAATCCCACCCAGCGGTGGCGAGTTCATACTTCCCGGTTGGCCGGCGGGAGAGTGGGCTCGATTTTTGAGTGTTTCAATAAATATCCAAGGTTTCGGAAACACTCCGGCCGTCCCGTACCCTGCGAGCGCGGCGGCTCTGTCTATTGAACGGTCGACCCCGCCGTGCGTTGCGACTCTCGTGCAACCGGTCACCATCCCGCCACACATGCGCTCTACTCCGTTTCTTCTGTTTGCGGGCATTTTGGCTGGTACCGCTTTTGGTGGATCGGCCTGGAAGATCGCCGACGTCTCGCTCCGCACGCCATGGGCCGACCAGGTCGATCCCGCCAATGTGCTCCCCGAATATCCGCGCCCACAGATGGTCCGCGAGCGCTGGCTTAATCTGAACGGCGTCTGGGAATTTCAGGAGGCGCAGCCGACCGACGCGCTCCCCTCCGGCCGCACGCTCAAGGAAACCATCCTGGTCCCCTTTCCGTGGGAATCCGCGCTCTCCGGGATTCGTCGGCAACTGGCGTCGCAACGCGCGTTTTATCGCCGAACCTTCGAGGTGCCCGCCGCGTGGCGCACGGAGGGCCAGCGTCTGCTCTTGAATTTCGAAGCGGTGGATTGGGAGGCGACCGTCTTCATCAACGGCCGCTTCGTCGGCCAGCATCGCGGTGGCTTCGCTCCGTTCTCCTTCGACATCACCCCGCATCTCACCGCCACCGGCCCGCAGGAACTCATCGTCACGGTGTTTGATCCCGGCAACGATCAAGGCATCGCCGTCGGCAAGCAGACCAACGCGCGTTTCGCCGATCCCCAGCGCTACTCCTACGCTCCCTCCTCCGGCATCTGGCTGCCCGTCTGGCTCGAACCCGTGCCCTCAAGGCACATCGCGGACTTCCACGTGGTGCCCGACATTGACACCGGACGGATCGAGGTCACGACCAGCCCCGATGCGCAAGACGGCAACCTCGCCATCGAAGTGGTCGCCCGCCACGGCGCGCAAGTCGTCGGCCGCGCCAGCGGCGCGCCCAACCAACCCATCTCCGTCCCCGTGCCCTCCCCGCGTCTCTGGTGGCCGCACGATCCGTTCCTCTACGACCTCGACATCGTGTTGAAGAAAAGCGGCGTCGAAGTGGATCGCGTGGCCGGGTACTTCGGGATGCGCAAAATCGCGCTCGGCGCCGTGCGCGTGAACGCCCGCGGCCCCGTGCAAAAGCTCTTCCTCAATCACCGTTTTGTTTTCCAGTTCGGTCCGCTCGATCAGGGCTTCTGGCCCGACGGTCTCCACACGCACCCGACCGACGAGGCACTGCGGTGGGACGTGGAGGGCATCAAGGCCTGGGGCTTCAACATGATTCGCAAGCACATCAAGGTCGAATCGCGCCGCTGGTTCCATCACTGCGATCGCGCCGGCCTGCTCGTGTGGCAGGACATGCCCAGCACCTTCAAGCAGCGCACGCTGCAGGAAAAGGCCCAGTTCGAAATCGAACTCGCCCGCATGGTGCGCACCCACTGGAACAGCCCGAGCATCGTCAACTGGGTTGTGTTCAACGAGCACTGGGGCGCCTACGACGTCGAGCGGCTGACGAACTTCGTCATGGCCCTCGATCCGTCGCGTCTCGTCACCGGCAACAGCGGCATCGACGCCGGCAAGCCGCACTTCGATTACCAGGTCGGCCACATCATCGACAACCATCACTACCGTCCGCCCACCTATCCGTTCGCCACCAGCTCGCGCGCCGCGGTCAACGGCGAATACGGCGCCATCGGCTATCTCGCCGACGGGCACGTCTGGGACACCGACGGCCCGTGGGTTCACTACAACTACAAGGGCAAGGAAGATGCCACGGCCGAATACGAAAAATTCGCCACGCAGCTCCTCGAGTTCAAAAATATCCAGATGCTCTCCGGCGCCGTTTACACGCAATGGACCGACGTCGAGAACGAGATGAACGGCCTCTACACCTATGACCGCAAAGTCGAAAAACTCGACCGCGCCCGCGTGACCGCCGCCAACCGCGCCCTGTGGGTGGACGACCTCAAGAGCGCACCGCGCACCAGCACCACGACCGCCGTGAACCCGACCGACGGTGGCAGCGACGCGACCCCCGACGAGGGGCGAAAGAAGCGCTAGAAAGCCAAATTCGGATCTGCCGCGAGTTGTGCGGTCTTTTTGCCAAGACTGCGCTCGGAAAAAGTGGCTGCGCCGCCGCGGGACAAACTCAGCGTTCAATCGGCGGATCGGTTTCCGAGGTGGGGCCGGCTCGCCGCCGCGCCCGAAGTGAACGTCCCGGATCGCAAGGACCCCAACGTGATCTGGTTCGAGGCCGGCTTTCCTCAATCTCCGCCATCAATCCGCCGAAAGCGGGATCGACGGCGTCACGCTCCGCCGCATCCGGTTCGACTGCGATATCGCGATGCTCGTCGGGTTCCTCCAGGTGAAGGGCACGGAGCGCAACGTCGCCTTTGAAAATGTCACCCTCCACGGCAAGGTGAATGGCAGGAACTACCTTCGTACCGAAGGCGCCGGATTCATCGCCGGCCTGCGCTTTCGGGATGTCGCCATTCCTGGTGCCGGCAGCAGTCTCAGACATCCTGACCTGCCCTGGAATCAGGGTGAACCCACTTGGCGATAAATCAGGCGGAGGTTGGTGGTGGGGAAACAGGTTTCCGTGGCGGTGAGGGTTTTGCAGAGTGCGGCGACGGCGGCGTCCTGTAACG
>SXGU01447920.1_pt1 | contig 13179 bp, 13 predicted proteins | sample 3174531 | NCBI WGS metagenome assembly SXGU01 (sample SAMN11356863, study PRJNA531348) | freshwater metagenome | isolation source: freshwater sample F1-140 | place: China: Fuxian Lake, Yuxi | collected 2017-12-25 | reverse complement strand
CAGTTAATGCCTTCAGGCAAACATATGGTTGGAAGGGATTTGGGCTGCCTGGAAGCGACGGCTTCGCTACAGTACAGGGCTGCCGGATGACTTTTCCAAGGATCCGGCTGCGAAAAATTTAAAAACTTGAACATCGAGTAATAAGCATCAAGGCAAAGGCCAAGCGCTTTACACCAGTATGACTTTCGGTTTGGGCGGCATGCTGGGCAGTTATTCCAGCGGTTATTATTGGCAGTCATTCGGCGCCGAGGCGGTTTATTCAATGGCGGCGCTTTGTTGCAGCATTGCTTTTGTGATCGCCTATATCGGGGTTGGACGGGAAAGCTCTCAACATAAAGCCGTCTTAGGTTAAAATGATGTTGGGTTGCGTTAACCCGACCTGCAACTTTTTGGGAAATAATGTGTTTGAAATCATAAAAAGCGGCGGCTGGATGATGTTGCCGATCATACTGTGTTCCATCACTGCGATGGCCATTATTGCGGAACGTTTTTGGTCCTTACGCAGAAAGAAAATTATACCGCCTGAGCTGGTTGCGCAGGTTTGGCGACTGTCCCGCGACAAAAAGCTGGACGATGTCGCCTTAAGGCATTTAAAGAACAGCTCGCCGCTCGGTTGCATTTTGGCCGCAGGCCTCGCCAACAGCCATCACGGCAGAAAGTTCATGAAAGAATGCATTGAAGAAACCGGCCGCAAGGTCGTGCATGACTTGGAACGCTTCCTCAATACCTTGGGCACTATTGCCGCGGTCAGTCCCTTGCTCGGTTTATTAGGTACCGTATTCGGCATGATCGATATTTTCGCCTCGCTGTTGCAGCACGGTGCCGGTAATCCGGCGGTCTTGGCGGGCGGCATTTCGGTGGCGCTGATTACCACGGCCTCGGGCCTGACCGTGGCGATCCCCAGCTTGATTTTTCATCGCTATTTCGAACGGCTGGTCGATGAATATGTCGTCACCATGGAAGAAGAAGCGTTGAAGCTGGTCGATATTTTGCACGAAGACCGGAAAACGTCCTGATGAAGTTCCAACGTAAAAAAAGGGAAAGTGTCGATATTGCGTTGATTTCGATGATCGACGTGCTTTTTGTGTTATTGCTGTTCTTCATGGTGTCCACCTCCTTTAATCAACATACGGAAGTCAACATCAAACTCCCCGAGGCGGAAGGAACAGAATCCGAGGAACACCCTAAAACGGTGTCCCTGCTGATCGACGCCAACGGCATTTATTCTCTGGTCGGCGATGACGGCGTTGCTCATCAGTTAAGCGACCAAAGCCGGGCGGGCTTAAAACAGGAATTGAGCAAACTGGCGGAAAGCTCAAAAGGCCTCCCTTTTATTATCAGCGCCGATGAAAAAACCCCAGGCAAAGCGATTATTAACGCGTTGGATATCGCCAGTAAAGCGGGATTCAGCCACGTCACCCTACCCACCTTGCAACCCACCGACTCGCCATGAAAAAGACCTTATCCCGATGGCTGCTGGACGTCTGGTACAAAGACCCGTTTATTGGCGTCGTGCTGATGCCGCTGGGTTTTTTATTCAGCGATTTCGTTAAATTCAGGAAGTTTTTGTACCGGATCGGTGTGCTTAAAAAACACAGCTTGCCGGTTCCGGTGATCGTAATCGGCAACATTACCGTCGGCGGCACCGGCAAAACGCCGTTAATTATCTGGCTGGCCCACTGGCTTAAAGATCAGGGTTTTAAACCAGGCATTATCAGCCGCGGCTACGGCGGACAAGCCGAAACCGGGGCGCAGTGGGTCGATGCGAGCAGCAGCGCGGAAAATGTCGGCGATGAGGCGGTGTTAATCGTCCAACAAACCGGTTGCCCTATGGCGGTCAGTCCGTTGCGGGCCGATGCGGCCAAACTGCTGCTGGAAAAGTCGGATTGCAACATCGTTTTATCCGACGACGGCCTGCAACATTACGCGCTGAACAGAGATATTGAAATTGCGGTGATAGACGGCGAAAGGCGCTTCGGCAACAGCTACTGTCTACCGGCGGGACCGCTCCGCGAACCGATAGAACGCTTGCGGAGCGTCGATTTTATTGTCGTGAACGGGGAAAAAAGCGAAGACAACGAGCTTTCGATGCAAATCACCGGCAATACCGCTGTCAACTTGATTACCGGCGAACAAAAACCGTTACAGGCATTTAGCGCAACCGGCTGCCATGCTTTGGCGGGCATAGGCAATCCCGACCGATTTTTTAAACTGCTGGCATCGGCCGGTCTGAATTGCAAAACCCACAGCTTTCCGGATCATTATAAATTCCAAGCTGCCGACATCGCGTTCCCGGATGCCGAACCGGTACTAATGACCGAAAAAGACGCGGTAAAGTGCGTGGGCTTTGCAAACGATCGACATTGGTATGTTCCCGTTAAAGCGCGTCCTGAACCGGCTTTTGCCGAGCAATTACGGGAGCGGCTGCGACAAAAACGAATTTTGATCGATGTCTAGCTTAATGATGGCAACCGGCACCGTGAATATGGCCATGTTGGATTTCTTCTTCGGTCGCAGGTCTAACCGCCACCACTTCGACATCAAAGGTTAAAGCCTCGCCCGCCAACGGGTGATTGCCGTCGATGGTAATATCATCGCCATCGATCTTAACAATAGTAACCTGACCTGGGCCGGAACTGACATCGGCATGAAATTGCATACCGACTTCAAGCTCATCGATGCCTTCAAACATCGCGCGCGGAATGATTTGGATCATTTCGTCATGCTGTTCGCCATAAGCGTCTTTAGCCGCAATGCGCACGTTAAATTTATCGCCGACGGCTTTGCCGTTCAACGCCTCTTCCAGACCGGGGATGATATTCCCGACGCCGTGCAGATAAGCCAAGGCTTCGTCACCTCTTGAACTATCCAGTACTTCGCCGTCATCGTTAGTCAAAGTATAGTGAATTGAGACAGCCATATTGTCAGCGACTTGCATGATAAAACCTTATTGATAATTTAAAAGCCGACTATGATAAAGAGTTGCCGCCGTTTTGTCTGGAAAATTATTCAAGCTGAGCGCTGAGCGCTTCATGGTTTCTCCGTCCTTTACTGCAAGAGACTCCCTAAAGCGCTCAGCGTTTGCCGGATTTACGATGCTCGCGATGTTCCAGAAAGCGCAACATCGCAAAAGTCAGCCAACCGACCACAACCAAACCCACGGTAAAAATACTGTAAGAAATCGGCCAAGCGATGCCTTGCGTCATCATCGAGAATTCCGACATACCGCCGATGCCGGCCAATACGTTCAGCGGCATGAACACCACGCTCACCACCGTCAAGCGCTTGACCACCTTGTTCTGGTTGATGTTGATGAAACCCACCGCCGCATCCATCAAAAAGTTAATCTTGTCGAACAAAAACGCGGTGTGACCGTCCAACGATTCAATATCGCGCAAAATCTGTTGCGAATACTCCAGTTGGTTTTTTGCCAGAAACTTGCTGCGCATCAAGAACGAAACCGCGCGCCGCGTATCCATCACATTCCGGCGAATCCGCCCGTTCAGATCCTCTTCATTGGCGATATCGATCAATATCTTGGCCGCATCTTCATCGCTGATTTGTTTGCTCAGCACGTGATTGCCGACGCCTTCCAGGGCCAGATAAACATCTTCCAACGCATCGGCCGAATACTCGGCGTTGGCCGCGTAAAGATCGAGCAGCATGTCTCTGGAGTCGGACACATAATTAGGCTGACTCAGCGCGCGTAAACGCTGAAGCCGGAAAATCGGCAGTTCTTCCTTGCGGATCGAGAACAAAATGTCCCGGTACAGAATAAACGCCACCACAACGTTGCGCGACACGTCATCCTTGTCCAACAAAAAATCCGAATGCAGATGGATTTCGCCGTTTTCTTCGACATAGAACCGGGCGCTGGATTCCAAATCGCTTAATTTATCCGGGTCGGGAAATTCGATGCCGAAAATATCGCCGACCCAAATCCTATCCTCAAACGTCGGCGCCACCAAATCGATCCAGATCGGTTTGGCTTCAATCAAATCTTGAGGTGTTTTAAGCGAAATCTCGTGCAGGCGGCCTTCTTGTAAATTAAAAGCTTTGACCCTGGATTTTTCCGTTTTGTAATCTTGTTTTCCGAGTATTTGCAGCACCGAAATAGGGGCCTCCAGCAAAATCGGCTGCTTATGGTCATCATCCAGATGGTCCCAGATCAGCAATTGATCTTCCGGCGGCAGCTCTTCCAGAATATAGGCGATTTCCGAAGGCGGTAAGTGGTTCAATATCTGTTGCAATTGCGCCATATTCTCTTTGCGGACCAGGGCTTCCACCAAGCCGTGATGCGGCATTGCCTGTTTATGCACCAAATCCGCGACAAGTTTGTGCTTTTGCAATAGATCGAGAACGGCTTGCCGGCTATTCAAATATTTAGCATTAGGCTCTTTTTGCATATTTAATGATGGCTTAGCGCGGTAGTGAGGAAACGGAATCAGGATCATTGAAGCCCGTACAATTCTATCAAAGCGTTGTTATTTGTCGCGGCTTTTTACGCCGACAGCTTGCGCTCCGGCGCCAACCGATGATGCGCAAGATTTTATCGTGCTTAACGTATGGCGTTGACGCCAAACGGATTGATATACTGAACGCGCGCCGACATTCGACAGCGAGCGCTTCCCGTCTACTTTTCTCCGAGGTCAACCGAGTTTCCGAACGCAAAGGGTAACGGTTTATGCAAAAAAAACTTTTACAACTTTATCCCGATTACTGTGAAAAAATCTCCACTCAAGGTTTATATCTTGCCCAACAATTACAGCAATTGGGCACAACGGCCGCGCCTTTTGTTTATGCCAACTTCCTGTCGAGTTTGGACGGGCGTATTGCGTTGGAAGACGCCAATCACAGGACCTATATCCCCAAACGGATAAAAACGGCTTCCGACTTCGGTCTGTTTATGGAGTTGCAGGCGCAGGCGGATTGCATCATTACTCATGGCGGTTATATGCGGGCGCTGGCCGAAGGGCTTTTGGGCAATGTCTTGCAGGTTAACGATAAAGACCTTGTTGAATGGCGCCGGAATAATGGCTTAACGCCGCAGCCCGCGGTGATCATTGCCAGCGCCGGCCTGAATTTTTCGGTCCATGCCGGCATTCAAGACGCTGCGCAAAGCGTTTATATAGCGACCGGGAAAAATGCCGATCCCGAGCGCATCCGTTACTGGCAAAATTTGGGCTACCGCCTGTTGTTTACCGGCGAAGATCGCAACGTTCAGGGTGCGCCTTTAATTCATGCGCTCAGCGGCTTGGGTTATAAAACGATTTATCTGGTTGCCGGACCGCAAATGCTGGACACTATGATCAGGGACAAACAGTTATCAAGGTTATACCTGAGCATGACTCATCAGCTGATAGCAGGCCAGGATTTCCGGACTTTATTGAGCGGGCCGATACTCGGAGCCGAAGGCAACTTGAAACTTGAAGCGCTGTACTACGAACAGGATTCGCCTCCCGGAAGCGGCCAGTTTTTCATGCAATTCGGCTTGCCGCGATCCGCCGATGTCGGCACTTAAATTTGATTTTAAAGGAGGATCGCATGCAACAATGGGTCTGCACAGCCTGCGGCTATAACATGATTGACGATCTCCCCGAGCTTTGTCCTTTTTGCGGGGTCGAGCGCGGCCAATTTCTCAGCTGGGATGTCGCCGAAACAACCTATCGCGTTACCGCGACCCGCGTCAACGACAGCGTTACCCAGCTGGTTTCCGTGCCCAAGTTAGGCTTGGAACACGCAGCCTACCGGATTGAAATGGACAAAGAAGCGGTCTGGATCGATTGCCCTTCCGCATTTAATCGCACCTTGGAGCCGGTCGCTAAAATATTCTTTACTCATCCGCATTTTATGGGCGCGTCCAATCAATACCGTGATCTTTGGCAGGCCAAAGTCTATCTGCACGCTTTGGATGCAAAACAACCTTTAATCAAAGCATTCCCGGTCGATGAGCGCTTTAGTCGCGACTTTAGGCTGGATGGGCTGGCGGCCTATCACATCGGCGGTCATACGCCGGGCTATACGCTTTATATTTATCGGGACGTGTTATTTATCTGCGATTATGCGTTTCCGCCCGGTCCGAGAATGCATTTAAACCCCTTCGGTCCGGAAACCGCAACCTTGCAAAGAGCGGAGCATATATTAACCGTCGTTAACAGCCATTCGTTAACAACCGTTTGCGGCTATAACTATGTCTGCGCCTTTAACGACTGGTTGCCTGATTTTGAACGCGCCATTCGCTTTTAATTTTTCGTAACTACTCAGCGAACATACTGACTACGATTAATAGAACACGGATGACGCGGATTGGACGGATTTACGCGGATTTTTATCCGTGTTTATCAGCCTAATCCGCGTCGCCTAGAGGCGCCTACTTTTGGCATCCGTGTTCCATTATCTTTCATGCTGAGTAGTTACAATTTTTCATTTCTTATACTCGAACCCTTGTGACGACTAGCCAACACACTATGAACCATCCAACCCAAATCGCAGGCGTGATTCTTGCCGGCGGCCGCGCCCGGCGCATGAATAATCAGGATAAAGGCCTGGTAAATCTTAACGGCCGGCCGATGGTCAGCTATGCAATCGCAGCGCTGGCTCCCGTGGTCGATCAATTATTCATTAACGCCAACCGGAATATCGAGCAATACCGGCACTTCGGCCGACCGGTCATCAGCGATTCAAACGACCGTTTCGACGGCCCTTTGGCCGGCATCTTAAGTGCGATGATTCATACCGATGCCGACATCTTAGTGGTGATGCCTTGCGATTCGCCGTTAATTAAGACAGAACACTTACGCAAACTATTATTAAGCCGGGCGGAGCATAATGCCGATGTTGCCGTCGCCTTTGACGGCATAAGACAGCATCCGGTTTTTTTAGCGATAAAGACATCGTTACGCAGCAGCTTGCAGGAATATTTAGCCGGAGGCCACCATAAAGTGGCGACTTGGCTGGCGCAGTTGCATGGGGTGCAGGCGGATTTTAGTCATCAGCCGGACATATTTACCAACGTTAATACGCTAACGGAGTTATCTACGCTGGAGGAAACTAATTACTTAAGTTAGAATCGAAAGCTTATCTTAATCGTGTTCGCAATCGGCAGCCGGTTGTTTTACCCCTCTTTTTGTCTGGTTCTACCACAGCATTTAGGAAACAGTAGCGGGATTATTGATCAGGAAGCATACTTATGTTCACCACAGATTTGGCTTTCTGCCGCTAAGTCTCAATTAAGGAATTAAAAAACCATGTATAAGCTGTTTTCTCCCGTTATCGCCCTGACCAACAGACTGAATTATCCGCAAAAATTTATGCTGTTGGGCTTGATATACTTGGTCGCGATGACAGGGATGGGCTACGGTCTTTATGAAAAGCTTAACCAAGCTGTCGAGGCCTCGCAACGGCAACGGGAAGGTCTTGAATTGATCAAGCCTATTTCCGGGGTCATTCATCTGCTGCAACAGCAGCGCGAACTCTCAACAGAGCAGCCGTCCGCTCAACGCAAGGCCAAGGCAACGGAATTAACCGCAGCCGTTAATGCGTTAGAGCAACGCTTGCCCGCCGGCTTGGTTTTAAACAAGGACTGGGCGCGGCTTAAAACCGATTGGCATAGCCTACAAACGGACTCGCCCGAATCGACAGCGGCAACCAATTTTGGCGCACACACCGATCTGATCGAGCAAATGCTGATATTCGAGGCGCGTGTCGCCGATGCTTACGGGCTGGCTTTTGATTCGGATAACAAGACGTCCTACCTGATCGATAGCGTTATCGATACATTGCCGTCGGCACTCGAACTGCTTGGACAGATACGTGCAGCCGGCAGCGCTATTTTGACCCAACGGAACGTTATGGACCATCAAAAAGCCGAGATAATGGCGCTGACGGCCGAACTCCGTCATGCGCTTAAAAGCCTTAGCCTCAATCTTGAACAATCCGGCCGATTCAATCCTGAACTGCAAAGCGTGTTGCAGACTGAGCATAAAGCGATCACCGATGCGGGACAACAGCTCGCCACCCTGATACAGACGGACATTGTGACCGAACATTTCACCACGCCTCCCGAAGACTTTTTTAAACAGGCCACAGCCGCTATCGATAAAAGTTACCGGCTGATGGACCGGACTTTATTACCCAAGATCGACTCGCTGCTTACCGCGCGCATTCAACACAGCAAAAATGAGTTGCGCGTCAGTCTCGGCCTTGCTTTTTTACTACTGCTGACAGCGCATTATTTCTTGATCGGACTGTATTTCGCGACGACCGGCCCTATTCAGTCGCTGGCCCGTTCGGCGCGGCTGTTTGCCGGTGGCGATAGGCGCGAACGCATTCACTTGGACGGCTGTGACGAACTTTGCCGGGTCGGCGACAGCTTTAACGACATGGCCGATAGCTTCACCGCGTTAGCCGATGCCCGTGATCAAGACAAAGCCTGCGAAAACCGCTTACGTTCCATCATTGACGCGTCACCGGTTCCGATGGTGCTGAACGATGACCGGCACAACATCATCTATCTGAATCCGGCGTTTATTCAAACTTTCGGTTACACCTTGGACGATATTCCAACCTTGGCCGACTGGTGGACAAAGGCAAGCCTGAGTCAGGAACACCGTGAATGGATGGCCGCGGCATGGCAAACCACGCCTATCGAAACTCAACTTAGCCCGATAGAGCTGGATTTACGCTGTCATAGCGGCTCGACTAAAACCGTGCTGGCAAACGCGTCTTCGATTGAACAATCATTAGGACGTATTTGCCTGGTGGTCCTATACGACATCAATGAGCGCAAGAAAGCCGAGCAGACCTTGCTGGAGCGCGAGGCGCGTTACCGGGCCGTCACTTATTCCGCCGGCGATGCCATTATTACGACCGATCATACCGGCACCATTGGCGGTTGGAACCGGGGCGCGGAGACCATCTTCGGCTATTCGGAAAGCGAAGTTAACGGTCAGCCGCTGACCTTGCTGATGCCGGAGCGATACCGCGACCGGCACCTTGCCGGTTTGCAGCGGATATTAGCCAAGGGCGTGTCCCATATTAACGATAACACCATCGAATTAGCCGGACTGCGCAAGGACGGCAGCGAATTCCCGCTGGAACTGTCGTTGGCTAAATGGGAGACCGCCGAAGGCTGGTTCGTTAGCGCCATCATCCGCGACATTAGCGTGCGTAAACAAGCCGAAGCCGATCTGCGTATCGCCGCTATCGCGTTCGAAACCCAAGATGCGATGATCATCACCGACGCCAAACAGGTTATTCTCAGAGTCAACCGGGCCTTCACCCGGGTCACCGGTTACAGTGCCGAAGAAGCCATCGGCCAGACCCCGGCCATGCTCAAGTCCGGCCATCAGGACGCCAAGTTTTACCAAGCCATGTGGGAAGATTTGAGCCGTGACGGCTACTGGCAATCGGAAATCTGGAACCGGCGTAAATGCGGCGACGTCTACCCCGAACGGATTACCATCACCGCCGTAACCAATGCCGAAGGCGACGTCGTCAATTATGTAGCGACTTTCGACGATATTTCCCAGCATAAAAAAGCCGAAGAAACCATCCACGACCTAGTCTTTTACGATTCGCTGACCAAATTGCCCAACCGCCGTCTGTTGCTGGAGCGCTTAAAACACAGCATCGAAGTGGAGCGTCGCGACGGCAAACAACTGGCGCTGATGATGCTGGATTTGGATCGCTTCAAAATGATTAACGACAGTCTGGGCTATGTCGCCGGAGACGAGTTACTGCGCCAAGTCGCTACCCGGATAGCGACCCGCTTGCGTAAAGTGGACATCGTCGCCCGGATGCGTAAAGTCGACTTGCTGGCCCGGCTGGGCGGCGACGAATTCATCATGTTGCTGGAAGACATTACCCATACCGAAGATGCGGCACGGGTGGCGGAGCAGATTATCGCCATCTTGAGCAGGCCTTTCCAGTTAAGCCAAGGCGATGAGGTCCGTATTACCGCCAGCATCGGCATCAGCCTGTATCCCCAGCACGGCGACAATCCCGAAGCCTTGATCAATTACGCCGATGTCGCATTGCATAAAGCCAAAGATGAAGGGCGCAGTTGTTTTGCCTATTATTCCGAGGAACTGACCCATACCGCGCGCGAACGCATTGCGGTCGAAGCCCGCTTACGAAGAGCCATTGAACTACAGGAGCTGCGGGTGTTCTATCAACCGCAAGTCAATATTGCCAGCGGTCGCATCATCGGCGCGGAAGCCTTAATACGCTGGCAGGACCCGGTTGAAGGGCTGATTATGCCCGCCCAGTTTATCCCTCTGGCCGAAGAAACCGGCCTGATTTTGGAGATTGGCGCCTGGGTATTGCAGGAAACCTGCCGTCAAGGCAAGCAATGGCTGGATGCGGGCTTGCCGCCGTTAACCTTGGCGGTCAATGTCTCCGCGCACCAATTCCGCCGTTCCGACGTGAGCGCTTTGGTAACGACGGTATTGAGCGAAACCGGTTTTCCGGCCGAGCAACTGGAATTGGAAATGACCGAAAGCGGCTTGATGGAAAACCAGAACAAAGTAATGGGACTGGTGGACAACTTACGCGCGTTGGGCGTGCGTTTCGCGATTGACGACTTCGGCACCGGTTATTCGTCATTGGCTTATTTGAAGCATTTTCCGTTGGATTTATTGAAAATAGACAAAAGCTTTATCGATGATATTCCCCATCAGCAAGACGACATGGCAATTGCCGCGACCATTATCGCGATGGGGCATATGCTGGGTTTTAAGGTCTTGGCGGAAGGCGTGGAGACGGCTGAGCAACTGGCGTTTTTGCAGGACAAGGGCTGCGATATTTATCAAGGTTATTTTAAAAGTAAAGCGGTACCGGCGGAGGAGTTTGCGTTGTTGTTGCGGGGGCAGTAGTTAATCGCTCATCCTGATCTCAAAGCGGGACGGGGCATAAGGAAAAGACAGGCTGCTGGACGGGTTATTTAACCCGTCCACACGTTTAACAGTGAATGCAAGCTATTGATCGGATCGCTTTAATCGTTACGGTCGGGGCAAATGCCCCAACCGGCATCTTCAACTTTCAATCACTTAACTCTTAAGTTGGTGTATATGGGTGGCAAACCCCGTGCCGCTTGAGTTGGCTTATTCTGGCTATATAGCGCGTAGGGTGAGGTACGAACCGCGCCACAGGCAGCCCGTAAATCTGGGCATAGCCTCGTGCGGTTCGCTGTGCTCACCACACGTTACGGCATACCGCACGTTACGTGTTGTTCGGGAATAGAACTCTTGCTCAGGTAAACGTAGCACGAACACTAATGAGTGCATTCGCATCAACCCGGCGCAATTTAATAGCGCTGGCTTATTCCGTGTTTTTTTGTTAATTTCCAAAAACAATCCCACTTGGCTTTGGGCGAAAGCGAACCCATCCGACAGACGCCATCAAGACGGGCTAATATGCCTGAACCTTTCACTGAGGGTAAAACCATGACCGATAAAATCAAACACCTCGACTACATCCAACAAACCATCACCCGTATGGCGACGGTTTCTTTTCAAGTCAAAACCTGGAACATCGGCTTGGTCACCGCGATTTTGGCTTTTGCCGCGAAAGATCGCGACCCTTCTTTTTTATGGGCCGCATTGCTGCCCGCCGTGATGCTGTGGTTTCTGGATTCGTTTTTCCTGCGCCAGGAACGTTTATATCGCAAGCTGTACGATGCGGTTCGTACCGGCGATGCTAATATTGAGGCATTATCCATGAACACAGAGGCTTTTAAAGATGCACCTAATGTTCAGCGCTTGAAAGTGATATTCTCGGAAACCCTGGTGTCTTTCCACGGCACCGTGCTGGCCGTGGTGGTGTTGGTGATGCTGTTGCTGCATCGTTAATCCGCCACATATAAACATGTTAAATAAAGGGGCTTAAAAATGAGCTACGCAGAATTAATCGAAAAATTACAGCAACTTCCCGAAGCCAAACAAGCCGAGGTTTTCGACTTTGTTGAATTTTTGGCTACCCGCAATCAGGTTGAACATGGACAAGAAAAAACCCTTGCGCAATCGTCCCTGGCTTCTCTGATAACGCACCCGCAGCTTGTCGCCGACTTTACCCCTTTAAGCCGTGAGGAAGCTAATGCCCGCTAAAGTCTTTGTCGATACCAATATCTGGCTGTATTCGCTGATTCGGAGAGCGGAAGAACACGATGATAGGCATCAACAGGCTGCCGACTTCCTCCTGAACTTGGCTCGTCCAGTCATTAATTCTCAAGTTATCCGCGAAATTTGCAGTAACCTGATTAAAAAAGTGTACATGCCGGAGGAGCAAATGCGCATCTTGATCCAAGGCTGGTATCAAGACTGTGAAGTCATTACCTCGAACGCATCCCAACACCTGCTGGCATCCCGTCTGAGGAAATCCTATTCGCTCAGTTACTGGGACAGCCTAATTGTTGCCGCGGCTATCGACGCCGGCTGTGCAACCTTGTTCAGCGAAGATATGCAACACGGGCAAACGATTGAAGGTTGTTTGACTATTATCAACCCGTTTCGTTCGGCTGCGAATCCGTTATTTTGAATTGCGTCCAGTCTATCTAAATCAAATCGTCATGAAAGCGTTAGCTTGGCTGACGTTGGCTTTAACTCTATATTTTTGGATTTACCATGTCAGAACTTGCCCTGCGGCTTATCGCCGAAAATAAAAAGACCCGCGCCACTTTTCTTGATTTGGGTAATTGCGGCTTAACCGAGGTGCCTGATGAAATTGGGGAGTTGGTTTGGTTGGAGGGGTTGTCGTTTGCGAGTCACTGGTGGGACGACGAAGAACAGTATAATACCCAAAATTCCGCTGCTGCTAATAACATCACTATACTCTGTAGCGACTTTTATCAACTCAAAAACCTGAAGAAGCTCTGGTTAAATTGTGACCACTACAATAAAAAGTTCGATCTAGTTGATTTAAACCCACTTGTTGGTCTGAGTAGCTTGCAGATGCTCAGCATTGCTAAAACACAAGTTTCTAACCTAAGCCCTTTGGCTAGTTTAAGCAACTTGCAAAAGCTTGACGTTAGTTACACACCAGTATCTAGTACCCAGCTCTCGAAATACATCCGATAACCTATACAAGCAAAGGCTTGCCAATGTAAGTCCAACGAAACGGCTTTGCCAAGGTTTCATTGAAGAACCCAATAAAAGCAAGGATACGCTGATTCAAAATTTCAGT
>SXGU01428478.1_pt1 | contig 13181 bp, 11 predicted proteins | sample 3174531 | NCBI WGS metagenome assembly SXGU01 (sample SAMN11356863, study PRJNA531348) | freshwater metagenome | isolation source: freshwater sample F1-140 | place: China: Fuxian Lake, Yuxi | collected 2017-12-25 | reverse complement strand
GCTTGATCTCCTTGATCTCGACGATGACCTGGTTGCGACGGGCTTCCGCCTCCCGCTTTTTGCGTTCGTACTTGAGCTTGCCGAAGTCCGCGATGCGGCAGACCGGCGGCCGCGCCGTCGGTGCCACTTCCACCAGGTCCATCCCACGTTCACGGGCGAGCTGCATCGCTTCGCTGGTGTCCATCTCGCCGAGCTTTTCGCCGGCGTCGTCGATCACCAGGACGCGGGGCACCCGGATCCGTTCGTTGACCCGGGGTTCGTTCCGTTCAGGGGGGGACTGGAGGGCATCACGCCGCATGGGTCCGCGCAAATAGTCTCCGCGTGGGTATTGAGAAGAGGGATGGTTGGCACGGAGGGATTTGAACCCACGACCCCCGCCGTGTCAGGGCGGTGCTCTTCCGCTGAGCTACGTGCCATCGAGCGGGCACCCTTCTACCCGTGCACCCCTGGGCTGTCAAGGCGGAATCGGCCCACCGAGGCGGCGACCGCGCGCCCCACTCCCGGCGCCGCCTCGGCTGGTGTCGGCGCGCCGACGACGAGCCGCGCCACGGTGGTGACGCCCCCGTCGAGGATCCCGCACGGCGTGATGAGCCCGAAGCCCCGGAGGTCGTTGACGAGGTTCAGGGCGAACCCGTGCATCGTGACCCCACGGTGTACGTGCAGGCCGAGCGCGCACACCTTGTCGGTGCCGACCCACACGCCGGGGTGGCCGCTCCGCGGCCCCGCGCGCACCCCGACGCCGTCGAGCCACGCCGCGATCCCCCGCTCCAGCGCCGCGACGAGGGCACGGATCCCGCCCTCGCTCACGTCGACGAACACGTACCCGACGAGCTGCCCGGGCTCGTGACACGTCGCGAGGCCGCCCCGCTCGGTACGGCACAGTTCGAAGCCGGCCTCGCGCACCCGCACCTCGTCCACCGCCGCGTCCCGCCGCCCGGTGGTGATGACGGGCGGATGCTCCAGGAGCCACAACGCCGGCCCCGCGCGCCCGGCGATCACCTCCTCCCGGTACTGAACCTGCTCGGCCCAGGCCTGCCGGTACGGGAGGGTGCCACGCCACGTCACGTCCACGCGCGGCTGCTATCCGGCGGGAGCCCGGCCAGATAGGGCCGGCGGATGGACGGACCTGCCAGCAGCGTCACCCGCGCGCTCGACGCCACCTTCTCGCTCCTCACCCGGCAGGCGATGGCGTGGTTGCCGGTCGCCCTGGGTCTCGGCTGGCTCTCGGCGCTCCCGGGTGCGCTCGTCGAACGGTGGATTCCCGACTACCTGCCGATGCTGACCGCGCGCTACGGCGGGCTCGATCCCAACGCGCTCATGGGGGGGCTCATCCTCACCCTCGTGGTGGTGCTGGTGCAGCTCATCGTGGAGCTCGTGGCGCTCGTGGTGCTCTACATCGTGCTGGCCGACCTCGCGGCGGGCCGCGAGGTGTCGATCGTCGCCGGCCTGAAGCGCACGCTGGCGTGGCGACTCCAGGTGAGCTGGTTGTTCTCCTCGATCCTGTACACCACCGCCACCCGCCTCTGGTTCATCGGCGGCTGCATCCTGTTCGTGCCCTACGGCCTCGCCATCCCCGACGCCTACGAAGCGGGCTCCGGGCTCGGGGCGTTCGGGCGCTCCCACGCCCTCGGCAACCTGCGGATCGGCGGCGGCCGCGGTCCCCAGCCGGGCTGGTCGCTCGCCGGGGCCAGCACGGTCATCCTGCTGGTCTTCGCGATGGCGTCCACCGCCGTCTACACGCTCGGTGCGCTCTTTCTGCCCGGGCCAGACCTCGACGCCGTGCTCGGTGCGCTCCTGGCGCTCGACCCGACCGACCCGGACGCGCCGGTGCGGCTGATGACGGCGCTCGTACGCACCCCGTCGTGGATCGAGACCGGCTGGACCATCCTGCAGGCGCCCCTGAGTCTCCTGCGCGAGACGGCGCTGTTGACGGTGGCCCTCGTGGTGTACCAGGACGCAGTGAAACACGAGGGCGGCGCCGCGCAACCGGCCTGAGGGCGGCCGGGGCGGGGCGGCGCCGCGCGCCGACTACAACGTGGACAAGAAGGCGACGAGGTCGTCCTTCTGGGCCTCGCTGAGCTCCCCGGTGTACCCCATCTCGCCGTTGAGGGCGGAGTCGAGCACCTCGCGCAGCGACGCGGCCGAGCCGTTGTGCAGGTACGGGCCGCTCGACGCGATGCCGACCAACGACGGCGTGTTGACGCCCGAAAGGCCGTACAGGTCGTGGTGATCGTTGTCGGTGTACAGCGGCGCCGGGTGGCACTCCGCGCAGCCCACGGCCGGGTCTTCGAAGAGCGCCTGGCCACGGGCCACCGCGTCGTCGACCTGGCCGCGCGCGTGCACGTCGACCTGGGGGATGTCGAGGATGAAGGCCTGGATGGCCAGGGCGTCGCTCGCGGTGATGCCCTGCCCGCCCATGCGGCCCTGGCTGGTGAGCATCGCCTCGGCGGCCACGGTGTCGACCTCCGACATCCAGGTGTACGGCGCGGTGTCGGCGACGACCGCGGCGAGCGTCGGCGTTTGCCGCACGGAGTCGGCGAACGACCACGTGACGCCGTCGTTGCGGCCCTCGTGGTGGCAGGTGGAGCACGACACCCCGGCGCCGTCGGCGGCCATCTTGTCGTTGACCGCCGAGAAGAACAGGGTGCGCCCGAGCTCGAGCTCGGGGTCGAGCGCGAGGGTGACCCCGTCGACGCTCGCGCCGCCCTCCATCTTCTCTTGCAGGTCGGTGCCGGAGTCGGCCAGGAGCACGTTCACGCGGCGCCGGCCCTCGGCCACGTCGAGCTCACGCAGCGAATGGTCGAGGAAGCTCGACACCCACGCGGTGTCGTCGTCGAGGAAGACCGCACCGTTGGGGCCCGCGTTGGTGGAGAAGTACACCGCCACCGGGGTGGCGAAGCCCTGGTCACGCGGTGCGGCGCCGAACCCGCCCGTGTCGGCGACTTCTTCGGCCGGGGCGAGCGTGGACAGCGACAACAACACCGCCGTCGCCGACGACTCCATCGTGACCACCGCCACGTCGCCGCGCGGCGCGATGGCCACGCTCGTCGGGTAGCTGCGCACGATCTCGGAGCCCACGCCGACCGGCGAGCGGCCGGCGAGGAAGACGGCGCGCGGTTCGTCGTCGACCTGGCCGGCCGCGTCGAGCTCGCTGACGACCAGCGCCGGATTGAAGCGGCTCACGACGATGGTGTTGGTGGAGGCGTACCCGCCGGAGCTGGACACCCCGGAATCGGCCGGGTCGTCGGCCGGGGTGAGGTTGTCGACGTACAGGGCCGGCACGCCGAGCGTGCGGCCGTCGGCGGAGATCCACGGGTCGCCGGTGAGCCGGCGGGTGAGGTGCTCGACCCCGTCGGACCCCGCGCCGATCGGCTCGGGCAACGCCACCGTGTCGGCGGTGTTGGCGTCGAGGTCGACGCGGGTGAGGCGGCCGCCCATCGCGCTGGCCACGAAGAGCGCCGCGCCCGACGGGTGCAGCGCCAGCCAGCTCGGCTGCCCCGCGACCGACCACCGTCGCACCTCGGCGAACGACTCGCCGTCGAGCTCGACCACCGCGTCTTCCTGAGACAGCGCCACGTAGACGCGGGCTCCATCTTCCCGCGCGACCACGCCCACCGGCTCGGCGCCGACGTCGAACGTGGAGACGACCGAGAGGGCGCCGCCCTTGTCCTGCAGCACGACCAGCGAACGTTCGGCCCGGAGGGTGACGAAGACCTTGTCGCCCGCGCGGGCGATGCGCTCGGGGCGGCCCCCGAGCACCACCGACTGCGTGTCGCCGCTGGCGAGGTCGTGGCGGGACACCGCCCCGCCCGCTTCGTCGACCACCAGCACCGCGGTGCGGTCCGCGCTGGCGATCGCCGTCTGCGACCCCGTCGGGAACGTGGTTTCGGAGAGGCCGGGCGAACACGCCGCAGCGAGGAACAGCGTGAAAACGAATGCGGTACGGCGCATGTGCGCTCCTTCCGGGCCCGTGGACACTATGACACGCGACAGCACGATCCGCATGCGCTACGGTGAAATTGTGATGGTCCTGGTCCTGTTCGCGGCCGCTGGCCCCGCGCACGCGGAAGAGGCCGCCGAGTCGCCCGACGAACTCTACCTCCGCGCGCTCGACGCCTGGCGCTCCGGGCAAGCCCGCACCGCGTTGATGTTGGCCCAGCGGGCGGTCACCGCGGCGGGCGGCACCCACCCCCACGCACAGCTCCTCTTGGCCTACGCACACCAGCGCGCCGGCTCCCGCGAAACGGCGCTGGAGCAGTTCGCGCTGCTCGAAGCCAACCCCGACGCCCCGGCCGAGGTCCGCGCGGCGGCCAGGCGAACGCTCGCGCGCCACCGCGAACGGGGCGACCGCACCGCCCCGAGCGTCAGCTTCGGGAGCCAGGTCGCGGGCCGGTGGACGGGCGAGTTCTTCGTTCCCGGCCTCGGCTACAGCTTCGGCGTCGACTGGCCCGTGCTCGGGCTCTTCGGCCCGGCGGTCGAGGTGTCGGCCTACGACACCTCCGCCGGCGACCCCCTGATCGAGGGCCCGGTGGTCGACATCCTGGGCAGCATGCACGTGCCGCTGGCCGACGGGTCGTGGGCGCTGCAGATCAAGGCGGGCCCGTCGGTGTGGGTGGCGTCGGGCGCCCTCTACGGCAGCGACATCGTCCCCCAGGTGGGCACCCGCGCCATCCTCGGGGCCGACGTGCGGGCGTGGCCCGTCGCCGGGCTCAGCTTCGCGGCCGGCGCCTGGGCGTGGCCCGGCCTCGCGCAGTCCTTGCCTTCGTGGATGTTCGGCTGGGACTTCCGCACCTCCATCACCTTGTGGTTCCCCCGCCCCGGGCGCTGAAACGAAAAAATCCAAAGTGGGCTTCCCTCCCCGCGGGGGATCGTGTACATTCACCGATGGACAGGACCATGCCCCACTCCCGCCCGAACGTGTCCCCTCCCCGCCGCGCCCGTCGCGGAAGCCAGGCCGTCGAGTTCGCGCTCACGCTGCCGGTGCTCGTGACGATGTTGCTGGCGTTGGTCGACTACGGGTGGTTCTTCCTGCGGCAGGCGATGGTGGTCAACACGGTCCGCGAGTCCATGCGCTTCGGCGCGATGCAGACGCCCGACGTGGGCGATCTCCCCGGCGACTGCTCGCCGTGCACCAGCGGCGCCGCCGACGCGATCGTCACCTCGCTCGCCACCTACGGCATCGTGGTCGACGCCAGCCAGGTCACCCCCACGATCATCGCCGTCGAGGGCACGTGCGCATTGTCGCTCACGCCCACGATCCCCTTCGACCCGATGACGGGCTTCGTCCCCACGCCCGATGCGTTCGACGTGAACGCGGTCTCGTACCTGCCCAACGTCACCGGCTGCTGACCTTCCCCGCGAGGCTCCAATGAACCGCACGCTCCGTCGCGCCCGCCGCGCCGCCCGCCGTGGCTCCTCCGCGATCGTCCTCATCCTGTGCTTCTTCGTGATGATGGCGTTCGTCGCCCTCGGCGTCGACTGGGGTGCGGTGGCCTCCACGCGCGCCGAGATGCAGATCGCCGCCGACGCCGCGGCGCTCGCGGGCGCCAGCGCCCTGCCGGTGGCCGAAGACGCCAAGGCGCGCGCCATCGCCTACGGCAACCTGGTGAGCATCCGCGGTGCGCCGCTCGCGCTCACCGAATCCGACGTCGAGGTGGGCGACTGGGACCCGGACACCAAGGGGTTCACCCCCGGCGAGACCGACGGCTCCGATGCCTTGCGCGTCACCATCCGCTACACGCTCGACCTCCCGATCAGCGCGATGTTCGGCTTCCCCAGCGTCGACCTCACCGCGGTCTCCGGCGGCGGCGCCACGCTGAACACGCGCGTGCCCGACCTGGTCATCGTCCAGGACGTCACCACCTCGTTCCGCGACGAGATCGACGAAGCGCGGGTCGCCGACATCGCGCTCATCGACTGCATCAACGACAAGGCCGACCCCTCCTCCAAGCTCGGCCTGGTCGCGTTCTCCGGCCTCGAGAAGAACCTCTTCTCTCCCGACGAGCTGCTCACCTACGCGTCGTCGTACTCGCACATGATCACGGTGGCCAACACCATCAAGATCTGCGGCAACACCGGCATGCCCGCGTGCACCAACACCAACATCGCGTTCGGCCTGCACATGGCGCACGCGATCCTCGACCGCAGCACGTCGGAGACCGAGGTCGGCCGCGCGGCGCTCCTGGTGTCCGACGGTCAGCCCGTGTACAGCGGACAGTCCTGCAAGCGCACCTACGGAAAGTACGCCACGCCCGCAGCAGCGAAGTGGTGTCCGCTCTGGTACAACACCCCCACCAACGCCCGCCTCAAGGCCGCCGCGCTGAGCGAACGCGACGAGTTCGAGGCCGACGGCTACGACCTGTACACCGCCTTCTACAACGAGGGCGACGACGCCGCGTCCAGCGCCTTCATGCAGGACCTGGCCGCCAACGACGGCATCTACCTCGAGTCGCCGAACGCCGACGAGATCGGCGACATGTTGTCGGCCATCTGCCACGCCTACACCAGCGGCACGGCGGGCCTGCTCTTCTGATCGGGCGCCGCGGCGCGACCGTCCCGAAGGCGGCGATCACTGGCCCGCGGCGCGCGAGGGCCGGCGGCCGTTGCCGCCTTCAGGCCGGTCGCGGGCCCTCGCCCCGAAGGGCTACGGGCAGGTGCTGTCGGTCGACGCGGTGCAGCTCCCGCCCGAACACGCCACGGTCGTCGTGAGGCTCGCAGCGTTCGGGTAACAGTAGTGGTCGGTGGCGGCCGGGTTCTGCTGGATGTCGTAGTCGGCGTTGTCGTCGCCGGCCGAGTCCTGGCCCCAGTCGCAGCCCACGGTGCTCACCTGGCCGCCGTACATCGACCCGATGTACACGCCGCCCGCGGTCGGCGCGGTGTTGTCGGCCACGCCCGCCTCGCCGAGCACGGTGGCTTCGCACGTGAACTTGCCGTAGGTCTGCATCCACACCGCCCCGCCGATGACGCTGGCCTCGTTGCCCTCGATGCGGCTGTCGAGCAGGTCGACCCAGCCGTAGCCGTAGATGGCGACGCCGCCGCCGTACGCCGTGCTGTTCTCGGTGACGATGGAGTCGACGAGCGTGACGTTCGGGGTGGTCGGGTAGCCCGAGAAGGTCGACGACCGCCGGACCGCGATGCCACCGCCGGCGAGGCCCGAGGTGCCGCTGCCGTCACGCAGGGTCAGGCCGTCGAGGGTGAGGGTGGCGTCGGTGACCGAGACGATCGACGCGTTCGGGCCGCCCGACGACGCCGCGATGGTGAGCTCGGTGCTACCGGCCCCGTTGTAGCCCACCACCTCGACCACCGACGCCGGGTCGGAGAAGGCCAGGCGCGCGTACCACGTGCCGTCGCAGAGCTGCAGGGTGCCCTCGCTCATCACGAGGTCGGCGCTGGCGGCGTCGCCGATGACCACCGGCGAGGCGACCGTGCCCGCGGCGAGGTCGACGCTCACGTCGGTGGGGGTGCCGGCCGCGTCGAACCACGTGGCGGCCCCGACCTCGTCAGCGGTGGCGCCGTCGCAGTCCTGGTCGACGCCGTCGCAGAGCTCGGCCGCGCCCGGGTAGGCGAGCTCGTCGCCGTCGTCGCAGTCGCCGTCGGCGGCCACGTGGCCCGCGGGGGCATCGCAGGCCGACGTGGCGGCGCCGTCGCCGTAGCCGTCCCCGTCGGCGTCGGCGTACCAGTCGGTCTCGCCGGTCGCGCCGGCCTCGTCCACGTCGGTGTCACAGTCGTCGTCCACGCCGTTGCACGCCTCGGTGCCCGCGGGGCTCACCGCCGCGTCGCCGTCGTCGCAGTCGGTCGCGTCGGCCACCTCGTCGGCGGCACCCTCGCAGGACGTCGAGGCGGTAGCGGCGTCGCCGAAGCCGTCGCCGTCGCCGTCGAGGTACCAGGTGAGCTCGCCGATGGCCCCCGCTTCGTCGATGCGGGTGTCGCAGTCGTCGTCCACGCCGTTGCAGCTCTCGGCGGCGTCGGGGTTGATGCCCGCGTCGCCGTCGTCGCAGTCGTCGCCGTTGTCGGGGGTGCCCGGATCGCTGCACGAGGTCCAGCCGGTCGCCGGGTCGCCGAAGCCGTCGCCGTCGCCGTCGGTGTACCAGGTCGTCGCGTCGACCGAGGTGTCGGGGTCGACCGTGCCGTCGCAGTCGTTGTCCTTGCCGTCGCAGACCTCGTCGGCGTCGGGGTGCACCGTGGCGTCGGCGTCGTCGCAATCGCGCCAGCTCTCGGCGTAGCCGGCCGGCTGGTAGCACGAGGCGATGAACTCGTCGGGGCCGCCGTGCCCATCGCCGTCGACGTCGCGGTACCACGCGTCGGTGGGCCAACCTTCGTCGACCGACCCGTCGCAGTTGTTGTCCTTGCCGTCGCATTCGTCGACCGCCGCCGGGTTCACCGCGGCGTTCTCGTCGTCGCAGTCGTCGGCGTTGTTCACATACCCGTCGGCGCCCGTGCAGCCGGCCAGCGGGTTGCCCGCGTCGCCGTACCCGTCGGCGTCGCCGTCGCGGAACCAGGCCGCGACCGCGTCCTCGTCGATGCCGCCGTCGCAGTCCTGATCCACGCCGTCGCACACCTCGGTCGCACCGGGGAAGATGGTGGCGTCGTCGTCGTTGCAGTCGGTCCCGCCGAAGCCGGACTTGGCGTGCCCGTCGCCGTCCTGATCGCCGTCGTCGCCGTCGCAGTCCTGATCGATCCCGTCGTACCAGACCTCGGTTGCGCCGGGGTGCACCTCGGGGTCCTGATCGTCGCAGTCCCCGCCTTCGACCGAGTAGGTGTCGTGGTCCTCGTCGACCGGCCCGGTGTCGCCGCTGTCGCCGGTGTCGGCGGTGTCCGCGGTGTCGCCGGTGTCCTCGCCGACATCGGTGTCCTCGCCGGTGTCGGGGTCCTTGTCCGAGTCACAGGCGGCCAGACCGAGGACCAAGCACAGCACACACGAACGCAGCATCGAGCACCGGGGGTGGCCCCGTTATACCCGCGGATCATGGCGGCTGACGACAGGGAACTTCACCGCCGCGCGCCGGCGCCGGGCGGGGGGCCGGCCGAGACGGTCGGTTCGTGGCTGGCCGGGCAGGGGCACCCCGCTCGGGCGGGCCGGGCGCTCTTGTCCTCCGGCAAGGTGTGGATCGACGCGACGCCGGTCACCGATCCCGGTCGGCCGGCCGCCGAGGGGCTGCGCCTGTACCCCGACCGCCCGCGGTTCGACCCCGCCAAGGAGGTCGCGGTCGTCGAGCGCACCGCCCGGTGGTGCGTGGTGCACAAGCCGAGCGGCTTCCTCAGCGTGCCCGCGCCCGGCCGCCGCGAACCGAGCGTGGTGCGGGCTTGTGAACGGTGGTTCGGTGCGGCCTTCGCCGTGCACCGCATCGACGAGGGGACGTCGGGGCTCCTCCTGGTCGCGCTGGACGAGCCCACCCAGGTGCGGCTCAAGGCGCTCTTCGAGGTGCACGACCTCGAGCGCCGGTACCTCGCGCTGGTCCGCGGCACCTTCCCCGCGGGGGCGCACACCGTGCGCAGCGAGCTGGTCCGCGATCGCGGCGACGGCAAGCGCGGGTCCGCCGCGCCGGGGACACCCGACGCCAAGGTGGCGGTCACCCACTTCGACCGGGTCGGCCTGTTCGCGGGCGGCTCCCTCGTGCAGGCGACCCTGGAGACCGGTCGCACCCACCAGGTCCGCATCCACCTCGCCGAGAGCGGCCACCCGATCCTCGGCGACGACCTCTACGGGGGCGGGCGCGGCGGCCGGCTCGCACTGCACGCGACCGTCCTCGGGTTCCGCGACCCGTGGACGGGAAGGTCGCACCGCTGGCAGGCGCCCCTCCCCGACGACCTCGACCGTCGGGTGCGCGGCGCGGATACGCTGCGGCGATGACCCCTCCCCTCGCCCGGCGCCGCCGGCGATGCTGACGCGCACCCACGCCTACTTCTTCGCCGAGGGCCACGCCGTGCTCGAAGCGCGGGCCGCCGCGTTCTCGGGGGCGGGGACGATCCGCGCCCGCGTCGCCGCGCTCGGCGCCGCCGGCCTGCTGGAGCGGCGCGACACCCGTTCGCTCGCCGTGGTCCGGCGGCAGCTCGCGTACCGCGACCCGCTCGACGACCTCGCGTTCGTCATCCAGGAGCTCGGCTGCACGCCGCTGGAGCGCGCCGGCGCCCTCCCCGAGGTCGTGGCCGAAGCGCGGGCCGGCCGCCGAGTGCTCGTCTTCGGCCTGACCGAACCCGAAGCGGGGAGCGACGTCCGCGGCATCCGCACCGTGGCCGAGCCCGACGGCGCGGGGTGGCGCCTGACCGGCACCAAGCACTTCATCAGCAACGCCCCCGAGGCCGACGGCGCCGTGGTCTTCGCCCGCGTCGGCGAAACGGTGGGCTGCTTCTACGTCGCGGCGCCGCCCACCTCCGCGCAGCACGTCGCCGCCCACTCCATCGGCCGCCTCGAGCTCGACGGCACGCCGGCGACGAAGGTGGCCGACAAGGGGTTCGCGTTGGCGTTCGCGACGCTGGAGCGGTGCCGGCCGAGCGTCGGCGCGGCGGCGGTCGGCCTCGCCGCGCGCGCCCTGCACGAGACGATCGCCCACGTGCGCCGTCGCCACCAGTTCGGCGCCCCGCTGGCGGCGTTGCCCGTGGTCCGCCTCCGGGTCGCCGAGATGGGCGTGGAGCTCGAGACCGCGACGCTGGCCACCCTCCACGCTTGCCACACCCGCGATGCCGCCGGGCCCACCGAGCGCACCGGCTACCAGAGTGCCGTGGGCAAGCTCGTCGCCACCGAGGCCGCGCAGCGCATCATCGACCAGGCGGTGCAGCTCCACGGGGGCGCCGGCGTGGAGGAGGACGCGATCGTGCAGCGCCTGTACCGGGCGGTCCGCCCGCTCCGCATCTACGAAGGCGCCACCGACGTGCTGTACTCGGTGGTGGCCGAGCACCTCCTGGGGGCCCCGTGAACCTCGCCGCCGCTTTCCTGGACCACAACCTGGCGCTCCGCGCCGAAAAGGTCGCGCTCCGGACCGAGCACGGGGCGTGGACGTTCCGGCAGATGCACGACGCGTCGTGCCGCTACGGCAACCTCCTGCGCCGTGCCGGGGTCCGCGAGGAGGACCGGGTGCTGCTCGCGCTCAACGACGGGCCGGAGTTCGCCGCGGCGTGGTTCGGCGTGGTGCGCATCGGGGCGGTCATCACGATGATGAACCCCGGCGTCCCTCCGGAGGACTGGGCGTACTACCTGCGTTACACGCGGGCGCGTGCCCTCGTCACGGAGCGCAGCTTCTACGAGGCCAACGCGCCGGTCATCGAGGCCGCGAAGGCGGCGGGCCTCTTGCGGGTCGTGGTGGTGGAACGTGACGCCGACGAGCTCGCCGCCGAGTCGCCCGTCTGCCCGTACGGCGACGTCGGCGCCGACGACCCGGCGGTGTGGCTCTTCTCGTCGGGGAGCACCGGAAAGCCCAAGGGCTGCGTGCACGTCGCGGGCGACTTCGTCTTCAACACCGAGCAATACGCCAAGGGGGTGCTCGGCATCCGCGAGGACGACGTCACGCTCGGGGTCCCGAAGCTGTTCTTCGGCTACGCCACCGGGACCGACCTGCTCTTCCCCTGGGCGGTCGGCGCGACCACGTGCCTGTTCGCCGAGCGCTCCACCCCCGAGGGGATGCTCGCGCACATCGCGCGGTTCCGGCCGACCATCGTGACCAACGTGCCCACGATGATCCACCGGATGTTGGAGAGCCCGGCGTGCGCCACGACCGACCTCTCCTCGGTGCGCCTGGTGCTCAGCGCCGGCGAAGCCCTGCCGGGCGAGCTGTACCGCCGTTGGGTGGAGCGTACGGGCGTCGAGATCCTCGACGGCATCGGCTCCGCCGAGATGTTCCACATCTACATCACCAACCGCCCGGGCGACGTGCGCGTGGGCACCCTGGGCCGCCTCGTGCCCGGCTACACCGCCCGGATCGTCGGCGACGACGGCGCCGACGTGCCGCCCGGCGACATCGGCACGCTGTGGATCAAGGGCGACTCCAACGCCATCTGGTACCACGGGGACCGCGAGAAGAGCCGCCAGACGTTCCGCGGGGCATGGACGGTCACCGGTGACCAGTTCTGTGTCGACGACGAGGGACGGTTCCGGTACTGCGGCCGGGCCGACGACCTGCTCAAGGTCGGGGGCGTGTTCGTGTCGCCGATCGAGGTCGAGAACTGCCTGCTCGCCCACCCGCGGGTCCAGGAGGTCGCGGTCGTCGGCGTCGAACGGGAGGGGCTCACGACGACGTTCGCGTGGGTGGCCACCCACGGAGCGCCCGGCGACGACGCCCTGGCCACCGAGCTGCAAGCGTGGGTGAAGTCGCAGCTCGCCCCGCACAAGTACCCGCGCCAGGTGCGTTTCCTCGACGTTCTCCCGCGCACGGACCGCGGCAAGGTGGCGCGCGCCGAGCTCAAGCGGGCCGCGACGTGAAGGGGTCCCACCTCGGTCCGCGTCGGTTTCCCCAGGCCGGGCTCCTCGGGCGCGTGGCCATCCTCCCCACCGGAGCCTGCGAAGCGCACGGCCCCCACCTCCCGATCGACACCGACGTGCGGATTGCCGTCGCGATGGCCGAGCGGGCGGCCGCCCGCCTCGACGCGCGCGTCCTCCCGCCGGTCACCTACGGCGTCACCCGCTTCGCCCGCAACTTCCCCGGCACCCTCGGCGTGAGCCCCGCGGTGATGACCGCGCTCGTGGCCGAGGTGCTGGTCGCCGCGGCCGACGCGGGGGCATCCCGGCTGGGGATCGCCAACGCCCACCTCGAGCCCGCCAACGTCGACGCGCTCTTCGAGGCGTGCGCCCAGGTCAAGTCGCGCACCGGGCTCACCGTCGCCTTCCCCAACGTCGGGAGCCGCCGCAACGCCGAGCGCCTGGCGAAGGCCGCGGCGCCCCTCGACGGCCACAGCGGCATCTACGAGACGTCGCTGATGTTGGCGATCGCGCCCCGCACCGTGGTCGGGCACCGGCGGTTGCCCGACGTCGCCGCGGACCTCGGCGCGGGCATCGTCGCCGGCGCCACCTGCTTCGAAGAGGCGGGCGGTCCCCAGGCCTACTTCGGCACGCCGGCCCGCGCGACGCCGGAGCTCGGGGAGCGGCTCCTGGAGGAGCTGGGCGCCATCCTCGTGGAGGCGTTGGCCTGAGGGGGTCGGGGCGGGTCGCCGCGACCGGTCGCACGTCGGGCGGGTCCGGGCGCGCCCCGCGC
>SXGU01433436.1_pt1 | contig 13183 bp, 11 predicted proteins | sample 3174531 | NCBI WGS metagenome assembly SXGU01 (sample SAMN11356863, study PRJNA531348) | freshwater metagenome | isolation source: freshwater sample F1-140 | place: China: Fuxian Lake, Yuxi | collected 2017-12-25 | reverse complement strand
AGCCGAGCAAGAAGGCGATCTCGGATTATTTCTCGACTCCTTCGATCATCGAGTACCAATTCAACAACTACGGTGTCGAACTCACGCTCGAGAAGCTCTTTCTCGACCTCGTGAACGAGCCGCTCAAGGTGTTTCAATCATTCGTCACTCCGGTGGACCGCACTCCCAACCTCATGGGGATGGGAATGAAGAAAATTGTCATGGCGTACATGGCGGAGCAACTCGGCACCGTCGCGAGTAACGTCAATGTCACGGCGGATTCGGTCGTCTTTGAAATTCCCGACAATGCGCTTTTTGAGCAGGGAACGTCGGTTCCCAATTCTCAGTTCGTCAGCGTGATGGAACGGGTGAAGGGTGTGACGACGGGTCTCGAAGACAGCGATGTCGTGATCACGTCGCTTGTTTACAAGCAGTATGTGCCCGAGATGAATCCGAAGGCCGCGAAGAACGTCGCGGAAGAACGACTCGATCTCGTTCAAGAGAAGGTGAAATCCGGCCTTGAGAACCCGTCGGTCGACGTAACCGGAAAAGCTTTCGCGGGTGACGAGTCGAAGCGTTCGGGAAAGGATCGCCGATCCATCAAAGAAAAGAATGCTCCGAGTGGCTACATCCGCATGGAGATCAAGCAGAAGCTCGTTCTACCCGACGGAAGAAAGCCGCGTCAGCTTTCAAACGGGGCATTCGGAGAATCTGATTCGGATCGTTCGGTTTACGATAACTTCGTTTCGCAAGTCTCTAAGACGAAGCGCCGGGAGCCTCAAGGTAAGTCTCAGCGCAAGTCATCTCATTGATTGACGACCGCACCGCGCGCGCGACCTTGCTTTTTTAAAGCGCGCGGTCCGGCGAGTTTTTCGCTCTTCTCTACGATTCCACCGCGCTCGAGCGAGCGGGGATGACGGTAATCTTCAAAGCGACCTTCGTCGATGAGGAAAACTCCGCGGAACTCCGCTTCGTCAAGTCCGTAGACGTTGCCGTCAACGACGGTCGGTTGACGATCAGGAGCGAAGCGACCTTGATCGAGGACTTCGCTCGACGGAACATTGCGCGCTTTCACCGACGCCAAACTCATGCGGGGGCCGGGCGTGCGGGCGCCCTCTTTCGTGAGAACCCAATCCCATGAGAACTCAGAGGCCGGAGAGCTCACGCCGTCGGGCTTCGCGAGAGCCTCTTTCGCGTAAACCTTTACGAGCTTCGTTCCCGGCGGCAGAATCTCGTGCATGAACGCGATAACTTGGTTTTCCACCCTTGAGCAGCCGTGACTCATGATGCGCGGATCGCGTTCCTGGGAGTTGCGAACCGCTTGAATGAATTTATCCCCGTCAGCGCCGTGTCCCCAAGTGCCGTGGGTCCATTGCTCCTTGGCGTTCGGACCGATGCGGGCCGTGAACCAACCGAAAGAAGCACGTGGTCCTTCGGTGCGATAGCCTCGCGGAATAAGTGACTCATCAATCCAATCTTCAAGCGATGCGCCTGGCGAGGGAAGGGCGGGAGCATCGTCGTGAATCCAAGACGGGTAGAGCTTTCTTGAATCCTCGTGGAACTTGACCCAAGACTGAATACGGAAAGTTCCGACGAGGGAACGGCGATCGCGTTCGGGAGTGTCTTCTCCGACGACCATGTCGGTCTCTAGGATCAGCGTGTGCGCGCAGCCGGTTCCCGTTGTACAGCGTTCGTACACGCGCAGTTTTTCCGTCGCGATATTTTCGACGACGAAATAACGGTCGGGATCTTGGTTTTCATCGATTTCAAGTGGAGACGCGTTGGGTGCCGCGGGCTTCGGCGCCGGAGCCGGAGCTTGGAAAGTCACGGGACCGGTATTTCTGGTTTCGCGCCATTTCGCGGGACTGCAGGCGGTGAGGGCGAGCAAAGAGGTGGCCAAAGAGAGGCACGCGAGAATTCTGAATTTTGTGATCGACATACCGGCTCCTCCTGGGAATCCGACCCGAGGGTTTTCAATTCTCAAGCCAGCGTGAAACTTCAACTGAGTGCATTTGAATCGCGACCAGACGCTCAGAAGTGACGAGATTTGGTGCGGTCCTGGAGGAATTACAAGCGCTCTATAGGAATGCGAATGTTCGCGTGCTATATCTCAAAGGATGTCTATCCCTACATTGACTCCCGAATCCGCAGCGTCGCTTCGTTGGCGCAATCTCACGTTCGTTGGCTTTGACACCGAGACCACCGGAAAATACCCGCTCGAAGCGGAGATCTGCGAGATCGCCGCGGTGAAGTGGAGGGGCGGTCAGGTCATCGATACTTTCCAAACACTGATCAAGCCCTCTAAGCCCATGGGCGCCGAAGTCATTGCGATTCACGGAATCACGAACGAGATGGTCGAACTCGCTCCGCGCATGAGCGAGAAGATTCATGAATTTCATTCGTTCATTCAAGGCGCGATTCCGGTCGCGCATCACGCCCCTTTCGATTTGGGATTCATCTCTCACGAGTTTGAAAAAGCGGGCTTGAGCCTTCCCGAGCTCCCGGTCGTTTGTTCATCGCTTCTTTCGCGAAAGCTTTTTCCCGAGAGCGAGAATCATCGACTGCAAACTCTGATCGGATTTTTTAATCTCGAGCGGGGAACTGCCCACCGCGCTCTCGACGACGCGAGAGCGTGTCTCGAGGTGGCTTTAAAGTGCTTCGAAAGAACGGGAGTCGAAGCGCTTCTTGAGAACTCATTTCAAGCTCAGGGGGGACCACTCACGTGGCTTCGCTTTTCATTGCGGGCACTGCGGGAGAATCCCGTTCTGCATCGCCTGATCGACGCGATTCAAGAGCAAAAGATCGTTGAAATGGCGTACGGAGCGGGATCGAAGCCGGGCGAAAAGCGCCGCGTGCACCCGCTCGGATTGGTACGATCCCTCGACGGAGATTTCTTGGTGGCGTATGCCGAGAAGGATCAGCGATCGAAACGCTATTACGTCGAGAAGATCGTTTCGATCGATCCTGTTTAAAGGAATCAAATGCCGCCGCGCGAGCGCTTCGGAAGATAAATATGATACCCTTTGCGCGAAGCCGGTGTGCGACTGCGGAGCAGGTGAGGGTTCAATCCTAAAATAGCTTGGGTCGAAACCCCTTCGCGACGGGCGATCTCGGCGATGTGAACTCGGCTCGGAACTCGCTTCTTTCTCACCAGCGGGAAATCGTAGAGAGTCTTTCGTTCGAATCCGTAGCGCTCGGGATTGCGCGCGATCATCATCGCGGCCTGGAATTTCGGAATATAGTGAATGGTTTCGGCGGGGAGGCGCCTCTGCCGGGCGAGCGCCCAGAAGTCGCGGGTTCCGGAGCGGCGGATCGCACGGCGAACGCGGTTCTCACCGCAGTTGTAAGCGGCCATCGCCAGGTGCCAGGAGCCGAATTCGTTTTTCAGATCTTTCAGGTAACGGGCGGCCGCTCGAGTCGAGCGAATGACATCCATTCTTTCATCGACCTCGGTATCACCGCGGAGGCCGTAGCGACGCGCGGTCGGCGCGATGAACTGCCAAACTCCCACCGCTGAAGCATGGGAGCGAATTCTGCGCGAGAATCCGCTCTCGATCATGGCGAGGTAATAGAGTTCGGCGGGAACACCGTTTTCAACCAAGATATCTTGGATAAGCGACTTGTACATCGCGCCGCGACCCATGAAGCGGTCGAAGCGGTCGCGATCGGTCACCGAGAAGTAACGAATCCACTCTTTGACCTGCGGATTCACCTGGTGGGGAATCTGCGTGGGGAATGAGCGTGGACGCGACTCGGTGAATAACTCATAAGGAAGCGCGATCGCATTCGCCTGTTGAAAAGAGGCGAAAACGAAGAGGGCGGTGAGCGCCTTCTTGGTCCGGTTTTTTAAGTTGAACATCATGTTCCGGTTGGCTCCGCGGTTTGAGAGTCTTGGTTCTCTTCCGTAGCTTCCGAAGAATCGTTTTTGGGGAGCGTGATCATCTTTTGATCGATCATCCGTTGCACGAGCTTCGCGGCGCTTTGTTCGAGATGGCGGAACTCGTCGCCCGCGCGCAGGCGCAGGTCACGTGGTTTACCCGAGATCAGATCATCCAGAAATTTTTCGAAAGCGTAGAGAGGACCCGCGATTCGTGCCGACAAAACTCGTCCGACGAGAAAGAGCCCTGCCGAAAACGTGAGACTTACGAAAATGAAGCTGATCAAAAACGGCGTGAGGTAAGAATCCAGAATTCGCGGATTGTTTCCGCCGAAATCAAGAATCGTGACCCGCAGGAAAGTGTAGGCATAGACGCCGGCGATCGCGGCGAAGCAGAAGCCCATCATCATGAGGATGAAGCAGTAGCGCATCTGGAAACGGAAATTGATCCACATGCGGCGACGTGAGTCGCGCTCGGGCCAGAGAATTTCGCCGTCGCGGATGAGGGCGACCGCGATCATGGCGTAACCAACCCACTGGAGGGCGTCGGCCATGTTGAATGCGGGAGTCGAGCGCTCCATCGATCCGAGGAGGATGAAGTCAACGACGTGTCCGTAGATGATGCGATCAGAAACGTTTCCGAGAATTCCGCCGAGCAAGATCGAAAGCCCGCAGCGGAGCGTGAGCGATTTGATCGGGAGCAGATATTGGATCACCACGAATAAGAAGAGGAGGAAAGCTCCTCCTGTCGAGAGACTCACCACTCTCAAGACGGGAGCCGCGTCGGAGAACAGACCGAGCATCGCCCCGTGATTGTGATGAAGTACGAAGCCGAGTGGGCCGTGGAATTTCACGCCCGTGAGGCCGAGAGCCCAAGCCTTCGTGAGACGGTCGATTCCCCAGGTGACAAAGAACGGAACGATGACGAGAACCCAATCGATTTTGCGCATAGGAAAAATTTTAGCCCGCGAACTCAGCTAGCGCCAACGCTTTGATTGCGACCTTGCCTTTTAGCTTGGTAAAGAGCCGTGTCCGCCGCTTGGATCAAGCTGAACACGGTACTCGCGTTATCAGGCACGCTCGCGACTCCAAGGCTGATCGTCACCTCGACGTTCGGTCCGCCTTCGATGGAGCCGCCTTGCTTGCGAAGCGCGAGTCTTAGACGTTCCGCGACTTTCATCGCGTCGAGTTTCTGTGTGTCGGGGAGGATGATCGCGAATTCCTCGCCGCCGTAGCGGGCGATCGTATCCGTCGAGCGCAGCTGAGCGGACAGCGTTTGCGCGATCGAGCGGAGCAAAAGATCACCCGCCTGATGACCGTATTCATCGTTGAAGCGTTTGAAGAAGTCGACATCCGACATGATCAGCGAGAGCGGTCGATCATGTCGAACGGCGCGTTCGACCTCCGACTGAAGACGATCTTGAAAGTATCTTCGGTTCTTCACCTGAGTGAGCGGATCGGTGACGCTCATGTTTTCGAGCGCGCGGCGTTCTTTGAGCGACGTATGAATTGAGAGCGCTTCGAGCATCTGGACTCTCAGGTAGTCATTGTCCCATGGTTTGTAAATGAAGCGATGAATGCGAGCGGAGTTGATCGCGCCGGCCATTTCCGAGAGATCAATTTTGCCTGAGAAAACCACGCGAGCCGCATCGGGCGCTTTTTCCTGGACCTTCGTCAAGAGATCAAGACCCGTCATGCCATTCATGCGGTGATCCGTGAGAACGATCGCGACGTCTGGATTTTGGTCGAGCTTTTGGAGCGCTTCCTCGGCGGAAATCGCTCGCACGATTTCAAAATCCGAGCTCAAGAGCCGCATGATCGCGGCGAGAACACTCGGATCATCGTCCACGCAGAGAAGCCGTGGGAATGGTTTTCCTTCGGAAAGATCCTTTTCACTCATCGTGCTCTTCCTACCCGTAACTCAAGCTTAACAGAAAAATGCAAGCGAGCGACGAACCTTCTGTGAACCATATTGATGGATCCTCATAACGGAGGCTATCCTTCTTGGTACCACCAGAGTCCAGGGGAACTTCATGCTTCGCAACGCTTGCGCACTCCTTATAATGTCGTCTCTCTTCTTCACTTCCGCTCAGGCGGCGAAACCTTCGCGCATGAGCGCGTCGGCTTCGAAATCTGTCGGCCAGACCATGGGCGAGAAAATTAAGAAGGCTCTCGATTCATCGGGCTTTAAAAACGGCGAAGTCGGTATGTGGGTGGGCGCTACCGACGAAAAGGGGCTCGCGACTTATTTCGGTCATAACGAGAATAAGCTCTTCATTCCGGCTTCTCTCTCCAAACTCGTCACGGCCGGTGCGATTCTTCACGAGCTTCATCCCAGTTACAAGTTTAAGACTCAACTCGTTTCCGACGCGAAGATCGACGGCGGCGCGCTCGCGGGTTCTCTCTATCTAAAAGGGGGCGGCGACCCTTCTTTCGTCTCCGAAAACATGTGGTTCTTGATCAACGAACTCACCCGGGCGGGCGTGACTTCGGTCGAGGGCGACGTGGTCGTCGACGATTCCCGATATGACCGGATCCGTTTCGGCGAGGACCGTCAGGACGTTCGTGTCGACCGTGCCTACGATGCGCCCGTCGGTGCGATGTCGATGAACTGGAACTCGGTTGCGGTGTACGTTCGCCCGGGCGATAAGGTCGGCGAAAAGGCAAAGGTCGTCGCCGACGTCATGAGCCCCTTCGTTAAAGTCAAAAACGAAACGAAGACGACTGGAGCGGGCAAGGGCAAGTCAATCTCGGTCGAGAGAACGAAGGAGAAAGGATTCGACGGCGACGTCGTGATCGTTTCCGGCGGAATCGCGGCTGACCATGCGGAACTCGTCTTCTACAAAAACATTTCCGATCCCGAAATGTGGGCGGGCTATAACCTGGTCGAGTTCCTCCGTCAGAGGGGAATCGCGGTGAAGGGCAAAGTTCGCTCGGGTGCTGCTCCAAAAGATGCGGCGGTTCTTGCTACGGCCGAGAGCAAAGTTCTTTCGTCGGTCGTGGCTGACATGTCGAAGTGGTCCAACAACTACGTCTCGGAAATGCTCGTAAAGGAAATCGCCGCCGTCGGAGGGGAGTCACCCGCGACGATGGCGGGCGGAATGACGAAGGTCCTGAAGTACCTCGAAAGTTCCGGGATGAAAAAGGGCGAATACGAATTCATCAACGCCGCCGGATTCACTCGTAAGAATAAACTCACGCCGGCTCAACTCGGTCGTTTTCTTGAGTTCGTTCACCAGGACTTCTCGATTTATCCTGAATATGTCGCGTCCCTTCCGATCGCGGGTGTTGACGGAACCCTTCGCAAGAGAATGCTGGGTTCAAAGGCCGAGAAGTGGGTGCGCGCGAAAACCGGTCTTTTGAACGGCGTCGTGGGATTGTCAGGATACGCCGGCCGCAGCGATAGCTCTATCATCACATTTGTTTTCATATACAATGGATCAGGACGTGAAGATAAAGCGCGGGCATTCTTCGATCGGGTGGCTTCGCTCTTAGTTGAGGATTGAACTGAAGATGCCTTCAAAGAAAGTTGCCGCGCTCCTCTTGTCGACCTCGCTCCCGTTTTTTTTCGGTGCCACGTCGACCCGCGCGGCGGAGATGACGCAAGTTCCGACCGAGACGCCATCTCCCGACGACGAGCGCGCGCGGACGATCGGCGAAATGGTCAAATCTCTTTTCGGCGGCGTTGGCGAATCTCAATCCGAGAACCAAAACGGCGATGATTTCACTCCCGCCGGCATGGAGAGCGAAGCGGCTCTCATCTCTCCGCACGAATATCTCACGGATGAAGAAATCAAGAGTGCTCGCCCTTGGCGGGCCCCTGATTACGCAAACCAGGTCGGTGCGCTCGGTTGGAGCGAAACGGTTTTTGATACGCCCACGGCCATGGCCGAGCGAGTTTCGTTCTGGCGCGACATTTACACGAAGTATACGACCGACCAGGGTGTGATTCACGACAGCGTCCACATCGGCGTCGTGTACACGGCGATCGACTTCGGCGATATCATGCGCGATCGTTCAAAGAACATCTACCAGAAGGCGAGACTCCGCGAAAAATTGGTCAAGGAGAAGAAGGCCGAGATCGCGCAGCGCCTTTCGCGACTTCACGGTCGTACCTCCGCCGATGGTTTGAGCGGCGAGGACCTGCGCCTTTGGAAACTCTTCGAGAAGATCTCTTATCCCGACCGCTTCAAGGATGCCTCCTCAAAGAACCGGTTGAGATTCCAGCTCGGGCAGCGCGATAAATTCATCACCGGGATCTTTCACTCCGGTCGGTACCTGGCCCAAATGGAAAAAATCTTTAAGGATGAAGGGCTTCCGATCGAACTCACGAGGCTTCCGTTCGTCGAGAGCTCATTTAATTTGCGTGCGAGATCTCGTGTGGGTGCCAGCGGAATCTGGCAGTTCATGCCGAGAACCGCTCGCCCGTATATGAAGGTGAACCGCGAGACCGACGAACGAAATGACCCATTGAAGTCGACGCGCGCTTCGGCCCGGATGCTGAGAACCAATTACCAAATGCTTCAGGCTTGGCCGCTCGCGATCACCGGCTATAATCACGGCCCGAGTGGGGTCAAACGGATTACCGAAAAGGTGGGGACCAAGGATCTCGCGAAGATCATTGGGACTTACTCGTCACGAACCTTCGGCTTCGCATCGGAAAATTTCTATGCTTGCTTTCTCGCGGCGCTCGACGCCGAGAAGAACGCAAAGAAATATTTCGGAGACGTGAAGTGGGGGCCCGAGGCAGACGCCGTCGAAATCAAGCTCGCGAAAACAATTCCGTATAAGACTCTTCTTCAGTTCTTCAACAACGATAAAGCGGGAGCGGAGCTTGCGAATCCGCACCTCACGCAGAGAATCCGCAAGGGTCGGAGCCCGGTACCGGTTCGGTCTTACATTCGCGTGCCTCCCGCGCGCGCGGAGATCGCGCGGGAATGGCTGAAAGGGAAGATGCCGCCGGCGAAGCTCGCGAAACTTCTTTCCGATACACCCATCATCACGATCAACCCCTCGGCACCGCAACCAGCGGTCGCAGGGCCGGGTGTCGAGCCGACTCAGTCGAGCAGCGGCGAGCGCAAACCGTAAGTTTGCGAGCGCGATTGGAGCACTCGGTACGGATTGTCGGCGTACTCGATCATGTAAAGGCACGGCTGCAAATTCTTGCGGAAGACCTCGGGCAAAATGGCCTGACCGGGATAAAACCCGCCGTTAAACATATCCGATGGATCGAGCTCGAAAGTAAACGCGAAGATGTTATGCGTGGCGTACGCCCAATCCGCCGTGTCGCCAGTGGCGATGTAGAGTTCGGATGATTGCATGGGAGCGTAGTTGTTCCACTTCGCCATCGTCTTTGCCATCGTGACGAACACGGAGCGGTCGCGCTCATCCGCGACCGGATCATCGGTTCCGCCCCAGGGGTAGAGGATCAACTCCGAAAAAGTGTGGAAGCTCAGGAGCATCGTCGCGTTCGTTTGCGCATCGACAAAATCCCGAATCGCGCGCGTTTCGGGTTCACTGAAGGGCGCGGTTCCCATGTAAGTTTCGGCGTCGGGGTTTTGGCTTGAGCCGCCCATTCCCCACAAGTAGGAATAGTTTCGGTTGAGATCCGTGCCGAAACTTCCATTCTCGTTTCTCCCGCGATTCTTCCTCCAATACTGGTAGCTTCCGGTCGAGACATCGTGTTCTGCGCCGTCGGGATTGACGACCGGGATGATGTGAACATCGCGACCGGAGAGAAGGCGTGTGACTTCGGCATCACCGGCCGCATGTTTTTCAACGAGGTGACGCGCGAGGAAAAGTGGCATCTCGATCGAAACGTGTTCACGTGCGTGATGACCGCCCATGAAGATCGCGGCGGGCAGCGCGCTTGCGTTCTTCAGATCTCCCGAGATGCGGATCTTCCAGATGTCGCGGCCTTCGACTGATTTTCCTATCGACGTGAGCTGAGTGATGTTCGGGTGGTCGGAAGCGATCTTTCGGAGTTCCGCGACGATCTCGGTGTAGTCATGAAACTGCGAATCTTCCTGCGGAAAATCAAACGGTGCGGTCGACAAGGGGTAACTCGTTTGGAGCATACCCATCTTCTCGAGCTGCTCTCTTTGATTTTCGTCACCGATCGCGATGACGTAGTCGTCTTTCGCGATCTCGAGGCTCGCTCCCGTTTCCACAACGCGCGTGCGTTCAACTTTATTCTTGGCGCCGATCTTGAGCCAGTAACGCTCCGTCGGGCCAGGTTCCGCTCGCAGGAAAACTGGTGTCAACATGACAAAGAGAAAGATCAGTGACAACTTTGGTTGCCAGACCATGGGCCCCTCCTTGGGTCTTTGTATTTTGATGTATGGAGTCTCGCTTGAATCGTATCCCGGCCTGCGAATGTGACGCAATGCCTTCGCGCGGGCGATGAACGGAATTTCATCTTCGCATCACGTCGGCTTCAGTAGGTTTGTTTAGCCTGACGAGCATAGATCAAGGAGCCATCCCATGATTCGCGCCATTTTCTTTGTCTCGGTGCTCACTCCGCTGGTCCTCGCGACACCTGCGTTCGCGAAAACCCTGACCTACAAGGCAGCCAAGGCCGAATGCCTCAAGGAAAATCCCGAGCTCAAAGGAAAGCCGCTCCGCACGTGCGCGAACGAGAAGACAAAATCACAGACACCCTCAGCGAATTCCGGATCCTCCAACGAAGCCACATCGCAATAAGGCCTGCTTGCAACGGCGGCGGCTTTTTTCTAGGATGCTGGAGCATGACCATCGTCGTAGTCGAAGATGAAACTCGCGTGCTGAGCTTTCTCACCGAAGCTCTCCGCAAAGAGGGCCACACCGTTCATCCGTGCGAGACGTTCCCCAATGCGGTGGATACGGTCTCAACCCTCGGATCAAAGATGGACCTCTTGATCATGGATCGACTGCTTGATCGCGTCGATGCCATCGGCCTCATTCCGATCGCGCGCGACAAGTGCCGTAATTCAAAAATCCTCGTGCTCTCGACGATCAATGAACCTTCGCAAAAAGCCGCGGCCCTCGATCTCGGCGCCGACGATGATCTGGGGAAACCTTTTCAACTCGTCGAACTCTCCGCGCGCATCCGATCCCTCACCCGGCGCGCGAGCGAAAATGGCGCGACTCCCTCGCAAGTTCTCTTCACGGTCGGTGATCTGCAACTGAGCGCGATCGAACACAAGGTCACGGTCGGCGGAAAGCCTCTGGATCTCTCCAACAAAGAATATTTGGTGCTCCTCGCCCTAATTCAGCACCCGGGTCGCGTCTTCAACAAGTTCCAGCTTCTCGATCGCGTTTGGGATACGCAATTCGACGTCGAGAGCAACGTAGTCGAAGTCACGATCAAGAATCTTCGACGTAAACTGGAGGCCGCATCAAGCGGTGCCGAGATCATGAGCCGTCGCAACATCGGATATTGGATTGAAGCGTAGGTTCGTCATCACGATCGGCTCGGTCATGGCGGTGGCCCTCATCGCCGTCGGCGTTCTGCAGTACGCGCTCTTAAGGGGCGAGCAGTTCCGGCTGATCGACAGCCGAATTGAATCAACGGCAACCCTTCTCATCACCTCGGATCTCTCGACTGCCGAACTCAAGGAGTTCGAGGAAGCCGAAGACATCATCTCGGAAGTCGTTGGGGGAGAAAAGTTCAACCAATTCATAATTGTTTATGGCAGAACGGGTCAGGAGCTGTATCGATCGCCGGTGGCCGTGGCACTTCCCGAGAAAGTTCCTTTGGAGCCGAAGTGGCAGACGATCGAAGCCGATGGGCACTTCATTCGCATTCTCACCGTTCCCCTCAAGCGAACACTCAACGCAAAAGGACCCACGCGAACCCTGCAAACGGGCTTGATCCTTGACGATGACGTGTTGAGATTAAGAACGGCCAATCGACACGTGATTCTGTACGGTGTTCTGATTCTCGGCCTGATTCTGCTCACCACCGTTTGGCTTTCAGAAGCGTTGCTTCGGCCATTGAAGGAACTCGCGCAGTATCTGCGTTACGTCAGCGGTCAGGTCAATCCACTTCAGCCCGAGGTAACCCCTCCGGCGCGTCTCCTCAAGGTGGGAACCGACGAGTTTGGCCAACTCGTGAAGGAGACTTACCATCTGCGCGATTTGATCACGAAGAGCTTCCGCAACACGCAAGCTTGGACGGCCCAGATGGCGCACGAAATGAAGACGCCGTTGACGATCCTGCAAAATAGCCTTGAGCGCGCGCGGACCGAAGTCGACTCCGAGAAGCGCGAGAGGTGGATGAACGAAGCCTCGCAAGAAGTGGGGCACCTCAATGGCCTCATCAGTTCTTTTCTTGAATGGTCGGCGGCCGAAAACTTCGCCAACATCGAAGAGGAGCTTCACGCCATTCGTTTAGGTCAGGTTACTCGCCAACTCGCCGAGCGGTTCGAAAATCAATACCCCGGGCGCCTCAAGATCGAGGGGGACTCCAAACTCACCGTGTTCGCCAAGCGCGGTTTCGTTCAGCAGGCCGTCACGAATCTCATCACCAACGCTCTCAAATATTCGCCGTCCGCATCCGTGGTGACAGTGAAATTGATGGAGGACCGCGTGCTAATCATCGACGAGGGCCCCGGAATTCCCGAGACCGTGATCAAGCACCTGGGTGAGCCGTTCAACTACGGACGCGCGGATTTCCGCGGGTACGGTTTGGGACTCGCGTGGGTCCGGACCATCTGCCGGAAGTACGATTGGCAACTCACATTTGAACGGGTGGATGGGAGAACGGTGGCGCAGATTCGCTTCCCCACGGAGTAACCTGCAACTGGTCCACTTGAGTGTTGTTGAAAGGGCCCGCGACTTCGGCCGGCAGCCGGACTAAAGCGACGACTGAGCCTTCGTTTAAAACGAAAGCCGCCTGCCCCCGCCAACAACATTTAAAGGGACCAGTTACTGAAGTTTCGGTTTGAGAGGGCAAGTAAACATCGAAAGAATCGGCGCGCCGAAGGGCTCCGGGCCGCGGACCGCTTGATCGTAGCGTTCCGGGATCATCGGGGCTTCGATGTCGACGGATTCGCTCGCGAGATCCGAGACAGCCGGTCCGTTGAGAAGTTTACCCGTGGGCGCGAACCTCGAGCCGTGGCAGGGGCAATCCCAGCTCTTCTCGGCCTCGTTCCAGTGAACGTAGCAGCCGAGGTGAGGGCAAACCGGCGAGAGAACGTGGAGCTCTCCTTGAGGATCGCGGTAGGCGGCGACTTTTTTCCCGCCCATTCGAACGATCGCGCCTTCGTCTTCACGCAAACGGTCGGTCCCCTTCGCTTGGGCCGGGGCCACACGGTCGCTGATCATGTATGAGGGGAAGTCGATGTT
>SXGU01265098.1_pt1 | contig 13189 bp, 6 predicted proteins | sample 3174531 | NCBI WGS metagenome assembly SXGU01 (sample SAMN11356863, study PRJNA531348) | freshwater metagenome | isolation source: freshwater sample F1-140 | place: China: Fuxian Lake, Yuxi | collected 2017-12-25 | reverse complement strand
CAGCACCGCCTACTGGCTGGCCGACGCCGACGGCCGCCTCAGCTACAAGAACCCCATCCCCCAGATTTTCGAGTTTGTCGACGACGACGACGACCAGGACCGGCGGCCCGAGTGGCAGCGGCCTTTCTCGCCGGCCTGGAAGGAGGTGGCCTGGCCCGGGTACGACGAGAACCAGGACTTCCGCAACGACTACGACCAGAACGCCAACCTGTTGCCAGACTACGAGGAACCTTTCCTGCGCTGGGCAGCCGACCGGCCCGAGTTCCTCTTTGGTATGGACCTGAACCACAACGGCTGGAGCGACCGCTTCGAGAACGACGACCTGCCCGACTATCCGTACCGGGCCGACCACCGCGGGTTCAACGCCTACCTGCAGGCGAGGCTGAGCCCCGAGTTCCGCCTCCTGGTCGGCCGCCAGGAGTTTGGGCTGCGCACCGGGGACGGCCACACCTCCTCCTGGTACAGCCTGGCGGCCTTCGACGGACCGGTGCGCAGCCTGGGGCGGCTGCGGCTCTTCGCCCACGGGGCGCGGGTGAGGGACGATATCCCCGATCCGCTCATCCAGTGGTTCCAGCCCCTCAACGCGCCCGGGGTGATGCGCCAGGTGCGCGACCTGCTGCCGGGGCGGGACGCCTGGAAGCTCCTGGGCTACGCCGACCTGGACCAGCGCCTTGGGGGCGGCCTGCGCCTGCAGCACCGGGCCAAGATCGAGCAGTGGCGCCCGCAGGCCCGCGATCCGGACCTGCGCGCCAACGCCGGGTTCGCCGGGCTGATGGACAAACTCTCCTGGCAACTGCCCCTGGGCATGTCCTTCCTGGAGCCGCGCTGGAAAAGTGAGTGCCGGCGCGAGCGGCCCTTCAACAGCCGCCTGCCGGCCTCCACCAGCCTGGAGCAGACGGCCATCGTGCTCTTTACCCAGCCGCTGTTGGCCGAACACACCCAGGTCGGGTACTTTCCCGGCCGGGGCCGGCAGCTCTTTTCCACCGAGCTGCAACTGGGAGTGGAGCGCAGCTGGTTCTGGCTCTTGGACGGCACGCGCGAGGAGGTGGTCAGCGATTATTCGAGTTGGACCTGGGTGGCGCAGGTGAGCAACCGCACCGCGTACCAGGGGTATATGCTGGTGACCCGCCTGGGTATGGAGGTGCAGACCCGCCAGGCGGCCGACCAGCCGGCCCCGCGCAACAGCCAGGTTTTTCTCAGCGTCAACGCGGGGCTCAGATGACCGCGCTGCTGGGCAGCCTGCTCCTCTGCTGGCTGGTGCCGGCCCTGGCCCAGCCCGCCAGGGTCCTGGTGCTGGGGGAGGGGAGCCGCACCTGGCAGAGCGGCGGGCAAGGCCTGGACCCGATCTTATTGATCGACCCCTTCGCCGGGGTCACCGACACCACCAATACCCCGGGGGAGAGCATCGATTTTTCCCATGCCCCAGGCTGGATCAGTCCCCTGCTCTTCGACGAGGGCCAGAACATCGCCCGGCGGGTGCTGATGCCGGGAGGGGCGATCAGCGCGCCCAACGCCGGTGTGGGTTTCGACAAACAGCTGCAGGGCACGGTGAACGGCGACCATGAGGTGGCCTTCGAGCGCAAACCCACCCTCTTCGAGCCGCGGGTATTGGTGCGCGGCATCGAGGTGATCATGGGGTTTTCGCCGCCAGTGGGCATCAACCGGCTGCGCTTCTACCCGCGCAACACGGTGGTGCCGGCGCCGGGGGCGCCTTTTCAGAGCGACTTTATGCGCGGGTACGAGGTGTGGCTGAATGCGGTCGAATCCGGCCCCAACACCCCCGATGCCCTGGTGGGGCGCAGCCTGGACAACCAGGAGCCCGTGGTGGACCTGCCCATCCCGGCCCAGTACGTGCGTTATCTGCGTCTCAAGTCCATCGCCGAGGTGCCCTTCGAGCTGGACGAGATCGAGGTCTACGGCACCGGGTACCTGGCCAGCGCCATCTATGTGTCCGACCTGCTGGATCTGGGGGACCGGGCCACCATCGGGCCGCTCTCGTGGGTGGAGCGGCCCGTGGGGGATTCGGCGCGCTCCTCAGTGGCCCTGAGGGTGCGCACCGGCAGCGACGACACCCCCCTGGTGTACCTGAAAAACATCTACGCCCTGGAGAACAACCAGCGGGTGAAGACCGGGGAGGAGGAGGTCACCCGCGAGCAGTATTACGCGCTCGAACGGGTGGACCGGGCCCCGCTGATGGAGGACGTGGCCCACTGGAGCCCGTGGACCGCGGTGGCGCAGGGCGAGCTGATTAACGCCCCCAATCCGCGGCGCTATATCCAGATAAGGGCCGAATTCGCGGGCGAACTCTACGACACCCGCCAGCTCGACCGCATCGAGTTTTCCTACCTGCAGCCGCCCATCGCCGACGGCCTGGTGGCCGAGGTGTATCCACGCCTGGCCCGCGCGGACGAGCCGGCCACCTTCCGCTACGCGGTGCGCCTCGGCGCCCAGGGGCAGACCCGGGGCTACGACCGCCTAGAGGTGGACACCAACGCTCCGGTGCAGCAGGTCCGCGAGGCGAGGATAAACGGCGAGCCCTTCGAGGTGCAGTTGGACTTTGTTCGGCCAGAGGGTTTTGGGCTCAGTTTCGCGCCTATCCTGGCCGACGGGGCGCTGCTGGAGTTCACCTTCGACCTGCCCATCTTTCGTTTTGGCACCACCTTCACCGGTAGGGCGTACCGGAGCGGTTCCGGGCCGGTGCCCCAGGCCCTGCAGGCGGGCGATGCCACCCTTTTCGGGCCGGGGGACCTGGCCGAGTTGTCCGGCCTGTCGGTGGAGATCCCGCGCCCCCAGATCGGCAAGCTGGTGGGCCAGATCTCCGTCGGCTCGGCGCTCTGCACCCCCAACGGGGACGGGGCGAACGACGCCTTTGCCCTCGACTTCAACCTGCTGCAACTCACCCGTTCGGCCCCGGTGCGCTTCGAGGTCTACGACCTGGGAGGTAGGTTGGTGTACCAAAGGGCCGAGGAGCGCGGCATCGGCCCGGCCCGCTACACCTGGGATGGGCGCTTCCCCCAGGGCGAGCTGGCCCCACCGGGTATCTATCTGTGGCTGCTGCGCGTGCAGGCCGACGCCTTCGAGGAACGCCACTACGGCAGTCTGGGGGTGGTGTATTGAGATGAACGGGACCCGCATGAGATCGATGTTCTGCATATTGCTGCTGGCGCTGCCCCTGGGGGCCCAGGAATACGGCACCCGCCTGGGCGAGGTCAAACGCGGGGGGCGGGTGAGTTTCGAGCCCACCGGTCCAGGGGTGCTCTTCGACGCGCTCGATCCAGTGGTGCGCAAATGGTACGTGCCGCAGGAGCTGTACAACGAGTATCGTTGGCGGCAGGGGGAATACTCGAACTACGCCCGCCAGAACTACCAGCGCTATGTCTCCACCTCCCTCGAAGGCAATTATTTCTACGACGTGTACGGCAACTTCCTCACCAGGGGCTGGCTGATCTTCGACTGGCGGCAGCAGAACCCCCAGCCCTTTGGCAGCTCGCTGTACAAAGACGGCCGCCTGGGCTCGTGGTTCAACAACGTGGTGATCGCCGCCGACCACAAGGGGCAGTACCACTACGCACTCACCATCGCCGACCAGCTGCGCACCACCCTAACCCCGATGAGTTTCTCGAAGACGGTGTTCAACGGGGCGCAGCTGGATCTGGTCTCCGACAAGTACTCGGGCACCCTGCTGCTCTCGCGCATCAGCGAGCCCAACTTCAGCAGCGGCGGCACTGCCGAGATCGCCGGCCGGCGCACGCACAACACGAATCTCTTGGGCGCCCGGATCGAGGCCCAGGTGGGGGACTTCGTCAAGGTGGGCGGCACCTTCGTCAATGCCCATCACGCCCAGACCCAGGCCGAGGCTTTTGGCGGCAGCCTCTTCAGAGGCACCCTGACCGGGGTGCAGAACCTCTATCCGGTCTCCTCGCTGCAGGTGCTGATCAAGGACGACTCGCCCGAAGACGGGGAGGCGGGCGGGGCCCTCTTCGCCGCCGACATCCTGATCTGGGACGTGGAGGGCGTGCAGGTGCGGGGCAGTGAGATCGGGTTCCGGCCCCTGGTCGAGGGCGGTTTTCAGCGGCGCGGGTACCTGGCGGCCGAGGGCAACGAGGTGATCAGCCTGACCTACGACTTCTTCGCCCGCACCTACACCGGCCCGGACCCCACGCGTATCACCCGGGTGCAACTGGAACTGGTGCTGGCCGACGACTACCGGGTGGAGATCGTCTCCGACCGCCAGGTGGATGCCCAGGGCAACGAGATCCCCCTGGTGGTGGCCAGGGCCAGCGGCAATGTCAGAGATAGTTCGAATCAGCGGGTGCTGGCCATCGACTACGGATTGCCCACCGCCAACCAGGTGGCCGGTTTCACCCTCGAACTGGCCGACCTCTACGGGTTCGAAGGGTACCTGGAACTGGACCTCAATCACCGCTTTGTCCAGTACCCCAATCCGGGCACGGCCACCCACCACACGGCCTCGACCGAGGCCCAGGCCTGGATGTTTAACCTCGCCAAAACCTCCTACCCCTTCTTCGCCTACCTCGAAGCCTTTGACCTGGACCCGGACTACGACTCTGGTTTTTCCACCGTCGACGAGCGGGGGGTGGTGGACTACGACGCCGAGTTCCAGCGCTACGAGTTCGTCGAGGACAACGACGACCAGGACCGCCTGCCCGACTGGCGGCGCAAGGGCTGGACCTCGGGAGACCGCGAGGTCTTCCCCGGCTGGGACGAGAACAACGACTTCCTCTCCGACTTCAACCAGAACGACAACGAGGCCAGCCCTAACCTAGTCCCCGACTACGAGGAGCCCTTCCTGCGCTTCCACACCGACCGCCCCGAATACCTCTACGGGGTGGACATGAACCACAACGGCACCGTCGACCGTTTTGAGAACGACCAGGAGGCGGATTATCCCTATCCGCGCGACCGGCGGGGGTACAACCTGTACGGCGGGGCCTTCCTTGGGCCGGCGATGCGGCTGATGGTTGGCCGGCAGCGCCTCGAGCAGATCGCCGACGATCGCCGGAGCCGGGCCGACTATCTGCTGCTCACCGCGGACCGCAACCTCGACCGGGGGCGGGTGCGGCTCTTTCAGGACCTGCGGCAGGTGCGCGACGACATCCGCGAGGACCTGCTGCAGTGGGTGCAGACCCCCAATACCCGGGGCGAGTTGGTGCCGACCCAGGATCTGCTGCCGGCGCCGCACACCTGGGTAAATACCACCTACTTGGGCGGCGAATACCGGCCCATGGAGCGGCTGGTGCTGCACCACACCCTCAAGTGGCAGTGGTACCATCAGCGCGACGGGCGCGCGGAACTGGACCAGCGCCGGCAGCGCCGCGACTCTTCCTTTCTGGGTTTGATCGAGAAGGCCGAGTACCAGTTGGACCTGGGGCGCCTCGCCCTGGTACCCGCCTGGAAGCTCGAGTTCAGCCGGCAGATCCCCCTGCAGCAGCGCCAGGCAAAACGGCGCGAGTTGAGCCAGCTCTTCCTGCTCAGCGGCCGGCTGCCGCTGATGCAGCGCAGCGCCCTGGAGGCCGGTGTTGAGTACCACCTCTTCAAACAGCTGGAAAAGCCCACCCCGCCGGGCGCCGAGGACGATCTGCGGGAGTTGAGCGGGGTGTTCCAGTTGGCCAACCTGTCCTCGTACCAGGGGTATCAGCTGACCACCATCCTGGGTTTCGACATCACCCGCCAGAACTTCGAGGTCGAGGCCACCCGCACCCGCACCCGGGGTTTCCTCACCATCTACGCGGGGGTAGAGCGATGAGCGCCCGGTGGTTGCTCCTGCTGCTGGTATTGGGCTGTGGGGATCGCCACCTCCCGGCAGTGGTGAATCCCGGAAATGGCGAAACGCCCGTGGGCCTGGAGGCGGCGATCCGCGCGGCGGTGGGGGCTGATTCGGTCAGCGGGGAGCAGTTGCTGTCGCTGGAGCAGTTGGACGCGGCGGGCCGGCAGATCTCTTCGCTGGCGGGCATCGAGCGTTTGCCCAACTTGCGCCAGCTCTATCTGGCGCGCAATCAGGTGGCAGACCTTTCCTCCCTGGCGGGCCTGGCCCATCTCCAGGTGCTCGATCTCTCTGAGAACCATGTGCGCGACCTCTCCCCCCTAGCTCGCCTCGGGCAGTTGACCCACCTCAATCTGGACGACAACCAGATCAGCGAGCTGTCGGCACTGCGCGGCCTGGTCCGTTTACAGGTTTTGAATCTGGAGAACAACCAGGTGGCCGATCTGGGCCCCTTGCGCCTGTTGCGGCAGTTGCGCAGCGTCGAGGCCTCGGGCAACCCGCTCAGCGAGGAAGCGGTCAGCAGCCTGCGCGCCCAGGGGGTGAAGGTGAGTTATTTCCGACCCGGTTTCCGCTTTGTCGACGCCCGGTTGGAAGGCCAGGTGCGCGGGGCGCTCAGAAAACCCACGGGGGATCTGAGCGAGGAAGACCTGCTGAACGTCACCACGCTGGTGGTGCCGGCGGGGGTGCGCAATCTAGAGGGTCTGGAACGGCTGAAAAACCTCGAAAAGTTATCCGTCTTCGCCACCCAGGTCGAGGATCTCGGCAGTTTGAGTGGCCTGTCCAGACTGGTCGACCTGCAGGTGAACAACACCCAGGTAGAGGACCTTGGGCCATTGGCGCTGCTGGTCGGCCTCCAGAGTCTGACCCTGATCAACAACCGCATCTGGGACCTGAGCCCGCTGACCGGGCTGCGCCTGCTGGGGCGCCTGGATTTTGGGGACAACCAGGTGGTGGAGCTGGGTCCCTTGGCGGGTCTGAACCGGATCTCCTACCTGAGTTTTGCCGACAATCAGGTCGCCGACCTGGGACCCCTGGTCCGGCTGCGCCGGCTCGAGGCGCTGCACTTCTCGGGCAACCAGGTGCATGACTTGAGCCCGCTGCAGTCCATGGGCGGGATGTCGGACCTGGATTTCTCCGGCAATGCGGTGGTCGACCTGAGCCCCCTGGCAGCGTTGGGCGCCATGGAGGTGCTCTATTTCAGCGGCAACCAGGTGGTGGACCTGGGTCCGCTGGCCGGGCTCGGCAACCTGTTGCGGCTGCGCTGCGACGGCAACCTGGTGGAGGACCTTGCGCCGCTGCAGGGACTGCTCAAGCTCAAGTCGGTGGACCTGCGCAACAATCCGCTCGGCGGCGCGGCGGTGGCGGAGCAGGTGGCGCTGCTCGAAGGCCGCAAGGTGCGGGTGCAGCGATGAGGCTGCTGCTGCTCCTGCTGGTATTGCTGGTCCTGCCTGCGGCGGGGGAGAAATTGGTGGTGGGCCGGGGTGGATTGCCCTGGACCGAGGTGCAGGAGACCAGCCAGTTTGTGTTGCTGGCCGAGGATTCGCTGTGGATCTGGCCGGCGCCGGCGGGGGAGAACCTAGCCCTGGGGACGTTGGCGCGGGCGGGCAGCGTGCGTGCAGTGGTGGTGGAGGAGGGAGTGCCACGGGTGGTGGATTCCCCCTCGCTGGCGCGGCTGCTGGATGGGGACGAGGGCACGGCCTTCGACCCGGACGAGGAGGGCCTGCTGCGGCAGCTCGAGGTGTACGTAGATCTGGGTGGGGTCTTTCGCATCAACCGGGTAAGGTTCTTTCCGCGCCTCGACAACAGCCATCGCCAGCGTTTCCCGCAGGCATTCAGCCTGGGTCTGGAGCCAGGTGCCGACCCGTACTTCGCCCAGCTCTTCCGGCTGGTGTTTTTCCGCGAAGGCCCGCCCATGACCGAACCCGCCACCGCCCTGAGCGCGTACAACTACGCGCCGTTGATCACCTTCACCTCCTCCAGACCCAACGAAAAAAGTGTGGTGGATTGGCCAGGCACCCAGCAGGTGACCGGGCTGCGGCAGGCCCGCTTTCTGCGGCTGCAGACGGCGCTCAACCAGCCCTGGGAGCTGGCCGAGCTGGAACTCTACAGCGACGGCACGGCCCCGGAGGGGGAATTCGTCTCCAAGCCGCTGCTGGCCACCGGGGAGCCGGTCTGGGGCCAGGTGCAGTACGAGGGGGGCCAGCTGAGCCGGCTGCCGGTGGTGCTGCAGGCCCGCACGGGCCCGGACGAGGACCCCTTTCACTATTTCATTCTCGTAGGGGAACGCGAGGTGCAGGTGAGCCGCGAGGCCTGGGAGGTCATCGAAACCATCGAGGGGGCGGCGGTGCAGGGGCCGGTGCGGCCCAATCCGGGCTGGAGCACCTGGCAGACGGTGGAGGAGGGGATCGTGCGCAGCAAGGGCCCGAATGCCTATCTGCAGTTCCGCTTGCGCCTGCTGCAGCCGGGGATCAAGATCGAAAGATTGATATTTGAATACGATACCCGGCCCCTGGTCCGGGCCCTGCGCGCCGAGGTCAGCCCGCTGGTGGTGGCAGTGGGGGCCGAGACCGCCTTCACCCTCTCGACAGTGCTCGACATCCGCAGCGGCGACACGGGCGTGCGCTACTTGCAGATTCTCACCCCGGCCCAGTTGGCGGCGGTGGACAGCGTGAGAGTAGACGGCCGGCCGGTGGTTTATACCTCCGGGGTGGAACCGGGCCGGGGTTTCACCATCAACCTGTGGGAGCGCCCGCAGCAGGACGGCAGTTTGGTGCAGGTCTTTTTCAGGGCGCGGGTCTTTGCCGACGGCACCCCCTTTGTGCTGCGCGGCCTGGACCGGCGGCTCAGCGCCGGTGCCATCGATTCGGCCTACCAGTACGCCGGCGAGGAAGACGTGGACCCCGCCACGCTGGGAGCGGGATTGGTGGTGCGCCTGGGCACGGTGGAGAACCCGGTGTTGGCGCCCCTGCGCCCGCAGGCGGCCTTCTTCAGTCCCAACGGGGACGGGCACCGCGACCACTTCAACCTCGAGTACGATCTGCTCAAGCTGACCCGGCCGGCACCAGTGCTCTTCCGGGTGTACGACCTGTCCGGGCGGCTATTGCACCTGGGGCAGGGGCTGGAGCAGAGCGGGGGTTATGTGCGCCTGTGGGACGGCCGCGACACCGCCGGGCAGTTGGTGGCGCCGGGCTTGTACTTGTACCAACTGGAGGTGCAGGCCGACCAGGGCGCCGAGCGCCGGCAGGGGGCGGTGGGGGTGGGGTACTGAGGGCTCAGTGGCGGAAGCTGGGAAAGTAGGAATACCCCTCCAGATCGATCTCTCTCCCCGGCTGTGCCCAGGATATCCCGAGTTCTGAAAACAGCGCCCGCTTCTCGCAGGCCCGCCGCACCACCTCGCCGAGGCCCTCGACGGTGACTGCCTGGTTTTTGGGATCTACCCGCCGCAGGCCGGCAGGCAGTTCGCGGATGGGTGAGGACTCGAAGCTGCCGCAGACACAGAGGGTCTGGGTGCGGGTAACGATGAGGGGGCAGGCCAACTGGTCGCGGTGGCCGGCCACCACCTCGGCCAAGTCGTGCAGCACCAGGGGCTCGCCCTGGTGGGTATACTGCTCGCGGCGGCCATCGGCCCACTGCACCCGGATTCCTCCGTGGTAGTCCAGCGCTGCCTGCCCCAACGCCCCGCCCAGGGTGAACACCGGGTCGAAGCGCTCTTCAGTGCAATGGCTGACGGCAAAAAACACCTCGACCCCCTCGGCCGACTGCATACGAAACACCGCGGTGTCGGCGGACTCGATGGCGTTGGCCCGGTAGAGTTCGGCCTGCAGCGCCAGGGGGGTCAGCGCCTTGCCCGGCTGGTCGGAACCGAGGAAACACAGGGTGTTGACCGCGTGGGCCAGGGCGTTGTTATGCGGGCTGTCCAGGGCCCAGGCGTCGCCCACGGCGAGGCGGCCCGCCCAGTTGTTGCGGGCGTAATAGGCCGGGTCGCGGGGCCAGCCCCCGCAGGCTTTGATCCATTGGATTTTCCCCAACCTCCCCGCGCAGATCCACTCTTTGAGCAGCCGCACGTCGGGCCGGTAGAGGTGTTGGTAACCCACGGCGCAGAGGCGGCCTGCCTGCCGGCGGGCCGCCTCCATGGCGTCGAAATCCTGGATGGAGCCGGCGGCCGGTTTTTCGACCAAGACGTGGCAGCCGGCCTCCAGCGCCATAATGGTCATCGGGCGGTGCAGGGGGATGCCGGTGGGGATACAGACGATCTCCAGTTGACCGCGCAGGTGAGCCAGCATCTGGCGCAGCGAGGTGAAAACCTCCACCCCGCGCGCCCTGAGGACCGCCAGGTCGGCGGCGTAGAGTTCCTGATCGGTGGGAATGGCCACCTGGGCGACCTGGCGGCCCAGGCCGGCTTCCTCCACCTTGGCTACATACTGGCGGTGGCTCTGGGCAAAACCACCCATGCCGACGATGCCGATCCGGGGTGTTTGCATGGCGGGCTCCTGGAATGAGGGGTATCCCAGAGTAATAAGGGGCAGCGGCCAGAGCAAGCCGCGCCCTGCCTTGCCGGGGAAGGGGTGTTTGCGTACCCTGAGCAGAAAGACCCCGGGGAGGACGCCATGAGTGCCGCACTGCGTGTTGCCGCCATCACCACCATCTACCACGCCTGGTCCCACGCCGACGCCATCCTCACCAAGTTTATGAAGGGCATGAGCACCGACGAGGGCTGTTTCCCGCCCGAGGTCGAACTGGTCTCCCTCTACCTCGATCATGTGCTCGAGAACGACATCGGGGTGGGGCTGGCCGCCCAACACGGGGTGACCCGGTATCCCAGCATCCGCCGCGCCCTGCACGCCGGGGACAGCAAGCTCAACGTCGACGCGGTGCTGCTGATCGGCGAACACGGGGATTACCCCTGGAACGAGCGGGGCCGGCACATGTACCCGCGCCGTTATTTCTTCGAGCAGATCGCCGGGGTTTTCGCCGAGAGCGGGCGGGTGGTGCCGGTCTTCAACGACAAACACTTTGCCTATGACTTTGCCGACGCCCGCTGGATGTGGGACCGGGCGCAGCGGTTGAAGATCCCGCTGATGGCGGGTTCCTGCCTGCCCCTGGCCTGGCGCAACCCCTGGCTCGAGCACCAACTAGACACCCCCATCGAGGAGGCGCTGGCGGTGGGTTTCGGCGGGATCGAGGCGTACGGGTACCACACCATCGAGACCTTGCTGTGTATGATCGAGCGCCGCACCGGCGGCGAGAGCGGGGTGGCGGCGGTGCAGTGCCTGGAGGGCGAGGCGGTATGGGAGGCGCGGGGGCGGGGGCAGTGGTCGGGGGAGCTGGGCGAGGCCGCCGCCAACGCCGTCGAGGACCGGCGGCCCGGTCGTATGGAGGAACTGGTCAAGAAGCCGGCAGTTTTCCTCATCGAACACACCGACGGCCTGCGGAGCGCGGCGCTGATGCTCGATGGCTGTGTGCAGCACTGGTCCTATGCCTGCCGCAGCCGGGGCCAGGTGTTGGCTGCCGAGTGTTACCTGCAACCCGATGGGCCCGGGGCCAGTTTTGGCTACCTGAGCCGCAACATCCAGCGCTTCTTCCAGACGGGCCAGGCGCCCTATCCGCCCGAGCGCACCTTGTTGGCCACCGGCATCATCGACGCGGGGATGAATTCGCGCCACGAGGGCCATCGGCGCATCGAGACGCCCTGGCTGGCCATCCCATACCAGTCCTACACCAGCCTGCCGGAACGGCCGCGCGGGCCGCGTCCCTGCGGGGCCAGCCTGCGCCGGGACGCGCCGGATCTGCTGCTGCCCTGGCGCAGCTGAGACGCCCAGCCTGCCCGAGGAGAGGCCGACGCTAATAGCCGCTGCGCTCTGTAGGGTGATTTTCGACAAGGGGTGCCCGCCCTGCGACTGTTCCGGAGAGCAGTGAGGAGCGGGATCAGGACCGGGCCCGCACCCAGTGCGGGAAATCGGCGCCCCGCCCGCCCGCGTCGGTAGGCTGGCGCGGATCGCCGCCGTCGCGGTTCATCACCCACAAGGCAGGCATCTGCGGTACTTCGGGGTGCGGGCGCGGCTTGGCGCCTTCAGGGTTGCGCCTCGATGGTGGCCAGTTCCTCCCAGCGTTGGGTCCGCTCCGCGATCAGCGCCTCTAGGGCCGCCAGCCTGGCCTTGGCCTGGGCGACCGCCGCGCCCTGGCGCAGCAGCGCCGGATCGGCCAGGGAGGCGTAAAGCTGAGTGCGCTCTTGTTCCAGGCCATCGATCTCCTCTGGCAGCGAGGCCAATTCGCCGGCCTCCTTGAAGCTGAGGCGCTTTTTCTTGGCGCTGCGGATGCCTCCAGCGCTGGGGGGGATCTGTCTGGGCGGCGCGGTCGGTGCTGCCAGGGGCGGCGGTCGCTGCCGCAGCCAATCGGAGTAACCGCCCACGTATTCGCCGACCTTGCCGCCGCCTTCGAGGACCAGGGTGCTGGTGACCAGGTTGTCGAGGAAGGCGCGGTCGTGGCTGACCAGCAGCAGGGTGCCGGAAAAATCCAGCAACAACTCCTCGAGCAATTCCAGGGTCTCCAGGTCCAGATCGTTGGTGGGTTCGTCGAGGACCAGCAGGTTGAAGCTGCGGGTGAAGAGCCGGGCCAGGAGCAGGCGGTTGCGCTCGCCGCCCGAAAGCACCCCTACCGGAGTGCGGGCCCGCTCGGCGGGAAAGAGAAAATCCTGGAGGTAACCCAGCACGTGTTTGCGCCGGCCCTGGATCTCGACAAAATCGCTGCCCTCGGCGACGCTGTCGAAGACCGTGCGCTGGGGGTCGAGTTGCACGCGGAGCTGGTCGAAGTAGGCCACCTCGAGGCCGACGCCCAGCCGGAGGGAACCCGTATCCGGGGGCAATTCGCCGAGCAGCAGCCTTAGCAGGGTGGTTTTGCCCGAGCCGTTGGGGCCGACGAGGCCCACCCGGTCGCCGCGCATGATCAGGGTGTCGAAATCGCGGATGATCGGGCGCCCGTCCCGCGAGAAGTTGATCCCGCGCGCCTCGATGACCAGCCGGCCCGAGCGATCGGCCTCCTGGGCCTGCATGCGAGCGGCGCCGGTGCGCTCGCGGCGGGCACCCCGCTCGCGGCGCAGGGCCTCCAGCGCCCGGACGCGCCCCTCGTTGCGGGTCCGGCGGGCCTTGATGCCGGTGCGGATCCACGCTTCCTCACGGGCCAGTTTTTTGTCGAACTCCGCCCATTCCCGCTCCTCGACTGCCAGCGCCGCATCCTTGCGTTCGAGGTAGGTGTCGTAGTCGGCGCCCCAGTCCACCAGGCGCCCCCGGTCCAGCTCGGCGATGCGGGTGGCCACCCGCCGCAGAAAGGCGCGGTCGTGGGTGACAAAAAGCAGGGTGAGTCGCCTTTCGACGAGGAAGGTCTCTAACCAGTCGACGGCTTCGAGAT
>SXGU01421794.1_pt1 | contig 13192 bp, 5 predicted proteins | sample 3174531 | NCBI WGS metagenome assembly SXGU01 (sample SAMN11356863, study PRJNA531348) | freshwater metagenome | isolation source: freshwater sample F1-140 | place: China: Fuxian Lake, Yuxi | collected 2017-12-25 | reverse complement strand
TAAAACTTACAAATGGTCAAATATGGGAACAATCTGAATATTATTATTGGTATCATTATACATATAATCCAAAAATATTGATATATAAATCAAAATTTGGAGGGTATAAAATGCAAGTTGATGGGATTAATAAGTCAATCAGAGTTACACGTTTGAAATAAAAAATATATGTGATATAATTCAGGTTGTTTATATATACCTACTCCACATTTCCTTCGGGAAGTTCAAGAGTTTCAATTGATTGGATTTCTTTTCCACCAATTCCTTGAATTGAAGAATACATATCTATTGTATTTTTAATTACTTTATCAAGTTGTTTTTCTCGTTTTTTCCATATACTTTCCATTGCGTCTCGTTCTTTATTTATTTGACTTCTCATTGTTGTATATCCTTCCACAATTGCTTCAACTTGCATTTTAAATTCGCTACTTGTCAAATATTCGTACAGCAAATTCATTTTGTCACTTTTATTTTCTTGTAAAGTTGTAGCAGTTTTTATTTTAATAACCATTTCTCTCAAAATAAAACATAGTGATTTAAATTCTTCAAATGTGCAAATCCAAACACCTTCTTTTGTTCCCATTCTGTTCATATCTTTTGGCATTGTTTCAGTCACTAAAATTCCTAACTCAATTTTTTTTTCACGCATATCATTTTTGAATTTTTCAATCCAATCACTTCCAAAAGTTTTTGTACGTTTACTTTCGTAATAAATTTTTCCACAGTTTTTAATTTCATGAGTATTTACGGTTTGAATACAATCACCACCTTTTACTCCTTTCCCGATTTCTTCAATTGTATCAAGTGGAAATTTATTTTTTAGATAATTTTCAATTGCCAATTCTTGAACTTCTCCTTGTAGTTGAATTGAACCTTGATTTTGTTTTCGTTGCATTTCATCAGTTAATTTTTTTTGGTCATCAATTTGTTTTTGATAACCAAGAATTTGCAATTGATGTTCTCCTTCTACTGATTTTCGTATTTCGTTTTCTTTATCTTGAAGAATTAAACTAAATTTTTGTTCATAGTCAAGTTTTGTTTTTGATTCAATTTCTTGATTTTCTCTTTTGAGTTTTTCGTTATCTGCTTTTGTTTTATTGAGTTCTTTAATTTGGTTGCTTTTTTCATTTAATTCCTTTTGCATTTCATTAAATTGAGAAGATTTTTCATCTTCAATTTCTTTTCTTAAGTTTTTTGTTTTATCATGTACTAGTTTTGGCAATTCTTTATTCACTCGTTCTTGAAAGATTTGATTTTCATTTTGTTTTTTTTGTTCAAACTCATTTTCTTTTTCTTTTAGTTGTTGTTCTCTTGTTTGGAATTCTTTTTCTTTTATAGATTGAATTTGATTATACAAAACTTTATCAACTTCAATTCCAGTATTACATTTTGGGCATTTGATTTTTATTTGAGTATTCATTTTGATTTTAAATTTTTTCCTGTGATAATTTTTATTCCTTCTAAAACTAAATTTTCTTCTATAAATTGAATTTGGGAAATTTTATTTTTAAACATTTTTGAATTTCCTCCAGTTGCAATTATGTTTGCTTTTCCAATTTCAGATTCAATTCGTTTTATCATTCCAGTTATTCCATCTACAATTCCAAATAAAATTCCCGATTGTATGCTTTCAACTGTATTTTTTCCAATTGATTTATTTGGAAAATGAAGTTCAACTTTAGGAAGTTTTGCTGCTTTTATATGTAAAACAGAAGAAATTGTTTCAACTCCAAGTGTTATTGCTCCACCGAGATAATCTCCATTTTTTGCAATCACATCATAAGTTATTGCAGTTCCAAAATCAATTACAATAGAAGGACCACCATATTTTTTGAATACGGCAACAGCATTACAAATTCTATCTGCTCCAACTGAATTTGGATCTTCATAAAGAATTTTTATTCCCAAGTTTAATTCATTGGAAATAATAATTGGTTCAATATCAAAATATTTTTTTGACATCAATTCATAAGCAAAAGTTAAGTTTGGAACGACTGATGCAATTCCAATTGATTTGATTTTGTCAATGTCAATATTATTATGTTCGCAAAGTAGTTTGATGAAATGAAAAATTTCATCTTCGGTTCTTACTATTGCAGATGAAAGTCGCCAACTTGAAATTAAATTTTCTTTTTTAAAAATTCCAATAACTGTATGTGTGTTTCCGATATCTATTGCAAGTAACATAATTTTTTATTTTATATAATCTACTGATGAAAAATTTTTTATTTTATTGTTAATATTTACAAGAAGTTCTCCATTTGGGTTAACATCAATTGCCGTTCCTTCAAGTGTAACACCATTTTGAGAAAGTGTAATTTTTTTTCCACAAATATCTGAATAAGATTTCCAAATTTCAATTGTGTTGTTATAGTTATTCAAAAAATTTTCGTAACGAAAATTTATGTTTTGAATTAAATTTTTAAAAAGTTCCACTCTATCTATTTCTAAATTTAACTCATTTGAAAGTGAAGTTGCAATTTCACTTATTTCGTTTGAGAACTTTTTTTGATTCACATTTAATCCAATTCCAACAACTACAAACTCAATTTTTCCATTTTTAGAAACTGTTTCAATAAGTGTTCCGCAAATTTTTTTTTCATTAAACAAAATATCATTTGGCCATTTGCAAATAAAATTTCCGTTGAAATTTTGTTTTAGAACTTCAATTATCGCAACAGAAAAAAGAAAGGGAAGAAGTTCAAGTTTTAAATTTTTTTGCGAGAGAATTATTGAGAATGTTAAATTTTTTCCTTTTTCAGAAAACCATTTTCGTTGGTGTTTTCCATAACCATTTGTTTGATAATCTGCAATTACAATTGTTCCCATTTCGTTTTGGGAAGCAATTTTTTTTGCGTATAAATTTGTAGAATTTGTTTCTTCAAAATATAAAATTTTATTTCCAATTTTATTTTTGAACAAAACCTCTAACTCCATAAATCTCAATTTTCTACTTTTCTAATTTCGTATTGCGCAAAAAATTCGGTTCGCAAGTTTGAGGGAATTGAAATTAACCATTTATTTATATTTACGATTGTAGAATTTATATCATACAATTTATCTGCGTACTGATAATCTATTTTTTCTTTGAGTGCGATAAGATATAATGCTTCAATGTCGCTATTTTTATCTTCCGGTAAATAACTTATAAATTTCATTCCAATGTTTTGCATTTTGTTTTCGTAAACTTGAACGGTTTTATTTGCAGAATGAAAACTATTTTCAATGTGTTTATTTGGAATCAACATTTGAACCGAATCGTTAGATAAAATTGCGAATAGATAAATGTAGCAATCTTTAGTAGAAGTGATTTTAAATTTTAACTCATCACCTTTATTTTCTTTAATCAATAAAACGGGATTTTCAATTTTTATTTCTACTTGAAATGCATTGTCAATATTTTGTGGTTCTTCAAATACTTGTGCTTCAATTTTTGTAATGCATGTAACAAAATCTTTTTCTGTAGTAATATTTTGAGATAAAATTTTTTCTTCAACAATTTTTCCATATGAAGAATTTCTACTTAAAGTTGAAAATGCATCTGTTATTTTTGAAAATTCATTTTCACCTATTTCACTTCTTTTGTAATAAGTTTCACTTGCAACTTTTATTCCCACAACTTGCTCAATTGCATTTTGTCTTGCAATTTCAAGAGATTTTCTTTTACACTCGTCAATATTTTTTCCGGTAAATGTACCTTCACCATTAGCAATTTTTGGTTCTTGCGAAAAAGATATTTGAAATAATATGAAAAACAAAACTAAGTATTTCATTTTTTTCTTTTTGTTTTATAAAATAAATATACATAAGATTTTATATTTCTATTTTTTCAAAATCATTTGTTGTCAAAAAATAAAATATTTCCCAAATGTATTTATTGACTAAAACTATGATTTGTATCACATATTTGTAGTGGAAAAATTTTCCTATTTATTATAATAAAGTGGAATTTTTTTTCAGTTCAATTGATTTACATTATGTGAAAATGACTTTACCTATTAGGTAAACTACTTTACATGCCATGTAAACGACTTTACACTACATGTAAACCACTTTACATGTCACGTGAATCACTTCACATGCCACGGGAATGACTTTACACTATACGTAAACCACTTCACATGACACGGGAACGACTTTTTGTATAGTAAAAAGTGGTTTTTTGTACCAAAACGGGATTTTTTTGGAATAATTCCCCGTCTCTAAAAAACAAAAATGGGACACAAATAAACTTCGTGTCCCATTTTTTAACGACGATAACTAAAAACTTATTTTATCAAAATCATTTTCTTCATTTCGGAAAAATTATTTGTCGTGAGTTTGTAAAAATAAATTCCACTGTTTAAGTTTGTTGCGTCAAAATCAATTTCGTAAAATCCACTTTCCATTTCTTCATTGTTTATTAGTGTTTTTATTTCTCGTCCAAGAATATCATAAATCTTTAATGATACAAACTCCATATCAACTAACGAAAACGAAATTGTTGTATTCGGATTAAATGGGTTTGGATAATTTTGCGAAAGTAAAAATTCTGTTGGTAAATTTCCTTGATATGAATTCAACCACAAAGTATTTCGCAAACTATTTCCACGTTGTAAAAATGAACTCTCAAAAAGCATTTTATTGCCATCAATTTGAAGTGGAGAAATACTAATAATATCAGTATCGTTGAGTGTTGAATAAAAAGCAGAATTGATTTCAACAAGTGAATTTTTTACTGCTTCATAATCAAAACTACTTCCGTTATATTTCCATTTTGTCATTATTGTATCAATTTTTATTGCCATATTTCCCAAACTCATTCCATCAAAAATACTTCCATCTTTTTCATATATCAAATCAATAAAACCAGTTGGAGTAATTCCATATAAACTTGCTCCAACATTGATTTTGAAAATTGTAAATTGTTCCGCAAGTGGATTATTATATACTTTACGAGTAAGTTTTTGGAGTTTCAAAAATACTTTTGCTTTTTTTCCTTCAACACGAATTGAATCAAATGGTTTGGAAGAAAGTGTGTGTGCTGATGTATAAAATTTTGAAACATCAGTTCCAGTTTTCCAATACATCCATCCATATTGTTTCAAACTATCTTGATGAGTTTGTGGAAGTCCAAGTGTAATACCTTTTAAATACTTCGCAACAGTATCACGAACATTTGCAACTGTTACAACCTTATTTTTTACTGAAAGTTTATTTGCTTTCAATGAAAAATCAATTGATGAAATAAATGTTCTGAATTTACTTGTATCTTTAAATATACTTACAAATTGAACAGTTGAATTTTCATTGCTTTGAAGTGTAAATGAAATGTTTTCATTTTGTGAAAGTATATTTGTGTCATTGAATAAAACCGCAATCAAATCATACAACAAACTATCGTTGCGAGAAATGGAATAATTTCCCGGAATTAAATTTTCCAATACAATTGAAAAACTATTTTGAGTTGTAATGAGTTCGTTATTGTTGTAAATTGAAGTAGTCCACTCTTTTTCACTTCTATCATCAGTTGTAGAAATATCATTGTCTCCATCAATATAATTTTCTACTGTAAGTGTTGCATATCTATACTCTGCAAAATTGTAATTTGAATTTTCTGAACCAGAAGTTGAAACAATTTCATATGTAGAATTTTCAATAACTCCATTTTCATAACTTGGAGATGAAAACACACTATAACTTCCACTTTGTAAGTTTGTGAAAATATATTCTCCATTTGCGTTTGTTTGCACACTATCAATGAAAGAAGAATTTTTGGAAAGATAAATTGTTGCATTTTCAATTCCTGTTTCATTGTTATCAAGTGTTCCATTTGCATTTAAGTCGTGATATTTTTTTCCACTAATTGTTGAAGGATAAAAAATATCAAAATAATTTTCCACACTTTGAAATCCACTTGTAATTGTATATTGTTTTTGTGTTGAAGAATTTATAATATTGGAATTTGAAACCGCAAAAACATTAATACTTAAATTTCCACTTCGCAAATTTGAAATTATAAAATTTCCATTTGCATCAGTTGAACTTGTATCATTGATATTATTATTTAATGCTACAATTTTTGCATTAGAAATTCCAATTTCATTTGCATCTTTTGTTTGATTTCCATTCAAATCGTTGAAAACATTTCCACTTACAAAACCAAGTTTGAATATGCCAAATTTTTGAAAACTTGTTTCACCACTTTGAATTAAAATTGAAACTTGAGATTGTGGAAATGTTTGTTCAGAATTATTTGGAAGTTCAATTGCAATAGAATAATTTCCCGAAAGTAAAGAAATGAAACTATAATTTCCACTTGCGTTTGTAATAACGGAATCAACTTTTGCTCCACTCAATTTTACTTTTATATTTTGAACTCCAACTTCATTTCCATCTTGAATAGAGTTACCATTTATATCCTCAAATACAATTCCGGAAATTGTTCCATATTGAAACACTCCAAAATTTTTATCAATTGCGTTTGTTCCACTTGTAAGATAAAAAGAATATGAAGATAGTGTTGGAAAAGTTGAAATAAATCCACTTTGCAAAGAAAGAGAAACATTGTAATTTCCAATTCTAAGAGATGAGAATGTGTAATTTCCATTTTCATTTGTAATAACGGAATCAAGTTTTTCTCCACTTAATTTTACTTTCCAATTTGAAACACTGTTTTCACCAACATCTTTAATTCCATTTCCGTTGTTATCTACAAATACAATTCCACTAATAGAACCATATTGAGAATTTCCAAAATTTTTATCTGTAATATTCATTCCACTTGAAGGAACACTAAATGAGTGGGTATTTATTGGAAATGTTTGATACCAATTATTTTGGATAACTTCAGTTAAAGTATAGTTTCCAATTTTAAGTTTTTCATAGACAAAATTTCCACTTGCATCAGTAAAAAATGAATCAGTTTTTGATCCACTTAGTTTTACTTTCCAATTTGAAATTCCACTTTCGTTTGCATCTTTAATTCCGTTTCCATTTTCGTCATAAAAAATGTTTCCATTTAACTTTCCATATTGAAACACACCAAAATTTTTATCAATTACATTTTGACCCGCAGAAAGATTTACTGTATGAGTTTCTCCATTTGGATAAGTCAATATCCATCCATTTTGAGTTTCTTCACTTATAGTGTAACTTCCCGCAGAAAGAGATGAGAATGTGTAACTTCCATTTGCATTTGTAATAACGGAATCAACTTTTGTTCCACTTAATTTTACTTTTATATTTTGAATTCCAGATTCATTTGCATCTTTAATTCCATCTCCATCATTATCTAAAAACACAACTCCTGTAATACTTCCCAATTGTAAATAGTTTCCAAAATTTTTATCAACAACATTTTGACCCGCAGAAAGATTTACTGTATGAGTTCCTCCATTCGGATAAGTCAATATCCATCCACTTTGAACTACTTCACTTATGGTGTAAGTTCCCGCAGAAAGATTTGAGAATGTGTAAATTCCGTTTGCATCAGTAATAAATGAATCAACTTTTGCTCCATTTAGTTTCACTTTCCAATTTGAAAGCATGCTTTCATTTGCATCTTTAATTCCATTATTGTTTGCATCATTGAACACTGTTCCACTTACACTTCCTAAAAGAACTTGTGATTCATTTAATGTTATACCATCTAAAAATAAACTTTGTCCATCGTTATCTTGATGATCAAATGCAAGATAAAAATTTCCATTGAAATTAAAATTAACTACAAACTCTTTGTAAGTTCGCGAATATATATTTGGATTTCCACCAGTTGTATCACCAGTATAACATTTATAAATTGTTGTCGTAAAATTGGACGGCGTGTTACTTGTAGAAATTTTTACATACAAAGTATCAGGAGGATAAATTGAAGCGAAACCTCTTCTCACCCAAAATTTGAGTGTCTTTTGTCCTGTTCCTGAAACTATTTGTGAAGTAATTAACATTTTGCTTCCATTAGTTCCTGCTGCTTGAAAATCACAAAACGCATATCCACTTCCCGTGTGTGGAATATCGGTTTTTCTTATCCATCCACTTCCACTTCCAGCAACAACTGCATTTGTCCATCCACTTGGAGGAAACGTAGCAGATTCAAAACTTTCATTCACTAAAAACAATGAATAATTTCCAAAACTTTTATCAACAACATTTTGTCCAGAAGAAAGATTTATTGTGTGAGTTCCTCCATTTGGATAAGTCAATGTCCATCCATTTTGAATTTCTTCACTGATTGTATAAGTTCCAACTGGAATACTAATAAAAGAATAATTTCCACTTACATCAGTAAAAATGGAATCAATTTGTGGGCCATTTATTTTTACTTTCCAATTTGAAAGCCCAATTTCATTTGCATCTTTTGTTCCATTATTGTTTGCATCGTTGAATACTATTCCACTTATATTTCCTGAAGGTTTATAATTTCCAAAGTCCTTTCCTGTAATTGAATTTGCACTTGTAATTGTTACAGAATAAATTCCATTATTTGTTGGAAGTGTTTGTGTCCATCCTGTTTGCACAACTTGTGATACTTGATAATTTCCATCATTGAGTGAAAAAAAGTTGTAATTTCCATTTCCATCTGTCATCATTGAATCAACTTTTGCTCCACTTAATTTTACTTTCCAATTTGAAAGCATGCTTTCATTTGCATCTTTAATTCCATTATTGTTTGCATCATTGAACACTGTTCCAGCAATTGATCCAAGTTGAATTGTTGTAAATGGTGTTTCCCAAATTCCTCTTCCATAAGTTGCAGCACGAAGTTTATTTGATGAAAGATGAAATTCAAGTTCATTCACAATTACATTTGGAAGTCCTGTAGAAAATAGTTCCCAACTTGTTCCGCCATTTCCTGAATAATAAATTCCTACATCAGTTCCAACTACAATTTGTTCAGAATTGTTTGGATGAATTGAAATACAGTTTGTTGGAATACTTGGAAGTCCTGTTGACATATTTGTCCAACTTGTTCCTCCATTTATAGATTTTTGAACTTTAGTTGTTCCAAATCCTGAAATTGTAATATAAACAATTTGTGGATTTGTTGGATGTATAGCAATGTAAGTTACAAATCCTGCAACTCCTGTAGAAACTTCACTCCAGTTTGTTCCACCATTTGTTGTTTTAAAAACTCTTGAGCCATCTGAAACATAAAGTGTATTTGTATCAGATGGAGAAACTACAACATTATCAAATGTAGATCCAGTTAAAGCAGAACTAATTGCACTCCAACTATCTCCACGATTTACGGTTTTATAAACTTTTGTAGTTCCTAAATAAAGTGAACGAGGATTTATTGGATTTATAACATAAGGAGTAACCCATCCACCATCTTCAGTAATTCCACTACGTATACTTGAAAATGAAGTTCCTCCATTTGTTGTTCTATGAATGTCCCCATAATATAATTCACCATAACCAATTTGCTCATTTGAATAATCAATCAATGCTTCCATTCCATCACCACCAATAATTCTCCTCCATGCTCCACTTAAATATCTATCAGTGCCGTTATCTTGTGCTCCTGCATAAATTCTATTTACATTTGTTTGAGATGTTCCAAGCTTATAAAACTGAGTTACTGCCAAACCTCCTCCACTTAAATCAGTCCAACTACTGCCTCCATCTGTAGATTTAAAAATTCCGCCATCATTTCCTGAAAATATAGTGTTTGGTGAATTTGGCATAAATGTAAAACCATGCATATCAGCGTGAACATATGGATATCCTGCTCCACTATACCAATGTGAAATTTTTGTCCAATTTACTCCACCATCAGCAGATTTATACATATTTACGCCACCAACATAAACTGTATTTGCATTTGTAGGATCAGTATCTAAAACCAAATCATACCATCCTTGACCATCTGTTCCTGTTCCATCCCAAGATAAAACATTTGGAGAAGTAGATTGTTGTGTCCAAGTTGAACCATCATTTGTTGATTTATACAAACCATAATATCCTTGATTTGCATTCACATACAAGCCATAAATTGTAGATGGATATGATTGTGCAACCGATATTGCAATTCTTCCAAATCCAGAAGTTGGTAATCCACTTGTTAGTTTTGTGAAACTTGTTCCCGTATTTGTAGATTTATAAATTCCGTTTCCAGTATAAGCAGCATACCAAATTGTTGGATTAGTTTTATTTACTTCTAAATCTTTAAAATCACCTGTTGCTACTTGTGTCCAACTTACTCCTGCATTTGAAGATCTATAAACTCCATTACTTGTTGCAGAAAGAATTATATTTGCATCAGTTGGATGAACTATAACTGTGCTAATTCTTCTCACTTGAGATTGAGTCCAATTTAATCCGGTTTGATTCCAACTATTTCCACCATCTGTAGATTTTAAAATTCCAATACTATATGTATCATTCACATCGCCATCACCGGTTGCAATATACATTATGTCGGAATTAACAGGATCAAATGCAATTGAACTAACTCCAAGTGAACCAAAATTATCTGTATTTGTAGTCCAAGTTGTTCCACCGTTTGTAGATTTCCAAAGACCTCCAGCAGCAGAACCAGTAAAAATTATACTTGTATTTGTTGGATGAACTGCTACACAATTTATTCTTCCAACACCTCCTCCATTTGCTGGAATTACATTTGGACCAATCAAAGTCCAATTTGCAGATGCGTTTGATTTCTGATTTGGAAATTGAGACAAATGCGCTTCAATTTTTGTTTTCAAAATATCTGGTTGTGGCAAAACTCCACTTGGATATATACGACTTTCCCAAAACCACTCCCATCGTTTAAATTGTTTCCATCCAATTCCTTTTTGTTTAAAATCTTTTCCTTCCCAATGTTTCTTAAATTCTTCTTGAATTTTATAAAAATTTTGCTCCTCTTCTTTTGGAACATTTTCCATCCATTGTTGGGAATAAGAAATGGAAAAAACAAAAATGAAAAAATTGATAAGTAATATATTTTTTAGTTTCATAACAGAATTGGGTTTAGTTGCATTATAAAATATGTTTATGGACAAATGAATATATGTAAAAGTTTATGTTATTCAAAATTAAGTTCATCAAAATTCTTTTTTAGAAAGAAATTCTGCATCAAGTTGATATTCAATTCCAAAATGAAATGAAGTTGGAGATGCGGGATAAAAATATTTTTGACTTCCAACAACTTGGTAATATTCATCCATAATTGGTAAAATAAATCCCGTATAATTGAATTCTTTTCCAAGTAAATTTTCCATATCAAAATACATACGAATATTTTTCTTTTTGTAAGCAACACGAAAATTTAAAACCGTATTTTCTTGTAAAGAACTTGTATTTCCATCATCTAAAAACTGACTTCCACGATATACCAAAGAAACTGTTCCTGAAATATTTGTCTTATGTTTGTATGTTGCTCCAATTGATGCTGTATGTTTTGGAATTGATTTTAAAAATTTGTTTTTGTTTTCCCCATCTTCAAATTTAACTTCGGTATAAGAATGATTTACAAACATATTTGCATTTGGGAAAAAATTTAGATGCAAACTATTTTCAATTCCAAAATGAGATGTTTTCAAAATATTTGCATAGCGAAATTGCGACATATCAAAATCAATTTCATCATCAATTTTATTGAAATAAATTGATGTTTGAAGTTCAGCATAAAGTTTTCTTTCAATAATTCTTCCGCGATTGTAAAACCCAATTTCAAAATTAACTGCTTTTTGTGGTTTAAGTTCATTATTGGAGAATGAAATTCCCATAATTTTTCTTTGGTCAAAAAGTTGTTCCAAAGTTGGTGATTTAAACGAGCGAGAAACATTTGCATAAACATTCAAATCATAAACTGGAATATCGTTTTCAATAATATTTGCAAGTTGATAGTTTAACCCAATTTTTGGAGAAAATAAATTTTGTGAAATATTTTTTCCAAACATATCATATTTATCATCGTAAGAATCAAATCTAAAACCAGAATTCATTTTTAAAGTTGGAATAATTGGAACTTCATTTATCAAAAATAAACCAATCTTTTGACGAGTTCCAAATCCACTTGCTAGCCAAATTTTTTCAATGTCAAAATATTGGTTTTCAATTCTTTGGTTTTCAATTTCACCACCAAAAACAAATTTATATGGAACATCTTCAATTGTATCACTCACATTGAAAACAAAATCAAATAAAATTGATTTTGTCAAAAGTTTTTTTTCTTGTGTATCAAAAAAATATGCTGCAACTGGATAAGTTTTCATTATGCTAGAATTTTTTTCTGAATAATTTAAGCTTGTAGAAAATTCAAAAAAATGAGAAAATATTTTTTCAAATTTCATTGATCCATTGAAGCGATTTTCTTGTGTATTATCTCTATCGTAACTTGAATTATTTTGAGTTCTATCATTTGTAATTTCGTCTTCGGTAAGTGGAGATGGTGTATCAAAATTATTTTCCAATTTATTGAATTGAAAATTGAGAAGTGAAGTGTTATTTATTGGAACAAAAATTTTTGTTCTAAAACTATTTTCTTTCCAATTGCTATGTTTTCTAAAACCTTGCGAATTAGAGTTATGAAAACTCAATTGATAAGTGAGTTGTTTTATTTGTCCATTTGTTGAAACAGAAAAATTGTTTTCATTGAAACTTCCACCATCTAAAGTAAGTGAAATTGTAGATGGCTTTTTTCTTTCCGTTGTAATGTTGATTGTTCCTCCCATTGATAAATCACCATATAGAGATGAAGTTGCTCCTCTTACAACTTCCATCTTTGAGATTTCATTCGTATTTACTAAACTCCAATTTACACATCCATTTTCAATATCGTTTATTTTCATTCCATCAACATAAACTGTTACATATTCTGCTTCTCCTCCACCATAAAACCCACGAGTTAAAATAGTTGATTTCTTTCCAATTCCATCTTGTTTAAAAACTGTAAATCCAGGAATAAAACTTATCAAATCAGAAAAATTACTTGTCGGCAAAACAGAAATATAGTTTTGCGTAAATAGTGAAGATGAAGTTGTAGAAGAAGAAATTTTATTTTCAATTCTTTCAGAAATGATAACGACTTCATCAACTTTATATTCAGGAGGTTTCATAGTTCCACCTTCTCGTTTGAGTTCAAGAAGTGGTTTGCCATAAACTAATATAGTTCTAACTCCTCCCTCCATTTTTGGAATGACTATTTTTTGACGAATATTTTTTTTCTTTTTCGACAAATTAGAGTTTACTTCAACTGTATCTTGTG
>SXGU01393387.1_pt1 | contig 13192 bp, 11 predicted proteins | sample 3174531 | NCBI WGS metagenome assembly SXGU01 (sample SAMN11356863, study PRJNA531348) | freshwater metagenome | isolation source: freshwater sample F1-140 | place: China: Fuxian Lake, Yuxi | collected 2017-12-25 | reverse complement strand
TGTTGGAGGTGGTCTCGTCCGCGGCATGGATCATCTTGGCGCCGGTGTCCTGGTGCTGGCCGTCGTTGGCGAGCGCGATGGAGATGACTTCGCCGCGGGCCTTGCGGCCCTTGAGGACGACGCCCGGATATTTCATCGTGAGCCGGCTGCCGATGTTGCAGTCGATCCACTTGATCTCGGCCTCCTCGTGGGCGACGCCGCGCTTGGTGACGAGATTGAAGACGTTGTTCGCCCAATTTTGGACGGTGATGTACTGGATTTTGGCGCCCTTGAGCGCGACGAGTTCGACGACCGCGCTATGGAGCGTCGCGGTGCTGAACTTCGGCGCGGTGCAGCCCTCCATGTAAACCACCTCGGCGCCCTCGTCGGCGATGATGAGCGTGCGCTCGAACTGGCCGAAATTCTCGGCGTTGATCCGGAAGTAGGCCTGCAGCGGCTGGGCGACCTTGACGCCCTTCGGCACATAGATGAACGAGCCGCCGGAGAACACGGCGCTGTTGAGCGCCGAGAACTTGTTGTCGCTGGTGGGAATGACCTTGCCGAAAAATTTTCGGAAGAGCTCCGGGTGCTCGCGCAATCCCTCGGTGGAATTCACAAAGATGACACCCTGCTTCGCGACGATTTCCTTGATGTTGGAGTAGGCCGCCTCCGAGTCGAACTGCGCCTCGACGCCGGCGAGAAATTTGCGCTCCTGCTCCGGAATACCGAGACGCTCGAAAGTCCTCTTGATGTCGTCGGGCACCTCGTCCCACGTGCGCTTCGGTTTCTGGCCCTGCGAGAGGTAGTAGCGGATCTTGGAGAAATCGATCGCCTCGAGATCCTTGGTCGCCCAGTGCGTGGGCATGGGCTTCGCGAGAAAGGTCTTCAGTGCCTTGAGGCGGAATTCGAGAATCCACGGCGCCTCTTTCTTCACCGAGCTGATGTAGCGGACGGTTTCTTCGCTGAGGCCGGTGCCGGCGTCGAAGGCGTAGTCGACCTTGTAGCTGAAGTTGCCGGAGGTCTGGTCGATGCCGGAGACGGGATTGACCGCAGGATTGGCCGCGGCCTCGTCGATTTCGGGAGCGGAAAGTGTATCGGTGTCGGCGAGTGGTTGCATGATGCGAAGTGGTTGCGGGCCGCGGCCAATCCTAATTAGGAATTCGCGAAGGCGAATTCCTTTTTGACCCAGTCATAGCCCTTGGCCTCGAGTTCGAGGGCGAGGGATTTGTCGCCGCTTTTCACGAGGCGGCCGTCCCACATGACGTGGACGTGGTCGGGGACGATGTAATCGAGCAGGCGCTGGTAATGCGTGATGAGGAGCACGCCGAGGTTGGGTCCGCGCATGGCGTTGACGCCGTCAGCGACGATCCGGAGCGCATCGATGTCGCGGCCGGAGTCGGTCTCATCCATCAGCGCGAACTGGGGTTCGAGCATCGCCATCTGGAGAATTTCGCAGCGCTTTTTCTCGCCGCCGGAAAAGCCCTCGTTGACCGAGCGGGAGGTGAATTTCCGATCGATTTTGAGGAGGTCCATTTTCGAATAGAGCCGTTTGTAGTAGGCGGAGGCGTCGATTTCCTCGCCCTCGGCCATGCGGGCCTGCTGCGCGGCGCGAAGGAAATTGGCTATGGAGACCCCGGGGATCTCGCTCGGGTATTGGAAGGCGAGAAACAGGCCGGCGCGCGCGCGCTCGTCGGCTTCTTTTTCCAGAATCGAGACGCCGTCGAGCAGCACGTCACCGCCGGTGATGGTGTAGTCGGGATGGCCGGCGATCGCCTTCGAGAGGGTGGATTTGCCGGTGCCGTTGGGCCCCATGACGGCATGAACTTCGCCACTCTTGATCGTGAGCGAGAGTCCCTTGACGATTTCCTTTTCGCCGATGGCGATGTGGAGGTTTCTGATTTCGAGTTGGCTCATGTCGGCAGTAGCAGGGTGGAACGATGGAAAAACGAAAACGGCACGCAGGACCGGGTGCTCAGCGGGGCTCTGGTTTCGCCGAACCGCGAAAGATGATTTCGACGGAGGACGGATTGTAGCCCTGCGGCAGGATTGAATTCACGTGTTCGATCAGGTTCGCCGGGAGGTCGATATCGTGCGTCTTGCCGGTCTGCTCGTCGTGAAAGTGCGCGTGCGGATGCAGGTTCGGGCAATAACGCGTCGGGCCGCGCTCAAAATTCACGGCCCGGACGAGATGGTGCTGTACGAGTGTTTCCAGACAGTTGTAAACGGTGGCGAGGGAAATGGTGGGGAGTTCGGACTTCACCCGCGCGTACACCTCGTCGGCCGTGGGGTGATCGCGTTTCTTGAGCAGTACGTCGTAAATCACTTCACGCTGCGGGGTGGCGCGGAGGCCGCTGTCGGCGAGTCGCGAGGTGGGCGCTTCAGAGTTGGTGGCGGCGAGCGTGGGCATTGAGAGAGCCGCAAACAATTGGAATGATTCCAATGTGCAAGCGCAGATTAGAACTATTCTAACTCATTAGCCAACGGTGCATGCAGTGAAAGCTGACGTAATGGTCTGTCGGTGAGACGGCTCTGAGTGGAGGAGTGACGTCCTGCCGCACTGATTTCTCCGCCAGATTCCCTGAGTTTGTTTATCCATCATCGGCGGCGCCGCGGGCGCCGGGGATTTTTTGGGCAGGAAGATTTGCCCAACCAAGCCAAGGCAGGCGGATTCACCAACGCGGCAGGGCAAAAAGAGTTGGCAAAAAAGAGGAGGAACCGGTGGGAGGTCCTGCATTTCGGTCGGTGCGACTCGCGGTGGATCCCGGGACGATGCCGTGCGCTCCTCTCATTTATCATGAAACAATCTCCCGAGAATATCGTGACGCGCGACATGAAGGGGTTGTCTGGTCACACTGCGAGAGGGAAGGTCAGCGTCCGAAAAATCTTCCTACCAACAAAATCTTTCTACCCAAAAAATTCCGCGGCTTGGGGTCGTAGTCTTTCCCACGCTCCATCACCTCGCCTCGTTTCGCCCGGCCGTCCATTTTCCGACCAAAGAATCCCTCGGATTGAGGGTAGGAAGATTTTGTTGGCAGGAATATTTTTCAAGCCGCAGAATACAGATGCTGAGCCGGATCTATTTGGTCCAGGTGCGTTTCACGAATGCACAGACGGAAACCAATGGGTGCAGGGCTGGCGCTTGTCGCCACGCCGTGTGTTTCACTCAAACCACGGCACGTCGGCAAGCGAAGGCCCTGTTTTCGACTGTATCGTTTGGCTGAGTCAGAAAGCAGACCAACTGCGGTCTTTCAGCCCTTTTCCCTCCAGCACCAATGCCACGGTTCGTAGCCGATGCCGTGGGGATTGTTGCGCGGGTAGGAGAGATGGAAGCCGAATTCGCCCGCGCGGCGCCGCAGCCAACGGAAGGCGACGGTGCGGGCGAAGTGTTCGTCAAGATCGAGGTGACCGGGCGAGCCGATATCGATCGCGCGGCCGGTGTGGTGTTCGCTGTAGCCGGGCGCGGCGACGAGGCGAAGGATGTCGGCGATCGCCTGGCCGGCGGCGAGCTTGCGGCGGATGATTTTGGTTTGTCGCGCGACACTGCGAAAACCGGAAAGAGGCAGCAATACGATGCCGTCGCGCGCCGCCGCGTCGCGCATCCGATGCCAGGCGGCTGCGGCTGGCGGGGTGAGCCGGATGCGTTTGCCATCGTCGGCCGCGCGGCCGATGACGACGACGCGGGTGGCTTCGCGGTGTGGCTTCAATTTGCGCGCCCGCGCGTAGTCGGCGGAGATGCCGAGGGCGCGGTGAGTGGAAGCATGGCCAGCGGAGGGCATTGTCTTAAGGTGCAAAGCAACGATGCCTGGTGTCGAGGTTATGAAGGACCTCCCACAGATTCAGAAAGGCCACAGATTCTGAGTCAGAAAACAGACTTATCTGCGTCTGATGTCTCCCGGCGTGCCAAGGCGGAAGGCGCGCTTCCATCCGACCACTACCGTCAACTGGCAAATTCACCTCCCTCGCCTTTTTCCTCGTCTCCGCCCGGACCCGCGGTTTCAGGCGATGCTCAAGAAAGCCGGCTTCGCCAAATGAGCGATGTGCTCGAAGTCGTTTTACTGCGCCAGACGTCCGATGAATTTTCTCACACGGAGGCGCGGAGTGCGCGGAGGAATTATTTGCTTTGTTCGTGCCCGGGTCCACGCCGATTCCAGCGCCGATTCCGAACTTGAGCGTTGAGCGTTCTGCCAGTTTCACTCGGGGCAATAAGCCCCTCCGTCTTCATGAACCCAACCCCCATCACCCGTCGTGACTTCGTGCGCGCAACCTCCGTCCTCGCCACCGCCCCGTTGAGCGCGGGGCTTCTCTCCACCGCGCAAGCCGCGGACGCTCGGACTCCAGCTGCACCCGCACCGAAGCAGGCGCCGCCGCGACTGCCCAAGACCGCCTACCCGCATCCCCTTCTCACTCCCGCGGACAAGTTCGAGGATGTCTCCCGGGGCAATCCCAAGCCCCATACGCTCACCGGTGATGCGCTGGTGCAGGCCCGGCTCACGCCGGAGACGTGGCGGCTGCAAATCACCGCCGATCCGACGGTGGACGAGATCGTCAAACTGCCGGCCAGCATCACCCGGCCGCTCACGCTCGCGGACGGAACTGCGTTGGACCTGGCCGCCTTGATGGAACTGGGGAAAAAGCACGGAGTGAAGTTCATCAAGGCGATGCAGTGCCTGAATATTGCCACGCCGCTGGGACAAGGTTTGTGGGAGGGCGTGCCCTTGCGCGAAGTCCTGCGGCTGTGCGGCCGGATGAGCAATGTGCGCCGCATCTACTACTGGGGATTTCACAACAACGACCCGAAGCAGAGATTCCAGTCGTCGTTGAGTTACACCGCGGCGATGGAGACCCCGCCGGGTGAGTTGCCCGCCTTCCTGGCCTATCGGCTCAACGGTGCGCCCATTCCGCTGGAGCGCGGCGGACCGGTGCGCATGGTCATTCCCTGGTCGCATGGATTCAAATCCATCAAGTGGCTTCAGCAGATCGTCCTGACCAACGATTTCAAAGCGAACGACACCTACGCGATCGCCAACAACGATCCCGAATCGCACCTGAAGACGGCCGCCTACCTCGACGAGGTGGGCGGGAAAATTCCGGTGGGCCGGACCGTGCTCGTCAGCGGCCTCGTGATTTCCGGCTGGTCAGGGCTGAAGCGGGTTGAATATTGGGTACGCGCTGGCAGCGACAAACCCGGCGAACTTTCTGAAGATGATCCGGCCTGGCAGAGTGCGCGTTGGGCGGAGTGCCGCCTCGACGATGCGCCCGCCGATTGGGGTCACGTCTTCCCGGATGGTGTGTCTCCGCGGGAAGTTTTGGGTTTCGATCCCAAGACCGGGCAGCCTGCGACCTGGCCGCTGCGTTATAGCATGATTTCGTGGTCGGCATCGCTGTCGGGCCTGGCACCCGGCAAGTATGAAGTGCGCGCCCGCGCCGTGGATTTGAATGGCTACGCCCAGCCGGAGCCGCGGCCCATGCTGAAGACCGGCCGCAACGCGATCCAGGTGCGACGGTTTGAAGTGGGGTGAGGCAGCGAGGCTTCCCTCAGTCCTGCCACGAGGCGTGGTAATCGAAAATCGGGAATCGCTCGACGCGTCAGCGCGGGAACCGCCTCGCCGTAGTGTCCGCTGCGCGGACTTTGCAACACCGATAACGGCGTCGGCCGCGAACCATAACTTGCGCCATTCTCCAACGCCGACACGATGTCGGACATGAAGATTTTCACGGTCCGGGAACTGGATCGCAATCCATCGGTGGTGCTCGACACCTGCGATCGCGACGGCGAGGCGCGGATTCGCCGGCGCGACGGGCGCAGCTACCGATTGCTTCCCGACGCCGAGCCGAAACGATGCATCACCTCGCTGCCGGACTTCGCCGCCCGGCGTCGGAAGTTGTTTCCCCGCGCGCTGACCGCGCAGCAGGTGAAACTGGTGGATCGGGCGCTCCGCGGCGAATGAAACCGTACGCCGATACCAACCACTTTACCCGCCTGCGACGAATCTGATGCGAGCAGGCAATCCGCCATGAGCGAATCCACCCACGCGGTTTTCATCAGCTACGCCCGGGAAGACACCGCCGCGGCGCAACGCATCGCGGAGGCGCTGCGCAGCCATGGCGTCGAGGTGTGGTTCGACCAGAATGAACTCCGCGGGGGGGACACGTGGGATCAAAAAATCCGCCGGCAGATCAACGACTGCACGCTCTTCCTGCCGATCATTTCCGCGCACACCCAGGCGCGTAGCAAAGGCTACTTCCGGCTCGAGTGGAAACTGGCGGTCGAGCAAACGCATCTGATGCTGGAAGGCGTCCCGTTTCTCGCGCCCATCGTCATCGACGGCACCACGGAGTCCGGCGCGGCCGTGCCGGCGGAATTCATGCGCGTGCAATGGACGCGCCTGCCCGGCGCGCTGCCTTCGCCGCAATTCATCGAGCAGGTAAAACGGCTGCTTGCACCTGCGAGCGAAGTGGCACGGGTCTCCCGACCCGTGGGCTCGGAAAACACGGGTCGGGAGACCCGTGCCACTCCCAAACGCGCCGTGCCGCTGCGGTTGCTGGCCGCAGTGGCCGTCATCGCCATCGGCCTGACCGCCACATTTTTCGCCACGCGCAAATCACCCTCCGCCGCGGCGAAGCCGCCTACGGATTTGGCCGCCAAATCCGCCGCGAAATCCATCGCCGTGCTGCCGTTCGTCAACCTGGGCGCGGACAAGGCCGACGAGTATCTCAGCGATGGCATGACCGAGGAGCTGCTCAACGTGCTGGCCCAGGTGAAAGGCCTGCGCGTGCCGGGTCGGAGTTCATCCTTCGCATTCAAGGGCCGCACCGAGGAGGGCATCTTCCGCAAGGTCGGCGAGCAATTGCACGTCAGCACGGTCTTGGAAGGCAGCGTGCGCAAAGCCGGCAAAACGCTGCGCATCACGGCGCAGCTCATCAACGTGGCCGACGGCTATAATCTTTGGTCGCAGACCTACGATAAAGAGATGACCGACATCCTCGCCATCCAAAGCGACGTGGCGCAACAAGTCGTGCAGGCGCTGAAGATTCAGCTCGGAGTCGAGGACGCGCGTGCGCTGGCGAAAAAAGCGACCGTGAACACGGAAGCGCACCGGCTGTATCTTTTGGGCCGGTTCCATTTCACCAAGACGACGCAAGCGGGTTGGGCCGATGCCATTCAGGCTTTCACTCAGGCCATTCAATTGGATCCGGGCTATGCGCTGGCGTATTGCGGATTGGCGGACAACTACGGCCTTCGGGGTGGAAGTCTCATGCTGGGCAAGGAGGCGTGGGCCAAACAAAAGGAGGCGGCGCAAAAGGCCCTCGCCCTCGATCCCGAACTCGCCGAGGCGCACCTCTCACTGGGACTCGCTCTCGCCGGCGATTACGACTGGCCGGGCGTGGACCGCGAACTGAATCGCGCCCTAGAGTTGAATCCCAACCTGGCCCTGGCCCACGTTCAATATGGGTGGATGCTCAATGTGCTCGGCCGATTCGATGAGTCCGTCGCGCAATCCAGGAGGGCCGTGGAGCTTGATCCGCTCTCGCCGTTGATGAATGGCGATCTCGGGTGGCGGTTTTATAACGCGCGCCGATTCGACGAAGCGATCGCGCAAGCTCGAAAGACGCTCATTTTGGACCCGAATTATGCGAATGGCCACCACCTGCTGGGCTGGAGCCTGCATTGGAAAGGGGACGCGGTGGCTGCCGTGGCGGCGCTGCAAAAGGGGCAATCGTTGGATCCGAATCCATGGGATATCGGCGCTCTTGGCCACGCCCTGGCCGTTTCCGGCGATCGCACGAAAGCCGAACAGACATTGCGCGACTTGGAGATCCTGGCAAAGCAGCGTTATGTTACACCTGCGGCGAGCATGACGATCTATCTGGGACTGGGCGAAAAAGAAAAAGCGCTGGAGTGGTTGGAGAAATGCTACGCGGACCGGGATCCACAGTGCTGGTTTCTGAAAGTCGATCCGCTCGTCGACAGTATGCGGAACGAACCCCGCTTCCAGGCGCTGCTCAAGAAAGTCGGCTTGGAGAAATGAGCGGCCCGAGATAACGCTCAACGTTCAAGTGACCAAGGCGCGCCGGCCGCTGCGATCGGTGGAGGTACGTCTTGATTGTGGGAGGGGCTTTACGCCCCGACATGTCGCGGGGTAAACCCGCTCCCACATCTCCGACCAACACCAAAATGTACCATTACCTTGCGATCCGAAGACTTGAGCGTTGAGCGTTGAGCGTCGCCCCGCGCGGCCCTGCGCGCGGTCACCCCCCGTTCTCCGCCAGCCAGCGCTCCGCCTCGATCGCGGCGGCGCAGCCCATGCCGGCGGCCGTGATGGCCTGGCGGTAAACGTGGTCCGAGCAATCGCCCGCGACGTATACTCCGGGGACGTTGGTCAGAACTTGCGAACCAAGCTGCGGTTTGAAGTAGCCGCCCTCGTCAACGTCGAGCGGCGGGGCGAACGGGCCGGTGTTGGGCACGTGGCCGATGGCGACGAAGATGCCCTTTACCGGGAGCACGGATTCGGCGCCCGTTTTCACGTTTTTAACTTTCAGGCCGCTGACCGCGCCTTCCGGCACACCGAGCACTTCGACGGGCACGGTGTTCCAGACCATCTGGATTTTTTCGTGCGAGGTCGCCCGGTCGGCCATGATTTTCGAGGCGCGCAGCGCATCGCGACGGTGGACGAGATGAACCTTGCTCGCGAAACGCGTGAGAAAGAGCGCCTCCTCCGCGGCGCTGTCACCGCCACCGAGCACGGCCACTTCCATCTTGCGATAGAACGCGCCGTCGCAGGTGGCGCAGGTCGTCACGCCCTTGCCGCCGTAGAGTTCCTTCTCCCCGGGGATGCCGGTGAGCCGCGGCGAGGCGCCGGTGGCGATGATGACGGTCTTGGCGAGGATGAGGCGGTCGCCGCAGAAAAGTTTGCGCGGTGTCGACGTGAAATCGACCCGGTCGACCATCACCTGCTCGAAGCGGGTGCCGAAACGCGTGGCCTGCTCGCGCATGTTTTGCGTGAGCTGAAAACCATCCACGCCATGGGGGAAACCAGGGAAATTCTCCACTTCGCTGGTCGTCGTGAGCTGGCCGCCGGGCAGGGGACCTTCGAGCACGAGCGGGTTGAGACTGGATCGGGCGGTGTAAATCGCGGCGGTGAGGCCGGCGCAACCGGTGCCGATGATGACGACGTTTTCGACGGAGGGAGTGGACATGGTGGCGTGTGCCCTGAAGTGAGTTAAAGGGCGCACCGAGCGCAACTGCGGAGATGGAATTCGAGAACGAAGGATTGGGGGAACGCTAATCTTCGCTCATGTTCGGAATCGAGGGCGGGGCGTGGCGGTGCAGGCGTCGCCTAATCGGCGAAGCGCGGGGGCACGGAGATGGTTCGTCGATTAGCGGAGATTAACGTTCCAAAATCAGCTGGGTTGAAAATGAGCTTCGTGTGGCTTGCCAGAGACATTCCGCAAGGCAGGCTCATGATGTTTCAATCACCCTATGACCTTGTCCCGGTTTAGCCTCCTTTGTCTGGCGTGCGCGTTTGGCGTGTTGCTGCGCGCCGAGACCGGGGCCGAACTGGCGGTTCGCGCCGCGGCGTTGCACGCCCGGATCTTCACAATCGACACGCACCTCGACACACCGACCCTGAGCCTGCGGCGGACGGGTTGGGATATTTCGCAGCGGCACGTGCAGGCCGTGGATTTTTCGCAGTGCGATTTTCCGCGCATGCGCGACGGCGGGCTCAAGGCGGGGGTCTTTGTCGTGTATGTCGATCAGGGGGCGCGCACGCCGGCGGCGTTTGCGGCGATTCGCGACAATGCGCTGCGCTCCTTCCTGCGCGTGCACGCCGTGGCGGAGCGTTTCCCGGATCAGTGCGGTCTGGCGCTCACGGCCGACGACGGGCCGCGCCTGATGGCGGCGGGGAAGCGCGCAATTTATCTCAGCATCGAGAACGGCTACGCGATCGGGAAAGACCTCACGCTGCTCAAAACCTACCACGAGCTCGGGGCGCGGTTCTTCGGGTTCGTGCACAACGGCAACAACGATCTCGGCGATTCGTCGCAACCGGAAACCGGCCCCGAGTGGAACGGGCTCAGCCCACTCGGCCGCGAAGCCGTGAAGGAATGCAACCGCCTGGGACTCGTGATCGACGGTTCCCACGCGGCGGACGAGACGGTGCGGCAGCTAGTCGCGGCTTCGCAGACGCCGATCATCCTGACCCACTCCGGCTGCAAAGCGATTTGTGACCACAAGCGAAACGTCGACGACAACCTGATGCGCGAACTGGCGGCGCGCGGGGGTGTGATTCAAATGAACACGGTCTCGCAGTTCCTCGTGACGACTCCGCCCAATCCCGAACTTGCCCGGGCGGAGGTCCGCCGGCTGGCGCGTTCGGCGGGCGCGAATCAGACGGATGCCGAAGCTGCGGAAGCGGCCGTGGGCCGGTACCGGTTGCGGGCGGAAATGAACACCGGCCGGGCAACGTTAGACGATTTTCTGAAGCATCTCTTCCATGCGATTGAGGTCGCGGGCGCCGACCACGTCGGCATCGGTGCCGACATGGACGGCGGCGGCGGCGTGGTGGGCTTGGAGGATGTAAGCCACTATCCGAAGATCACGCTGGCCCTGCTGCGACGCGGGTTGTCGGAGGCTGACGTTGAAAAAATCTGGGGCGGCAACACGCTGCGCGTCCTCCGGGCCGCGGAAGCCCGCGCAAAGCAGTAAGCATGATTGCGAGAGTAGTCTTGGCGGTGGTCGCATTGGCCATGGCCGGCCTGGCTGCGATGTTCGGCCTCTGGGCACACGCAAGTTTTGTCGAACATGATCGCTATGGTGACTTCGAACATTGGGTGCGCTCGCCCGGAACTCTGCAGTCGCTGGAACTCGAGCGGACGTCGATCAGTCTGCTCCGGAGTTACCATGTCGTGTGTGAATACACGTTTGTTTTCGCCGGCAGGACCTATGCCGGCACCCGTTTCACCTTGGACTACCTGCCGTCAACGATGAGCGCGAACGAGGCCAAGGCCCAGGTGGTATCGGTCCTGGGCCTGGCCGAAGGGGTGCGGTGGCGCGCGGTGCGTCGCTACAATCAGGACGGCTGGGCCATCGACCCCAAGGATCTGGCCGTCGCGGTGCGACACTCGACGCGCGATCCCACAGCTTCGACCTTGTCCGCCACGCCGCCGATGCCGGGAATTCTGTATTGGATTCTCATCGCGGTGCAGACTCTGCTCGGCGGGGCCGCAGCGCTGCTCAGCATGTTCGTGGGCTATTGCAGCCTGCCGGAAGTGGATCCGCTGAAAGATCCAGCCTGGTGCGAGATTCTGTTCAGGGACCATCCAAAGGCGCGACTTCGTGCGTGGGCGCAATCGCTGCGCCATTTTCGTTTTGTCCGCGGATCGGGCGGCGGAAGGGACGAACAGGGTGATTGCCTGATGGTGGTGCTGCGCGCCAGTTCCCGCCAGGAGGTCGAGGGGATTTTCACGACGCTTGGGGTCGGCACTTGTTCATCGCCCCGGGATCCGTCCGAGAGCGGAATGCGCGGTGTCGACTCCGCCGAAAAATCGTCGGAGAAGTCCGCGGCTCGTCTCGTCGAGTCCCCCGCATCCGGCAGTTTGATGCTCAATGGCGCACGCGTGTTTGTCGATCGGAAGTGGGATCAACTGGAGCTTTCGATTTCCGATCCGGAGAAACCCTACGAAGTTACCTCGACCGCGGTCGAGATGGCGCAGCGGATCGAGTCGTTGCTTGACCCACTTGCCGACAAGTTGGTTGAGCCGCCGCGGGACGACCGACACTGCGTGTGTCCAAAATACTATCCGTCGTTCTGGGTGGCGAAGGGAGCCGATGGGGAAGGGGGCCGGCGAGAGGCAAAGGCGCGTTGACGGGAGTGCGTTGGCGGGTTCTCTTGCGGCGGTATCATGTCCGCCGAACCCCTGCCACCGATCGAAATCCATTCGTCCATTGTGAGTCGACCAGTGGGCTCGTGGGAGAAGTTCTTCCTTTGGCTTTCGGCCGTCCTGGTGTCCATCGTCGGGGCGCTGCTCGTGCTGTTCGAAGTTAAGATGGGGCCGCGGCAGCGGCACTTCGCTCAGCTCGAGCGGGTGGGCGAATGGATCAGGGTGGCGCGCGCGTTTCCGCCGCCCGGGATGAACCAGCCCGAATGGTCGCAGTGCCTCGTGGCCCCGTACAACTCACTCTATAATGTCCTTGATAATGAAAAACGGGTCCCGACGGAAAGAGTCCGGGAACTCGCCGACCATCTGGATCGGACGGAAGCGGCCCAACTTAGCACCATGGGTGGATTGATGGGCTTCATCGACTACGTCGGGGAAGTCCGCCCGACCGCGAGGGACTACGGACCGTTTGAGTTCCTGAGAATAAACTACCCGCGGGTGAAGCCGGTTCCGCTGGTCATGGACCGAAAAACAAAATGACCCGACGCGCCGCGAATCTGGGGTGGCTGGCGGTCGGCACCGTGGTTGCGTTGGAACTCGCCTGGTGCGCTCGTGACGGTCTTCCGCATTGGACGTTTGGGCCGAACGTCGCCATCAGTGCGAGCGAGTTTGTCACGCCGCGCGGTAAATTCGGTCTGACCACGGGCACGACATTGCAGCCAGGCCGGCGACTGGACGAGACGCGACTGGGTTTCGTGGTCATCGAAGGCCCGGTGCGGGAACTGGAGGGCAACTACCGCGGGGGCGATCGCGTCGTTTTTGGACCGCCCAACACCGGCATCATGTGGCTGCCCGTCACGCGGACGAAACGGATCGACGTCAACGTCTCCCCGCCACAGCTCTATCACGTGCACGGGACGGAGGTCGAGCGCGTGGCGTTGCCGCGCAATTTTACCCGCAAGGACCTCGGTGGGTTCCTAGCCGCGCCAGAGGCGGCGGACGGGGCGGTTGGTTTCCGGCGATGGGTGGCGGGGCGGTCGCGGTAGCCCGGGTGTTTCCCACCGCGGCTTGGGGCCGCAACCAAACCAAGCCAACATACCAATTGCCACGAAAAGGCACAAGAAGGACAAGTAGCCGCACGTGAGGTCTCCCGAGCGTCTATAGACGCACGCACAGGTACGTCGTTGCCCTTGATTTTTCGCTTGGTCAGCAGAATTCATGGGCGCATTCCGGTTCGGGCAAATGGCCAAGGTTATGATATAGGGCCACCTCCATTGCCCTATAGGTTCGGAAACCATATGAGCGTCTGGTCACCACTCGGACTTTATTGTTC
>SXGU01019138.1_pt1 | contig 13193 bp, 11 predicted proteins | sample 3174531 | NCBI WGS metagenome assembly SXGU01 (sample SAMN11356863, study PRJNA531348) | freshwater metagenome | isolation source: freshwater sample F1-140 | place: China: Fuxian Lake, Yuxi | collected 2017-12-25 | reverse complement strand
CGAGACTAGTTATGACTTGATTGAGCGCTAAACGGTTCATTGTGGCACCTCTTGACTATTGGTGAACATTGTTCACCATAGCCTATTTTGGGCAGATTACAAGTCAGGGTTGCTGGGTGCGGATCTCGGTATGGAATTGGGTGTTTTGGCATTAATTCAACCGTTAAATCTGGACTGCTATTGTGAACCTGTGATCCTTGATTCGCTGTCTGTGTCTGTGGGGCACTTCGAAAAAGCCACGGGTTGGGCCGTCAAGCCAGAGGGTGCTTGTCTTGGAGAAATATGCGTGCCATTGACCGATGCAGTATCAAACGGAAATGTTGATGTCGAAGTTGTCGCTACACGATTGGGAATGCCCCTCGTACATCATTCCGGTGTTTGGGCTCTTGGTCCTGCATCGCTCTCTGGACACACACTGCCAAGTGCAGTTGCTCCAGATTTGCAGTTGCCCGATGTCAATGGAAACATATTTTCGCTTTCATCGTTGCGCGGACAAAAAGTGGTCATTGTTTCCTGGGCACCATATTGAGGATGTTCTGGTGACTTGCCAGTTTGGCAGGCCTTAAGACAAGAACTTCACCCCCGCGGTCTTGAAATCGTCACGGTTGGTCTTGAAGTTTTAGGGGCAGAAGCCTGTCGCCCATTTATTGAGGCGGCGGCGCCCGAGCATCCATCACTTGTTGACATTGATCATGCAATGGCATCACTTTTTGGCGTTATAAACATTCCAAATGGTGTCTGGATCAACGAGGAGGGAATCATTGTTCGACCTGCTGAGCCAGCTTCATTGCCGTCTCGTCAGCCTCGCGGAACGACCGTTCCTGACGGCCTGCCCCAGCGCATGACAGACATCATGACCGAGGCGATGAAAATTAAGTTTGATCCCAACGCATATGAGATAGCAATACGTGATTGGGTAGAAAATGGTTCGTCAAGTGAATACGTCTTGTCACCTGATGACGTCGTCTCCCGTTCGGGCAAGCGAGACACCTCTGTGGCAAGTGCTGCAGCCCACTTTTCACTTGCCCAACATCTATGGAACTCAGGTGACAAAGACGCAGCAATAAGTCATTTTCGAGACGCACACAGACTGCAACCCGAAAACTTTTCTTACAAGCGCCAAGCATGGTCTCTCGTGCCTCCACCCGAGGCTGGACCATTTGCACGTTTCTGGCAGGGTCCCGGGGAAGGAAACCAAGAAACTTGGCCATTTGAGAGCGACTGGCTAAGTGAGATTCGTGAGATGGGCGCGGAGAACTACTACCCCACCTTTAAGAAGTAAATAATTCAGTCACCTTCCGAGGGTACGAAAAAAATTAGGTGGGGCAATAACGTCATCGCGATTCAATTCGCTTACATCTTTTTTACCCAAGCCCAATAGACAAGAATCGACTCCTGCGCGCAAGATATCCAACACATTCTCAACGCCGGCCTGACCATTTGCCGCGAGTCCCCACAAGTAGGCACGACCAATCATCACTGCTTTGGCGCCCAGCGCAAGAGCCTTGACAACATCGCTACCCCGACGAATGCCCCCATCAAGAAGTATCTCAATGTCATGACCAACAGCATCTGCGATTGCCGAGATATTGCGGATAGGCGCAGGTGTCCCATCAAGATTGTTTCCACCGTGAGTTGAAACAGAAAGTGCAGTCGCCCCTAAATCAACGACTCTCTTGGCATCATCAACCCGACATATTCCCTTGACCATGAAAGGTCCAGCCCATTGTGACCGCAACCACGCGATGTCTTCCCATGTTGGCAGACTGCTCTGCATCCACTCATAATAAGCACCAAAAAACGTCGGAGCTTTTGTTCCGACGGGCGCCATATTGGGAGCAGTAAGGTCAGGCAACTTAAGAGTTTTCGCAAAGCTCCACAACCATGCAGGTTTTGCGAATACTTGAGGGGCAAACGTGAAAGCAGCCTTGACGCCAATTTTTTCTGGAATCCAGGGACTACCCCAGTCACGTCCATCAGCAAAAGACCAGTCAAGCGTGACGATAATTCCTTTTGCACCAGCCGCGTGAGCGCGTTGCAGTCGCTGCATCATGGTCTCGCGATCACCCGACCAATACATCTGGAACAGAACTTGTGAATTCACCGCGCATACATCTTCAACAGAGCGACTACCAAAAGAACTTAGACTCATGGCAATGCCGCGATTTGCCGCTGCCCGAGCAACTGCTAGTTCGCCCTGCGGATGAACAGCCTGAACCCCCGTTGGCGAGATGAGAACCGGCAGAGACAACTGTTGACCCATGACCGTCACGGCCATCGTGCGCTCGTTCGACAGGCCCGCGATATGGGGGGCGAAACCCAATTCGTCAAATGCGCTTAGATTGTCAGCCGCCGTGATGCCCTTCTGAGAACCACCCACAATGGCGCCATAAACCGAACGGGGAAGCCGTTTTTTAGCCCGTTGCTGAGCGATTGCCACTGTCTCAAACCAAGCATTAGCCACTTTAACGACCTTTCGACAACTCCTAATCTACCTTGACACCATGTGAGGTATTCAGCGTTGCCCCTAAGTCCGCACGCCTAGTTTTGCCAGAGCCTGTTCTTTGGGGTAGATTTTGCGAGTGGCAGGGAATTTATTACTGCCTTGGTATTTTTTTAATTAACAACAGGGGGAATGAATGAATTCATCAAGAAGGTCCAAGCGACGTCCAGGCGTGCTTTTAGGAACGGTGATCGTGAGCGTCGCTCTGATTGTTGGGGCTTGTGGAGGTAGTGACAGCGGTGATGAGGCCGCGTCAGACACAACCGTTGCAGAAGAATCAATGGCGACTCCAATACCTGGTGGCGAAATAATTGTTTCAGGTGAAGCTGAAGTTTCAAACCCTTGGATTCCAGCAACTATGCAATGCGACTCATACTGCTCACAGAGGGCGAGTACTTTCTTTGACCGTATTGCCTCTTTCGGAAAAGATAATAAAGTTCACGGCATGCTCGCTGAGAGCATCACGCCGAACGCCGAATATACGGAATGGACGATCAAGGTGCGCCCCGGGATTTTATTCACTGATGGGACTCCGGTAAACGCCGATGCATTGATTCAGAATCTGCAGACTTCAGGAACAGGCTTCCTGATAGCAAAGGCAATCGTTGACGTTGCCAAAGAACCATCTGCAAAAGATCCAGCGGTGATGCAACTCAAGATTAAAAAGAATGACGAGATGTCACTGACTATTTTTACGGGTAAAGGTGGCGATCAAACCAAACCACTTCCGTGGCCAGGATTTGATTCGTACTTAACTGGACAATTGGGCTTCGTAGCGTCTCCCGCTTGGCTCGACGCTTTGGCAAAAGATCCGACATTAGCCACGAAGCCAATTGGCTCTGGTCCATTTATTGTGCAAAGTTACGCACCACGCGAGGCCCTCGTCGTTACCCGTAACCCCAACTACTGGATGAAAGATGATGCTGGTGTTCAATTGCCTTACCTGGACAAGATCACCTTCAAAGTGATTGAGGACAGTGAAACAGCTCGTCAGGCTCTTGAGAGTGGAGAAATAGATATCTTCTCTACTTCCAATAATGACGTCATTGTCAAGATGCGTGCTCTCAAAGACAAGTTCCCGATGGTGGAACAGGCTGATTTCTCCGAGACCAACTACTTGATGATTGACGGTGCCAAAACGACCGAGCCAATCAGTGATAGTCGAGTGCGTTGCGCTCTTTCAAAGGCAATCAATCGCCAGGAACTCATTGACCTTGTCGGTGCAGGACTGGGCAAAATTGCCAACGGTGTCTTTTCGCCAGGCCAAGAGGGCTACCTCGAAGACAACGGTTTTGACACTGCCCAAGACATTGAAGGTGCAAAAGCTTTGATCGATGAATACAAGGCTGAGAAATCTGCGACATCAGTCTCGGTGTTGTACGGCCACACTCCAACGCGATCTGGAGACCAAACGGCAGAATTGCTCAAGGGCTATTGGGCAGCAATCGGCGTTGACACCAAGATTGAAGTCATTCCACAGGATCAGTTCATTACGAACGCTCTCTTTGGAAAGCACAATATCTACGGATGGCGTCAACATGCTGGCTTGTTCGTGGACTCTCAAAACTTTTGGTGGAACTCGGCATCTGGCATCAAAGATGGTGACCTCTCATTGAACTTCTCGAGAATCAACGACCCAATCGTTGACGAAAATCTGGCGATTGCTCGAAGCGATGCAGACCCAGAAAAGCGCAAGGCGGCGGCCGAGGCAGTCAACAGACAGATGGCTAAAGAGTGCTATCAGATTCCAACTTCGTACACCATTTGGGCAACTCCTCGCAAGGCGAATGTAATGGGTGTTTACAACACCAAGTTGCCAGACGGCCAACCAATAAACGAAGGGGCTGGTTTCTCCGGGCAATTCTGGATGAACTCTGTTTGGATTAATCCCGCAGGCTGAAATAGTCAAAATTAGGCAGTCATCGTTTGCGTGAGCATTCGGTGACTGCCTTTTTTGTGCGCTAGAATAAGTTTTCTTTGAGCAGAAAGTATTGAGTGCGTTATCTAAGTCAAAGGCTTTTGCAGTTCTCCATAGTATTTTTCATCGTCACATTTGGGGTGATGGTGTTGATGCGTTTGGGGTTAAATGCTCCTGGTGATCCAGCGCGAACGATGCTTGGAGGCACTGTCAGCCAAGAGATGATTGATCAAATATCAAAGCAATATCATCTGAATAGCAATCTGATTGTCCAGTACTGGTACTGGCTAAAAGGCATTGTTTGGAGCCAGGACTTTGGATATTCTGTGCAACAAAACATCTCCGTGGCAACTTACATGCGACCAAAAATACTCGTAACATTTTTCCTTGGGATCTATGCGTTGACGTGGGGTCTGATAATTGCGGTGCCAATAGCGGTCTATCAGGCGTACAAACGTGACTCAAATTTTGACAAGGCCGGTAATTTTTTCTCCTTCTTCTTTATTTCTGTCCCAGCGTTGGTATTTTCTCCATTTATTATCTATGTCTTTGTCATGAAACTGGGTTGGTTTCCTCGTATTGGAGAAAAAATCTATCCATGGGATAATTTTGGAGAACACTTTCGGAACTTTTTCTTGCCAGTAGTCGTCTTGTCTTTGCCGACGGCGGCCGTCTTCGTGCGTTTGCTTCGTGCCGACATGATCGCAACCCTGCAAAGTGATTTCATCACCTTGGCTAGAGCAAAGGGGGTTTCTCCCCAGCGCACTCTGTGGTCGCATGCTCTAAGGAATTCCCTGTTTTCCGTTTTAACGAGCGTTGGTGTTCAGATTGGAAGCTTGGTAGGCGGTGCCTTGGTAGTGGAACAATATTTCAATATGAAAGGTATGGGCTTTTTGCTCATTAGTACAATTTTGTCAAAAGACCTTTTTGTGGTGCAGTCACTGTCGGCCATCTTGGTTGCCTCTGTGGTGTTCGCCAACTTGGGGATTGATCTGCTCTACACCGTGATTGATCCGCGAATTCGTCACGCGCGAGCATTGGTTTAGGAATTTGAGTATGCAAACTGAAGAAAGTCAAGAAACAATCACGCCTCCAAAAAAAAGGCGTCGTATCGGCTGGATGTTTGGAGCAGCCTGGATTTCAGCGCTTAGTTTTTGTGCCCTTTTTGCGAGTCGACTACCCTTTATCACCGACTACGATGAAAAAGTTTTGGTTGCAGGGCGCTCAAAGTCCTATGGGGTTGGCCCAAGTGCACAGGCTTGGTTGGGCACGGATAAAAGTAGCTTTGATATTTTCTCTCGTTGCATTTACGGTGCCCGTCTGACATTGTTCGTAGGCATCGGTGCCACAATCCTTGGATTATTCTTGGGTGGGACAATCGGCTTGCTGGGGGGATATTTCAGAGGTCGTGTTGATCGACTTGTAAGTATCATTGTTGACAGTCTTTTGGCGTTGCCGCCTCTCTTGTTGGCCTTGCTGATTGTGTACCGCCTTGACGACCTCAAACTTGAAATCTGGTTCTGGAGCGTGACTCGTCCTTGGGAAATAACCATCACTCTCGGAATTTTGGCCATCGCTCCTTTGGCTCGAATCACGCGCGCTCAAACTATTTCGCTTCGCGAAAGAGAGTTCATCTTGACTGCTCGCAGCCTCGGAGCGAAAAATAGCAGAATTATTTTTCGTGAATTACTTCCAAACTTGATTCCGACGATGTTGACAGTCGCCTTTACCGGATTGGGAATTTTAATTGCTGCTGAAGGTGCGCTGGCTTTCCTTGGTCTTGGGATTGAGCGCCCCCAGACCTGGGGCAGGCTGATAAATATTGCCCGCGATGATCTCGACAGGGCGGCATGGGCAACTCTGTTCCCATGTCTTTTTTTATTGCTGACAGTGGTCTCTTTCAACATTCTCGGTGATCATATTGCCCGACGCTTTGATATTCGCGAGGCAACCCTATGAGCACTGAGGACAACTCAGCTTTCCTTGAGGTAGTCAATATCAAGACACACTTTGAAACTCCGCGTGGAGTTGTGCGTGCGGTCGACGATGTGAGTTTTTCACTCACTCGCGGAAGGTCGCTCGGAATAGTTGGTGAATCTGGTTCTGGAAAAACGATCTTGGTTCGATCAATCATGGGATTACTTCCGAAGCGCGGCACTCTTCGCGAAGGGGCGGTGATGTACCGCGGGGAAAACTTAATAAATAAAACCCCCGCTGAAATGAGAGGCACTTGGGGTCGCGAAATGGCGATGATTTTTCAAGACCCGATGACCTCGCTCAACCCTCTGATGAAAGTCGGCAAACAAATAGCGGAACCTCTCATGTCGCATCTAGGCATGGAAAAAGCAACTGCTTGGGCAACAGCCGAAAAACTTCTTCATGATGTACATATTGCAGAGGCCCAACGTCGCCTCAGTCAGTATCCGCACGAACTATCTGGCGGAATGCGTCAACGCGTAATGATCGCGATTGCATTGGCCTGTGGTCCGAGCATTTTGTTTGCGGATGAGCCAACAACCGCTCTAGATGTAACGGTGCAGGCTCAAATTCTTGAACTGATCAACGAACAACGCCGCCAGAGGAATATGTCTCTTCTCCTTGTCACTCACGACTTGGGCGTTGTTGCGGGCAACACAGACGAGATTGCCGTGATGTATGGGGGCAAGCTAGTTGAAAAGGCCCCCACCAAGACTTTGTTTGCTGAGATGAAGATGCCTTATACCCATGCGCTACTAGAAAGTATCCCAAAACTAAATCATGCAGCGCACACTCGGCTGGCCACGATTTCGGGACGCCCGCCGGACTTGGTGCATCCACCCAAAGGCTGTCGATTTGCACCAAGGTGCCACTTTGCCCGAGATCGTTGTCATTCCGAAGAGCCGCCTCTGACTGCGGGAAAAAGCCCAGACCATGTGTATGCCTGCTTTTACCCTGTGGGATCTGCCGAGTACTCTGAGCGAAAAGTAGAGATTTCCCGTAGCTGAGGGCTCGTTCAGTCGGGCAAAATACCATCGGGTAACTTTAATCCTGATGCTCGTCGGAATTGACTTGAAAATCCAAAAGACGCTAGTTTGGGGGAGCCGACAGTGTCGGAAGTCACAATTAATGGATCAATCGATCCAAAATATTTAGGGGGAAACTTGAAAAATCGTTCAAAGAAATTTTTGCTTCCAATTGCTGGAGTGCTTGTTGCCGCTTTGGCGATGGGATCAACAGCTGTTTCAGCAAAGGGAAAAAGTCAGGCTGTTCGAAAAGCGGCAGGTTGCGCTATCAAGATTGATGCAAAACTTGATGCTACTGACGGCGTTGGAGCAGGCGCAATGGCTCAGGCAATTGCTTGCGCAAAGGTCAGCCCATTGGTTGCGGTTGGAACACCAGTGCTCATCGGCATGGATGCCCAAGAAGGGACTCCCGGACTCGATTTCCCTGAATATGCTCGTTCGGCTCAAGCAGCAGTTGACTACATCAACAACGAACTTGGTGGTCTCGGTGCAGACTTAAAAGCTGGAAAACCAGGCGTGCCCATCCAACTAGAAGTGTGCAAACACAAACTGGATGTTCCTGAAATTCTTGGCTGTGCGGCGTCGTTGGCTGCAAAAAAACCGATCCTTATTTTCACAACCCTTGACGTGGTGAGTTTGAGCATTCCAATCTGGAAAAAGGCTGGAATCCCAGTTGTCGTTGGAACTCCAGTGACAGCAATGGACTTTGGAACAAGTGGAGTATTTGCAATCGGTGGTGGCGGTGGATGCCTTGGTGTTCACACATCACTTGTTCAATATGCCACCCAGGCACTGAAGAGCAAGAAACTTGGTGTTCCTTGGGCAGATACCCCTCCAGGAGTGTTCTGCTACAACGACCTTGAGTCGAAGCCACTCGATGTGTTGGGCTACACCAACTCTGGGCTGAAAAAAATTATTCCAGTGAAGGGCGCAACATCCAAACTCAAGAAAACGGCACCAAAGGGTGCGAGTTACTTGGGTGTATCAATTACATCTGCGGCCGCAAGCACTCAAGCTGGAGCAACAAAGATTATGGCTTACAAGCCAGATGCAATCATCTACTCCAATGCTGGGTCTGCATGCTGGGACTTTGTGACTGCAATCAAAAAACTTGGTTGGACTCAAGCCAAAACTCCATTAGTTCTTGGTGGTTCTTGCACCGATTTCTCCACGATGGCGAAGTTCGGAAAATCAATTGACGGTCTTGTTATTATGGGAACAGCGAGTCTTAATGACCCAACGATTTACCCGGCAGGATCGCTCAAGAGGATAGAAGCAGAGATTTACAACACCAAGATGGCCAAATATAACAAAACTGCTGCTGATGCCTCTCTCGGATTTTCGAATGCGGGCTTTACAAGCTTGATGCAGATTTGGCAGATGGCTAATAAAGATGGTGCATCAGCAGATGGCTTGTCGGTGACTTCCGCACTTTCCACTACAAACGGACACCACGCATTTGCTGGAAACCCATTGGCTTGCCAAAAATCATTCAAGCCATACCAGTCAGTGTGTAATCCAACTAACACCGCAAGTAGGTGGAATGCCAAGACCAAGAAGTTGGAGCCTATTGTGGGTTACGAAGCTTTCAGCGGCCTTGACCTTATTGCTGGAACTGCACTTCGCGTTGGGCGACCAGACGACAGTAAGTAATTAATCACTGCTTTTTGCAAATTATAAAAAAGGGAGATGATCGAAAGATCGTCTCCCTTTTTTATTTGCCGATTCGATAACTGTCATTGTTTGATAAACGGATAAGATTAAAGTGTTGATTTTGCTGGGGGACATTACATGAAAGATGCGTTTGCATATGCGTTTGTTGGTCTGGGCATAGGAGGACTTATTGCCCTGCTCGCCATTGGCTTGGTGATCGCTTATAAAGGGACAGGTGTAATAAATTTTGCACACGGTGCAGTTGCAATGTATACCTCGTTTCAGTTTTATTATCTGCGCAACAATGGAATCTTTCATTTCCCGTGGGCGGACTTCTTGCCGACATCAACACTCAATGTTCCAGTAAAAATTTCGTTAAATGGTGGTGACCCAATGAATTTCTGGGTCGCCGCATTTTTTGCGTTACTTACTTCTTTATTGTTGGGGGCCAGTCTGCATTATTTAGTATTCAAGCCACTACGTAATGCCGCTCCATTAGGAAAAGTAATTGGTGCAGTTGGTGCATTGATTTATCTTCAAGGCATCGGTATGTTGTACTTTGGGAGCGAACAACCCCAGCCTGCTCCTGTTTTTTTACCAGACGTTTTGGTTTTTAATTTTCTTGGGCTTGGACTTCCGGTACCTGCTGAAAATATTGCCCTTACGGGCGCTGCAGTTGTGATTGGTGCAGGAGTATGGTTCATCTATCGTTTCACTCGTATTGGTCTGGCGACTCGTGCGGCTTCTGGTAATGAAAAAGGAGCAGTATTGCTCGGATACAGCCCGAATCGGCTTGCGTTGTATAACTGGATGCTCGCTGCGATAACCGCAGGACTCGCAGGTATTCTCGCAGGCTCTGTGATTGGGTCTCTTCAAGTCGGAAAACTGACTCTCTTAATTGTTCCTGCACTCGGTGCAGCCCTGATTGGAAGTCTCTCTTCAATCCCGCTTGCCGTTGCTGGTGGAATCGTAATCGGTTTGCTACAAACAATGACTGGATCATGGTTGACATCTCAGTCATTTTTTCCAGGAGTGCTCGCATCCGGTGCAGAAGATGTAATCCCATTTGTAATTATCATCGTCTTCTTGTTCTTAAAAGGCAAGAGCCTGCCAGTGCGTGGTGCCCTTGAAGAAAAAAGGCTTCCATCGTCTCCGTATCCAAAGCGCGTCGGATGGTACGTCATGATTTTTGTGCCAATCGGGGCAGCTATTGCATTCGGGCTTCCTGGTGATTTCCTCTTTGCTGGATTAGGCGCTCAGTGGGGTTTTGCATTTTCTACTTCAATCTTGACTGCAATGCTGATGCTGAGTTTTGTCGTTCTCTCTGGATACCTTGGGCAAATCTCTCTTGTGCAACTTTCATTTGCAGGAGTCGCCGCATTTATTATGGCTCGCCTTATGTCGACTGGGGTGCAATCAATTGACGACCCCTTTGCTGTCTCTGGGTTCGGAATGCACTGGATTCCGGCTTCAATTCTAGGAATTTTCGTTGCCATCATTGTTGGAGTGATCATCGGAATTCCTGCTTTGCGGATCCGAGGCGTTCAACTTGGAGTCGTCACAATTGCTGCCAGCGTTACTATTCAAAATCTATTTTTTAACAACGAAAATCTCACAGGTCTTATGGGAGGGGTAAACTATACAGTTGACTCGCCGTCGCTTTTGGGAGTCAATTTTGGTTCAGGGTCAGAAAATGGTCTGATTGACAATCCGCGCTTCACATTATTTGCCCTTCTTGTACTTGCTGGTGTGTGTACCTTGGTGGCAAACATTCGACGCGGAAGCACGGGTCGACGATTTCTGGCTGTGCGAGCTAACGAACGTGCAGCGGCATCAGCGGGAATAGATGTGGCTCGCACAAAACTCTTGGGTTTTGCATTGTCTTCTGCCATCGCTGGAATTGCTGGTGTGATGTTTGCGTTTCAGCAGCAAGCGATCGGCCCACAAAACTGGGAATACTTCGTCGGACTCGGAGCGTTAGCATTTGCTTATCTCGGTGGCATTGCCTCGATTAACGGAGCAATCATCGGCGGCATGCTGACTGGTGGTGGATTGATCGCAACATTTGGGGCACACCACTCCGAAGGCTCATACCGCTACTCCGCCATCTTTGGGGGAATCGGAATGATCTTGACCGCGATCACTCACCCCGAGGGTCAAGCCCCTCTCTATCAGCCGTTGATTCAAGCATTTGGGTCGTGGCTAAAGATTGCGAGGGTTAAAGAATGGCTCGCTGTCGGCAAGAGGCTTGGCCCCTTTATTGTTCTCGGAGCTGCCTGGGGAGCAATCGGAATCAACCCGTGGCGGACCGATACATGGAGCCGAAGTTGGATGATGTTGTTGGCAATTTTGCTTACTCTTTTTATCCGTACAATAGTTAATCAAATTCGTCATGCACGTTCGGCAAATGCCACTCCTATCACACCAAGCAAGCAAGAGGTGTCAGCATGAGCGCATTGCTACAAACGCGTGGTCTCACCGTAAGTTATGGCGGACTACACGCCAACTCTGAAGTCAACATTGTTGCTGAGAAAGGCAAACTGACTGGCTTGATTGGACCAAATGGTGCAGGCAAAACAACGTTCATTGACGCCTTGACTGGATTCACCCCCATCACCTCTGGTCTTGCTGAGTTCAAAGGGAGAGATCTAGTTGGTCTATCGCCATCTGAAAGGGCACTCAACGGTCTTGTTCGAACATTCCAATCACTGGAGTTATTCGAAGACCTTACGGTCTGGGACAACCTCATTGTGATGGCTGAAAAAACGAAATGGTGGTCTTTCCTCGCTGATTTTGTTTCACCTAATAGAACTTTAGGAATTGAAGAGCAATCTGATTGGGCGATGAATCTTTTGGAACTCGGTGAGTTCAGGGATCGACTCACACTTGACTTGTCGCATGGCCAACGAAAACTCGTCAGTGTTGCACGAGCCTTGGCAGCAAAACCAGAATTATTACTGCTTGACGAACCAGCAGCCGGCCTTGACACGATTGAATCCCAACAGCTTGGAAGACACCTCCGCTCGATACTTGCCGAAGATATAACAATCCTTTTGATTGATCACGATATGGGTCTTGTTCTAAGTGTTTGTGACTACATCTATGTTTTAGATTTTGGAAAAATAATTGCCGAAGGAACACCCGAAGAAATTCGTGCCAATACAGATGTCAAGCGGGCGTATCTCGGTGAAAGTGCAGGAGAAATGCAACTCGAGGGTGGAACAGACGCTGCGAATTCACTCTCCGCAGAAAGAAAACAACAATGAGCGAAGCACTACTTGAAATAATTGATATCAACACCGGCTACGGCGGAATCCCTGTTGTTCGCGGACTGAACCTGAACGTTAATCGGGGCGAAGTAGTGGCGCTGCTAGGACCAAATGGCGCCGGTAAAACAACTACCCTGCTGACAATCTCGGGCATTCTCAAGCCGGTATCAGGAACAATAAAAGTATTTGGATCAAACATCGACGGTGAGCGTCCCGAAAAAATAGCAAGAGGGGGAGTGTCACACGTAGCAGAAGACAGATCTCTTTTCTTTGATCTAACCGTAGAAGAAAACCTCAAACTTGGCTTGACTGGTGCCCGCGAACGACGCTCAGAGGCAATGCAGAATGCTCTCGATATGTTCCCCGTTCTTGCACCTCTACTAAGTCGTCGTGCAGGTCTTTTGTCTGGTGGCGAACAACAGATGCTTGCGATGGCTCGCGGTCTTGCATCTGAGCCAAAACTGCTCTTGGTTGACGAAATGAGTTTGGGGCTTGCACCAATCATTGTAGAGCGCATGCTTCCCCTTGTAAGAAAAATTGCTGATGACACAGGTGCAGGCGTACTGATGGTTGAGCAGCACGTCAATTTGGCCCTCAGTGTTGCCGATCGTGGTTATGTCTTGGCCCATGGTGAACTCACCATGCAAGGTTCAGCGTCTGACCTCACCGCTAATCGTGCGTTGCTTGAGTCGAGCTATTTGGGTGGTGCGGTAATAGATCACTGAGTTTGTCCTGTAGCGCCCTTAGGAAATCCGTCTGTTTTCCTGTCTCTGGACCAGCCATTGGTCGGTGTGTCCTGACATGAATTACTGATTCATCAAACGATAACCCATTCAGCATGAGCACTG
>SXGU01220726.1_pt1 | contig 13197 bp, 10 predicted proteins | sample 3174531 | NCBI WGS metagenome assembly SXGU01 (sample SAMN11356863, study PRJNA531348) | freshwater metagenome | isolation source: freshwater sample F1-140 | place: China: Fuxian Lake, Yuxi | collected 2017-12-25 | reverse complement strand
TACAGCGGCCGGCTCCTCGACACGCTGCGCGGGATGCGAATTCGGCGCAAAGCGGCGAAGCACGAAGTCGAAGAGCGTCTTTGGGCGCGCGGACTGACCGAGCAGGAAGTGGTCCCAGGAGGCGAACGCCCCGTCGCGCCCGCGTAGGCTCGCCATCCGAGCGTCGAGGTCTGCGGGAGACAAGTCGACCAGCCTGTCCTGGCTCTCGAGGCCATCGAGCAGGCGGTTCAGCTCCGGAAGGAGGGTGGCGAGGTCGCCCCTTGTCCACTCCTCTAACTCCGCCGTCATTGACTCGCGTGCAGCGTCGACCAGACCTTCCGCGAGAATCCCGACGAGATATGCCCGATAGGCCGGCACGGCGAAGCACGCGCGCCGTGCGACCTGTGTGCCGTCGCGGTCCAGAAGGAACACGAAGTCAGGGGTGAGGTGCCAGGCGACGGCGTCGGCGCTGTCGTCGTGCACCTCCTCGAGGACTCCCGCTTCGACGAGCGCAACTGCCCACGCTAACGCGTGCAGATCGCGCAGCTCATCCTTCGAGACCTCGCCCCAGGTCGCGAGGTGGTCGAAGAGAGCCGTCGCGTCGGCTGGGCGCGCGGGAAGACTCATGCGCCTTCTTTTGCCAGTTCCGAGATGTCGCGCGCCGAAGGCGCAGCGAGACGACCCGCGATGATTGCCTCGGTGTCGAGCTTCCCCGCGATGAGTGCCTCGACGTCGGCCTTCGCCTCGTTGAGGTAGTCGACGGCCAGTTCGTTGCGCACCTGGTGTCGAACGATGCGCTCTCCGATGTAGGCTTGTTCCTTGGGGCTGAACACCGGAATAAGGAACGCGCCGATGTCCTCGGGGTAGACGCGTCGCTGCCGGATGCCCCGAGAGTACCGGTCGTTCTGCATCTGCCCGAACACCGAGTTCAGGTAGAGCGCAAGGAACCCCGGATGGAGGTCCGCGCCAGAGCGCAGAATGGACACGTCGCCGCCGGCAGCCATTGGTAAGAACTGAGGCAGCACCACAGCCGCCTCACCGACAGGTGGTCCGACTGAAGTATACACGACGTCGCGCGGTGCGAGCCCGCCACTGTGCCCGTCGTGCACCGACTGCGTCACGCGCAGGCTGGGGCTCCGCCAGCGAATTTCATGTGGATCGATGTCGGAGGTCAAGATGCACGGGACCGCCGCGTCGTCGCTCCGTTCAGGCGTTGAAGAGCGGATGACGTCGCAGCGTAGAAGTGCACGAAGCGGCCTTACTGGAACCGTGAGCGAGGCGAGGTGCGCTTCGAGCGCGAAGTACCGCGGGAGGTAAAATTCGCCACTCAAGCGATCGCTCAGAGCGCTGGCCTCGATGACGTTCGTGAGCTTGTTGCCTGGCCGGAACACGCGTAGCTTCAAGAGATCATCGAAACGAGCGACCGCCTCTCCACGGAGCACACCGGCACGACCGCGGCATCGTTCCGCGAGCTCGATCTTCGAGCCAATGAATTCCTGGACGCGACTGTCAGGAACGGGAACAAGCACACTTCCGAAATCATCGGGTGTGTAGTTGGCCGTGAGCCCGCCAAGCCGCCGCTGAATCTGCTGATAGCCGAAGTCTGTCTGTAGGAAGGCTGTGACATAGGCGTCATTCGCGGACGCCCCGACATCGCGGGCAACGATGATCTTCTCGGTTATGAATGGCTTGGAGAGGTGGTGTCCATCGAAGCGCCCAATGTCTTTCCCGATGTAGCGCGGGTGATGAGCGCAGCGAAGTACGTAGATATCACCAGGCACCGCCCAAGCGCGATCTGGTACGGCGCCGTCGGGAACCTCGGCACAGTCCATTTCATATGAAACTGTGCAACACGAGAGATTTTTCGTCTTGATGGCGGGTACGCCCGACTCGCCCTTCACGCCACCGGAAGGTGACCAGCCTTGGAAAAGGCTCTTTGCCAGTGACGAAAGCGGCACGCATCGTGTTGCTTGGCGCAATTTTTGCTCGAGCGCCCGATAGTGCGGGGAGTGATACTCGGCACTCAGGAATCGGTCGCTCAGGGCTGCCGCCTGCACGAGGTCTGTCCACGTAGCCATCTTCACAGCCCTTGATGGCCCGCGCAGAACGCGGCAGCGATTGGCACTAGGTCGTTTCCGGCGGGGTCGGGCGCCTCGGATTTCCCCTTCTTCAGATACCCGACATGCTCGGCGACGGCCATGAAGACGGCGCCCTGCTTCTCGGCGGGGTGACGCTTCTTCTGCAGGTAAACGAAGCTGGTCTTCGCGCCCGTGCCCGCGATGGAGAACGTCTCGGTCGGCAAGCTCACGACGGCGCGGACGATGGCCTTGCCACCCAAGAACTCGCCGGTCTCCTCATCCTTCATCCCCATGAAGTACTCGCGGATGTAGGCGTCACCGGAATTGCAGAGGATGCCGTCGGGAACGACGATGAGGAGGCGTCCGCCGGGCTTGAGCAGCTGGAGATTCCGGTCGATGAACAGAGACGCAGGGTCCGCCTTCTCCAGCGGCTTGCGCTTGCTTCGGTCGCCGGCGGTCCACGACCATCCAAGTTCGAGTCCCGCGTTGCCGTCCCGCATCCGCGCCATTCCGCGCGGGTCCTCGTATTTCCCGGATCCAAACGGTGGGTTCGTCAGGATCAGGTCGAACTTGCCGATGAGCCGATCGAGGTGCGGGTCGGTGAGCGAGTCGTCGACCTTCAGGAGCTGGCCGTGGTCCTCTCCGTAGAGGAGCATGTTGATTCGAGCCTTCTGGATCGAACCCGCCGCCTGGTCGGCGCCGAAGAGACTGTAGCGCTTCATCTGCGAGAGCCACCGAAGCTTGTCGTCGTCAGAGTGCCCGACGTGTCGGTCATCCAGGATGCGCCGCTTCACTTCGCGAAGCGCGCCGATGGGAAACCGCCCGGTGCCACAGCAGACGTCGCCGCACAGGAAGGCAGGGAGTGCTGCCTCCGCGTCCGTCTGCGGCTTCCAGCGCTCACGCTGGCCGTCGTCGCCGCGGCGGGCCCAGAGGTCGGCGTCGGGGATGTCGTGGAACGCCACGCGGGCCATGCACTCCACGACCTGGCTGGGCGTCAGGTACGTCGCGAGCCCTTCGTCGCTGGCGTACTTGCCGCGAAGGAACACGTCGAAGGCCCAGCCCAGCAGATCCTCGTGGATGAGGTGGGCGCGCATGTCGCGCGCCTTCGCGCCGTTCCCGAGCAGCTCTCGATCGGGGATGGAGAGGCGAATCGGCTTCCCCTCGCGGTCGCGCAGCTCGAGGGCCTCGATCGCGAGCGCCAGGACGTCGGGGTTCTCGAGACGAAGCGGCTCGTCGTAGGAGAAGATCGTGTGCTCCTCCCTCGTGATGTCGGTCGCCTTGTACTGCGGCAAGTTGTTGATCTCGCGGAACGCATCCTTGAGCTGGATGACGGCGTCCTTCTTCTGCGCACGCACGTGTTCGGCGGAGTAGATGTCGGCGAACTTCTTGCCCTTGGCGGCACCGGTCTTGAGGACAAACGTCGGCGCCTGCTCGAGGTGAACCTTCAAGAAGAGCAGCTTGCCGAGCTCGTCGATCGCCGCGTTGGTGGGCTTGACGCCCCCGCGCGAATAGATGGCCTCGTGGAGCTCGTCGAACTTGCGCTGGATCGTTCGGAAGTCGCCGCGGTGGTACTCGGCCGATACCTCCTGCACCAGCCGCGTGCGCGTGTCCGAGATGGGGCGAGCGACCGACTTCCACTCGTCACGCGCCGGTAGCGCGGACACCTGCGCGTCCTTCTCGACGTCGAAGATGAAGTCGTTCTCGCCGTCCCAGACCCAGACGAAGCGGAAGGGTTTGCCCTTGGCAGCGCCAAGACCGGCCTTGAACTTCGCGTCGTCCTGCACGGGCGGCCGGGAGGCGTCGCCCGGTTCGCCGCTGGCGAAGAGGATGACCGGCTCCTTGTCGTCGAGAGCGACGAGCTCTGCCGTGGCAGCCATCGAGCCATCCCCAAGGGGATCAAACAGCGCGAAGTCCTCCTGCACCTGCCTGTACCCGAGCCGCGAGAGCTTCTCCCGCGCGCTGTCGCGCAGTGCTTCTGTGGGGTTCTTCTTCTTCGTCGCCATTGGAGAGTCCTCGCTACCGTCGCCGGTTGAAGATGTTGGAGCCCACGACGACGAACTGGGCCGTGAGCAGTTCGTGTGCGCGGTAGTCCGGCATGCCCGTGTCGCTTGCGACGGCACGCACGGCACTGGTGAGTGGTGCGCCCTGGCGCCCCTCGATGAACTTCTCGAAGGCCTTGCGGACGCGACGCTCGTCGGTCAGTGCCGTGCCGCGAGCGGCCCACATGTCCGCGCCCGTCCGCTCGAGGGTCGGGTCGAGGCGCAAGAGAAGCAGGGCCCGCTGAGCGCCGCCGTGTGCACCGAGCTCCGGAATCGCCTCGGCCACGCGCTCCGCGGTCGCGGGCCCACGGACGATCAGCAGCTCTCGAATCTGCTCGGCGAGGGTCGCGCTCATGCGTCCTCCTCAAGCCGCAGACGCAGCTGCGGGTCATCCGCTACGGGGGCTGCGTCGGTCGTGCCGCGTCGAAAACCTGCAAGCGGGACGAGCTGGTGGACCGGCCACACGATCGCGACGCCATCCATCGTCAGAAGCTCGCGAGGCTCGACCCAGGCCGTGTGGACGGCGAGCTTGAGTTCCGCCGGGCTTGCCGCCTGCTCGATGATGCTGCCGAACAACCTGCAGAAGTCGCGGGCGCGGCGCGCCAGCGTGCCCTTGCTGTAGCGGAAGCTCCAGCGACGCAGGACGCCGGCAACGACGTCGGGCGTCGGAACGTCCCCGCCAGTCAGGCGCATCACTTCCTCGAAGAGCGCGCGCCCGCGAACGCCCTCGAGCACGACGCGCGGATCGAAGCGGGAGTCGACGTAGCGTCGCCCGAGGCTGGTCGGTCGAACCTCGTCCTCGTCCAGGAGCCGAGCCCACCGCGCCGCCTCGACGTAGTAGTAGACGTTGCGCAGGCTCTTGAAGCCGATCTTCTTCTGCAGCCAGGTCAGGTCGCTCTCGCCCAGCACGATCATCTGGACCAGCCGGTTCAACAGCGGGAGCTGCGTTGCCTGCGGAACGACCCGATCTAGTGATGACATCTTGCCCCCCGGCACGACGGCGAGCCGAGGCGACGCCCCGAGTGCTCGCTGGAGCACGTCACGCCGCGCAAGATGAGCCAGCCCGTCCGGAGCCTTGATGCTCGCTGCAGTCACTGGGTCCCTCCCCGCACGTAGTCATCTGCAGCCTCGATGAGCGCTGTGCGCGCCAGCAGCGCCTCGCGGCGTCTCTGCATCGCGCGCGTGAGCCTAGCCTCGAAGTCCTCCCGCCAGATCGTTCCGAGAACAGGCACCAGGAGTTCGTCGAGGTCACGCTTGTTGACGAAGCGCTGAACGGAGCCGGAGGAGAGGAGTCGCAGTTGTGCACGAACCAGAGGGTGCCGCAGGGTCGCTGCGAACACCCGCGGGGTCTCCGAGAAGCGAAGGACCGTGAAGGTCGCGCTGGCGAGAAGCGGGTGACCGCCGTGGGCAAGTTCGTCGTCGAGGAAGGCCACCTGATCGCCGTCGCCCGTCGTGCAGAGCAGCACGTCACCCACCTGAAGACGCTGACGCATGCGGGACGAGAGCTCCGAGACAGCGCGGAGTCCCGCGCCCTCAACGAGAAAGGTCGCCTCGTTCACGTCATCGGCTTGGATGGCGACCACGCTCTCGTCGTCGTGCAGCCCACGCAGGCTGGGCGACACCGGACTCGCGAGCTCGCGGAGCGGGCGCATGTTCGTTGAAGCGCACAAGGCTTCGCGAATGGCTCGCCCTCGAGCGAACGACACATCCCAGCGGCTCGCGAGTGCAGCACGCCGCACCTCTTGCGTGTGAGCCGACGACGTCGCAGCAGGCACGCGATGGTCGATCTCGGTGTAGAGGGCCGTCACGACGGACTTGATCTCGTCGTGTGCCTGGGACGTCAGCTCCAACGCTCGTTGGTACTGGCTCCGCACCGACTCCTGCAGGCTGCGCGGGGGCAGCGGAATCGGCAGACGCTCGATGTCCACGAGCCGAAGCCTCGGCAGCGCAGAGGACCGGCCTTGATAGGCGAGGTCGCGCAGGAGGCTGTTGAGCGTGGGCGTGCAGAGCACCGCGGCGAGATACTCAGGCACCACCGCGGGGCGAGGACGGATGACCGTCAGCTCCGACGAGACGGCGAGTTCGCGCGGAACACCGTCTGGTACTGCCGCCGCGCGGAACGGCTGAGCGGCACGCGTGAACAGCACGTCCCCGGCCTCGACGTTCATCCACTTCGCCGCCGATCCATCGACCTGGACGGCGGAGGCGAGATCGAGCTCGCACGGACGAACACTGTTGAGGCGGAGCATCGGGATGCCCTCGTCGACAGTCGGAAGGCGAGCGCCCTCGTGAATGGACTCGACGATGTCGCCGAGCCGCACACGGCGGCTGCCGTCCGTGTTCTCCGCCGAGCGCACGTACTCGCGCCCGACGTAGAAGGCCGGATCGAAGCGAACGTGCCGCTTGCCGAGGTCGTTCCTGGAGAGGGTCACTACGCGCACGCTGACACCTCCCTGTTGAGGAAGTCGTCGAGCGTCGTCTTGGCCGCAGCGAGCCCGTCGCCGTCGTCCGCGTCGACCATCAGGATCGGGTAGTCCGCTTCCGGGGCACCCTTCTTCAGCAACACCACCGAGCACTTGACGCCCGTCCCTTGGAAGCACGAGCCAGCCGGGAGGCTGACGACCGCCAGCAGGCGTGTCCGCGCAAGGAGCCACTCACGGAACTGAGCGTGCCCTGCGCTCGAGAGCAGCCCCTCCGGGAGGACGGCAACGAGCACACCGCCCGGGGCCGTAGCCGCGAGGCCGTGCTCGACGTAGAGCAACTCTGCCGAGACCCGCGAGACGGCCTTCCCGGCGCGCTTGGAGAGATCGAAGCCTTCGAACTCGGCTCCGCGGAACTCGATCCCAAGAGGCGGAACGACGATCACCCCCGAGTAGTCGGTCCGGGTGGACGAGCGGAGGAAGTCGCCGAGTTCGAGCTCCACGTTTGGGAGGAGCCGGCGGAGCACCGGTCCCAATGCGTCGAGAGCGGTGGGGAGCGCCGCCGAGCCGCTCGAGCGGAAGAGCACGGACAGCTCGGCACCGGCGCCCCCCGATACGACGAGGCGACGCTCACCGAGCTGCGGGAACTCGAGCAGCCCTGCCAACCCCTCGGCCAACCCCGAGACCTCGCCCTTGTGATGAAGGAGCGAAGCGAGCGCGCCCAACAACCAGGTGAGTTCAACGCGAGAGCCGGGGCGAAGCTCGAAGCCTGCAAGAAGGGCCGCCGCAGTCCGCAGGGGCTCGGCGTCGTCCTCGGGGCCTCCGCCAATGCTGGCGAGTGGAGCGTCGCCCTCGCACTGAACGAGGGCAGGCGTGAAGACCCCGCCGTCGTCGAAGTACGCAACGAGCTGGGCGGCTCCCAGGCGCGCGGCATCGCCACGACCCGCGGCCGATCGGATGAGCCGCGCCCACCCCGCCAGCACATCGCGCGAGGGGAACCGCGACGGCGTCTTCACGGGCAGCGCGCGGACCGGCACGAGGCTCTCCCGCTCGAGAGCGTACATCGAGGGGTAGGCGCCATCGTCGACGACGACGAACGCGTAGCCTTCTGCGGCCAACAGCTCGAGGTAGCGATCAGAGACGCCTCCTCGCTTCGGGCGAAGCAGGACGCCCCGTCGCTCGTCGAGGACGAACTCGCCAGCAAGGGAGAGGCGGCCGATCGACCGCTGCGCGGCGTCGGTGACCTTGAGTCCCAGGCTGTTGAGGTAGGCGATGCCGTCCAAGATTCGCTCCGTCACGCGCTCACGCGCCCAATGACAGAACGGAGAGTAGCCAGCTCGACCTGGTTCGTCAAGAGCGTCACGCGCTCACGCGCCCAATATCGCCAAAGCCCCCAGCCGGGACCGCGGCTAGCTTCGCCTCCCCCACGCCGCCCGCTGCTGCGGCCACGTCTCGGCTGCCATGACGGCCCGGAGCTGCCGCTCGGCAATTGGCTCGACGCCGTCCACCGCCTCGAGCTCGAGGACCTGCAGCTGGAGATCGGGCGCCAGCAGGGTCAGGTCGAGGAGCTGGGTGATGCGAGCGCGGGTCAGCCCCAGCTTGCGCGCGACGGCGGCCTGGTCGGCCACCACGCCCCGCTCGATGGCGGCGTTGAGGTGGTGGGCCAGGGCCAGCATGCGCGCCACGTGGGCGGGACGGCGCACGGGCTCGGGCGGCGGCGGGGGTGGCTCGGTCGTGAAGCGCACCGCCTGCTTCCGCTCGCGGAAGAAGGAGCCGCTGATGACGCGGCGATCGCTCGTGGGCTGGTCGTTCATGCGGCGGTGTCCTCCTTGCTCGTCGCGCTCGCCGTCGCGGGCGCTTCGGGATCGGCGGCGAAGTCGACGAGGTGGATGTCGACGCGGCCCGAGGTCTCCTCGACGACAACGCGGTCGAGCAGCGCGCGGAGCAGGCGCCCGCGGTTCGGCGTCGTCATCGCCTCCCACACGATGCTGAAGTCCCGCAGCGCGCCGATGACGTGCTGCACCTCGGTCGCGGCGTTTGCGAGATCGGCGAGCGCGCGCTCGGCGTCGCTGAGCTGGCGCTCGGCCGCCGCGAGCCGCTGCGTCTCGACACCGAGCCGCTGCTCCACCAGCTCGCGCGCCTTGCCCTCGACGCGCGTCAGCTCCTCGACGTAGCGCGAGGCGTTCGCCGAGTAGTTCGCGATCGGAGTCGGAAGCTTCGCGCGCAGCGTCTCGAAGTGGGCGCGGCGCTCGTCGAGGCGCTTCGTCAACGAGGCCTGGACCTCCCGGGCGAGCGCGCCATCGAAGGCGGCTTCCGCGATGCGCTCGACGACGTAGTCCTCGATGGCGCCCGCGGGCAGGCGCTGCGCCGGGCAGCCCTTGGGCCCGTGCTTGTCGCGCGTCGAGCAGCGGTAGTAGCGGTAGGTCTTCCGCGCGCTGCGCGTGGACCCGGGCGACATCGCCGCGCCGCAGAGCCCGCAGCGCAGGAGCCCCTTCAGGATGTAGTCGTGGTTCGTGCCGTGGAAGGTGAGCGGCGGCTTCTCCTTGCCCGAGAGGATGCGCTGCGCGCGCTCGAAGGCGTCCTCGTCGATGATGGCGGGGTGCTCGCCTCGGTAGCGCTCGCCGTCGTAGACGATGATGCCGGCGTAGAGCGGGTTCTTGAGCACCGACGCGATGCCCGTCGTCGTCCACGCGAGGAGGCGCCCGGCCTTGAGCCGCGCGCCGCGCGGGAGCTTCTGCTGCTCGTTGAGGAGCCGCGCGACGAGCGCCGTCTGGCGGTGCTGGAGGAGCAGCTCGAAGGCGTCGCGCACGACGAGCGACTCGAGCTCGTGTGGGACGAGGCGCTTGTCCTTGGCGAAGTAGCCGAAGGGCACCTGGCCGCCGGTCCACTTCCCCTTGCGGCGCGACATGGCGATCTTGTCGCGCGTCCGCTCGCCGATCATCTCGCGTTCAAATTCGGCGAAGGACATCAACATGTTCATCGTCAGTCGACCCATGGCGTCGGCCGTCGTGAAGTTCTGCGTGACGGACACGAAGGCGACGCTGGCCGCGTTGAGCCGCTCCATCACCTTCACGAAGTCGAGCAGCGAGCGCGAGAGCCGGTCGACCTTGTAGACGACCACGACGTCGAACGTGCCGGCCTCGGCGTCATGGAGAAAGCCCCTTTTCGGGCTCCGGCCACCGGCTAGGCGTGCCCTGACGGGGCGGGCGGAGGGGTTGACGACGGGGAGGGTCAGGTGCGAGGATGAGGGGGAAAGGGGTTCATTTTTCCTATCCGTTCAGAGATCGAACAGGAGTGGCTGGACTACGCGGGCGCATTCAAAAACACGTCTAATTTCCTACGCTTTTCCGCAGAGCCGTTCGGCGATGGCAAGGTTGCTGGTCACGGTGGCGGCGACATCAGCTTGGCGAACGGGGCAACCGGCGCGGACCTCCATCGAAAATGGCGCGGCCGACGTGGGAAGTTCACTGGCACGAGCGACCCGACACACCCCTTTGTGCTCCAAGGGGAAGGAAAAGCCTACACCTACAAGATGTTCGTCGAGCTGGGTGTCTCTCTCCTTCGGACTGGCGGTCAGCTCGGCGTAATCGTTCCCGGAGGCCTATATGCGGACAAGGGCACGACGTTTCTACGACGCTTCTTGCTGGATAAGTGCGGCTGGCGGTGGCTGTATGGGTATGAGAACAAAGATCAGATCTTCAATATCCATCGCAGTTTCAAGTTTTGCATTTGCGTCGCCGAAAAGGGAGGGGCACCCGTTCCCATCAAATCGGCGTTCATGCGGCATGAACTGGACGACTGGGCTGAGGGTGCTGGGGTGCTCGATTACGCGGTACACCGAGTGGCAGCGTTCTCTCGGCAGAGTTTGAGCGTGCTGGAGATCCGCTCGCGGCGCGATCTGGACGTGCTGACGAAGCTGTACTTGACCGGCACTTTGCTCGGAGACGGAGATGCGGGCGGCTGGCGCATCAAGTACGCGCAGGGCGACTTCAACATGAGCGCTGATGCCGGCTCGTTCAAGCAGCGAGAGCAGGCAGAAGTCGAGGGGTTCAAGGCAGACAGCTACGGTCGTTGGGTGAACGATCAGGGAGACCTCCTCCTCCCGCTATACGAGGGCCGGATGGTCGGGCAGTTCGACTTCAGCCAGAAAGGCTGGGTGAGCGGAAAAGGACGCGGGGCCGTCTGGCGTGACATTGGGTGGGACGAAAAGCGCTTCGAGCCGCAGTTCCTCGTTCGCGGCGGGAGTGGCGGTTGGCGTCCGAGGGTCGGCCAGATGCGGGTCGGTGCGGCAACGAACAGCCGGACCCTAATCGCCTCGATCATTGACCAAGCGGGCTGCGGCGACATCGTGGCCACACTGAGCGTAGACGACCTCCCGACCACGCTGGCGCTGGTTGGTGTGCTCAACTCCTTCGCTTTCGATCTAGTCATGCGTACTCGTGTCGGCGGAATTCACATTGACCAACATCACCTAACCCCGAACCCTCTGCCCGCCCGAAATGGCATTCCCGCGCAGTTCGCCCTGTTGGGAGCTCGGCTCTCGATGGCGAATCCCGCGTTCTCAGCGAGCTGGGCGGGGCCGTCGTTTCGGACGGAGCGGCGCCATCCCTGGCGCCGCCTATGGGCCATCACCCCCCACGAACGCCTCCGCCTCCGCTGCATGCTCGACGCCATCGTCGCCGTGCTCTACGGGCTCGACCGCGACGACTTCGCCTGGATCCTCCGCGACTGCGACCACCCCGGAACCCGACTCTCTGAAAAGGGCTTCTGCCGCAGCCTCGACCCCAAGGGCTTCTGGCGCGTGGACAAGGCGCAGGACCCCGAGCTGCGCCACACCGTGCTCTCCCTGGCCGCCTACGACGACCTCGCGCACAGCATCGCCACCGCCGGCTCCCGCGACGCCGGCATCCAGGCCTTCTGCGACCAGAACGACGGCGACGGCTGGATGCTCCCCGAGACGCTCAGCCTCGCCGACCTCGGCCTCACCCGCTCCGTCGACGTCGGCGCCTACAACGAGCGCGCGCGCACGCCGCAGCACGTCCGCGCCCGCATGGGCGAGCGTTTCCTCGACTGGCAGCTCGCCCAGACCCCCGAGGAGTCGTGGGCTGAATGCGAACGCCACGCGAAGGCGATCCTGGAGGGGACGACGGCGCCGGCTCCCTCGGCCCCAGCCGCCGCCGCGCCGATTACGCCCACCTCGACAACCCCAGCCTCGAAACCGCAGTTCTCCCCGTTCGGGTCAAGGAACTGAATGCTCAACTACTTCGTCTACAAGAACGGCCTCGGCAACTGCTGGACCGCGCTCGGCACGCTGAACGTGGACAGCGGCTACCTCTACGTCGGGTTCGACCCCCAGTTTGCCGAGGCCGGGGGCGTGCTCCCGCCGACCGAACGGAACGGGGGGGGGCAGCCACATCCCTGGCAGCAAGCCGACCTCAACCACATCCGCTTCGTGGCGCACGAGACCAACTTCCAGGACTTCATGCTCCTCACCTTCGAGGAGACCACGCTCCGATACTGGCGGGTGACGGGTCCGGTGGTCGAGGCGCCCCTCCACGTTTGGGAGGCCGCACGCACGATCAATGGGAAGGGGTTGGTCTACGACTTCTACTTCAAGCCCGAGGTGGTCGGCGGCGTGGCCCAGCCGCCAAAGCCGTTCAGGGTCCTGCCGGTCAGGCTGGTGGCCGAGGTCCCGCGCGATGCGATCTACACCAGCGTCGACTCTCTGGCGTCCTACCAATACCTCATCCGCGGCACGTGCCGCCCCCTCTGGCGCGCGAGCGGGCCGACCGCGGCCGCCCACCATCCGGAGATGCTGAAGCAGCAACAGGCGCGCATCCCTCGGTGCGAGCGCATCGACGAGGAAGAGCCCTTCGCAGCGTTCGTCCGGCTCTACCTCAACGAGCTGTTGCACCGGTACGGTCCGGCCACGCAGTCTCCGAGCCCTCGGTTGGGTGACTTCGCCGTCGACCTCGACTCCGCCTCTACGGTCGTGATGGCCACGCTCAACCCCATCCTCGTCGAGACCGCCGCTCTGGCGTTCGTACAGGATCTCGGGCTCACCCCGGACATCGGCGTGGGCAAGGGCAAGGACATCATCGACGTGCGAGCGCGCGCCGCGGGGCCCGACGGTAGCTTCGACGCGAAGATCGCCGAACACGCCTGGGCCACCCTTCAGGCGCTGCACCTGAAGACCGCCGACGGCGACGACACGCTGCGCGAAAGGCTCCTGAAACGCGGCGTGCTGGACATCCAGTGCAAGGCAGCGGACCGGAAGGCCAACGCCGACGGCGTGCTGTACTTCGGGTTCAAGGGCCCAGGTCACGACGGACTCACGTCGATCCTACTCAATGACCTGGAGACCCTGCTCGCCACGGGGGCCTGGCCGAACCTGCGCCGCTTCCTCGCCATGCAGGCGCGGATCCTGTTGGGGGAGTGGCGGGCGCCGTCCGCGACGCCCCGCGACGCGACCACACCCAACAGGCCGGGAGTTCCCAATGCCGATTGACCCGACCGACATCCAGTCTGCCGTCCGGCACGCTACGAGGCCCAGGCGATCTACCTCGAAGGACAGCTCCTCGGGGAACGTGGTCGGTTCGTGAACGAGATCGAGTAGGGATGCTCAGCCGCGCTGAACGAAGGGGTCGATCGGGCAACCGGTCGGCCCCCTCTCGCGTCCCG
>SXGU01151226.1_pt1 | contig 13198 bp, 12 predicted proteins | sample 3174531 | NCBI WGS metagenome assembly SXGU01 (sample SAMN11356863, study PRJNA531348) | freshwater metagenome | isolation source: freshwater sample F1-140 | place: China: Fuxian Lake, Yuxi | collected 2017-12-25 | reverse complement strand
TTTGGCACAGTTGCCGAACTAACTGCGGCGACCAGACCAATGATGAACAAGAAGCATGTTTGGATTGACGGCGCGCGACACGACTTAAAAAATTGCGACGCCGAAGTTGGCGAGATTATCGCAAGTTGGGTTACTGCGCTGTAACAGGCTTTGCAGCAACTACGTCCTCGGGGTTGAGTTCTTCAAGTTCGCGGTGTGCCGACTCGGGGAAAGTTACAAAAACTAAAACGCCGGCAATGATCGGGCCAATTGAGAGCCAACTCATGACTGTGCCATAGCTGAAGTCACGGTTGAGAAAGTAACCCGCGCCGACGAGGCCGATGCTGCCGCCAATAAGTGAAGCCGTCATGATCACGCTTGAGGCGAATGAACGATGCAAGGTTGGAAACATTTCGCCACGGTAAACCGCCATTGCTGGGTAGGCCAGACCCAGGCAGATGCCCCCAGAAACCGAAGCGAGCCACATTATTTGACCGCTAGTGCTGAATGCTGCTGTCAGCAAAACTGCCCCAAGGGGAAATGTGACTGCTGAAAGCATGCGGCGTCCGCGCTTATCGGCGACGCGACCACCGATCAGCAAACCAACAGATGCGGGCGTGCCTGTGACCAGAGTAAATGCAGTGATCATCACGGCTGAATAATCTCGCACATCGCGCAAGTAGCGCACCTGAAAAACCGAAGATGCAGCAATGAAAATGTTGCCGAAGATTGCGACAAGACTTTGCGCAGTCAGACGGGTTTTGTCGATATGCGTTGCTGAGTCGAGGTGCGCTTCGTGACGTTCAATGAATCGAGTTGTTTCGGGAAGTTTGCGCAACAAAGTGACCGCAATAACCAGCCATGCGAGGGAAATCGCATAGATATATCGCCATGTGTCTGCGCCAAGATCAGCGAGTGGCAATGCGGCGAGTGCGAAACCTGCGCCGAAGCCCGCGGCGATTGCGAGCACGCTGATTGCCCACGCGCGTGAATCACGGGACATTTCTTCGGTGGCGACGATGCCGATCAAAATTGTCAAGACTAATGCGAGTGGTCGACCGAGTGTTTGTGTCGCGACCAAAATTGCAAAACTTGGTGCTAGACCACCGAGCGCAGTGATCAATGGCGCACCGAATGCACAAAAAATAATTAGTCGTCGTCGGCCGATGCGGTCGGCGAGTGCGGCGAGCGGAAGTGAAATGACGACGCCCCAGCGGATGATTGCCGCGCCGATGCCCTGTCCTTGTTCGGAAATTGCAAACTCTTGTGCGGCGTAGGCAACTGTTTGCGTGAACAATGTGTTGGCATAAGTTGCCGGCACGCAGGCCAAGGCGAGAAGCCATAAAATTGTGCGTTGGCGCGCAGTCAAGGGGGGCGTTCGGGGTTTTCGGCTCACTGCGGGAGCATACTTAAATGCCATGAATAATCAGTCTCCACGCATCATTGTGCGCCGTTCTGGGCCGCTTTCAGGCAACGTTCAGGTGCCAGGGGCCAAGAACTCGGTACTTAAGTTGATGGCGGCGAGTCTGTTGGCCGAAGGTGAATATGTGTTCACCAATGTGCCGGCAATCGCCGACGTTGAGACGATGTCAGATTTGTTGACGGCACTCGGAGTAAAGAGCAAATGGCTCGGACCGCACGAACTTTCGTTGACTAATTCTGGGAACATCTCGACTGAAGCACCGTTCGAAAACGTGGACAAGATTCGTGCCAGCATCAACGTGCTCGGGCCGTTGCTGACTCATTACGGTCAGGCACTGATCAACTGGCCCGGAGGCGACGACTTTGGCGGGCGGCCAATCGATTTGCACATCAGCGGCCTGGAAAAAATGGGTGCGACGATCGAGCAAAATCTTTTGAACATCAACGCGTATGCCAAAGAATTGCGCGGCGCCGAGATCGAACTTTCGTTCGCCAGTGTCGGTGCCACGGAAAATATTTTGACCGCGGCGATTTATGCCAAGGGCACGACGGTTATCGACAACGCGGCGCGCGAGCCAGAGATCGGCGACTTGTGCAACATGCTCGTGGCGATGGGTGCACAAATCGAAGGCATCGGCACCCCACGATTGGTGATCCATGGTTCAAAAAAAGGATCGTTGCGGGGTGTGCGCCACGCGGTGATCAACGATCGTGTGCAGGCGGCGACTTACATTGCAGCCGTGGCGATCGCCGGTGGCGATGTGCAGGTGCGTGGTGCTCGCCCCGAACATATGGAAATGGTGATCAATAAATATACGCAGATGGGCGTATCGATCTATCCGCAGCGGGACGGTTTGCGCGTGATCGCGCCTGAGCGACTTTCGGCGACTGATTTTGCGACGTTGCCTTACCCGGGTATCGCGACCGACTACAAACCTTTGCTCGTGGCGATGAATTCGGTTTCAAACGGTGTTGGCATCGTCACTGAAAATTTGTTTCCGGGTCGGTTCAGATACATCGAAGAGTTGTGCAAACTTGGCGCCGACATTCGGATTGATGGTCATCATGCCGTTATAAAAGGCGTGGATCATTTGATTGGGGCTGCGGTCACCGCGCCAGATATTCGTGCCGGGGCTGCACTGGTTGTTGCTGGTTTGGCGGCGCACGGTGAAACCGTGATCAGCGAGATTCACCACATCGATCGTGGCTATGACGATTTAGTCGGACGACTCAGTGGTCTTGGTGCTGACGTGACTCGCGTTTGACTCGTGTTTTGCGCGTCGTGTTGCCCGCCACAACACCCCGATTATCACGATAATTGGTCCAACAACCAAGAGAATTTCATCCCAACCACCTTGGTGAGCAAGCACCCTCGTATCGTAGAGGGTTCAGGAAATAAAACTAGGCAGGATGATTAAGTGTCAATTCGTACACAAGTTGAAGAAACAATCGAGGTTATTCGCCCGGCCTTGCAGGCTGACGGCGGCGACATCATTTTGCGCGAAGTTGATGAAGCGACCGGCATCGTCAGCGTGACGCTTACCGGCGCGTGTGGCACGTGCCCCGCATCAGATCAAACCCTGAAAGCCGGCATCGAGCGAATTATGCGTGATCGCATTGACGGCATCACTGAGGTCGTCGCGGTATAAATGAACTCGCGTTCAACCGACACTGCAGAATTATTCAAGGATGCCTGCGCCGGTGATCGCGCAGCCCTCGCACGATTGCTTTCGCTGATCGAGCGCGGCGGTGACGACGCGCGAAATATCGGGCGATTGGCTTATCCAAAAGTTGGTGACGGTTATATTGTCGGCATTACCGGCGCGCCGGGTGCAGGCAAGAGCACTTTGACTTCAACTTTGATTGGTCACTTGCGTTCGAAGGCTCAAGAAGTTTCGGTGCTGGCAATTGACCCGTCGTCGCCGTTCACGGGTGGTGCAATTTTGGGTGATCGAATTCGGATGCAAAGTCACGCCACTGATGCGGGTGTATTCATTCGCAGCATGGCGACCCGCGGTCACCTGGGTGGATTGAGTTTGGCCACGAGCGAGGCCGTGCGACTGCTCGATGCAGTTGGTTCGCCGTGCACTCTGGTTGAGACGGTTGGTGTGGGTCAGGTTGAAGTTGAGATCGCGCGCAATGCCGACACCGTCGTCGTGGTCGTCAATCCGGGTTGGGGCGACTCGGTGCAAGCCAACAAGGCAGGATTGCTTGAAATCGCCGATGTGTTTGTGATCAACAAATCTGACCGACCAGGGGCAGATCAAACCCAGCGTGATCTCGAGCAGATGCTTGAACTTTCAGACATCGCCTCAGTCGCGTGGCGGCCGATGATCGTGCGCACTGTAGGTACGACGGGTGAAGGCGCTGTCGAGTTGTGGCAAGCGATCACGGCTCATCGTGAGCATTCAACTAGTGATGGCTCGCTGGCAAAGCGACGCGAGCAGCGGTTGCGCAATGAACTGCGGGCGATTATCGAGCGCCGTCTCGAACATCGTGCTCGCGAGATTTGCACGGGCGCACGGTGGGAAGAAATTCAAAACGAGATGTTGGCGCGGTCGCGTGACCCATGGAGTTGCGCCGACGAAATGTTGGCTGGCATTTTGTAGTGACAGAGTTGCGGCGAGTTGTAGTTTCAAGTTTGGCTCTTGGCGGTGCCGTCGGTATTTTTGCGTTGTCGTTTGGTGTGGCTTCGGTTAGCGCAGGTGCCAGCGTGTGGCAAACATGTGCGTTGTCGCTGTTTGTGTTCACCGGTGCTTCGCAATTTTCGGCGATGAGCGTCGTCGGTGCCGGCGGTTCGATGCTCGCGGCTTATGGTGGCGCCGTGTTGCTGGCTGCTCGCAACATGGTTTATGGTTTGGCGCTCTCGTCGTCGGCAAAGTCGATGGCCGGCAATTTGCCACGTCGATTATTTGCCGCACATTTTGTGATCGACGAAACTACGGCTCTTGCACTTGCCGAATCGTCGCCAAGATTTCGCAAGGTCGCGTTCTGGACGACCGGCATCGGCTTGTTCACTTTTTGGAATCTCGGCACGCTGATCGGCGCGTTGGCTGGCACTGCGATTGATCCACAAAAATTTGGATTAGACATCGCGTTTCCAGCGGCGTTCATTGTGATGCTCGTGCCACATTTGCGTTCAAAGTTGGGTCGTCAGGCATCGGCGCTGGGTGGCGTGCTGTGTTTGGTCTCGATCTCGTTTTTGCCGATTGGTGTGCCGATTTTGATAGCGGCGCTGGCCGTGTTGGTTGGGGTGCGCAATGATCAATGAAGCACCGACGAATTTGTGGCTGATGATTATTGCGCTCGCAATTAGCGCGTATTTCTTGAAGATGTTCGGTCTTGTCGTATTGGGTTCGCGACAGTTGCCAAAAGTTTTCGATCGCTGTCTTGGATTGATACCCGCGGCGTTGTTGTCGGCGCTCGTGTTGAAGGATACTTTTTCGGTCGGTCAGAGCCTGGTGGTTGATGCACGGGTTGCGGGTTTTGTGGTTGCTGTCATTGCCGCGTGGCGTCGTGCACCGTTGATTGTCGTCGTGGTGCTGGCGGCAGGTGCAACCGCGTTTTTGCGTGCGATTTAATTAGTTTTTGCAGAGTGCTGCGAGGCTGCGCAAGTTGCGCTTCCAGATTTGGCGTAAAACTACTTTGCCGCCGATAAACGCGCCAAGTGGCCCGCCAAGAAACCACGGGAAGACGAGTTCTTCCTCCCATTTAAAAAGCGTGCGTGCGCCACTATTTAGGGGCTCGAGGGTGAACACGCCGTTACCAGTGACGATGCCGATGTGTTTTACGCCCATTGCTTGGCCTGGCACCCATTGCGTGATTTCCATTTTGTCGGTCAGGTGAATCGGGCCGACCTTGGTTTCGCAAAGAAATGTCGTGCCGACCCCGCGCTTTTGATCAGAGGTGAAGTGAATTGCGACGGCATCATGCATCCAATCAACGTGCCTTTCAATAGGCTCAACAATTTGCCAGACCTTTTCGGGGTTGGCGTCGATTTCAATTGAAACTTTGATCATGCTCATCGCTATGTGAGTGTAGTTAGCCTGTAGTTCTGTGGCGATTCGTAAAAATAATGCTTCGATCAACGAGACAATTGCTGATTTTATTTATCTAGATCACGCTGCGAGCACGCCGATGCGCCAAGAGGCGATCGAGGCGATGACACCGTATATGAGCGGTATTTATGCCAATCCGTCGGGGTCACACCGGTTTTCGAGAATTGCGCGCAAGGCGATTGACGAGGCGCGGGATGATGTTGCCGAGGCGTTGGGTTGCAAGGTTGGCGAAGTTGTGTTCACAAGTGGTGGCACCGAGGGCGACAACGCGGCGATTTTTGGTGCGGTGCGGCGCAAGTCAGGCATCGCAGTTTGCTCGGCGGTCGAGCATCATGCCGTTTTGCATTGTGTCGAAAATTTAAAGGGGCAAGTTGTCGGTGTTGATGCGACCGGCGTGATCGATGTTGGCGAACTTGAGCGCGTGTTGCAAGAAGCGCAGGCTAGTGATGACTTGAGCGGCCGTGTAAGCGTCGTGTCGGTGATGGCGGTGAACAACGAGGTCGGCAGCATTTCGCCATTGCGACAAGTTGCCAAGATCGTGCGTGCACAAGCACCAGACGCCGTGCTGCACACCGATGCGGTGCAGGCGACTTGTTGGCAAGACTTGCGTGAGATTTCAAAACTCGTGGATGTGCTCTCCATTTCGGCTCACAAGTTCGGCGGGCCAAAAGGTATGGGCATCACGATGCAGCGGCTCGGCTTAGAAATTGATCCGCTGATTGTGGGTGGCGGGCAAGAGCGCGATCGACGAAGTGGCACGCACAATGTCGCGGGCATTATGGCCACGGCAGCGGCGTTGCGCGCGACTGATACGACGCGCGAAGCCGAAGTAGCGCGCGTCACAAAATTGCGCGACGCATTGATTGATGGCGTGATGAGCGAAGTTGACGACGTTCTCGAAACTGTGCCGCACGACAAACGCGTCGCTGGTATTGCACATATGTGCATTGGCGGTTGCGAAAGTGAGTCGGTGCTTTATCTGCTTGACGAGGCAATGATTTGCGCGTCGGCGGCGAGTGCTTGCGCCAGTGGGGCGATGGAGCCGTCGCATGTTCTGTCGGCGATGGGTGTTGACAAGAAATATTCAGCGGGGGCTTTGCGTATGAGCCTTGGTCACACGACGACCGAGCGCGAGATTGATCGTGCAATTGATGCTTTGATCGGGGTTGTTCGGCAGTTGCGACGCAATAAAGTTAAAGCCTGATGAAAGTTCTCGTGGCGATGTCTGGTGGCGTTGATTCGTCGGTGGCCGCGGCTGAACTTATCGATCAAGGTCATGAAGTTGTGGGTGTGACGATGCGTCTGTGGGGTGGCGAGAGCGACACAGGGTGTTGTTCGGTCTCAGATGTAGACGACGCGCGCCGAGTGGCGCAACAACTCGGTATCGATCACTTGGTGTTCAATTTTTCTGACGACTTCAACAAACATGTCGTCGCACCGTACGTGCAGGCCCATGTCGACGGCATTACGCCAAACCCGTGCATCGAGTGCAACCGGCATTTGAAGTTTGATCGTTTGAGCGAGCGAGCGCGGGTTTTGGGTTTTGATGCCGTGGCGACTGGTCATCATGCGCAAGTCTCGCGGGATGACCGCGGAGTCTTTCGTTTGACGCGTGGTCATGACGAACTAAAAGATCAGAGTTACGTCGTTTATATGCTCGACCAAGCTGAGTTGGCGTTCACCATGTTTCCGGTCGGGCATCTGACAAAGGTGCAGGTGCGAGAGCGAGCGGTTGCGCTTGGCTTGCGTACGGCGACCAAACCAGACAGCCAAGATGTTTGTTTCATTTCACGCACAGGTGGCCGCGAGACTTTCTTGGGCAATCGCATCGAGTTTCGCAAGGCATCTGTGGTTACCAGCGACGGTGCGACCGCCGGCACAGTTGAAGCGCTTGAACTCGTGACGATTGGTCAGCGCAAAGGTTTGGGTTTGCCAGGTGGCGGACCAAAACAGTTTGTAGTCGATGTTGACACTCCAAATGCCCGTGTCATGATTGGCACCGAAGATCAACTGTTGCGCACGGGTCTAGCGGTGAGCAATGTGATGTGGGCGAACGTGGCGCCGGTCGTTGGTAAAAAAGTTCTGGTGCAATGCAGTGCGCATGGTGCCGCGGTCAGTGCGACCGTTGAGCGTGTTGATGGCGCTGGCGTGACAGATAGTTTGGGCGGTTTGGTACTGCGATTTGACGTCGCGCAACGACGTATCGCCCCCGGACAGAGCATTGTTTGCTACGACATGACAAATAGTTTTGTGCTCGGTGGTGGCACCGCCGAGGCAGTTGATCCGGCAACGAACTAAATTTTTTATTTTGCGGCGCGCAGCACGGCGCCAGGACGTGAGGGTGCGATCAAGATTGATGAAGCATGAATCGCGCTGACTGCTTTTAGGTGTTTGGCTGTCAGCGAAGTCAGCGAAACATCTTGGGGTTGTTTGAAACTTAGTTCGAGTGGCACACCCCAAGTGAGTGCAGTCAGGTCGGCGGCTTGCGTGTCACGCTTGGCTAGATGAATCTCGACGAGATCATGCTTGCGGATCATCAAGTTTGTGCCGAGCAAAGTCTCGTCGTGCACGACGAAGCCGGCGGGCACGAACACGAACCAACGGCGAGAGAGTTGGTGAATGCGTCGCGCAAAGAACCAGAAACCAAGCGCAGAAACCGCACCGCAGATAATGCCCAGCGGCAAATTCTCTGCGGCAATCAGCATTGGCGCGGCGAGAGTGGCAGTCAGCAGCAACATTGCGATCAGTAAAACTGGCGCAACGAGTGCAACGGGTGGCCGCAACAGGAATCTTTTCTCGTCACCATAAGCGCTGGCCTGGATGAACGTATTGCCCAGATCGGCATTGAAACTAATCAGCAGAATCGCCACGCTGATCGCCGCACAAATAATTTGTGACGTGTCGGTCGCACCAGTGACAGAAATATAGAGAAGCGTCGCAGTGATCACAGGTACCGCCATGCGCAACACGGTCAAGGTGGCCGGATGCAGGACAAAAACCGATAAAACGCTTGTTGCCCAAACTGCCCAGGCGAGGAGAGTTGCCACGTTTTGCACGCTTGCCGAGCGTCCAGAAACAAGTTCGCCAACGCCCGCGCCGATAAACGGCAGTATCGCGACCAAGATCCGCAGGACCCAAATGAACGACTTGTTGAGCACAAAGTAAGGCTAAGGGTGGGGCGAAGGCTCGCACACGACTTCGGTAAAGTTTCAGTGATGTCTGTGCCTGAGAAAATTCGTCAAACTGCCAGCGAGTTGCGTGCGGCTATCGCGCACCACAACGATTTGTATCATGGCAAAGATAGCCCAGAGATTTCGGATGCGGCATTCGACGAGATTTTGCGCAAACTTGTCGAGCTTGAAACAAAATATCCTGAAATTGTTGACGACGCATCACCGACACAGATCATCGGTGCAGGCACGACAACCTTCAACCCGGTGACTCATCGCGTGCCGATGACGAGTCTTGACAACGCGATGGATGTTGCTGAGTTGCAAGCTTGGGGCGAGCGCGCGGCCAAGGGTCTCAACAATGTTGCTATGCAATTTGCGTGTGAACTCAAGATCGACGGGCTTGCATTGAGCATTCGCTACGAAAACGGCGAACTTGTGCAGGCCGCGACGCGGGGTGACGGAAAGGTCGGCGAAGATGTCACGGCCAACGTACGCACGATCGGGGTCATCCCCAAAAAATTGATTGCGAAGTCCGGGACAAAATTGCCGAGTGTGCTCGAGGTGCGCGGTGAGGTTTATATGTCGATTGCGGCGTTTGAAAAATTTCGTGATGCAAAGTTGCGTGAAAACGAAAAACGTGCACAGGGCGGCAAAAAACCCGAGAGTGTGCCGGCGAATCCGCGCAATGCTGGTGCCGGCAGTTTGCGCCAAAAAAATGCGCAGGTTACGGCGACTCGTGAACTTTCGTTTTGGGCGTATCAACTCGGCGAAGTTGTTGGTGCGCCGAATTTCGCGACGCATCTACAAGCACTTGAATTTTTGCGCTCGCTCGGCTTCCCGATCAATCCCGAGGTCAAGACGCTGAACTCGCTGACCGAGGTCGTCGAGTTCAGCCAGCATTGGGAGACCAACCGTCACGGCTTGAACTATGAAATCGATGGCGTGGTCGTCAAACTTGATGATTTAGCGCAACGCGAGCAACTGGGTTTCACATCGCGCGCTCCGCGCTGGGCGATTGCGGTGAAATTCGCGCCCGAAGAGCGCAATACGCTGCTCAAAGATATTTCGGTGTCGATTGGCCGCACGGGACGCGCCACACCATTTGCAGTACTTGAGCCCGTCATGCTGTCGGGTAGCACGGTTTCTATGGCGACACTGCACAATCGCGAACAGGTGCAATTGAAAGATGTGCGACCAGGTGACACGGTTGTCGTGCGCAAAGCGGGCGATGTGATACCCGAAGTTGTCGGGCCAGTTTTGGCTTTGCGACCAAAAAATTTAACGGCATGGAAGTTTCCGACGACATGTGTTTGTGACTTGAAATCAAAACTGGTGCAGGTCGAAGGCGAGTCGGACACGCGGTGCGTTGAGCCCGAATGCCCGTTTCAGCGTGACCAGCGGATCATTCACTTTGCATCACGCGGCGCAATGGATATTGAAGGTCTTGGCGAGAAAACTGTGTTTGCGTTGTCTGACAAAAACTTCGTCGCAGATATCGGAGATCTATATTCGTTGACCCTCGAAAAGTTGCTGCAACTCGATGGCTTTGCCGAGTTGAGCGCAAAAAACTTGTTGATGGCGATCGATGGTTCAAAATCGCGACCGCTGGCGAAGTTGCTGGTGGGTCTCGGCATAAAAAATCTCGGCCCTGCGGTAGCAGAGTCGTTGGCGCGACGATTTGGTTCGCTTGACGCGATCATTGCGGCGACGCCAGAACAACTGAGCGAGATTGATGGCGTTGGCGAAGTCATACCCAAAAAAATCACCGAGTGGTTTGCCGATAAAGCACACATGTCGATAATCAAAAAGTTTCGCGCAGCCGGAGTCGAGTTCGGCAACGTTACGGTCAGCACCGCACCACAAAATCTTGTCGGTAAAGCGATAGTCGTGACGGGCACGGTCGAGGGTTTCAGCCGTGAAGGTGCGCAAGAAGCGATCACTGGTCGCGGCGGTAAAAGCCCCGGCAGTGTGAGCGCGAAGACTTTCGCGTTGGTGGTTGGTGCCGAACCTGGCGCGAGCAAACTTTCGAAAGCCCAAGAACTGGGTATTCCGATTATTGAGGTGGCAGGTTTTTTGAAACTTCTTGAGACCGGCGAATTACCGGGTTAGTCCGTCACGAACTTCCAGGTGTAGACGCGCGACTTCTCGCGACCTTCGGTTATTTGCCAATATAAAACCTTGCCTTGGTGCTCGCCTTGAGTGAACTCTTCGATCACGGCGCCAACTTGTGGTTGAAAACTGATGATGAAGTTGCCTGGGTCAAAAACCGCAGTAGGTGGTAACTCGACTTGTGCGCCGGGTGTGGCTTGCTGGCCACTAGATGTAAGTTCGTCTAGTCGCGTGGTGGGTAGTTCGATCCCGTCGATAAACAAAACTGCTTCATAACCCTCGAAAAAGTCGACGATGATTTGTGACTGGCGTAAGACTCGGTCACCATCTGCAGGCGACATGCGTTCGACTGCAGATGGCAGTCCTGATTCGTCGCGACCAGTTTGCGACGAACGAAAACCAAAAACAATCATCACCAGACCAAGTGCGATGCCAACGCTTGTAATCATTTGTTGCTTGTCAAGTTTTCGTCGTGGTCGATTTGACTTCGCAGAATTTTTAGAGTTGGGTGTCACACCTATATTCTCGCCTGAAATCGGCCAGAAAACATTGCTTCGGCTCTATGACTAGTAGTTTTATAGGCGCAATGATCGATCCAGAAGCGCTGATTGGTGAGGTTCTTGTCGGGCGGTACCGCGTCGAATCTCTGTTGAGCGATCGTGCCGCGGTGACAAAGGTCTATGACGCCCAAGACCTGCGGCACTCCAAAAAGGTTTCGATTCGAGTCACGCCGACCGCCTCGTTAGTCGACTTGGATGCGGGTCTCAGCGACGAGCGAAGCGCACTTGATTCATTTAAAGCGACGATGCAGCAGTTGTATGCGATGAATCACCCGACCCTCGTCTGCATCGATGACTGGGGCGACACGATGATTGACAATGTCCGTCATGCTTTTAGTGTCACACAATTTTTCGGACAAGGAACCCTGCGCGAATTTCTTGACAGAGGGCGCCGATTGTCTCCATCGCAGGCACTCGTCGTCGGTATTGACGTGTGTCGTGCGCTTCATCACGCTCATCAAAACGGTTTGACTCACGGTGATGTGCGACCTGCAAATCTTATTTTTGGTGACGATGCACGTGTTCGGCTCACGGGTCTTGGCACCAAACGCTGGGCGAGTGCTGAGCAAATGAGTATCGAGCAAGCCAAATATGCCGCACCTGAAATTGGTTTGGGATCAGTACCCAATTCTGCGACGGATGTTTATTCACTTGCGCTTACTCTGCTTGAGTCGATATCGGGAGATGTGCCGTTCGTCGGTGAGTCAGTGGCGATTACCTTGGCAAATCGTGTCGAAAAGCTTCTACCAGTCAGTGCCGATATGGGGCCAATCGCCGCCCCTATTGAACGTGCTGGTCGACCGCTTGCCGATGAGCGCGTTTCTGCACTTGAACTTGGTCAGGCCCTCGCACAGATCGCCGACAAGATGGCACGACCATTGCCGATTGACACTGTCGTGTCAAAAAAGTTCGAGGATTTCATCACGCGACCTCAGCCGATTACGCCGGGTGGACAAAAAACTGAGGTGCAAGTCGACGAACAGCTCGCTGCAAAAGAACCAGAAAAACAGATCGTCGTTGAATCGCCGCGTACACGACGAAGATTCAAGCAAATCTTTGCGCTTGCAGGTGCTGGCGCGTTGTTGATCACTGCGGTGATTGCATTTCAGTCACTAACGACGAGCAGTTTTGTCGTGCCGAACTTGACGGGTGTCGCCGAAGCGCAGGCACGCAATTCGATCGCCGTTTATGAATGGGACCTAATTATTCGTGCCGAGCGAACAAACGATGTTGAATTTGGTTTCATAATTCGTACAGAGCCGGCAGCGGGCACGTCGTTGAAACAAGGAGATGCTCTCGTTCTGTTCGTTTCTGAGGGCGCTCCCCTTGGAGTTTTGGTTGATGTCGAAGGCAAGTCGCGCGAGGTGGCGACAAAGATGATCATGGATCAAGGTCTCACTGTTGCTGCCGTAGATCAAGCCAGCGACAGCGTGCCGATCGGCAACGTGATTGCGTGGTCGGTTGCCAAGCAGCCATCACTGGTAGCCGGTGATCAAGTCCTGCAAGGAACCGTGATCAACATTGTTGTTTCAAATGGTCCAGCCTTGCGCCCAGTGCCGCTGATTGTCGGAATGAATCTTGACGAAGCAACTGCGACTGTTGTCGAGTCGGGTCTCGTGCTTGGGGTCAGTAACGACAGTTTCAGCAACGAGGTCGCAGTCGGATTAATCGGCGCTCAATCGCCACCGCCGGGGCAACCGGTACCCAGGGGCAGCACGGTTGTTTATTCGATCTCACTTGGCCCCGATTTGGTTGAACTACCGAACATTGTCGGTATCAATTTTGTTGAGGCCGAGAAGCGGCTTCTAGAGGTCGGTTTCGTCGTCGGCCAGGTTTCGGGGCGAAAGTCGTATCGGATGAAAAGTGCGTCGATTAAAGGCGTGGCTGTCAACAACGG
>SXGU01038143.1_pt1 | contig 13199 bp, 16 predicted proteins | sample 3174531 | NCBI WGS metagenome assembly SXGU01 (sample SAMN11356863, study PRJNA531348) | freshwater metagenome | isolation source: freshwater sample F1-140 | place: China: Fuxian Lake, Yuxi | collected 2017-12-25 | reverse complement strand
TCCGTCATCAGCGGCCGCGCGCGGCGGCAGATATCGGTGAAGGAGAAGCAGGAGATGTCGAGCGGGCGCAGGAAAGTGTCGCGCGAGGTGTCGACGTAGAGACCCTTGAGCTCCTCCTTGTCGGAGACGGCGATGGCGTGCACGACGAAGTCGAGCCTGCCCCATTCCTTCTGCAGCCGGGCGAAGAGCGCGTCCAGGCTGGCGGTGTCGGTGACGTCGCAGGGCAGGACCAGGTTCGAGCCGACGCTCTCGGCCAGCGGGCGGACCCGCTTCTCCAGCGCCTCGCCCTGGTAGGTGAAGCCCACCGACGCGCCGTGCGCCGCGACCGCCTTGGCGATGCCCCAGGCGATCGAACGGTCGTTGGCCACGCCCATGACAAGACCGCGCTTGCCGGCCATCAGGGGACGAGGGTCGGTCATCTAAGTCCGCGCTCCTGCTGGAAAATCCGCCAGATTCGAGGCGGCATCCTACATGAAAGCCGCGGTATTACAAACCGAGCCCGGGGCTAGGTTTTGCCGCCATTCCCGTCGCCGCTTCCGCCGATCCGGCGCATCAGCATGTCGCGCTGGGCCTCCGGCAGCTCACCCACCGCGCTGAGCAGCTCGCGCATCTGCCGCCGCACCCCATAGAGCTTGTCGAGCAGGTCGAGGACCACCGGCATGGCCTCGTCGTCGATGCCCATGTCGCGGCGCAGGTCGAGGATCATCTGCACGCGCGCGATGTCGGCCTCGGAGAAGACCAGGTCGCCGTCCTGCTGCACCGGCAGGACCCAGCGCCGCTCCACCCAGAGCACGAGATCCTCGCGCGGGCAGTCGAGCTCGATGACGAGTTCAGCCAGGGCCTTCATTTCGGCAGCCCCTGCCTGCTGCGCACGTCATAGTCGCGGCCGCTCCAGCCCTCGACGAAGCGCTCGAGCTCGGAATCCAGCTTCTCCGGCAGCACGACCGTCAGGTGCACGTACTGGTCGCCGCGGCCGCTGCCCTGGCGATCGGGCACGCCCTTGCCCTTGAGGCGCAGCGTCGTGCCGGTGTTGGAGCCCTTCGGGATGGTCATGGTCACCGCGCCGTCGATGGTCGGCACGGGGATGCGGGCGCCGGTCACCGCCTCGGCCAGGGTGACGGGCAGATCGAGGTGAATATCGGCGCCGTCGCGTTTGAAATAGGGATGGGCCGAGACCTCGATCTGGATATAGGCGTCGCCTGATGGCCCGCCGCCCAGGCCCGTCGTGCCCTGGCCCTTGAGGCGCAGCTGCTGCCCGTCGTAGGAGCCGGGCGGAATGGTCACGTCGAGCGTCTTGCCGTCGGGCAGGGTGAGGCGGCGCTTGGCGCCGGTGGCGGCATCGAGGAAGTCGACCTTCATCTCGTAGGCGACATCGGCCCCGCGCGCCTTGAAGCCTCGGGTGAAGCCGCTGCTGCGCTGGCTCCCCCGCGGCCGGCCGCTGAAGAATTCCTCGAAGATATCCTCGGGGTCGACGCCGCCGGCATATTTCGCCCCGCCGGGGCTTTCGGCGTAGTTGCGATAGGACGGCCGGCGCCGCACCTCGGCGCCGCTGGCGTCGATCTCGCCGCGGTCGAAGCGTGCGCGCTTGTCGGGATCCGACAGCAGATCGTTGGCGGCGGAGACTTCCTTGAACTGCGCCGCCGCCTTGGCGTTGCCCGGATTGAGGTCGGGGTGAAGCTTCTTCGCCAGCTGGCGATAGGCCTTCTTGATCTCATCCGCGCTGGCGGTGCGGGCGACGCCCAGGGTTTCGTAGGGATCACGCATGGCTGGAGACTAGCGGGCAGGCCCAAAAAAGAAAGGGCGACGGCCGCGCCGTCGCCGTCTGCCTCCTATATAGGGGGGCGGGCCTAGTTGACCACCTTCCAGGTGCCGTCCGGCTGGCGACAGGCCGTGCCGTAGGCCTGCTCGGTCTTGCCGCCGACCTGTACCGTCTGCTGGTACTCGCGGCAGTAATTGCCGGCGCTGTCGTTGCCTTCGCGGCGCGGGGTGATGGTGCCCGAGTGGCCGCTTTCCGGATTGCTCCAGGCGATCTGCTGGCCGATCGGCGCCGCGTGGGCCTTGGCCTGCGCCTGGTTGGCGTAGTTGACGTCGGCGCGGTCGAGCGATTCACCCACCGACTTGCCGATGAAGGCGCCCAGCAGCGTGCCGGCGCCGACGGCGATCAGCCGGCCGGAACCGCTGCCGAAATGCGAGCCGGCGAGACCGCCGCCGACGGCGCCGATTACGGTGCCGGCGGTGGTCTTGTTGGCCGCGCCGACCTCACCGGGCTGGCGCTCCGAGGGGGAGTCGCAGGCGGCGAGGCTGAAGGCGAGGGCGGCGGCAAAGGCGGCAGTGCGGCACATGGGCATGGCTAATCCCCTCAAATGACAGCGGAACAGGGATGGGTTTGCGTCGCTTAAAACGAGCTAAGCCGGTACTATATTTCCCCTGCATCCAAGACGTTCAAGATGGCCGACGATTTACCCACCCCCGCGAGCGGTACCGGGCTAGAGCCCGGCCCTAACCCCTTGGCGGTATTCCATTCGTGGTTTGCCGAGGCGGCCGAGAAGGAAATCGGCGATCCCACGGCCATGACCCTGGCCACGGTGGACGCCAGAGGCCAGCCGGCCGCGCGCATGGTCCTGCTCAAGGCGGCCGACGAGCGCGGCTTCGTCTTCTATACGAACCGCGAGAGCCGCAAGGGTAGCGACCTGACCGGCAACCCGCGCGCCGCCCTGCTGTTCTACTGGAAGGCGCTCGGCCGGCAGGTGCGCATCGAGGGTGTCACCCAGCCGGTCTCCGACGCCGAGGCCGACGAGTATTTCGCCACGCGGGCCCGTGGCGCGCAGATCGGCGCCTGGGCCTCGCAGCAGTCCCGGGCGCTGGAGGGAAGGCTGGCCCTCGAGAAGCGCGTGGCCGAGTACACCGTGAAATTCGGCTTCGGTACGATTCCGCGTCCGGCCTACTGGTCGGGCTACCGGCTGGTGTCCGAGCGCATGGAGTTCTGGCAGGACCGGCCGTTCCGCCTGCACGATCGCGTGCAGTATGACCGCGACGGCGCCGGCTGGCGCAGCGTGAGGCTGTTTCCGTGACGACTATGCCGCTGTCGCCGGAGCAGCGGGCGCAGCTGATGAAGCGGGCGACCTATGCCTCGGTCGCAGTCGTCACCGTTCTGGTGATCGCCAAGACGGCCGCCTGGCTGATCACCGATTCGGTCAGCGTGCTCGCCAGCCTGCTTGATTCCCTTCTCGACACCGCGGCTTCGGTGGTCAATCTGGTGGCGGTCCGCCACGCGCTGACCCCCGCTGACCGGGAACACCGCTTCGGCCACGGCAAGGCCGAATCGCTGGCGGGCATGGCGCAGGCGGCCTTCATCGCCGGGTCTTCGCTCCTGCTGGTGCTCGAGGCGCTCAGCCGCCTCGCCTCGCCGTCGCGCCTGGTGCACGCCGAGATCGGCATCGCCGTGACCGTGCTGTCGATCCTGCTGACCCTGGCTCTGGTCGCCTACCAGCGGCGGGTCATCCGGGCGACGGGCTCGGTCGCCATCGATGCGGACTCCCTGCACTACCAGGGCGACCTGCTGCTCAATGGCAGCGTCATCCTGTCGCTGGTCCTGGCGACCTGGCTCGGCTGGCATGTCCTGGACCCGCTCTTCGCGGTCGCTATCGCCGGCTTCCTGCTGCACAGCGCCTGGACCATCAGCGGCAGATCGCTCGACCGCCTGATGGATCGCGAATTGCCGGACGCCGACCGCGCCCGGCTGCGCGCCATCGCCCTGGCCAATCCCGAGGTGCGGGCCGTCCATGACCTGCGCACCCGCTCCTCGGGGCCGGACCTCTTCGTCCAGCTCCACCTGGAGATGGACGGGGCCATGACGCTGCAGCGCTCGCATGAGGTCTCGGACGCCGTCGAACGCGAGATCCTCAATGCCTATCCCAATGCCGAGGTGATCATCCACCAGGACCCGGCCGGCATCGAGGAGCCGCGTAAGACTTTCGCACGGGGTTAAGCCGGGCTTGCGCGGCTAGACCCTGACGGTTCACGAGGTTAGAGTGATCGCTACGCATGTAGCGGCAAGGAACCATCTCCGCAGCAGAAACGGAGAGGCCGAACAGAGGAGGCCGACATGACGCTGAAGATCGTTCTGGCTGTTGTGACCGGCCGGGACAACGACACGGCCACGCTGGATGTCGCGCTCGGACTGGCGCGGCGTTTCGGCGCCCATATCGATGCCCTGCATATCAAGGGAGATCCGCGCGACGCCATCCCCTTCCTGGGTGAAGGTGCTTCGGGCGTGCTCATCGAGCAGATCATGACCGCGGCCGAGCGGGACGCCGGCACGCGCAGCGGCAAGGCGCGCATTGCCTTCGATGCCTGGCGGGCGGCAAGCGGCCTGTCGCTGGTCACCCGTCCGGGTGAAGGCAGCGGCGCCACCGTGGCCTGGCGCGAGGAGGTCGGCGCCGAGGAAGAATGCATGGCCCGTCGCGGGCGGCTCTGCGACATCATCGCCCTGGGGCGGCCTCCCGGCGACGATTCCGGCGCCTCCACCGTCCTGTTCGAGACCGCTTTGTTCGATACCGGCAGGCCGGTTCTCGTCGCGCCGCCGGTGCCCCTGGCGGCGCCCATCGCCGACTCGCCCGCGGTCGTCTTCTGGACCGGCAGTGCCGAGGCCGCACGGGCCGTTGGCGCCGCCATTCCGCTCCTGACGGCGGCCAGCCGGGTGCTGGTCATCTGCTCGAATGTCGCCGGCAAGGTCGCCGAATCCGCCGGGCTCATCGAGTTCCTGCAATGGCACGGCATAAGTGCGCAGGCGCGCGATCCGCTCGACATCACGCCGGCGGCCGGCGGCGAGCTGCTGGCTTCCGCCAAGCGCGAAGGGGCCGGGCTCCTGGTGATGGGCGCCTACACCCAGAGCCGGCTGCGCCAGCTCATCTACGGCAGCGTGACCAAGCACGTCCTGACGTCCGCCGAGCTGCCGGTTCTCATGGCGCATTGATCGGCGGGGATGTGACGGCCAATTCTGTGGCGGAACGGCGGAACCTCGTTCTCACCGGCGCCAGCCGCGGAATCGGGCACGCCACGGTCCGGCGTTTCAGCGAAGCCGGCTGGACCATCTTCACCTGCTCGCGCGAGGACGTACCGGCGGATTGCCGGCGCGATCCCAACTGGAGCCACCATTTCGTGGCGGACCTGGCGCAGCCGCAGGCGCGGGAGCGCTTCATCGTCGAAGTCGACAAGGCCCTTTCCGGTGCGCCGCTGCACGCGCTGGTCAACAATGCCGGCGTCTCGCCCAAGACGCCGTATCGCGAGCGCCTGGGCATCCTGCACGGAGAGCTCGAGGAATGGCGCTCGGTCTTCGAGCTCAATTTCTTCGCACCTCTCGAGCTGTCGCGCGGCTTCGCCGGGGCGCTGGGGCGCGGCAAGGGCGCCATCGTCAACGTCACCTCGATCGCCGGCCATGCGGCGCATCCGTTCGCCGGCTCGGCCTACTCGACCTCGAAGGCGGCGCTCTCCGCGCTGACGCGCGAGATGGCCGTCGAATTCGCGCCGCTCGGTGTGCGCGTCAACGCCGTGGCCCCGGGAGAGATCGAGACGGAGATGGTGGGGCCCGAGTACGAGCCGCTGATCACGCGCATCCCGCTGCAGCGCATGGGCACCACCGAAGAGGTCGCTTCCGTCATCCTCCGCCTGTGCGACAGCGATTTCAGCTACGTCACCGGCTCCGAGATCTTCATCACCGGCGGCCAGCATCTCTTCTAGGGGCGAGATGCGGCTTGACGCCCCGGTTGCCGGCGGTCTCTAGTCCCGCCATGAGCGCTCTCGAACTCCTGGCCAAGGCCGAAGCGGGCGATACCGGCGCGGTGGATCGCCTGCTCGCCGCGAATACCAGCCCGGACCTGCCCGGACCGGGCGGGGAAACGCCGCTGATGCGCGCCGCCGCGCGCGGCCATGGCGAGATCGTCCAGCGCCTGTTGGCCAAGGGAGCGCGGGTCGATGCGACCACCGATGTCGGCAACACCGCCCTGATGTTCGCGGCCGCGCGCGGGCGGGTGGAGACGCTGCGGCTGCTCATGGCCAGCGGAGCCCGTCCGGATCATCGCAACAAGTACGGGCTGGGACCGGCCGACTGGGCCAAGTGGTCGGAGCGCGAGCACGAAGTCGTCGCGCTGCTCGGCGTCGAGCCGCGCTCTTAAGCTCAGTTGCGCGCCGGGCGGCTCGTCGTTCCCGGGGCGACCAGCGCCCATTCGACCATCTGCTTCATCGCCTTGCCGAGCGCCTCGTCGAAGGCGAGCACGACGTTCTCCATGTCGCTCTTCTCCGCCCGCACCAGGCGGTCGGCGGTCTGGTTGGCGATGATCGTGCGGTCCGGCATGCGGATCAGCTTGCCGTTGAGCCGGACATGGGCCTGGGGCGGCTGACCCGGCTTGTCGTATTCGGCCTGGAACTCGCGCAGCTCGATCTGCAGGACGTAGTCGGCGCGCAACTGGCTCGATTCCCGGGTCACGGCGCGGATCTTGCCGGAGTTCTCGAAGGACTCGATCAGCAGGGTCTGCACCAGGGCCGGCGCCTGGTCGGTCCAGCTCGCCCGGGCGAAGTAATCGAGAGTCACGGGGCTGCGCTGCACGGCGATGCGCTGGGTGTTGATGCCGGCCGACGCCACCGGCCGCTCGACGACCAGCTGCCAGTCGACGCGCGGCAGGCTTGCATCGAACGTGCTCTTCGGCGTCAGCGTGTAGAGCTGCGGCGGCTCGCCGGCGCCGGGAAGGGCGCAGGAGGCGGTCGCCAGGGCGGCCACCGCCAGGATGGCGGTGCGGATCGGAGGGGAGGACATCATCTTGCCTCGAGGCCTTTCTGCTGGTCGCCGAACAGGAAGCGCGCGGGGTCGCGCTCGAACTGGATGGCGATGCGGTTGAGGCTGCTCACGAGGGCGCGCGTATCGATGAGCATCTGCGACAGCTCGTGAAAACCGTTCTCGCTGAAATCGCGGAACGGCCCGCGGAGCTCCGTGGCGATGCCGTGAAGCTCGCCGGCGAGACGGTTGAAGCCGCGCGCCGTCTCTTCGGCCGTTCGGGTGGCGGAGCGTGCATCCTTGCCGAGATCCGTCGCGATCAGCTTGAGATCGACCGCCAGCCCCTCCATGGCGGTCGCCGTGCGCTGCGCCAGCTCCATGGTGTCGGCGGCGCTAGTGATCGCGCGTTTGATCTCCCCCCGGGAGTCGCCCACGGTGGTGGCCAGGAGATCGATATTGCCGATGATGCTGGTCAGCGCCGACAGGTTCTCGTCGCTGAGCAGTTCGTTTGCCCGTCCGGCGACGGCCACCAGCTGGCCGATCGCCTCGGGGACGTCCTCGACGATCTTCTCCAGCGGCGAGGGCTTGTAGGCGATGCGGGCCCGCCGCTTGCCGGGGGGCGGCGCGAGCGTCGGGGCATCGCGGGTACCGCCGGACAGCTGGACGAAGCTCAGGCCGGTGATGCCCTGCAGCTGCAGCTGGGCCACCGTGTCGGTCTTGATCGGCGTGCCGGGTTTGATTGCCACCGTCACCTGGATCAGCTCGACATTGTCGGCATCGATGGCGATGTCCGTCACCGAGCCCACCGGCACGCCGCGGTACTGGACAGGGGCGCCGTTCTGCAGGCCGGTCACCGAGCCGCGCACATAGATGTAGTAGAGGACGCGGTCATCCTGCAGGCCGGAGCGCCCCAGCCACATGAGCAGCACGAAGGTGCCGGTCACCAGCGCCAGGACGAACAGGCCGACGAGAAAGTAGTTCGCGCGGGTTTCCATCATCCCCCCTGGTGCGCGACCAGCGCGGCCCGCCCGCGCGGCCCGTGGAAGTATTTCTGAATCCACGGATGCGGCAGCGCCATCAGTTCGCTCATCGTCCCCACCATAATACGGCGATCGAGCAGGACGGCAATCCGGTCGGTGATGGTCGCCAGCGTATCGAGGTCGTGCGTCACCATGACGACCGTCAGGTTGAGGCTGCGCTGCAGGTCGCGGATCAGGCTGTCGAAGTCGCCGGCCGCGATCGGGTCGAGGCCGGCTGTCGGCTCGTCGAGGAACAGGATCTCGGGATCGAGGGCCAGCGCCCGCGCCAGGGCGGCGCGCTTCTTCATGCCGCCCGAGAGCTCGGAGGGCAGTTTCAGGCCGGCATCCTGCGGCAGGCCGACCAGCTGGATCTTGAGCCGGATGAGGTCGTTGACCAGCTTGTGCGACAGCCTGGTGTTTTCCCGGAACGGCACGCGGATGTTCTGGGCCACGGTGAGCGAGCTGAAGAGAGCGCCGTTCTGGAACAGGACCCCCCAGCGCCGCTGGATATGCAGGCGCTCCTGCGGCGGCAGGGCATCGAGCCGCTGGCCGAAGATCTCGATCGCCCCGCCTTCCGGCTGTTTGAGGCCGAGGATGGTGCGCAGCAGGACCGATTTTCCGGTGCCGGACCCGCCGACCAGGGCCATGATTTCGCCCCGCCTTATATCCAGATCGAGGTCGTCGTGCACGGTCTGGGTCCCGAAGCGGGTGACCAGGCCGCGCACGCGGATGATCGGATCCTCGGGCGGCTGCATCAGTAGCCCAGCCAGGAGAACATGATGGAGAACGCCGCGTCGGCGACGATGACCAGGAAGATCGATTCGACGACCGCCTTGGTGGTCATCCGGCCCACGCTTTCGGCCCCGCCCTCGACCTTCAGGCCTTCGTAGCAGCCGACCAGCCCGATCAGGCCGGCGAAGAACGGCGCCTTGATGAAGCCGACCCAGAACGTCGACTGGTTGACGAAGCTCTGGAGCTGCTCGAGGAACTGCGACAGCGAGATGCCGAGGACGACCAGCGACATGATCGCGCCGCCGACCAGCGCCGCGAGATCGGCGAAGAAGGTCAGCAGCGGCAGGGCGATCACCACGGCCAGCAGGCGCGGCAGGACCAGGACATCCATGATGTCGAGCCCCAGCGTCTTCATGGCGTCGATCTCCTCATTGACCTTCATGGTGCCGATCTCGGCGGTGAAGGCGCTGCCCGAGCGGCCGGCCACGAGGATCGCGGTCAGGAGAACGCCGATCTCGCGCAGGACCGAGACGCCCAGGAGATTGACGCTGTAGATCTCGGCGCCGAAGGCGCGCAGCTGGTCGGCGCCCTGATAGGAGAGCACGACGCCGATCAGGAACGAGAGCAGGCCGACGATCGGCAGGGCGTTGAGCCCGACGCGTTCCACGTGACTGGCCAGCGCCACCAAGCGCAGGCGCCGGGGCCGCAGCACGACACGCAGGAGGGCGATGGTCGTAACCCCCAGGAAGCTGATGAGGTCGCGGGCTTCCTGGGCAAATTCGATCGTGGCGCGTCCGATACGCTCAACCAGCGCCCGGAAGGCGGGAACATAGGGCCGGGACAGCGCCTGGCGGTCCGGCGGCAGCATCATCCGCTGCAGGAGAACGCGATGGGCGGGCGCCGCTTCGGTGATCGCCACCGTGGCGCCCTGGTTCTCCAGCCGGCGGATCAGGCGGTGGAGCAGCCAGGCTCCGACGGTGTCGAGCGCCTTGAGACCGCTGAGGTCGAGGCGGGCCGACGGGGTGGCGGCGCGCTCGATATCCGCGACGATACGCTCGAGCCGCCCGGCGTGCGGCAGCGTCCATTCACCCCCGATATCGAGGACCGCGACATGCCCGTCGCGGGATGTCCGGCACCACGCCTCGTCTGGCATCACGCCCCAGCTTTGCCTCTCGTGGCGGCGAGTATAACGGTGCTCCGGCCTGTGGGGGTATTTCCCCGGCTGTGTGCATGTGCGAAGGAGAGGCCTGTCGGCACCGGGTCTTTGCCGACGGAGAGTCTAAAAAAATTATTCTATATCAACATATTATAAAATTTTTACAGGTGATTCCAACATCTCCTATTGATTTTTGCAGTGCAAAATACAATTATTGCAGTGCGGCATCTTTGATGCCGCCGATGGAAACGGCTTCGGTCGTTTCCTGGGCGTTTCCTCCCTAAACTTGGGCCGTGCTCGCACGGCCCTTTTTTTTGTGCCCGGCCCGGCCGCGCTCAGGCCGGAGGCAGCGTGCTCTGTCCCGGGCCGAGGGCCCGCTGCATCATGACGCTGTCGACCCAGCGCCCGAACTTGAAGCCGATGGCCGGCAGCAGGGCCACCCGGGCAAAGCCGGCGGCTTCGTGAATGCCGATCGAGCCGTGATTGGCGCTGTCGCCGATGACGGCCACCATCTGGCGGTATCCGGCGCGGGTGCAGCGTTCGATCAGCTCCTGCAGCAGGGCACGTCCCACGCCGCGGCGCTGGCTGTCCGGCGCCACGTAGATCGAATCCTCGACCGAAAAGCGGTAGGCCGAGCGCGGGCGATAGCGGCCGACATAGGCATAGCCGGCGATCCGGCCATCGACCTCCGCCACCAGGTAGGGCAGCCTGTCCGCCAGGATTGCGGCGCGCCGGCGGGCCAGCTCCTCGATCCCGGGCGCTACTTCCTCGAACGAGCCGAGGCCGGTGCGCACGTGATGCGCATAGATGGCGTGGATGGCATCGAGATCGCCGTCGCGCGAGTCGCGCACCACGACCGGTAAGGCAGCCGCTTCCGACGGGGTCATTGGAGGAGGTTGGGGGCTTCCGCCGCCGCATGGCGCACGAAACGCGCGAGGTCGGCGACCAGCCGCGGAAAGTTGGCGTTGCGGGCGATGCGGTCCTCGTCCATGTACAGGCGGCGATTGACCTCGATCTGCAGCGCGTGGCGCCCGCTGGCCGGGCGGCCGTAGTGGCGGGTGATGAAGCCGCCGGCGAACGGATCGTTGCGGGAAACCGAGTAGCCGAGGCCGCTGAGGTAGGATTCGGTCCAGTCGATGACGGCGGGCGAGCAACTCGTGCCGTGGGCGTCGCCGAGGATGAAATCGACACGCCGCTTCCCCGGATCGCGATCCATCGGACCGCCGACGGCCGGCATGGAATGGCAGTCGATCAGCAGCACCCGGCCGAAACGGGCGACGGTCTCGTCCAGCAGCCCGCTCAGCGCGTTGTGGTAGGGACGATAGAGCCGCTCGATCCAGGCTTCGGCGACGGCGAAATCCAGCTTGCCGCGATAGATCTCCGCCCCGTTGGCCACCACGCGCGCGATGGTGCCGAGGCCGGCGCCGACGCGCGGCGAGGAGCGGTTGACCCAGGGCGGCAGGGCGCTGGCGAACATGCCGGGATCGAGCTCGTAGGGCTCGCGGTTCGGGTCGACGAAGGCGCGTGGAAACCGCGCCTTGAGCAGCGGTGCCCCGGCTCTCGCGGCTTCGCCATAGAGCTCGTCGACGAAGGCATCCTCGGAGCGACGCAGCATCACCGGGTCGAGTCGCGAGGCCGCCACGAATCCGGCGGGGTAGAAATTCCCGCTATGCGGCGAGGAAAAGACCAGGGGTGTCGTGGGCTGCGCCGGGTGCACGACCTCAACCGGGGGGTCGACGGCGAAGGCGGATGGATCGTTCAGCAGGGGCGGCACGATGCTCAGGCGTTTAGAGCAAAGCGTTGATTTTGTCACCTGCGCGAGGCGCCGACCTGCGGTCGCGCCATAGTATCCACAGGCCTTGCGTGGCGGGCGGGGCAGGGCTGCAGAACCCGAACAGGTGATTAACGGTTTCACAACGACATCCACCCTAGAATTTGAGCCGGTCTGACGGTTGGTTGAAAGATGACTGAAGCCCGTTTTATTCTGATGGCTGCGCTCGATGAACTTCGGCGGCCGTCCCGGAAGGCCTCCAGCACGAATACGGTTAATATGGCGGACATACTTCTGGCGGAGGACGACGACGCAATGCGCCAGTTTCTGGCCACGGCGTTGACCCGGGCCGGGCACAGGGTTTCCACGCATCGCGACGGACGCCAGGCTCTCGATGCTCTCGACAGGCGCTACGACCTGCTGATTGCCGATATCGTGATGCCGGGTGTCGACGGTATCGAGCTGGCGCGACGCGCCCGGGCCGGCCAGCCCGACCTGCGGGTCATGTTCATCACCGGGTTTGCCGCCGTGGCTCTCGAGGAGGGCAAGCCGGTGGTGCCGGGCTCGACCGTCCTGTCGAAGCCCTTCCACCTGCGCGACCTGGTCAGCCAGGTGAAGGATCTGTTGGCGGCTGCTTAGCGTTGCGTAGCAACGCGTGCCGCGAAAGCGCGGCTGCTTTGCCGCGCGTCAGCGGTAGTGCCAAGCACGATTTGCGCGCGTGAGCGTCCGGGTCTTCTCTTCGAAGTGAGCCAAGTGTTCCGCTCGCCGCTGACGCGCGGCGAAGCGCCGCGCTTGCGCGGCACGCGGTGCTAAGTCGCACCGCTAGGCGACCCACGCAGCGTCCGCCGCAGGCTCACCAGTCCGAGATAGATCGAGGAGGCGATCCACACGGTGAGCGCCCAGGAGGCCGCCGTCGGCATCTGGGCGACCAGCCACAGGCTGCTCAGCGCCCAGGCCGCCGTCGCCGCCAGCGTGGGGATCCGCAGCTCGCGCACCCGCAGCGGGTGGACGAATTTGAGCGGCGTGAAGGTCAGGATCCCGAGGATGACCGTGGTGACGAGATTGGCGACCGGCGGCGTCTCCAGCACGAACATGTAGAAGGCCACGATGTTCCACACCGCCGGAAAGCCGACGAAGTAATTATCGCTCGTCTTGAGGTCGAGATTGGCGAAGGTATAGAGCGAGGTCGCCAGGATATAGGCCGCGCCGAGCACGGCGAGCGGGCCCGGCAGCAGCTCGAACTGCACCATGAAGACGGCCGGTACGACGACGTAGGTGAAATAGTCGACCACGTTGTCGAGGGTGGCACCGTCGAAGCGCGGGATGACCTCGCGGACTCCGAATTTCCGGGCGGCGGGTCCGTCGATCCCGTCGACGAGCAGGGCCAGGCCCAGCCAGAGCAGGGCGGCCCGCGCATCGCCGGCGACCACCGCCAGCAGGGCGAGGAGGCCGATGACCGCGCCGCTGGCCGTGAAGACGTGCACCGCCCAGGCGGCGCCGAGCCGGAGCCGGGGCTTGAGGTCGAGAACGGCGCTCAGTTCGCCGGTGGACGGCATGGCGTTCCCTAAGCAGTTGCCGACACGCGCAAAAAAAGCTCTGCACGCAGCCGCCGGCGGCTTGTCATCCGGCCGCGATCTTGAGTCTTTTGAGCCGAACACTTCAAAACGCACGTCGTGTCCGCGCGGGTCATGACGAGTTCCCGAAATGCTTATCTGAACCCCAGACTTTGTCATCGCATGGATCAACGACACG
>SXGU01555929.1_pt1 | contig 13200 bp, 11 predicted proteins | sample 3174531 | NCBI WGS metagenome assembly SXGU01 (sample SAMN11356863, study PRJNA531348) | freshwater metagenome | isolation source: freshwater sample F1-140 | place: China: Fuxian Lake, Yuxi | collected 2017-12-25 | reverse complement strand
GTTTCGTCGTTCAGCCCGAGGTTGAGAATCGTGTCCATCATGCCCGGCATGGAGTCGCGTGCGCCGGAGCGCACGGCCACGAGGAGCGGCGTGCCGTCGGTGGCGCCGAACTTCGTGCCCATGATCTTCTCCATGTTGGCCACGCCGGCCTCCATCTGGGACTGGAGCGAGGCGGGGTAGGTCTTCTTGTTGGCGTAAAAATAAGTGCAGACCTCGGTCGTGATGGTGAAGCCGGGGGGCACGGGCAGGTTGATGCGCGTCATCTCGGCCAGGTTGGCCCCTTTGCCGCCCAGGAGGGCCTTCATCGAACCGTTGCCATCAGCGCGGCCGGCGCCCCAGGTGTAGACGTACTTCGGGCCTCTTGAGGCGGATTTGCCCGCGGCGGCGGGTTTTTTGGCGGAAGCTTTGGCCTTTCCGACTGGTTTCTTGGCGATGGATTTTGCAGCCATGGTGATAAGGATGAGTTGAAATTACCAACGACCCCGCAGGTACGCGGAGGGCTTAAGGCAATAGGGCGGGGCAAGGGAGTGTCAACGATGCAGGCGGACGAAACGCGCCCTATTTTCCGGAAGACGGGGTGGGCGCACATCGCGCTTCCGTTTTCAGAAAAACTTCCCACCATCCGCTTCCCTTGCACGCGTGAGCCAACCCGAAAACAAACCCGACGATCCCACTGGGCCGGCCGAGGCGCCCGCCCCGAGTCCGCCGCGCGAGAAGGCGATGGGCTTCTGGCAGCATCTGGAGGAACTGCGCGGGACGCTGGTGAAGAGCGTGGTGGTGTTTGTCATTTGCGCGGTGGCGATTGGCTACTTCGCCGTCGAGTTCAACGAAACGCTGAAGTGGCCCCTGACCTATGTGGCCAGGGATTATCCGGATCTCGATACGAAGCTCGGCACGCTGTCGATCATGGAGGTCTTCAACATGGTCATCCAGATGTGCGTCTTTGGGGGCCTCATGCTGGCGGCGCCCGTCATCCTGTTTTTTGTCGGGCAATTTGTGGCACCCGCCCTGACGGAAAAGGAAACGAAGGCGGTGCTGCCGATGTGCATTTCGGCGCTGGTGCTCTTCCTGATCGGAGCGGCCTTCAGCTTCTTTTTGCTCATGCCGAGCACCATCCGGATTGCGATCGAGCTCAACAACGCGTTCGGGTTGGAGACCCGTTGGACGGCCGGAAACTACTTCACGACGCTCTCCTGGCTCGTGTTGGGCTCCGGGGCGGTTTTTGAGTTTCCCCTGGTGATCGTGCTCCTCGTCTGGCTGGGGATCATCACGACCGCCTTTCTCCGCAAGTACCGCCGCCATGCGATTGTGGCGATCTTCGTCGTCGCGGCGATTGTGACGCCGACCCCGGATCCGGTCACGCAGAGCATTTTCGCCGCGCCCTTGTACGCCCTGTTCGAAATTTCGATCCTGGTCTCGTCGCGGGTGGAGAAGCGGAAGGCGCGGGCGAACGTGACCTAAGCAGCATCGCAGGACGGTCATTTTGGAGGCGGGGTGCCCCCACCCCGTGCCGCATGGCGGCGAAGTCGAAAACAGCGGGGTGGGGGCACCCCGCCTCCATCTGTCAACGTAACACTAAATCGAAGGACCTCAGTCGACCTGAAAAGGCCAGACTTTCTGCCTGCCCCGACAGCCTGCTCTCACAGGCCTTTTTTCACAAACGCGATGTCACTGGAGCTATCCTTGATGCGGATGGTCTTCTGGCCCTGCGAGTCCTTGCCGATGTAGTCGATGGAAGCTGCGACCAGCACCGGGAGATTTTTTCGGATGTCGCGGCTCTCCCCCTCGCTGGTGACGTCCACGGTCCAAATTTCCGCGGCCGGGCGGCCTTCGGTCATCTCCTTGTTCTCGCGGGCGGAGAGTTTCACGTACTTCTCGTAGACGACGACCGTCACGATGTACTCGCGGAAGCCGGCAAACTCGGTTGTGGGCGGGTCTTGGACGGTGATCGTCTGATAGATGGGGCGACCCTGGGAGTCGGTGCCAACCTGAACGCGTTCCGTGCGAATCTGACCGGGCAGCGTGATATAGACCGGCTCCGAGACGGTCTCGCGCTTCATCTGGGGCGGGCCCACGCCGTAGTCGAGATCGACAACCATGTCGGGCTTCGTGTTGGGGGGCGCTTCATACATGCCGCGACCGGAGAGCGCGGTTTTCACGAGGTTCTCGGCTTCCTTGTACCGCAGGGAATCGTCGGCCACGAGTGGGTTGCGATTCTTGATTTCGTAGGACACCGACTGTTCCGCTCTGGGTTTGGCCAGGGAATCGACCTTGACAACATGCGTCGTGCCACAACCCGCGAGCAGCAGCACCGGCAAGGCGAGCCAGAGCAGGTGCCGCCGGGAGGAACAGGGTTTCGCGACGAGTCGCAAATCCGATGGGAGATCGACCTTCATGAGGGAAGGCTCGGAGGCTAGCCAGGATTTTTCCGGACGCAACTCCAAGGATGCAGATTCCGTGGACGCGGTCCGAGACCGGTGGCGAACGCCTGCCGCCACGGCCGCGGCCCGGTCCACCACTACTTGCGGTTCGCCTCGCGCTGCGCGCGGAGCACGACGCGGAACATCTGAATGCAAAGCCAGAACACACCGGTGATGCACGCGGAGCAAAGACCGCCCCAGAGGAGCACCATGCGTTTGTCGTTCGACGGCACATGCGGGGAGACGAACGTGTACATGAAGAGGAAAAACGCGATGACCAGCACCGCGTCGACCGCGAGACTGACAGGCGAAGTGAACTTGGTTTCCGGCTGGGCCATGGGCCGAGGGAGGATCACAATATCGCGGTTGTCCACGGAAAATTGGCGGACGCGCGTCCGGGGCAGCCGCGGGCGGGCGGCAGCGCGGTCGAGGGAGTGCGGGTGCCCCCACCCGCCGTGCGACGGATGCGCGGTGAATCTGCCGTACGGCAGAGCGCGCCTGCATCAACCCACCGCCACCCGGAGATGCGCTTCGGCCTCACTCGAGGCGTTTGGGAATCGCGCGGGTGAGAATTTCCGGTGCACCCGAAGAATTGATGAGCACGTCGTCCTCGATCCGCACGCCGCCGAGATGGAGATGCTGATCCACCAGCGGCCAGTTGACGCAGTCGGAAAAACGCGCCCGCCGCGCCGGGTCGTTCAGGAGGGCTGGGATGAAATACAAGCCCGGCTCGACCGTGAGCACATAGTCGGCGGCCAGGGGAAGATCCATCCGCAAGGTGCGCAGCGACAGCCGCGGGTCCTTGACGCGCCCGGGAGCGCGACCACTGCCATCCCGCACTCCGAGCCCCACCATGTGACCGAGCCCATGCGGAAAAAACAGCGTGTGAGCCTCCTGCTCGACGAGGGAAGCCGGCTTGCCGTGCATCACTCCCATCTGAACCAGCCCCGCCACCAGATCCTCCGCCGCGGCGAGGTGAACAGCCTTCCACTCCGCGCCCACGACGCAGCGTGCAATCGCCCGTTCCTCGGCCTGGAGGACAACCTGGTAGAGGTCGCGCTGAAAGGCCGTCGGCTGGCCGGCGACGTAGGTGCGCGTGACATCGGCGACGTAGCGCCCGACTTCCGCGCCGGCGTCGACCAGGACAAAATCCCCCGCCTGCACGGCGCGCGCGGAGGGCTCAAAGTGCAAAATCGCCGAGTTGGATCCGGTGCCGACGATCGAGCCATAGCCGGTGCGGTCGGCGCCCTGGCGAAAAAACTCCGCCTCGAGTTCGATCTGCAGGGCGCGTTCCGTGACACCGGGTCGCAGTACTTCCCGGAGTTTGGCATAACCCGGAGCCGTGGCGGCCGCGGCGCGGCGGATGGCGTCGATCTCGTGGTCATCCTTGGGCCGCCGGGCGTGCGTCAACGCCTCCCGGACGCGCAGGCTGATTTCTTCGTCGCATCCCGGGTGGGCGACTCGGGCGCCGAGCATCGCGATCGGCCGTCCCCGGCGGGCGGCGAGCCAGGGCTCGAGGTCGGCCAGCGGAGTGCCGGCCACCTGCGTCCGGCCCTCCCAAACGCGCTCGGCCTCCGTCACCAGGGGCACAAACGACCGCCAGCCCGCACTCGCGCCATCGCGCGGGTCAAAGGCCAGCACGCCCCCCGCGCACTCGGCGCCGGTGAGGTGGAAATATTCGGCGTGAGAGCGAAACGGATACGCCTGATCGCTGCCCTCCGGCAGGGGCACCGGAAAGCCCGCGCCGATCAGCAGGAGGGCGTTTTCAAGTGGCAGCGCGGCGGCGATGCGGGCGCGGCGTTGCCGGAGAGATTCAGGTGTCATGTTGACCGGCATCGTGACAAACCGGGCCGCCCGCCGCAAGGGTTCTCCGGGTCAGCGACGACGGACGACGGGCCCTTCGTCTGCCGGAGGTCGCGCCAGCGCGGCCGCGAGCTCCGCGCGCAACCGCGTGATCTCCGCCTGCGTGGCTTCGTCCGTGGGATAGCCCCCGCTGGTGTCGAGCACCGCCGCCGCCTCGGCTTTTTTCCCGTGCCGCGCGAGGGCGAGCGCGAGGGGCAGGCCGACCGCCGGACGCCGCGCGAAGAGTCGCGCGCCCGTTTCCAGCTCCGCCAAATCCGCCGTGTTGGGGGCGAGCTCGCAGCGCGCCCACGCCTCCGCCAGCAGGATGAAAACCTCGGGCAGCGGCGGCGCCTGCGTCAAGGCCCGCCGCAGCGGATCGAAGATCGGCGCGAGTTCGGTGAAGGAAAATATTTTCGACTCCGGCACCCCGCGCCGCAGGTCGGCGAAGCGGAGCCGGGCCAGCTCGTGGCCGGCGCGCGGTCGCCCCACGCCGAGCGCGACCGCCGGCTCGAGAAATTGGCGCGCGCCGCCCTCGTTGTCCGCGTCGATTTCGCAAAGTCCCAACGTCGCGAGCAGCCGCGGATCGCGATCGCCGGCGTCAAACGCCCGCCGCAGCGTGCGCCGCGCCTGGGCGATGTAGGGTTCACGCGCCAGCGGCAGCCGGCGCCGGACGTGCCCGATGGCGAGGCGCTCCCACTCGCCCCGGAGGCGGGCGATCTGGTTGGGCGTGGCGAGTTCCACTTCGATGCGCGGCAGGGGCGGCAGCCTGCCCGGATCAATCCACGCCGTCTTCCCCACCGCCTTCGGCAGGTAGTCGCTGAGGCGGTCCCGCAGCTCGGAGAAACCGAATCCGAAACTCGCCTCGAAAATCTCCTCCGTCACCGGGCCGTCGGCGGCACGGGCGGCGAACTTCCAGAGCGCGTCACGGATCGCACCGCCGGAATCGAGCGCCCACCGGAAGAACAGCGCTTGGGCGGACGCCCTCGTTTCCCGGTGCCGGGGATGCTGGTTTTCCGCCCCCCGCGCCGCGTGGGTCGCGAAAAGATCGTGCGCCGGGAGCACCGCGCGCGGGCGCGCCGGGTCATTCGCGAGCGCATCGCTCTCCCCTTGGTTGTTCCAGAGCAGCGGGCGGAGCGTGATTGGCTCCAGCACGAAGTCCGCCCCGTGCCAGACGCGCTCGATGCCCTCGACCAGCCACGGGGGCAGATCGGGCGAGCGGCCAGCGAGGAGAAAGCGGACATGGCTCGGAGCGATGCCCAGGGTGGAGGCGTCGAACAAAGCCTCGTCGAGGTAGACGATTGACGCGTGCATGTCCCGATCGCTGAGCCGCATGTTCGGGGCGATATTCACGCGGTCTCCCCGCGGCGACTCGCCGGGGCGACCCTCGCCCCCCTGCAGCTCGCGCTGGATCTCCGCGCTCACCGTCTGCTGCAGGTCCTGCGCGTAGAGGACGATCACCGTCGGCATGTCCGTGCGCGCCAGAAACTCCCCCGGCACCAGCACTCGCACGAGTTGCATCTTGGCCAGCCACGCCGCGATGAATTGGCGCGTCGTCGAGGCTGAACACCGCGAGAGAAACTCGGCGCCGTCGGCCTGCGCGTAATACCACGGCGCGCTGGAAGTGGATTCCTCGACCAGCATCGGCGGCAATTCCACCGCGGCGCCCGGCGGACTGGCGGCCGGCACCGGCCGGCTGAGCCCGCCGAGGTGCAGCGCGAGACCGAGCCCGGTCAGCACGGCGGTGCGTTTCATTTTACCTCCGTCGTCGGGCCAATCTTCACGGCGTAGTCGTGGAGGTGCAGGTTGAAAAACTCCTCGATCTTGCGGTAGACGGCGGCGCGCGCCGCCGGCCGCGCCGCGGCAAAACCCGCCTCGAGCGCGAGGTGGTCGGGCGGGCGGCCGAGGCCCTTCAATCTGGCGCACAACTCGGCCGTGGCGACATCGATTGCCGGGCTGCGCGCCGGCTCGACGAGCAGAAACACCGGTTGCGTCAGTGTCTCCGCCTGGTCCAGCACCGACAGTTTGCTCCAGTCCGTATCGGCGTGGTCGATCAGCGCGGCGGGGATGTCGCGCCGGACGGTCGCCGGAGCCGCCCCCGCGGCTTCCGGTGGTCGCAGCCACGGGCGCAGTTCCATCGGCGCGTCGATCGCGATGCCACAACGGAACTCCGTGGGCTGGATTTGCAGCGCGCGGACCGCGAGGTAGCCGCCAAAGCCCCGGCCGAGCGTCGCGATGTGTTTGCGGTCAAACGGACGATTCGGATGCTGCGCCGCGATCCAGGCGATGGCCGCCAGAGCGTCGTCCACCGCCACGCGGTCGACCGCCCCGCGCAGCGCGGCGAAATGCTCCGCCCGCACGCCGGCGACGCTGCGGTGATTCAACCGGGCCACGACGAAACCCAAATCAGCGAAGATCTGCGCCTCGGGATCGAACGCGGGCTGGGCCCGGCCGGGAAACCCGGAAGGGAAAACCACCAGGAGCGGCGGCGGCTGGAGTCGCGGTTTTTTCGGCCACGTCAGGTGGCCGCTGAGGCGGGCGCCGTCGGGCGCGGCGAATTCGAAGAAGCGCGTGTCGTTGAGCCTCGCCGCAGTCAGCCACGGAGCGCATCGGAGAATTTCCTGCACGAGATTTTCCGGCCGCTGCCACACGAAGACGCGCCCCGGGTCGCTGCCGCCCGTGACCCGAAAAAGCACCCGCGCGCGGGTCTCGCTCCAGTCCAGCAGCTCAACGGCGCGTCGCGGGAATTTCAATTCGAGCTCCCGCTGCACCCGGCCCATTTCCTCATCGCGCCAGACCGTCGTCGGGCCGGCCGCATCCTGGTGCTCGCCGACGACCTTGAGCCGGAACCAGTCGAAGACCTGCGGCTCACCCGGCGGCGACGGCCAGTTACCATCGAAGACGGTGATGTGACCGGTGCGGATATCGATCGAGTGTTGCGCCGGTGCATCGTAGGCGCCGCGCGTCTCGATGACGAGTTGTTCCCGTCGGCGGGGGACAAAGCCCAAAATTGCGAGGTGCGGCATCCGCCAGCGGACCGGGTCGTTCCGGGTGACCACGAGCTCCTTCGTGGTCCGCAGCAGATCCGCCAGGGTCCGCCGCGCCTCCGGGGGCGTCTCTTGAAAATCGCGCGCATCGACCAGCGTCCCGCGCTGCTTGCCGTCGGCATCCACCACCAGGATTGGCGAGACAATCGTGGGCCCGTCGGGATTCGGCAGGGAGCGTCCGTTTTCGGCCACCACCGGCGGCAGCGGGACGACGCGCTCGGCCGGGGCAAACACGAGCCGGTCGGCCGTGGCCCAGCGGAGGAAGCGCAAGGCGGTCGGCGGCAGGTCGGGCGCGAGCGCCGGGTCACGATCGGGATGCACGGACACGGTCCGTTTCGGTCCCGGATTCCCGAGATTCATGATCACGATTTTGAGATTCCCGCCCGCCTGGGTCGTGTAGGCGACCCGTTCGCCGTCCGGGGAAAGCGCGATGTTTTCGGCCAGCGGCGGCCGGAACAGCGCCGCCACCCGATGATCGAACGAGGCCGCGCGCATTAGACCGGCAGCAAGGACGGACGCGGCGAAGAAACAAAGACGGGGTAACCTCACGGGTGAAGCATCAGATCGCGACGCGCGGCAGGGTAAAGCAAAAATAACACCGGAGATCGTTTCGCGCGGAGCGCAAGCGCGGGATGCGGATTCGGGCAAACTTCCCGGCGGTTTCCGGCCCTCCGCCGGGGTGGAACAAGCGAACGCGATTCCGCCTTTTCTTTCACCTTCACTCTGAAACTCCCCGATGCACCCCTCCGCGCGCGTCCGCGGCCAGAAATGGGATCGCCAAGGGACAGCCCGGTCGCCTGAGTGGCTGCGGTTGGCTTGCGACCACGCGACCCGCTGCTTCGTCAACTCTGCGCATAAATCCATGATACTGCCCCGCCACCTTGTTCACCTGATCGGCGTCACGCTCATCGCCGTGTTGTTCACGGTTGCGAGCGGCGCCCAGGAAAAGAAAAAGAGCCCGCCAAAACCCAAGCCGGATCTTGCCGATGTGCGCTATGGCCCGCACGACCGGAACGTCCTCGATCTGTGGCAGGCGAAGTCGGCCACGCCCACGCCGCTCGTGGTTTTCATCCACGGCGGCGGATTTAGCGGCGGCAGCAAGAACGCGCTGGCGGTGGCCTTGCTCGAAAAGCTCCTGGCCGGCGGCATCTCCGTGATGGCGATCAACTATCGTCTCTCGCCCGAGGTGAGTTTCCCGGCGCATTACCTGGATTCGGCGCGGGCGATCCAGTTTGCGCGCTCGCGGGCGAAGGAGTGGAATCTGGACCCGCAACGGGTCGGCGCGACCGGCGGCTCCGCCGGGGCGGGGACCTCGCTCTGGCTTGGATTCCACGATGATCTGGCGAATCCGAAAAGCTCCGATCCGGTTTTGCGCCAGACCACGCGTTTGAGTTGTCTGGCGGTAAACGGCGCGCAGAGCACCTACGATCCACGGCTCATTCGGCAGTGGGTCGGCGCAGCCGCGGCCAAGCACCCGGCGCTCCTGGGTTTCTACGGGTTGAAAGCCGAAGAACTCGACACGCCGAAGGCGCATCGCCTGTTCGTGGACGCCTCGGCGATCACTCATCTGACGCGCGACGACCCGCCGGTGTATGCCTACTACGCCGAGGCGCGCGAAATTCCGCCGAACGCAAAGGCCGGTCAGGGCATCCATCACATCAACTTCGGCCTGCGGCTGAAGGAGCAGATGGAGGCATTCGGCCTCGAGTGCATCGTGCGGCATCGCGACGAGGGGGCGGTCGCGGACCAGGAGATGGCCGAGTTTTTCGTGCGACATCTGACGAAGGGCGGAAAACGCTGAACCCACTCGAGGCTTATGTTCCAATGCCGATCGATTCTCAATCGGAGCGGCGAGCGCGAGCGAGTGGACCAGCATCCACTCGCTCAGGCTCGCAGCCACCTGCACCGCCTCGTGAGCGAGCCACTGCGGGTAATCGCGATGTTCACCTTGCTTTCCACAGCCACGCTCGCCGCCGCCGGGCTGCTCGAGCAGAACGACGTGCAACCCTTCCTCATGGTCGATTGCTCGCACGCCAACAGCGGCAAGGACCCTGCGCGTCAGCCGCTCGTTGCCGCCGATCTCGCCGCGAAACTCGCCGCCGGCGAGCGAGCGCTCGTGGCGACGATGGTCGAGAGCAATCTCGTCGGCGGCACGCAGGACTACCGCACCCGCCCACTCGTGCCCGGCCGTAGTATCACCGACGCGTGCCTCTCGTGGGAGCAGACGCTCCCCGTGCTCGCCGCGCTCGCCGAGGGCGTGCGCGCGCGGCGAAAAACGTAGCGCCGGCTTCCAGCTGGCCATCCCAGCTCCATTGCCGGCAGCATGCCGGCGCGACCATGACCACCGCCGCCGAAATCGTCACCCACCTCCGCACGCTGCACAATCCGCGCAACGTCGAGGGCCAGCGCCGCTTCGGCATCGCGACGAAAGTCGAGCAACTCGGCATCGCCGTGCCCGTGCTCCGCGATCTCGCCCGGCCCCACCGCCGCAATCACGCCCTCGCGCTCGAACTCTGGGCCCACCCGATTCAGGAGGCCCGCGTGCTCGCGACCCTCGTCGCCGACCCGAAGCAACTGACTCGCGCGCAGGCCCGCGCGTGGGTCGGGGACTGCGACAACTGGGCCGCGACCGATTCGCTCGCGTGGCTGATCGACCGCACGCCGTTCGCCGAATCGCTCGCGCTCGCGTGGAGCGCGCGCCGCGCCGAATTCGTGAAGCGCACCGGTTTCGCCATCATGGCCGGCATGGCCTTGCACCGGAAGGAACTGCCCGACGAAATTTTTCTCGGCTTTCTTCCGATCATCGCGCGCGAGGCCACGGACGACCGCAACTTCGTGAAAAAGGCCGTCAACTGGGCGCTCCGCCAGGTCGGCAAACGCAATCCCATCCTGCGCCGCGCCGCCATCGCCGAGGCGAAACGCATCGCCCGGCTCGACTCCTCCGTCGCGCGTTGGATCGCGGCGGATGCGTTGCGGGAGTTGCAGCGCTGAGTTCTCTCGGAGTGGCTCACAAACCGAGCTCAATCCTCGGAGGGAATGGCCACAAAAAACACAAACAGGCGCAAAAAAGAGGGTTGGCAAAAAAGAGAGAAAACAGGGGAGACCCTGATTCTGCGGCAACTCTCAGACTGAGACAGTCAGCCCAAGCGATTTCCTTTTTTTGCCACTCATTTTTTTGCCCAAAGGAGTGGTGGTTTGGGTCCAAGCGCCAACATTTTTTCACCACGGATTGGCGATCCTGTCGCGTCGCTCGGTCCACGGATCAACACGGATAAAGACAGGGACTGCCCCTCGCCAGTCTCGGGGCCTTGAGTTTGCAGACTCGTCATCGGTCGAAACCACGCCGCACGTTCCTTCGGTCGCAGGAGCCACCGCAAGGCCTGACTCTTTCTAATTGGCGCCGTCCCGTCCCTCCGAAACTCACGCGGAACAGACAGGCGGGAGCGTGCATGGCACGATAGCATTCAATAACGCCGGTCGGTGTGCTGGACGTCCCCGATCACCCAGTCCTTCTCTGAGCTTCCCAATTTCGAAACGGGAAACTCGTAGTAGTATTGGGTGCGGCCAACCAGCTTGTAGTTATAGTAAACTCGGAACCCCGCGAGGTTGACCTCAGAAATCGAGGCGGGCCGCCCCCACGACGCGTAGAGCGAAAGCAGCTTCTTGTGCGAAAACTGATTTCGAACTTTCGTGAGCTGCTTGAAGTCCGCATCAGTGAGTTTCCAGCGCTGGTCTTCGAGGTCCTGTTGGTCCTTCCTGGATTGGGCGGTTCGAATCTCCTCCTTGCGCGCGACGGAATACACCGCGCCGAGTTCCTTTTGCTCGTGGGCGCGCTTGAGTTGGGCCACGACCCGGGCGGTCTCCTCTTCGATCTGCGGCTGCGTCAATGGCGCGTAGCCAAGCTTCACGTCGTCGTAGGCCGCAGTGATCCCGTGGGCAGTCACCAGCGTCACGCGGTCGCCGCGCAACGGACGGGACGGTAGATCGGCGACCGGTTGCCCGTTGATGAACAAGAACAGCGTCGCACCGAGCTGGCGGACCCGGACTTCGTTGAATTGGCCTGGTTTCAACAACGAGGTTTTCCGCCACGGAACGACGTCGCTATACTGATTCGCCATCCGCTGGCCGAATGTCCAGTGGCCGTCGCCTGACACCGTGAGTTGCATCATCTGCTGTCCGTCCGTCGTTGCGCCCCATTGCAGCCCGGTGTTGTTGCCAGGTTTGTCCGCGAAGTGGCGGACCCGCATCGAGACTTCGTAGCTGGCGGCATCGTTGATGGGCCAGTGAAACCAGCTATAATGCTCACCGGCCGAGGCCCGGTTCTGCCACTCGAGCACTCCGTCTACGATTTTTGCGGTCATCGTCGCGTCCTCGGCCCAGGAGCGGTTTCCGCCGTCGAATTTCTCGGCGAATTCCTGGAGCGGTGGTCCGCCGGCGACGAGAGCCGCCCGCGCCTCGGTCTCGTATGTGCGCGCGTCGGCGACGCGTTTCTCCGGCGATCCGTCGAGATAACGCACCTCCAGGCGGTCGAAGCTGTTCGTGCCGCCCGCAACGGTGACGAGGCCGACCCATCGTCCCGTGAGGCCCGCGTGGTCCATCGCATCCACGGCCGTGCCGTTGATGAAGAAAAAGGCGCGCCCGCCGATGCCCCGGATGGCCAGATCGTTGTCCTCCGTCTTGCGGATGAGCAGGGAGGAAATCCCGACGTGATGAGTGCCCCACACGCCTTTCTCCTCGTGATAGGTGCCGTATTTGCCGGTCGTCGAGATTTCGAAGTAGCGCCGAAGGTCCGTCCCTCCGTCCCACACGATCATCGCAAAGCCGTTGGGCGCGCCCTCGATCATTTTGACGCGCGTGAGGATCTCGAAGTCCCGGCCTTTTTCCAGCGGGAGTTCGCGCGCGGCCCAGTTCAAGCGTCCGGCGTTCGGGTTTAGGTTTTCACAGATGAAACGCCCGTCTTTAATCTTGCCGATCCACGTCGGAGTGTCGGTCACCCAATCGTGTGGAGCGGCGTCAAATTCGTCGACGAACGGAAGCGTCGCCGGCGGAGTGGCCGCCACCAGCGCGGCCGCGGAGCCGAGGAGCACGATGGCGAGAGCAGGAATCTTCACGAAGAGAAAATGAACGGTTGGTGGTTTCGATTCAATCGTCCGATGAGTCGCGCGGAAATCACAGCGGGTTGTCGGTGAAGGCAACGTTGCTGATGCCCCAATCCTCCTGCTTGCCGGTCATGGAAATCTGGAACCAGTAGTAGTATTGGGTGCGGCCAATCAGCTTGTAGTTGTAATAAACCGCGCCGCCATTCTGCGTGATTTTCACGGGACGCCCCCAGGCGGCGAAGAGGGAGAGCATTTTCTTCTGGCTGAATTGCCGGCGCACCCGATCCATCTGCTTATCGTCGGCAGCGGTGAGTTTCCAACGACGGTCTTCCAGATCCTGTTGGTCCTTTCGGGATTGGGCGGTGCGGATGTCCTCCTTGCGCGACTCCGAGTAGACGATGCCGAGTCCGGGTTTGCCGTGGCCGGCTTTCAGCGCCGCGATGTGCTTTTCGGTTTCGGCCCGGACCTGTGGCTCGGTCAGTTGCGGATAAGTTATCCGCACTTCGTCGAACGCGGCGGTGGTGCCGAAGGCGGTGCTAACGGCAAGCTGTTCGCCATCGGGGGTGACGGCGGGGGTGTCGGCAACGACCTGTCCGTTGACGAACAGAAACAAAGTGCGGTCGAGCTTGCGCACTTTGAGTTCGTTGAAGTCGCGAGCCTCAGACATCCTGACCTGCCCTGGAATCAGGGTGAACCCACTTGGCGATAAATCAGGCGGAGGTTGGTGGTGGGGAAACAGGTTTCCGTGGCGGTGAGGGTTTTGCAGAGTGCGGCGACGGCGGCGTCCTGTAACGG
>SXGU01072097.1_pt1 | contig 13201 bp, 8 predicted proteins | sample 3174531 | NCBI WGS metagenome assembly SXGU01 (sample SAMN11356863, study PRJNA531348) | freshwater metagenome | isolation source: freshwater sample F1-140 | place: China: Fuxian Lake, Yuxi | collected 2017-12-25 | reverse complement strand
GCATCGAATACGGCGATATGCAATTGATTTGCGAAGCTTATCAGTTGTTATCTGAAGGTTTGGGCTTGAGCACCGACGAAATGCAGGCCATTTTTGCCGAATGGAACCAAGGTGACTTGAGCTCTTACCTGATCGAAATCACCGCCAATATTCTGGCCTATAAAGAAGACAACGGTCAGCCGTTGCTGAATAGCATACTGGATACCGCCGGACAAAAAGGCACCGGTAAATGGACCGGCATCAATGCGCTGGATTTGGGCATTCCACTGACTTTGATCGGCGAATCGGTGTTTGCCCGCTGCTTATCGGCACAAAAAGACGAACGTGTTAGAGCTGCCAAAGCCTTGCCAAAAGCAGCACAAACCTTTAATGGCGACAAGCCAGCCATGATAGAGGCCATACGCCAAGCGCTGTATGCCTCTAAAATCATTTCCTATGCCCAGGGCTTTCGTCTGATGCGCGAAGCAGCCAAAGAATACAAATTGGCGTTGAATTACGGCGATATTGCCTTGATGTGGCGTGGCGGCTGTATTATTCGCAGTCAGTTTTTGAATGACATTAAACAGGCTTACGATAAAAACCCTGATCTGGAAAACTTACTGCTGGCGGATTTCTTTGTGGATGCGATGAAACAAGCGGAAGCCGGTTGGCGAGAAGCGGTGATTCTGGGTATCCAACTGGGTATCCCAACCCCGGCGTTCTCTTCGGCCTTGGCTTATTTTGATGGCTACCGCACCGAGCGTTTGCCAGCCAATCTGCTACAAGCACAACGCGATTATTTCGGTGCACATTCCTACGAACGCATCGATAAACCCAGAGGTGAATTTTTCCACACCGACTGGACCGGACATGGCGGAAAAACCGCTTCCACTACCTATACCGTTTAATCTTCAGGGTTGATGAGGTGCAGCAGAGTAGTTTCTGCTGCACCTCATTCAAGGTCTTTTTTGCTGAAAAACGGATTCAATAACAAAGAGAAAATGGACTGTTCGGCGGGTTGACGCCAATGCTCCAGGCCAATTTTCATGCTCTGGTGTGATGACTCAGGCTGAACCCGGTAACTTCCGAACAGCTTGTCCCAGAAAGATAGAAAACTGCTGAAATTACTATCCGTTTCCGCTTGATAGGCGGAATGATGGATTCTGTGTATATCGGGTGTCACCACCAACCAGCGTAGCGCCCTATCCAACCGCAAAGGCAGGCGTAAATTGGCATGATTGAATAAATCAATGGTCGAACCGACCATGGCCCAAATCAGCAAAGATTCGGGTGATAAGCCAAATATGACTATAACCAGACACTCACTGAGAGTTCCTACAATGACTTCAGCCGGGTGATGCCGGACTGAAGTGCTCACATCAAAATCCACATCCGTATGATGTACCCTGTGCAATCGCCATAAAAAATCCAGTTTATGCGAGAGGCGGTGCAGCGCGTATCTAAAACCGTCCAGAAGCAAAATACCCATGATTAAACCAGCGAGTTTGGGCATGGGAACCCGATTAAACAGACCTATTTGCAGATGTTGCAGCTTAAAAGCCAGTTCAATACCCACCCAGGGAATGGCGATGCGCAACAGTGCCATATAAATCAGCATCAAACCGAAGTTGGCTGTCCAGCGGGTTTTATAAGCGAGATGGATGCGCCGTTTTGGAAATAGTTCTTCAGCAAATAACAGGCATATCAAACAACCGTAAAAAGCGTATTGCCTGAGTGGCAATTCATGATCAAGTAGAAATTGTGCCATCTGAACGTCAGCGAAGATTTGCAATCATGGCAAAGCCTGACAGGGCTTTGCCATGGAAATGACTGATGATACTTATGATTTGTTGCGGGATTTCAAGCGAAATAAAACTATACCCAGCGTACCGATGGCAAGTAGTTCAAAGATGCCCGGCTCAATGAGCACTGGTCCGCCGCCACCGCCGCTGTTGCCAGCTAGGGTCGAAGAGGTTGAGGTTATTAGTACAAAAAAGGACAAAATGCCGGTTTCGAATATTGGTTTTTTCATGGATTACTTCCTTACTGGTGACGGAGTTTTAGCGCTAATAACATAGTGCAAAATCCCGCTTAAGCAAGTCATTCTAATATTCCGAGGTTTCAGGGCAATACCGTTAAGTTAACGGCATTAGCTTTCAGGGGGTATGTCGAAAACAGGCGGGAAAAGTGCTGAGAGTACAAATAAATAGCACACAGTATTTAATACTCTCAGCGGATAACGATTTGATATTGCTATCGTTTAGCGTTTGCGTGACTTCAATGCTAACAAAGCCGCACCGAAGCCACCGATGGCCAATAATTCGAAAATACCTGGCTCAGGTAGTCCAGTTGTTGGAGGAAGAATAGGGTCTCCCGCAAAAGCAGTTTCAGTCAAAACGATTAATAACAGAGCCAGCAGTGATTTAGATAAAAAAGCGGTTTTTTTCATTTTGCACTCCTATCGGGTTTTCAGGAAATTCGATCATAGCGGATAAAATTTGAATTTTAAAACTTAGCGACACACTTCATTCAACAAAATTATAGACCTGGTATTTTTCCACCAAAGGCCGCAATACCCCCTGGGCAATTTGTGCGTATTGCGGATTTTTCAAAAACGCTTCGTAAGCCTGCGGGGATTCAAAAACGCTGGCAATCGCCACATCATAAGATTCATTCACCGCAGCATTGGCATGGCTGCGTTTGATGGTCGCCGGAACGCCGACTTCGTAACTCAGTACACCCGGTAATTGGGCCAAGGGTTTACTGGCTTCGATATAGCGTTGTCTGACCGCTGCATCGCCCGGCTGTTTTAGCCAGATAATCACCAGATGATGCAATGTGCCTGCTGATTGAGACTCGCTTTGTGTATTGCTCGGCGTACTTGCGCAACCGGTCAACGCTACAGTTATCATGAACAACAGCGCAGTCAATACTTGCTGTTTCCCAGGCAGAAAAATCATACCGCCTTCCATTTGATATTGCAGCCTACGCTGGGTATCTGTTCCGGATTAATCGGCTGATGCGCCAATAAAGCCTCCAGTGCATTGCGTAAATCGGCGCCTGTTAATGACTCAGCATTTTTGGGCGTGGAAGCATCCAGTCTCCCGCGATAAACACAGCGCAAATCGGTATCGAACAGATAAATATCCGGTGTGCAGGCGGCCTGATAGGCTTTGGCGACAGCCTGACTTTCATCATACAAATACGCCGCAAACGGATTACCCCAATCCTGCATCAATTGCTGCATTTTGTCCGGCGCATCGTCAGGATAATTTTCGATGTCGTTAGCGCTAATGGCGATACTGCTTATCCCGAGCTCGGCGTATTGCCGGGCAATCGCAATCAGCTGTGGTTTGATATGCAGCACATACGGGCAATGATTACAGATAAACAGGATCAAGGTACCGTTCACGCCCTTGAGATCCTGCAAACTCAAATGTTGACCGCTGATCGTGTCCGGCAGTTTGAAATCGGGGGCTGGTGTGCCTAAAGGCAGCATATTCGAAGCCGTTGCAGCCATGGTGATCCTCAAGAGTTGGTTGGAAAGATTCGGATTATAAATCAGCTCTGCAGCTGGCTTTTAAGGGAATATCCGCTTTACTATGCGCCATGGCAGATTTTCAATACAGGCTTTAGCGATGATAGATCTAATCAAAACCCCGCAGTTGCCGGATGCACCTCAATTAGAAAGCTATATCATCACGGAAAAACTGGGCGAAAGCTTACAAGCGCAAGTCTACAAGGGCTACCACAAACATGTGCCGGATTATGCCTTGGTGATTAAATGCCTGAAATTGCTGTCCAGTTGGGAAGATCAATCACGGCATTTACGCCAAAAAATCGAACGCTTGAAAGTCCTGCACGATCCGCGTGTCTGCACGCCGCTGGTTTTGGAAAGCGACGAAGCACATCATTTTATTGTGCAGCCCTGGCTGGCTGGACAGACGTTGAGACCGTGGATGAGTGCGCAAGCCAAAGTCACACTCAGCGATTTTTTTACACTGGCTTCGGCATTGGCCGACACCCTGCAAACCGTACACGATGCCGGCATCACCCACGGCGGGGTTAAACCCAACAATATTTTGGTGCAAGCCGATAACCTGAGTTTACGCCTGACCGATTTCATCACACCTCTGGATATTCGGGATGTCAGTCATTTTATTTACGACCCGGAATTTGTACGCAACACCCTGGCCTACACCTCGCCGGAACAGACCGGTCGTATCAATTATCGGGTGGATTTTTCCACGGATTTGTATTCGTTGGGGATTGTGTTTTATGAAATGCTAACGGGGCGCTTGCCGTTTTTTTCAAGCGATCCGCTGGAACTGATTCACTCCCACCTGGCTGAAGAAATCGAGCCCGCCGACCGCATCAACCCCGAAATCCCGCATATTCTGGCTGAAATCATCAGTAAGTTGACCTTAAAACAACCCGAAAAACGCTATCAAAGCGCCTCCGGGTTGTTTGCAGATTTACAGCGCTGCCAGGATGAATACGCCCGGAAAGGTTCCATAACGAACTTTGTGATTTGCCAGCATGACAAAACCCGGCGGGTGATTTTTATTTCCAAAATGGTGGGGCGGCAAGCTGAAAGTGCTTTGATCCACCAGGCCTATCAGCAAGTTATGCGCGGGCAGTTTCGCTCGGTATTGATTTCCGGTTTATCCGGCATCGGTAAAACCCGCTTGATCCAGGAATTACAAAAACCGCTGGTTAAAAATCGCGGTTATTTCAGTTCCGGCAAGTTTGACCAATATCAGAAAAATATTCCGTATAGCTCGTTGATTCAGGCTTTGCGTAATCTGATCCGTACCTTCCTGACCGAAAGTAACGAACAACTGGCGCAATGGCGCAGCATTATTCTGGATGCCGTGGAAAATAACGGTGGGGTGATTTGCGATGTGGTACCCGAGCTGGAATTTATCATCGGCCCGCAACCGGAACCGCAGCATCTACCGCCGGTGGAGGCCCGCAACCGCTTTAACAACCTGTTTGGCAGCTTTCTGGCCTGTCTGGCTAGCGAAAATAATCCCTTGGTGCTGTTTATCGACGATCTGCAATGGTGCGACACCGCGACTTTTGAGTTTTTGCAAAACCTGTTTGCCAACCACCTGGAGCATCCTTATCTGTTTTTTCTGGGGGCTTATCGGCATAACGAAGTCGATAGCGCCCATCCATTGACTCGCTTGATACGTCATGTTCATGACCGTAATGGCCCGCTGGAGGAAATTCGCCTGGAGGCGCTCAGTGATCATGATTGTCATGAGATGGTGGCCTATATTCTGGATTCCAAGCTTAAAGCCACCGCCAATCTTGCGCATTTTATCGCCCACCTCACCGAAGGTAACCCGTTGTTTGTCAGTGAAAGTCTGGCCTGGTTGTATAACGAAGGTTTGTTGAATACCGATCAGGATCAGCACTGGACATGGGACATGCAGCGGATTCGCGAAACCCAAATTCCAGTCAGTGTCGTGGAATTGTTCAGCAGCAAGGTCAAAAAACTCCCCGCTCAAACCCTGCACATCCTGAACCACTGTGCCTGTATGGGCAATCGGTTTACTGCCAATGAAGTCGCTTTGGTGACCGATAAGCGCATCGACGCCTTATTTGAAGATCTGAAGCCGGTGCTTAGCCTGAGTTTGTTATTGGAAAACAAGGCGGATTTGCAATTTGTGCATGACAGGGTGCAAGAGGCCGTCTTGACGCAAGTCGACAGTGAGACACGCCCGGCTATTCATTGGCGTATCGGTCATCGTTTGCTGCAGGCCATACCAGCCGATACCGATCTGGAATCGCTGGAGAATTTATTTACCATTGCTGCGCATTTGAATCGCGGCTGCCCACAATCCCCGGATCAGGATACGGTTTACTGGTTGGCGGACATTAATTTTCATGCCGGCAACAAGGCACTGGATGCCTTGGCCAGCGATGCCGCCAACGACTTTTTCACCCAGGCGCATCATTATTTACCTGAAAATTGCTGGGAAGTCGCTTATGAACTGAGTTTTCGGATTTTTCAACGTTTGGCGAAAACCCATTTAATGTGCGGGCGCTACGAGGATTCCGAGCGCTTGCTGAACGATTTAGTGGAGCATGCCGTCAGCGATCTGGATAAAGCCGAAGCGCTGGCGGATCAAACCACCTCCCTGTCTTCCTTTGGCAATTTCAACCAGGCCATCGCCACCGCTAACCGGGGTCTGGCGTATTTTGCTCAATCCATCCCGGATGACTCGCAGCTGGCACAGCAGCGCATGCATGAGTTGATGCAACAAATCCGGCAGCAAGGCGATGTCTGGAACCGAATTTTGCATATGCCGTTTACTCAGGAGCGTAAAAGTAAAATTGAGCTGGCGTTTTATAGCGAGCTGATCCCGGATTTGTATATGTGCGGTCTGGTGCCGCAATTGTATTTATCCGCAGCACAATCCACCTTGCATTGCCTGGAAGGCGGCATGGATGAATCGGTGATTTATTCATTTTCCATCATGGGCTTGAATCTGGGTGAACAGGAGCAGTTTGAGCTGGCGTTTCGCTATGAAGATTTGGCTCGAGATTTGTGTGCTAAACATCCCAATACCTTCGGCGCCACCCGCGGCATGAATGGCATCGTCTGGTGCAACATGCACAGCCGCAGCCACCCCGCTGATATTGTCGAATATGCGCACAAGGCCATCCAATGCGGTAAAAACTGCGGCGATCTGTACAACGCCGGTTTGTCTTACGGGCCATTGATGTGGAATTTGATGGCGCAGGGCAAAAATATGCGCTGGATTGAAGAAGCCGCCGAGGAATGTCTGCAATTTTCCCGCAAGAATCAGTTGTCGTTTTCAGTGGGATTGGCTGAAGCCGTACAGGCAGGCTGGGTTTTGCCAATGAAATCCTCGCAGCCCGCCATCGATATGCAGGCTACCCTGGCGGATTGGGCCAATAATCATTATGTTTCGGCCTCAGGCAGCTATTTTGCGCTAAGGGGCTTTGCCCAGTATTTCATGGCGGATTACGCTGCTGCCGAGCAAGCTTTGCAGCAAGTTGAACAATATCTGCACGGCCTGACCGATAACGTCCTGAAGCGCCTATGGTATGTATTCAAAATCCTCAACACCTTACGTCATACCCAACAAACTGACTGGGCGAACATTCAGTCCGACATTAACCCCATACTGGAAAAACTGGAAGCCTGGGCAGACCTAGGCCCGTTGCTGAAACCCTATCTGCTGCTGATTCACGCGGAAATCGCGCTGTATCAAGCCCATTATCGGGACGCGCGTAACCTTTACCTCGATGCCGTTGAGTTAGCCTTGAGCCAAGGCTATGACTTGTTAAGCGGCCATCTATACGAATGTCTGGGGGATCTGGCAACTGTTCAGCAAATGGGTAATGCCGAACTGTATTTTAACGAAGCCCGCCGTTTATACCGTTTATGCCGGGCCGAAGCTAAAAGCCAGGGTTTGCAAAAGCGCCATCCCTATGTCAAACAGGATACCGGGGCTCGAATCAATCGGGAACAAGAGCTTCAGGCCACCTTACCCAGTCTGGATATCAATTATTTGATGAAGTCGGCGATGGCGCTATCGGCTGAAATTGATTTGCCGCAATTGATGCAAAAAATCATGGCGGTGGTTCTGGAGAGTTCAGGCGCGCAGCACGGTTATTTGCTGATTAAGCAAAGCGGACAATTGCTGGTTGCGGCCGAACAGCATATCGGCAAAAAACACTCGCCGTCCAAATCGGCTTACCCCATCCATCAAACCCGAGGCATTTGTCAGGCCATTATCAATTATGTCCAACATACCCAGAGCAAAGTGGTTTTACACGATGCGATGAATAGTGGAGAGTTTAAAAATTCGCCGGAGGTTCAGGCGCAGAATTTGCGCTCGGTGCTGTGTTTGCCGATTATCAAACAGGCCGGGTTGACGGGATTACTCTATCTGGAAAATCGTTTATCGGAGGGCGTGTTTACTGAAGAAAAAATCAGCATGACGGAATTACTGACCGCGCAAGCGGCTATTTCTCTGGAAAACGCCACTTTATTGGAACAAACCCGCCAAGCTTATCTGCAATTACAGGAAAATCAGGAACAAATGCTGCAGATGGAAAAACTGTCGGCAATGGGAACCCTGGTGGGCGGCGTTGCGCATGAAATCAATAATCCGCTGATGGGAGTGATGAACTTTGTCGAATTTGTCGCCGAACGTACCGAAGACCCCAAATCCAAGGAAATTCTGACTCAGGCTTTGCAGCATATTCAGCGTATCAAAAAAATTGTCTCCAACATGCTGGTGTTTATCCGCAGCAAATCGGTACCCACAGGACATGCATCCATAGCGGAGGTTTTGGGACAAACCCTGCTATTGCTGGAAGGCGAGTTACGCAAAGGTGCCGTGCAAATCAAGCAGTCGCTTCCGGAAAATCTGCCGGATATTGTTTGCAGTCCGGAAAGTTTGCAACAAATCCTGGTCAATTTGATGATCAACGCTCGCGATGCGTTGTTAAACCAACCGGAAGCCCAAATCAGCATCAGCGCCAGCGTAGCGGACAAACAAGTCGAATTCAGTCTTGCAGACAATGGCTGTGGTATTAGCGATGAAGTAAAAAATCGTATGTTCGACCCCTTTTTTACCACTAAAGCCCCAGGCAAAGGCACCGGATTGGGCTTGTCGGTTACCCGGCGACTGATACAGGATAACGGCGGTACGATTCAGTTTGAAAGCGAGCCTGGCAAGGGCTGTGAGGTTCGAATTAATTTCCAGATATTTAGTAGCTAATTCAGTCTGTTGTCTGCATAATTATTGGCTGGATCACTAGCCCTACAACGAAAATGAGACAAATCATGTTAAACAACATTCTAGTCATTGATGACGATCCTGCGGTCAGGGGTGCCTTCAAGCTTATCCTGGAAGAAGAAGGCTATCAGGTGCTTGAGGCCGAAAACGGTCTGGAAGGCATAGAAATGGCCAAACAACACCGTCCTGATTTGATTTTCCTGGATCTGCGCATGCCGGGTATTGATGGTGTGGAAACCTTGCGGCGCCTGAAAGCGCTGGACGAAACCTTGAATGTTTATATCGTGACGGCATTTGCTTCCGAGTATATGGGGCAATTGAAGGATGCTCATGAACAAGGCCTGCAATTCGAACTGGCCAGTAAACCCTTGTCAGCCTCGCAAATCCGCAATATTGCCCAGATAGTACAGGTTTCAAAAGTTCAGGAAGAACGCCGGGCCGCTCACCATAAACTGGTGTTAACCCTGTATGTGGTATCACTTAACCAGGAAACCCGGCGCATGGTGGAACAAATCAGCGCAGTGCTGGCGGGTATTTACGAACCGGGACGTTGGGTGTTTGAAGTGGTCGAAGTGTTGGGTATGCCTGAAAAAGCACTGGAAAAAGAGGTCTTTGCCACGCCTATGCTGGTACGAGATATTCCGGAGCCCGTATTGAAGCTGCTGGGCGACTTGTCCCGTATGTCTTCGGTGATGGCCGCCATCACGACGCAGACCCAAGGCACCGGCGTTCAAACCATCATCATCTGAGCCGAGGCAGACTATCTTGATCGTGTGGCGGCTTGGGTTTTTCCGGCTGGCAGTGTTGATAGGTCTGCTGCTGGTTCAGGCCGCTGCTCAAGCCGAAACCTATCATGCCCTTTTCGAGTCGCTGCAGCAGCAATGGCAAAGCTTGATCCATTCGGATAGTCAGCCTGAGTATCAGCCCAGCTTTGGTGCGTCGGCTCAGCAAGCTCCTAAAGAATATATTGTCGGCATCCATCCCTTACACAATCCCAAACGCCTTTTTGAGGTCTACGCACCCATTATCGACTACATCAATGCCCGCATGCCGGATGTTGTACTAAAGCTGGAGGCCTCGCGGAATTATGAGGTATTTGAACAAAAGCTCTATAGCGGGCATTTTGATTTCGCCATGCCCAATCCCTATCAAACCATCCGCTCATTGCCCCATGGTTACCGGGTATTCGGAAAAATGGCCAATGATGAGGATTTTTGCGGCATTATTCTGGTGCGCAAGGACAGCGGTATTCGCCAGGTCAGCGACTTGAAGGGCAAAGCGGTTGCCTATCCCGCCGCTACCGCGCTGGCGGCGACCATGATGCCGCAAGCTTATCTACATTCGCAGGGTCTGAATATCAATACCGATATCGAGAATCGTTATGTGGGGTCTCAAGAATCTTCCATCATGAACGTATTGCTGAAGCATGTTGCAGCCGCCGCAACCTGGCCGGTGCCCTGGAAAACCTTTGTCGCCGAACACCCCGAACAGGCCGCCCAATTGGAAATCAAATGGCAGACCGAGCCGTTGCTGAATAATGGCTGGGTGGTTCGTAGCGATACGCCTGCCGATGTGGCCGAACGCTTTGCCCGTCACTTGTTCAGCCTGCAAGATGAGGATCTTGGGCGAAAACTATTGCAAGCGGTGCCGGTCTCACGTTTTGAACCGGCTAACGATCAAACCTATCAACCGGTCAGGCAGTTTTTGGAGTATTTCAGCCGTACGGTTCGGCCTATCGAACAATGAGCCTGTTTTCGTTACGCACTTGGCGTTTATGGTGGCAAGCCTCGTTGCAACGACAACTGGCGGTCGGATTCGGCAGTGTGGCCTTAGTCGCCATGCTATCTCTTACCGGCTTATTGCTCAAGCAGCAACAGACTTTTCTAAATGATTCCAGCATTCGTCGAGCTAATGCGCTAGCCAATGGCTTGGCGCAGAGTGTCACCTCTTGGGTATTGGCTAACGATCTGGTGGGTTTGGAAGAAATTGTTCAGGGGTATAGCGATACGCCCAATCTGGAGCGTATTTTTGTCTTGAGTCAAAGCGGCGAAGTGCTGGCTTCAACAAACACTCACGAGGTAGGGCGATTCGCCAATGATCCCATCAGCCTTGATTTGTTAACGCATAAGCCCGAAGCACATGTATTGGTTGTCAGTCATAACCTGATTGATGTGGTCGCGCCGGTTTTGACTGCTGAGCGGCACATCGGTTGGGCTCGAGTCGAACTGAATCAAAATGAAACCCGAACCAACCTGCAAGCCGTGGCAACCACATTGCTGCAGTTTGCTGTGATGACTTCGATGTTGCTGATCGCCTTATCGATTTGGCTGGGGCGACGCATGAGCCAGCGCCTGCAAAAACTGGACGCGGTAGCGCAGCACATTGCAAACGGCAAACGCACACTACGCGCCCAAGCCGGACAAGCCGATGAAATTGGCCGTCTGGCAGGCAACATCAATCATATGCTGGACACGTTGACGCAGTCAGAACGCGATCTTGGACAACTGAATCACATTTACGCGGCCTGGACGGAATGCATCGCCACCATAAGCCGTGAGAGTCATGAGACGGTTTTACTAAATCGGCTTTGTCATATTTTGGCCGCCAGCATTGGCTTTCGGTTGGTGTTTATCGGCTTTACGGATGCAAAAGACGATTGGGTTAACATTGTCGCCAGTAGCGATTGGAACTTGCCGTATCAAAAAAGCCTTAAATTATCCGTGCGGATGGATCGCCCCGAAGGGCGGGGGCCGATTGGTCTTGCGGTACGCAAAGGTCAGCCGCAAATTTTCAATGACTTTCTGGCTGAACCCGACGCAGCACCCTGGCACGCTTCTGCAGAGGCCGAATCCATTCGCGCGGTTTGCGCATTCCCGTTATCGCGCGGCGGTAGAATCGTAGGCGGTATGGCGGTTTACTCCGATCAGCTGGGCTACTTTAACGACAGCATCATCACCTTGTTGCGTGGCTTGAGTGACGATATTTCCTTTGCACTGGATAACATTGACCTGGAACACCTGCGGCAGCAAAGTGAAACCGAACTCCAGCTGGCGGCATCGGTGTTTGAAAATAGTCAGGAAGGCATCATGATTACCGATGCCAGGCAAACCATCCTGCGAGTGAACACCCATTTCTGCAGTATTACGGGTTATTCAGCCGAGGAAGCGATTGGCGGCCATCCCAAAATGCTGTCATCAGGTCTGCAAGATCGGATTTTTTTTCAGGCTATGTGGGATCAGATTGTTTCGCAAGGGTATTGGCAAGGTGAAATCGTCAATCGGCGTAAGAATGGGGAAATCTTTCCTGAATGGCTTTGCATTACCCGAGTGCAGAATGCCAATGCCGAAGTGACGCATTATGTCGGCACCTTTGCGGATATTACCGATCGTAAGCTTAACGAAGAGCGGATTCACAAACTGGCATTCTACGATCCCTTGACGCAATTACCCAATCGCCGCTTGCTGATCGAGCGATTGCGGCAGGCTTTAGTGGAAAGTCAACGCAGCCAGTCCTATGGCGCCGTGATGTTTATGGATCTGGACAGATTCAAGATTCTGAATGACACTCAGGGGCATGACATGGGCGATCAGTTATTGATCGAAGTCAGTCAGCGCATCAGCGATTGTGTGCGCGAACAGGATACCGTGGCCCGATTGGGCGGTGATGAATTCGTGGTCATGCTGGAAGATTTGGGTAATGACCACAGCCATGCGGTAGTGATTGCTCAGCGGATAGGTAATAAATTGCTGACAACACTGCATCAGCCTTATCAACTGCAGCGTATCGAAAGCATGCAGTCAGCCGTTTCGATTCTGCATCATTCCAGTGCCAGTATCGGCATGACCTTGTTTCGAGGTTTGGCAGTTAATTGCGAGGATTTACTCAAACAAGCCGATGTGGCCATGTATCAGGCCAAACAAGCCGGACGTAACACCTTCTGCGCCTTCAGCCCGGATATGCAGGCCCATATCAATCAAAGAGCGATTCTGGAAGCTGAATTGCGGCATGCGCTATCCAGGCAGCAATTTTGCCTGTATTACCAAGTGCAGGTGGATAGGCAGGGTCAACCTGTCGGGGCGGAAGTTTTGCTGCGTTGGAATCATCCGCAACGCGGCTTGATTTCGCCTGCGGCATTTATATCGCTGGCGGAAGAAACGGGATTGATTGATGAATTGGGTCTATGGATCTTGCATGAAAGCTGCAAAACCCTGCTTAATTGGTCGCAAAACCAGGATAAGCGGCATTTAAGTCTGGCTGTCAATGTCAGCGCCAAACAGTTTAAGCAAAAACGCTTCGTCGAGCAGATCAAGGCCTTGCTTCAAGGCTACCCCATTGATCCGCAACGCCTGAAACTGGAAATTACCGAAAGTCTGGTGTTGGATAATGTGGATGAGGCTATTGCGACCATGCTTGAGCTCAGGGCACTGGGGCTGAGT
>SXGU01298978.1_pt1 | contig 13203 bp, 10 predicted proteins | sample 3174531 | NCBI WGS metagenome assembly SXGU01 (sample SAMN11356863, study PRJNA531348) | freshwater metagenome | isolation source: freshwater sample F1-140 | place: China: Fuxian Lake, Yuxi | collected 2017-12-25 | reverse complement strand
CCTGAACCGCCGTCAGACGCCGCCCCACAGGAATGAAATACGAAAAGCAATGGGCGCCCCGATATCGGGGCCCCCATTGCTTGCGCCCGTGCTGCACTTTTACTCCGGCAAGTCGCTGCAGATTCACTCCGGCGTTGACACGGGGCATTGCCGCCGTACTGGACCGCATTCCAGGCCTTGTGCATCAGCGGGCCCACATAGGGATATCCCCCGCCGCAGAGCCCCAGCATGAAGCGCCACTGCACATAATTGACGACTTGCGCATGTTCGCAGATTCCGAAGAACTCCACTGTCGGCGCGCAAACGGGGTCATTGCGCGGAATGGCGCACATGGCGCTATTGCCGGTGAACCATGGCTGTCTCCAGTCAATGACGCCGCCTGCACTATCCCTTTGCACCCAGGCGTCGTACTCCTTCTCGTAGGCATAGGGAACGTCATCGCCAACGGGTTTGGGCACGGCAACGCCCGGGCTCAGCTTGTCGATGTCCCAGGCCGAGCCGCCGGTGCGCGGGTCGATCAGCGACCTGCATGCGGCGGCCTGCTTGTCCGGGTTGTTGTTGAAATCCTCCCTGATCTTCCTGAGCGTCTTGATCACCGCGGGGGTGATGTCCGGGCCGCAGACTTTCCGGTTTTGATCCTCCGGCGGGCGGGAATGGGGCAGGGGCGGCCCGCTGTATGTTGTCGTTCCATAATCGGTGGTCTTGCTGCCATAGCCATAATCCAGCTTGAGTGTGATGCCAGGCTCGTAGCCGCTCCCGATTTCCGCCGGCTTGGGCGGTTCGGCGGGGGCTGCGGGCGGTTCCCCGGGAGGTGCCGTCGTAACCACGGGAGTCACTTCAATCTGTTCGGTCTTGACTAGCTTGGGGCAATGGCGATTCGCACATTCGACGTATTGGTCAATCCGCTCGCGCAGGATCAGCCATTCCTCTTCGATCAGGTTTTCCAGTTCTTCGTTCAGCTTCGAGACCGCTTCAATATAGTCCGCATTGCGCGCAATCTCCTGAGTGTAGTAGGCCCTGTCGATTGAACCAGCTTTCGGCAGCCTGGAGCGCAGGTCTTCCATTTCCGCCCTGCGCTCTTCAAGTTCCTGCCTCCGGTCAAACAGCTTTTTTGCATCCGTTCCGATGATCCACTCGTACCAGAGTATGCTGTCCCACAGGTCGTAGCAGTCCTCGCAATCGCGCATGGCCAGCGCCGGAAATTCGGGCGGCACGAAGACCGGCTCGTCTTTCGGGCCGTCGCCGGGATTTGCGGCGCGCGGCGCGCCCTTCTTTTTCTTCGTGGTGGTTGTGGCGGTGTTCTTCTTCTTTTTCTTGAGGACCTTGGGCAGTTCAATCACAATGCCGGTGTCGTCGTTCTGCAGCTCGTGCTTGTCATTCTCCTTGGAATGCTTCTTCTTTTGCTGCTGTTCCAGGCATTCCACGTTGTTCTTTTCGCGGCACTTCTTCTTGCCGAGCTTCGTGCCGCCGATATCGATACTGAGTTGGGCCAGTTGAACCGGCGTGTTCCTGGCCGAGCCTGGTGAAGCACAGAGGAAAACGGCAAAAGCCGCCATAAGGACCAGCTTGACCGGGTCCATGAACATCCGGGATGGAAGCAGCATGCGCACCCCCGTTCCGCTGGGACAGATCAGGAAACCTCCCCGCGTCAGGTAAGCATGATACAAGGGGCCTGGCTTGGCAAGTTGTCAATTGGTCTGCTGTCGGCCCATTCCGCAAGTGTCATCCTTCAGACTCTGAGTCCGCTCACGCGCGAAAAACGGACACTGCAAGGCCCGTACAATGATCAGCCTGCCTGTGAAGTGATGGATCAATTCACCTCCTCCGCAATCCTCCGCATCAGCGCCAGCGTCAACTGGTCAAAGTTGCCGTCCTCCGGCAGGGGCTGTGACGACTGTTTCACCGCCACCATGGCAGCGCTCGGATCGACAAAGATCCACTGGCCGTGGATGCCGATGGCTCAGAAGGCGCCGGAGGGCTCGTTGGTCATGTACCACTTCGAGCGGTAGCTGCCCTTGGGAAACAGCGGCGCCATGCTGCCTTTCGCCCAGGCGGCGCGGTCGCCGTTGCTGAGGATATCGTCGATCCAGGCCGCAGGGACAATCTGCTTGTCCCCCGCAGCGCCGCCAAGCCGCATGAGTTCGCCGAAGCGCGCGAGATCGCGCAGCGTTGAGCAGATGCCGCCGGCGCTGCGCACCGCGCCCTTCGCATCGATGGTGATCAGTGCGTCGGCCTCCGCCCCCATGGGCTGCCAGATCAGGCGCGACAGCAACTCATTGAAGGGCGCGGCCCCGGCCCGCTCGACGATCCAGCCGAGCAGGTCGGAATTGGGCGAGACATAGTGGAAGCGTTCGCCGTGCGGGGCGCTGCCACGCTTCAGGCTGGCGATGAAGCCATGCAGCGCCTCGCCGCCGAATTCCGCCCGCGCCGGATTCCAGCCCGTGGCCGAGCGGTAGCGCGCGAAGTCGCCCGTTGTGTCGAGATAGTCCTCGACGAAGTTGACCGAGACCGTCATGTCGAGGACATGGCGCACCGTGCAATCGCCATAGGCCGAGCCCGCGACCTCGGGCACATATTTTGTGACGGGTGCATCGGGATCGAGGCTGCCCTGGCCCACGAGAATGCCAGCGAGCGTACCGGTCACCGACTTGCTGACCGAGAACAGGATATGCCGCGTCGCCGCGTCGCAATCCGTGTAGCGCTCGGCGACGATGGCGCCCTGGTGCAGCACCAGGAAGCCATCGGTGTAGCTGTCGCTGAGCGCCTGCGCCACGGTGAGGGATTTGTTCTGGAACGGAAAGCTCAGGGCGCCGAGATCAAGCGCCGTTCCCCGGGGCAGGGGGCGGGGCGTTCCAGCCTTGATGGGCCGGGTCGGGATGAGCCTGTCGACATTCTTGAAAGCCCAGACATTCTGCGGCGGCAGCCGCCAGTTCGCCAGCGTAATTTCCTGTTGGTTCATAATATCCATCGCCATTTTTTCAAAGCTTGCCCAAGATTAAGGACGCTGTCCACGAATGGGGCGGAGAATGAAAACGCATGGCTCCTAACGTCCTCCGCAGGCGAGCGAGGACCAAGCGCGTGCATCCTCCTCAGTCTGTCACCCCGACGAAAGTCGGGGCCCAGACTTTGGGCATGTGTGATCTTTGAAAGTCTGGGTGGTCGGGTCAAGCCCGACCATGGAGAGAGAGGGGATATTAATCCAGCAATCCCGTCTCCCCGAAATGCTTCGGGAACAGCGCCGCGGCGCAGGCATAGACTGTGCGGATGGCTTCGTCGCGGGAGTAGGGGGTGGTCATTGACATGATGTCGAGCCACAGGCCTTCGACGATCACGCGGAGCAGGCGCGCCACGCGGGCCGCGTTGTGGCCGTAGCCGCCCTCGGCGATGAGCCTTGCGCAGACCTCTTCCAGCTCGCCGTTGCAGGCTTGGTCGTTGGCGGCGCATTTCTCCTGGTAGATCGGGCGGCTCTGCGCCTCGCCCCAGAAGGCGCACCAGGCCCGCAATTTGCTCTGTGTACAGATGTTTTCGTTGAAGTCGGCGAGGAGAAGCGCATTGAGCTGGGCGGCGGGCGTGGGCGGCGCTGCGGCGAAGGCCTGTTTCCAGTTTTCCCGGTATTCCGCCGCGAGATAAAGCAACGTCTCGGTGAGGAGCTTTTCCTTGCTCTCGAAGTGGAAATTGACCAGCCCGTGCGACACGCCCGAGGCCGCCGCCACATCGGTCAGCGTCGTCTGGGCATAGCCGCGGGCCGCCAGGCTTTCGATGGTGGCTTCGATCATCTGTTGCCTGCGCTGCTCCCGGCTGGCCTTGCGCGGCGGCTGCAAAATGGCGGCTGTTGTCATGTTTTTCATGTTGATTGACAATTCAGTCAAAATCAAGCCAGACTGGAACCCAATCGAACAAGACCCTGAATTCCGGCCGCATATATAATGACGCCGGGGCAGGGCGTGTGGCCCAGGGAGACTCTATGGATCGTCCGAAAACCCGCGTGCTGGCCAAATCCAACGCGCAGTTCCAGAAAGCGTTAAAGCGCCTGCCCCTCGGCGTGGCCTCCACCTTCCGCTACTGGGGCGACGAGCGCACCATCTATGTCCACCACGGCAAGGGCGGCCGCACCTGGGATATCGACGGCAACTGCTATGTCGATTACCGCCTGGGCTACGGCCCGGCCATTCTCGGCTATGCCGATGACCGCGTCGATGCCGCGGCCCGCAAGGGCATGGAAGTGGGCGGCGTCTTTGCGCTGTCCACCGAGCGCGAACTCATCGTCGCCGAGCGCATCGCCAAGATGGTGCCCTCCGCCGAACTGGTGCGTTTTTCCAATTCCGGCACCGAGGCGGTGATGGCGGCCCTTCGGCTGGCCCGGGCCCATACGGGCCGCGACAGCTACCTCCTGGTCGAAGGCGGCTACCATGGCCTCTTCGATGCGGCCATGTGGATGTCGAATGTCGACGGCTGGGACAAGAACTCCAACGAAGACCCCGAGGTGGTGGCCTATTCCAAGGGCATTCCGCAAACCCTCAAGGCCCTGGTCCATGTGACCCCCAACAACAACATGCAGCGCCTCGAGGATGTTTTCAAACAGCACGGCCATACGCTGGCGGCCATGCTGATCGAGCCGATCCAGGGCAATTGCTGCTCGATCATGGCCTCGGTCGAATATGTGAAATTTGCCCGCGAGCTTTGCGACAAATATGGCGTGCTGCTGATCATCGACGAAGTGAAGTCCGGCTTCCGCGTCGGCAAGGGCGGCATCCAGGGCCTCTATGGCGTGAAGCCCGATATCACCACCTTCGCCAAGGCGGTGGCCAACGGCTATCCCATTGCCATCGTGGCGGGCAGCGAGAAGGTCATGCGCACTTTCAAGTATGGCGGGGCGGCCCATGGCGGCACCTATACGGCGCACTCGGTTTCGCTCGCCGCCGCCGAGGAATGCCTGCGCATTCTCGATGAAACCCCGGCGCTGGAAACCCTGGCCAATTACGGCGAGAAGCTCAAAGTCGGCCTCTCGGAAATTTTGGACCGCCGCGGTATCGTCCACTCCTATACGGGCCATCCTTCCATGTTCGGCCTGTTCTTCGCCGAACGCCCGCCCGGCAATTACCGCGAATGGAAAAAATCCGATTACACTTTCTATGACACGATGGCCTATCACCTGCACGACCTCGGCATCATCTGCGAACCCGACTCGCGCGAGCCCTGGTTCATGTGCGAAGCCCATGGCCTTGACGCCAGCTGCCTGACCGACACGCTGAAGGCGGTTGAACAGGCCGTCGACCTGACGCTCGAGCAACTGGAAGCCGGGAAGCGCGCATGACCGCTTACGACGCCATCGTCATCGGCGCGGGCCATAACGGCCTGGTCACCGCCTGCTACCTCGCCAAGGCGGGCCTCAAGGTTGTCGTCGTCGAAAAGAACGACTGGATCGGCGCCGCCGCCGTCTCCCGCTCGCTCTATCCCGGCTTCACCTATTCGAACTGCTCCTATGTCTCCTCGCTGCTCCGCCCGGAAATCATGCGCGATCTGGAGCTGCCGAAACACGGCCTGCAGATATTGCCCTATGAGGGCGGCGCGGTGCTCCAGCAGGACGGCGGCTATCTCGCCATGTACCGCGATCACGACGCCAACCGCCGGGAATTCGCCCGCCACTCCAGGCGCGACGCGGAAGCCTACGACCGCTATTCCCGCGATATCCTGCGCCACTGCCGCTTCATCCGCCCGCTGCTCATGCGCACGCCCCCCGATCCCACCTCGTTCCGCCCCCGCGACCTGCAGGAACTGATGTTTGTCGGCAAGAAGTTTCTCGGCCTCACGGAAACCGAGCGCTACGAAATGGTGCGCTTCTGGACCATGAGCATTTCCGACTACCTCGACGGATACTTCGAGCATCCGGTGATCAAGGCCTATCTCGCCGTCTCGGCCATCATCGGCACCGCCCTTGGCCCCATGTCGCCGGGCTCGGCCTATGTGCTGCTGCATCACTACATGGGCGATGTCGACGGCAATATCGGCGCCTGGGGCTTTGCCCGCGGCGGCATGGGCTCCATTACCCAGGCCATGTCGAAATCACTGGCCGCGAGCGGCGGCGAAATCCGCGCCGGTAAGGGCGTGGAGCGCGTGCTGGTGAAGAATGGCCGGGCGGTGGGCGTCGTCCTCGATGGCGGCGACGAGATCTACGGCAAGCGTGTGATCTCCAACATGGATGTGAAGCGCACCTTCCTGAAAACTGTTGAAGAGAAGGAACTGCCCGCAAGCTTTGTGAAGCAGGTGAAGAACTTCAAGATCAGGGGCTCCTCCGGCAAGGTGAACATCGCCCTCGATGGCGTGCCGAACTTCAAGGCCCTGCCCAAGGACTCGCCCTGCTACCGGGGCGACCTGCATTTCACCGACTCGATCGAGCGCATGGAAAGGGCTTACGACGACTGGAAGGCGGGCCGCTGGTCGCGCGATCCGTTCCAGGACACCATGATCCCCACCCTGATCGACCCCACCATGACGCCGCCCGGCAAGCACTTCATGAGCTGCTTCGTGCAATACGCCCCGCCGAAGATCAACGGCGGCGAATGGAGCGACAAGGACCGCGACGATTTCGGCAAGACCGTGATCAACCAGATCGCCGAATACGCGCCGGGCTTCAAAAATCTTATCCTCCATATGGAAGTGCGCAGCCCGCGCGAGCTTGAGCGCGAAGTGGGCCTCACCGAAGGCAATATCTTCCAGGGCGAACTGACCTTCGATCAACTGCTGTTCAACCGCCCGGTGCCCGGCGCCGCGCAATACCGCTCGCCCATCAAGGATCTGTGGATGTGCGGCTCCTCCACCCATCCCGGCGGCGGCGTGATGGGCGCACCGGGGCGCAATGCGGCGGCTGAAATCCTGCGCGACATGAAGAAATCCCTGCCGATGAGCGATGCCTATGCCGTCCTGTGATGTGATCATCGTCGGCGGCGGCAGCAATGGCCTCGCCGCCGCAGGACGCCTCGCCAAGGCAGGCCGCAAGGTGCTGGTGTTGGAGTCCGCCGCCGTGGCGGGCGGCGGTGCGCGCACTCAGGAATTCGCCAAGGGCTACAAGGTGAGCAGCGTTGCCCATCTCCTCAACCTGCTTGATCCCCGGGTGGAGCAGGGGCTTGGCCTGCACCTCTCCTTTGCGGCGACCAATATCGCCACCACTGCGCTGTCGCCCGCGGGTGATCATCTCGTCCTTCAAGGCAACTACGGCGAGACAATTGCGGGAAGCCTTTCGGAGGTGGACCGTGCCGCATGGGCCGAGTTGCGCCAGAAGCTGCTGCGCTTTGCCGCCGTATTGAAGCCCTTCAAGGCCATGACCCCGCCGCGCCTGGAGAAGGGCGTCGGCAATGAAATGCTGAAGCTTGCAGGGCTTGGCCTGAAGATCAGGGGCCTTGGCCGCGATGACCTCCGCGAGTTCATGCGCCTCATGCTGATCAATGTGGCCGATGTGCTCGACGATGAACTGAAGGATGAGCGCCTGAAGGGCGTGGTTGCCTTCGATACGGTGCTGGGCGCCCATCTCGGCCCGCGCTCGCCCAACTCTTTGCTGCTTCTCTTGAACCGGCTGGCGGGCGAAGCCCTGTCGTTGCCGGCGGGCGGCATGGGTTCCGTGGCCGCCGCCATGGCCAAGGCTGTGCAGGCCTTGGGCGTTGAAGTTCGCCTCAATGCCAAGGTGAAGTCAGTAAACATCGTGGGCGACAGGGCCACGGGTGTCACCCTGCAAAATGGCGAGGTGATTGATGCCAAGACGGTGATCTCCGCCATCAATCCCAAAACCACCTTCCTTGATCTCGTCGGCCCCCGCCATCTCGATACGGGCATGGTGCGCCGCGCCGGCAATATCCTGATGCGCGGCAATGCGGTGAAGCTGCATCTGGCGCTGAAGGGCACACCCGATTTCAAGGGCGCCGATCTGAAAACACGCTTGGTGATCGCCCCTTCGGTGCGCGCCGTGGAAGATGCCTTCAATCCGGTGAAGTATGGCGAGTTCTCGGAAAACCCGGTGATGGAAATTGTCATCCCCTCGGCCTTCGAGGAAGGCCTGGCTCCCAAGGGCCACCATGTGCTCTCGGCCATCGTGCAATATGCACCCGTCAAGCTGGACGCCAAAGCCCGCGCCGCATTTTTGAAACGCATTATGGCAACCCTTGAAACCCATGCGCCGGGCCTCGGCAAGCTTGTGGTCAAATCCGAAATGCTCACTGCCGAAGATTTGGAAAAAACCTATGGCTTCGTTGGCGGCAACTGGCATCACGGCGAACTCGCAGCCGAGCAGATGCTGTTCCTCAGGCCCTTCATCGGTGCTGCCCAATATGAAACCGCCATTCCCGGCCTCTGGCTGGCGGGTGCCGGTTCCCATCCCGGCGGCGGCATTTCGGGTGCGGCAGGCTGGAACGCGGCGGAACGCATTTTGAAAGTGGAGGGCAGGCGATGAACGATCCCCGTCTCCATTTCAAGAAGCCGCTGCTCACCTCGCCCTTCCATGCGCGGACCTCGGCCCTTGCCAAGCTCAATTCCTGGGGCCCCTGGGGCGGCTACACCACGGTGCTGGCCTATGACGACGAGGCGATGGAATATACAGCGATCCGCAACCAGGCCAGCGTCTACGACCTCTCGCCCATGGTGAAGTACAGGATCGCGGGGAAAGATGCCGAAGCCTATCTCGACCGCCTGACGGTCCGCAACGTGGCAAAGCTGAAGGCGGGCCATGTCCACTACACCGCCTGGTGCGACGACGCGGGCAAGCTGCTGGATGACGGCACCCTGTTCCGCCGGGCTGCCTCCGACTTCATGCTCTGCTGCCAGGAGCGCCATCTGCCGTGGCTGCTCGACAGCGCCATCGGCTACGACGTGGCCGTCAGCGAGATCAGCGAGGAGATCGCCGCCCTCTCGCTTCAGGGTCCATGCTCCTATTCGGTGCTGAAGGCCGCAGGCTTTGAAAAGGCCGCCGCCCTCAAGCCCTTCCAGATGGCCGATTTCAAGTTCGGCAAGTCCGGCACGCTGACGATTTCCCGCACCGGCTTCACCGGCGACCTGGGCTATGAACTGTGGACCACGCCGGACCGCGCCCTGGAACTCTGGGATATCCTGTTCGCGGCGGGCGCCCTCTACGGCATCCGCCCCATCGGCACCAACGCCCTCAACATGGCGCGCATCGAGGCCGGCTTCATCATCGCCAACATGGATTTCATCGCCGCCGAACACGCGGTGCGTGCAGACCGGACCCGCTCGCCCCTGGAGATGGGCCTTGGCTGGATGATCGATTTCGACAAGGGCCACTTCAACGGCAGGCGGGCCCTTTTGGCGGAAAAAACCGGCGGCACCTCGAAATGGGCCCTTGTCGGACTTGATATTGAGGGTAATGTCTCGGCCGAACATTCGCTCATCTACCACAACAAGAAGCACGAAGTGGGCCACATCACCGCCGCCATCTGGTCGCCGGCCACCAAGCGCAACCTCGCGCTGGCCATGCTGGAGCGCCCCTACCACGCCGAGCGCAACGGCGATCTCTGGGTTGAAATCTATGCCTCGCGCGAATTGCAGTATCACAAGCTGATGGTGAAGGCCCGCGTCACCGAACGGCCTTTCCTCAACCTGGCGCGGCGCCGGGCGCTGCCGCCTTTGAATTATTGACAAGGTGGCATCAGGCCACCGGAAAAGGGAGTAGAAAGCATGAAACGCATTCAATTCATTGACCGGATGGCCCAGGGCAAGATGTCCCGCCGCCAGATGTTATCCTCGGCCGGCGCCTTCGGTGTCGGACTTCTGCATTTGCCAAAGCTCTCGGCCGCCGCCGAAGTGCTCACCTGCCTGGAATGGGGCGGCTATGATGTGGCCGATTACTTCAAGCCCTATATGGACAAGCATGGCGCCGCTCCCAACTTCTCGGTCTTCTCCGGCGAGGAGGATGCGCTGGCCAAGGTGCGCGCCGGCTTTGCCGCCGATGTCATGCATCCCTGCAACTACTCGGTGGCGCGCTTCGTCAGTGCCAAGCTCGCGGTGGAAATCGACACCGCGAAACTGTCCAACTGGAAAAATGTCTTCCCGCAGCTGCAGACGGCCGAAGGGGTGGTATTGGATGGCAAGGTTGTCATGGCGCCTGCCGACTGGGGCAACTCGAGTATCGCCTACCGCACCGACCTGGTTGACGATGATTTCAAGAAGAACGAATCCTGGTCGATTTTCTATGACGACAAATATGCCGGCAAGGTTTCCATGCTGGACAACGAAGTGGCCATCCAGATCGGCGCCATGGTGGGCGGCAAGACCTATGATGAAGTCTATGCCATGGGCGGGGCGCAGCTCGCCGAAGCGGCGAAGACCTGGGGCGCAAAGGCCGTGAAGAACAGCCGCTTCCTGTGGACCGATGCCTCCGAGGTGCAGCAGGCCATGGCCTCCGGCGAAATCGTAGCCTGCTATTCCTGGAACGACCTGGTCAAGAACCTGAAGCGGGAAGGCATCGCGGTTGCCTATGCCAAGCCCAAGGAGGGCTACTTCACCTGGTTCTGCGGCCTGACCCTGCTCAATTCCGGCAAGGCCGACCCGGCCCTTGCCTATGACTTCATCGACGCCTGGCTTTCCCCTGAAACCGGCAAGGCTCTCATCGAGGGTTCGGGCTATGGCCATGCCAACATGAAGGCCTTTGAAATCGCCAATCCCGACGATGTGAAGGCCATGGGCTTCACCGATCCGGTCGAACACATGAAATCCGCCATCCTGTTCAGGACCCCGCCCGACGAAGTGCAGAACGAGTTGAACAAGGTCTGGGGCGAACTCAAGGCGCTGAAGCAATAGGGCAGTTGTGAATTTGCCAACAACATTCGCCCTCTCCCGTGCGGCACGCATGGGAGAGGGTGCCCGGCAGGGCGGGTGAGGGCTCTTTGATGAAGGTCCCGGCATTTGCATGTGTGGAAACGAAGGGCCCTCATCCGGCCTTCGGCCACCTTCTCCCACCTGCGGCGGGAGAAGGCCAATGATGGTTCGAACCAAGCAGCGCCGCCAGTGGCCGGATTGGCTTGCGGGCTATGCACTCCTCTCGCCCGCCCTTCTGGTCATGGCGGCAACTCTTGTGGCCCCCGTCATCGCTCTCGTGATCCTGAGCTTCTGGACCCAGAAGGGTTTCGACATTGACCGCAGCTTCACCCTCGCCAACTACTGGAAGCTGATCGAGCCATCCTCCGAACCCATGGTGTGGATGGGCATACCCTTTCCTTTCGCCTATCCCGTGGCCGCCATCCTCATGCTCAAGTCGCTGGTCATGTCGCTGGTGGCCACCATCGTGGTCATCGCCATGGCCTATCCCATGGCCTACTTCCTCGCCTTCCGGGTGACCCGCCACAAGGCCCTGTGGCTCATCCTGCTGACCATTCCCTTCTGGACCAGCTATCTGCTGCGCGTCTTCTCCTGGAAGATCGTGCTGGGTTACAACGGCGCCATCAACACCGGCCTCAAATCCCTGGGGCTCATCACCACGCCGCTGGAATTCCTGCTCTACAACCCGATCGCCGTGGTGATCACGCTCGCCCATGCCTGGATCGCCTTCACCGTGCTGCCCATCTACGTCTCGCTTGACAAGATCGACCGCTCGCTGCTTGAGGCGGCAACCGACCTCGGCGACAGCCGCCTGAAGCGCTTCTGGCGCGTGACCCTGCCGCTCTCGGCGCCGGGAACCATCGCCGCCGCACTCCTCGTCTTCATTCCCACGGTGGGCGATTATGTGACGCCGACGCTCGTCGGCGGCCCCGGCGGCACCATGATCGGCACCCTGATGCAGGAGCTCTTCCTCAGGCAGGACAATGCGCCGCTCGGTGCAGCCCTTGCCATCGTCATGATGCTCATCATCGCAAGCCTCGTGGCGCTCTTTCTCCGGGCCGTCGGCTATTCCAAGATGCGCGAGCGGAGCCGCTGAGCATGGCAAGGCGCCCCAGCACACTCCTCCTCTATGCCATCGGCTTCATGGTCTTCCTCTATGGGCCGGTGCTGCTCATGCCGGTGTTCTCATTGAACGACAGCACCTTCGCCACCTTTCCGCTGAAGGGCTTCACCACCCGCCACTATGGCGACATGTGGGCCAATACCAGCATGCTGCTTTCCCTCAAGTACAGCCTGGCCGTCGCCATCACGGTTTCCCTCATCGCCACGGCAATCGGCCTTCCGGCTTCCATAGCACTGACCCGCTACCGCCTGCCGGGTGGCGGCCCCGTGCTCGGCGCCATGATGCTGCCGCTGGTCATTCCCTCCATCGTCATCGCCGTGGCCTTGCTGGTGATCATCCTGCGCTTTCTCCAGATCGATCTTTCCCTGTGGACGGTGGGGGCGGGCCACGTCCTGCTCTGCATTCCGTTCTCGATGACCGTGCTGATGTCGAGACTCGAAGGCTTCGACAAGAGCCTCGAGGAGGCCTCGCGCGACCTGGGCGAGAACGCCTGGATGACTTTCCTGCGTGTCACCCTGCCGCTGGCCATGCCCGGCGTGATCTCCAGCCTGCTGCTCTGCTTCATCATCTCCTTCGACGAATTCGTCATCGCCTTCTTCCTGACCGGCACCGAGAACACCCTGCCGGTCTTTCTCTTCAGCCAGCTCCGCTTTCCCAACAAGCTGCCGGGCACCCTGGCGCTCGGCTCGGCCATCCTTGCAGGCTCGGCAATTCTTGTGGTGGCGGCGGAACTGCTGCGCAAGCTCGGCGTCCAGTCCGGCAAACCAGGAGACCTGTGAGACCATGGCGGAAACCGACAGCATCATTTCGATCGCCGGCGTCAGCAAGCGCTTTGGCCCCGTCTCCGCCCTGGACAATATTTCCTTCGACATCCAGCGCGGTGAATTTTTTTCGCTGCTGGGGGCTTCGGGCTGCGGCAAGACCACCTTGCTGCGCCTGCTGGCGGGCTTCGAACAGCCGAGCGAGGGCGAGATTTTCATCGACGGCGAAGCCATGGCCGGGGTTCCCGCCAACCACCGCCCCACCAACATGGTGTTCCAGAGCTACGCCATCTTCCCCCACCTCAATGTCCGCGAGAACATCGGCTATGGCCTGCGCAATGCCGGCGTGTCGAAGGAGGAGGCGGGCCGGCGGGTGAACGATGCCCTGGCGCTGGTGAAGCTGGCGGGCCTCGGCGAACGCGGCGCCCACCAGCTTTCCGGCGGGCAAAGGCAGCGCGTGGCCCTGGCCCGCGCCCTGGTCTGCCGTCCGAAGGTGCTGCT